>Ga0209676_1000237_pt1 | contig 117742 bp, 97 predicted proteins | sample AraplaCvi_mLB_r2_FD_184282 | JGI IMG/M metagenome (GOLD analysis project Ga0209676, IMG submission 184282) | Arabidopsis root microbial communities from North Carolina, USA - plate scrape MF_Cvi_mLB_r2 (SPAdes) (version 2) | ecosystem: Host-associated > Plants > Roots > Endosphere | place: USA...
ACGGAAAAGCCGGAAGGCCTGACCGCCACCGACACCCGCTCGTTCACCCGCGCCGGCTCGTTCCAGCTGGACAACCTGGGCTACCTGCGCAACGACGCCGGCCTGTACCTGCAGGGCTGGCTGGCCGATCCGGTCACCGGCGCCATCACGCCCGATCCGTCGGACCTGATGCAGCTGTCGTCGATCAATGTCGGCACCGTCGGCGGCACCGCCGAGAAGACCACCCGCGTCGGCGTCAACGCCAACCTGCGCTCGGAGCAGCCGGTCGCCGCCGCCGTCTCGTACAAGGTCGGCACCGCCGGCTCGCCGTCGAAGACGAACGTGGTCGACTCCAACGGCGTCAGCCATAGCTACGACATCGTCTACAGCTCGACCGGCCTGGCCAATCCGGCGGCGTCGGGCAACAACGAATACCAGGTCGACATCAAGGAAAACGGCGTGATCGTCGCCACCGGCATCGTCGGCTACGATCCCGCGACCCACGAGATCGCCAGCTCGACCATCGACTACAAGGGCGCAACGCCGGTCACCGGCAATATCGGCAACACCCGCATCAACGCCGCCGGCGACACGATCAACTTCATCGACCTGGGCATCACCGCCGCCGCGGCCGATGACGCCGACGCCGTGGCCGGCAAGCTGTACGATCCCTCGACCTGGTCGATGTCGGACTACGCCAAGGACAACACCAAGGGCGTCAAGCCGGACTTCGAGATCCAGATCCCGCTGTCGGACTCCAAGGGCGGCCAGCGCACCGTCACCCTGTCGCTGCTGAAGGCCCCGGGCCCGAACCAGTGGTACGCCGAACTGCGCGCCAAGCCGGGCGACCTGGCCAACAACGGCAATGGCCAGATCAGCACGGGCATCGTCACCTTCACCACCGACGGCAAGCTGCAGAACACCGGCAACCTGTTCGGCGGCACCAACCCGACCTCGATCAGCGTCCAGGCCTCGGGCACGCCGCTGGTGGTCCAGCCGGCCCCGCCGGCCGCGCAACTGCCGCAGCCCCCGGTCTGGGCCGACGGCCTGGGCATCGACACCCAGGACGTCCAGATCGACCTGGCCAGCGCCGCCGGCGGCCTGACCCAGTACAACAGCCAGTCGGTCGTCCAGTCGGTGAACACCAACGGTACGGCCTTCGGTAACCTGACCAACATCGAAGTGGACGAAGACGGCTACGTCTCGGCGATCTTCGACAACGGCGTCACCCGCCGGATCGCCCAGGTCGCCGTGGCCACCTTCAGCAACCCGAACGGCCTGAAGGGCGTCAACGGCAACGCTTACCGCGTCACCAACGAAAGCGGCACCTACAGCCTGAAGGCCCCGGGCCAGGGCGGCGCCGGTTCGCTGGCCCCCTCGACCCTGGAAGCTTCGACTGTCGACCTGTCGACCGAGTTCACCGGCCTGATCACCACGCAGCGTGCTTACTCGGCCTCGTCGAAGATCATCACGACCGCAGATCAGATGCTTGAAGAACTTCTGAACATTAAGCGCTGATCATAGGGATTAACGCTCTTTAATTCTTGTGTTTCACACTGAGACACTACGGACTGCTTAGGAGCCATCTGGTTTAGGCCTTTCTTTACTATTGGAATTAAGCCGCTGTTATTAGGCGGCGCCTATAGTGGGTCTCAACAGTGATGGTTGTGGGAAAGGCGTAAAGCCATGTTGCAGCAGCAGCGCACGAACAGCCGGGGTGAAAAGTACGTCATCGGTCCGACCGGTGCGCCTCTTACCCTGTCGGATTTGCCGCCGCCGGAGACCCAACGTTGGGTGATCCGTCGTAAGGCCGAGGTCGTGGCCGCCGTCCGCGGGGGTCTCCTCTCGCTCGACGAGGCCTGCGACCGCTACAAGCTGACGAACGACGAGTTCCTCAGCTGGCAGCAGTCGATCGATCGGCACGGCCTGGCGGGCCTGCGGACCACTCGGATCCAGCAGTACCGTTAAGACCCGGCTCGCAGGCTATTGGGGGTGCGTTAATGTGACCATCCCTTACCGGCCTGAAATACCCTGAAGCCTTGCGCCACAAGGGGTTTAAGACGTTCAGCGGCCGCTCCCGAAAGGGGGCGGCCGCGACGTTTTGGCGCCTCCGCGGTCCCCTTCCGGACCCAAATATAAACGCCTCGTTTACCTTGTACTGGGTAAATCCTGCCTACCGACGGGCGGTTCTCGTTCGCTCGCCGGTTCCTCCTTCTCGGGAGGGCCGTGGGATCAAGGGTGAGGCTTCGTGGAAAGCTTTCTGGGTTCGATCAAGCAGTTCGGCGTCGGGCGTCTGGCCGCGATGCTCGGCGTGGGCGCCGGCGTCGTCGCGGTCCTGGTGGCCCTCGTCATGTTTATGGGCAAGGAGCCCACTGAGCTGCTGTACTCGAACCTCGACCTGAAGGAGGCCTCGCAGGTCACCCAGGCGCTGGACCAGGCCGGCATCAAGTACGAGACCAAGGGCGACGGCTCGACGATCATGGTGTCGCGCGACAAGGTCGCCAGCGCCCGCCTGATGATCGCCGGCAAGGGCCTCGTGAGCTCCGGCTCCATCGGTTACGAAATCTTCGACGGCAACAACGCGCTGGGTCAGACCGACTTCGTCCAGCAGCTGAACCGTCAACGCGCCCTGCAGGGCGAGCTGGAACGCACCATCAAGGCCATGCAGGGCGTCAACAGCGTCCGCGTCCACCTGGTGCTGCCCAAGCGCCAGCTGTTCGAGGAAGACGCCGAGCAGCCGTCGGCCGCCGTGACCATCGGCGTCGGCGCTCGCGAGCCGGCCTCCGACATGGTCCGCGCCATCCAGAACCTGGTCTCGTCGTCGGTCCCGAACATGAAGGCCGAGAAGGTCGCGGTCATCGACCAGCACGGCAAGACCCTGTCGGCGCCGTCGGACGACAGCCTGGCCGGCAAGGAAGCCCAGGACCGCCGCGCCGAGGCCGAAGCCCGCATCGCCAAGACCGTCAAGGACATGATCGAAGGCGTGCTCGGCCCGGGCAAGGCGCGCGTCAACGTCACCGCCGACATCAATCTGGACCGCATCACGACCCAGGAAGAGCGCTTCGATCCGGACGGCCAGGTCGTCCGCTCGGAAAGCACCAACGAGTCGGGCAGCCAGGAAAACAAGAACGACGACACCTCGGGCGTCACCGCGACCTCGAACGTCCCCGGCCAGGGCGCCAATGGCGGCTTCCAGCAGGTCGGCTCGCGCTCGAACGAGACGGGCAGCGTCACCAACTACGAGATCTCCAAGTCGGTGAAGACCACCGTCCAGGAGCCGGGCACGATCAAGAAGGTCGCTGTGGCGGTCGCCATCGACGGCATCACCGCCCCTCCGGGCAAGGACGGCAAGCCGGGCGCCTATACGCCGCGGACCGCCCAGGAGATCGCCCAGATCGAAGAGCTGGTGAAGACCGCCGTCGGTTTCGACGCGACGCGCGGCGACCAGGTCAAGGTCACCAACATCAAGTTCCCGCAACCCGAGGACCAGGGCCTGGAGAAGCAAGGCCTGCTGTCGGGCTTCGATAAGAACGACATCATGCGCTTCGCCGAACTGGGCGTCCTGGGCGTCGTGGCCCTGCTGGTCCTGCTGTTCGCGGTCCGTCCGTTCATCAAGAACCTGACCGAGCCCGCGCCCGGCCCGATGGCCCTGGCTGGCCCCGGCCAGCCGGTGACCCGCCTGGTCACCCTGTCGGACGGCACCCAGCAGCAGGTCGTGGTCGACCAGTCTGGCGAACCGATCGCCATCGCCGGTCCCAGCAGCGGCGTCAGCGACATCGACTCGCGTATCGACATCGCCAAGATCGAGGGTCAGGTTAAGGCCTCGTCGATCAAGCGGGTTTCCGAGTTCGTCGAAAAGCATCCCGACGAGTCGGTCGCCATCCTCCGTAACTGGCTGCACGAGTCGACCTGATGGCCATGAAAGTCGCCGTCACCGATCTGAAGAACCTCTCGGGGCCGGAAAAGGCCGCGATCGTTCTGCTCGCGCTCGGTGAGGAACACACCAAGATCTGGGAAGCCCTGGACGACGAGGAGATCAAGGAAGTCTCCCAGGCCATGGCGGGCCTGGGCACGGTTTCCGCCTCGGTCGTGGAAGAGCTGCTGGTCGAGTTCGTGTCGGGCATGAGCTCGACGGGCGCGATCATGGGTTCGTACGAACAGACCCAGCGCCTGCTGGCCTCGTTCATGCCCCAGGAGAAGGTCGACGCCCTGATGGAAGAGATCCGCGGTCCGGCGGGTCGAACCATGTGGGACAAGCTGGGCAACGTGAACGAAGCCGTCCTGGCCAACTACCTGAAGAACGAATATCCGCAGACCGTCGCCGTCGTGCTGTCCAAGGTGAAGTCCGACCACGCCGCCCGCGTGCTGGCCTGCCTGCCGGAAGACTTCGCCCTGGAATGCGTCACCCGCATGCTGCGGATGGAGCCGGTGCAGCGCGAGATCCTCGACAAGATCGAGATGACCCTGCGCACCGAATTCATGTCGAACCTGGCGCGCACGTCCAAGCGCGACAGCCACGAGATGATGGCCGAGATCTTCAACAACTTCGATCGCCAGACCGAAGCCCGCTTCATCGCGGCGCTGGAAGAGCGCAACCGCGAGGCCGCTGAACGTATTCGGGCTCTGATGTTCGTCTTCGAGGACCTCTCGAAGCTGGACCCGGGCGGCATCCAGACCCTGCTGCGCGGCACGCCGAAGGAACAGCTGGCCCTGGCCCTGAAGGGCGCCTCGGACAAGCTGCGCGACATGTTCTTCTCCAACATGTCGGAACGCGCCGCCAAGATCATGCGCGAGGACATGGAGAGCATGGGCCCGGTGCGCCTGAAGGACGTCGACGCCGCCCAGGTGGGCATGGTGCAGGTCGCCAAGGACCTGGCCGCCAAGGGCGAGATCATGCTGGCCGGCAGCGGCGGCGACGACGAGCTGATCTACTGAGGAGGATGGCATCATGATGGACACCCCTCATCGCAAATTCGGCTTCGACACGGTCTTCGACGACCGCGGCGGCGTCGCCTACACCCCGCCCAAGGTGAAGAAGCACTTCACCGCCGAGGAGGTCGAGGCCGCCCGCGCCGAGGGCTACCAGCAGGGCGAGCGCTCGGCCGTGGCCCGCGCCGAGCAGGACGCCGCCCATGCGCTGGGCGAGGTCGCCCACGCCATCCAGGAGGCCTTCGGCGCCCTGACTCACGTGGCGCACGAGCACCGCGAAGGCTCGGCCATGCTGGCCCTGGCCTGCGCCCGGAAGATCGCCGACGCGGCCCTGCACCACTTCCCCGAGGCCCCGGTCGCCGCGGCCCTGGAGGCCCTGGCCCGCGAGGTCGAGGCCCAGCCGCGCATCTTCGTCCGCGTTTCGCCGGAGCTGGAAGAGCGCACCCAGAACGCGCTGGAGCACGTGGCGGCCCAGATCGGCTTCCAGGGCCAGATCGTCGCCCGCGCCGACGGCGCCATGGCCCCCGCGGCCTTCACTTTCGACTGGGGCGACGGCCGCGCGGCCTTCGATCCCGACGGCGCCGCCCAGCGTGTCGCCGAAGCGCTGGAGGCGGCGATCGCCGCCGAAGGCCTCCACGCCGAACCCATGTTCTCCTGAGAAGGCTGAAGTACGATGGCCGAAGACAATCTCCCGCTCGACGAATTCGGAGGCTCGATGCTGGCCTCCGAAATGCCGGTCGAGCTCAGCGACAAGACCGCCTCCGACCTGGCGCCGGTCTTCGACGTTCCGGTCAACATCTCGGCCGTGCTGGGGCGCGCGCACATGTCCGTCGCGCAGTTGCTGCAGCTGGGCCAGGGCTCGATCCTGGAGCTGGACCGCAAGGTCGGCGAGGCGATCGACATCTACGTCAACAACCGCCTGGTCGCCCGGGGCGAGGTCGTCGTCGTCGACGAGCGCCTGGGCGTGACCATGACGGAAATCATCAAGGACGGCGACCAGGGCTGATCGCCCTAGTCGATGGAGTGTAGAACATGCGGCTTCTCGTCGTTGGTAAGTTGAACGGACAGCTCTCGGTCGCCGTGAAGATGGCGATGAACGCGGGGGCGAAGGTTGCTCACGTCGAAACGACGGAGCAGGCCACGAACGCGCTGCGCGCGGGGCAGGGTGCCGACCTCCTGATGGTCGAGTACTCGCTGGACATCGCGGGCCTGATCGCGGCCAACGAGACCGAGCGGATGCGGGTGCCGGTGGTGGCCTGTGGCGTCGACGCCGATCCGATGCGCGCGGCCGCCGCCATCAAGGCCGGCGCCAAGGAATTCATCCCGCTGCCGCCGGACGCCGAGCTGATCGCCGCCGTCCTGGCCGCGGTGACCGACGACGACAAGCCGATGGTCGTCCGCGACCCGGCCATGGAGCAGGTCCTCAAGCTGGCCGACCAGGTCGCCCCGTCCGAAGCCTCGATCCTGATCACCGGCGAAAGCGGTTCGGGTAAGGAGGTCATGGCCCGCTACGTCCACGGCAAGTCGCGCCGGGCCAAGGCGCCGTTCATCTCGGTCAACTGCGCCGCCATCCCCGAGAACCTGCTGGAAAGCGAGCTGTTCGGCCACGAGAAGGGCGCCTTCACCGGCGCCATGGCCCGCCGCATCGGCAAGTTCGAGGAAGCCGACGGCGGCACCCTGCTGCTGGACGAAATCTCGGAAATGGACGTGCGCCTCCAGGCCAAGCTGCTGCGCGCCATCCAGGAGCGCGAGATCGACCGCGTCGGCGGCTCCAAGCCCGTCAAGGTCAACATCCGCATCCTGGCGACGTCGAACCGTGACCTGGCCCAGTCCGTGAAGGACGGTCACTTCCGCGAAGACCTGCTGTACCGCCTGAACGTCGTGAACCTGCGCCTGCCGCCGCTGCGCGAGCGCCCGGCCGACGTGATCAGCCTGTGCGAGTTCTTCGTGAAGAAGTACTCGGCCGCCAACGGCATGCCGGAAAAGCCGATCTCGGCTGAGGCCAAGCGCCGCCTGATCGCGCACCGCTGGCCGGGCAACGTCCGCGAGCTGGAAAACGCCATGCACCGGGCGGTGCTGCTGTCGACCGGTCCGGAGATCGAGGAATTCGCCATCCGCCTGCCGGATGGCCAGCAACTGGCCCCGGCCCCGTCGCCGGACGCCCAAGTGGCACGCGGCGCCCAGATGGCCGCCGACGCCGTTTCGCGCACTTTCGTGGGATCCACCGTGGCCGAAGTCGAACAGAAGCTGATCATCGACACCCTGGAGCACTGCCTGGGCAATCGCACCCACGCCGCCAACATCCTGGGCATCTCGATCCGCACCCTGCGCAACAAGCTCAAGGAATATTCCGACGCCGGCGTGCCGGTCCCGCCGCCGCAGGGCGGGGTGGGCGCGGCCGCCTAGGTGCGACCACATGGCTCGGCGCCGCGACCATCCGTCCGGCGCCGAACATGGCTAATTTTGGTTAAGAGATGGCGGCGGACCGCAAATCGCTCCAAGCGCTGGTCTAGCTTATCCATCAACGGTTCCAGGTAACGCATGGCCGACGCCGCCGCCCCGACCGCTCGATCCGTACCCAGCGCCAAGTCGCTGCTGGACGGTTTCCTGCGCGGCGAGATGGGCCTGGCTCTGGGCGTCGTCGGCATCATCGTGCTGCTGATCCTGCCGGTCCCGCCCGTCCTGCTGGATCTGCTGCTGGCCGTGTCGCTGACCGGTTCGGTGCTGATCCTGATGACGGCGATCCTGATCAAGCGGCCGCTGGAATTCACCTCGTTCCCGACCGTTCTGCTGGTCTCGACCCTGTATCGCCTGGGCCTGAACGTCGCCTCGACCCGCCTGATCCTCGGCCACGGCCAGGAAGGCAGCGGTGGGGCCGGCGCGGTCATCGAGGCCTTCGGTCACCTGATGATGCAGGGCAACTTCGTCATCGGCGTCATCATCTTCATCATCTTGGTGGTGGTGAACTTCATGGTCGTGACCAAGGGTTCGGGCCGGATCGCGGAAGTGGCGGCCCGCTTCACCCTGGACGCCATGCCCGGCAAGCAGATGGCGATCGACGCCGACCTGTCGACGGGCCTGATCGACCAGGAGATGGCCAAGGTCCGCCGCAAGGAACTGGAGCAGGAAAGCACGTTCTTCGGGGCCATGGACGGCGCCAGCAAGTTCGTGAAAGGCGACGCGATCGCCGGCCTGATCATCACCGGCATCAACATCGTCGGCGGCATCATCATCGGGGTGGTGCAGCACAAGATCCCGATCGGCGAAGCCGCTTCGACCTACACCATCATGACCATCGGCGACGGCCTGGTCAGCCAGATCCCGGCCCTGATCATCTCGATCGCCGCGGGTATGGTGGTGTCGAAGGCCGGCGTCGAAGGCTCGGCCGACAAGGCCCTGACGACCCAGCTGGCCATGAACCCGGTCGGCCTGGGCATGGTCTCGGCCTCGGCCGGCGTCATCGCCCTGATCCCGGGCATGCCGATCATCCCGTTCGCGGCCATGTCGCTGGGCGCCGGCGCGCTGGCCTACAAGCGCATCCAGGACGCCAAGAAACCCAAGCCGATCGATCCCGCCGCGCTGGAAGCCGCCGCCGCGCCGGCCGAGGCCGAGGAAGAGCCGATCAGCGCCTCGCTGGCCATCGACGACGTCAAGATCGAGCTGGGCTACGGCCTGCTGACCCTGATCAACGACCTGGACGGCCGCAAGCTGACCGACCAGATCCGCGCCCTGCGCAAGACCCTGGCCGGCGAGTTCGGCTTCGTCATGCCGCCGGTGCGGATCCTGGACAACATGCGCCTGGCCAACCAGGGCTACGCCATCCGCATCAAGGAAATGGAAGCCGGCGCCGGCGAAGTGCGCCTGGGCAGCCTGATGGCCATGGACCCGCGCGGCGGCCAGGTCGAGCTGCCGGGCGAGCACGTCCGCGAGCCCGCCTTCGGCCTGCCGGCCACCTGGATCGCAGACGACCTGCGCGAGGAAGCCACCTTCCGCGGCTACACGGTCGTCGATCCGGCCACGGTGCTGACCACGCACCTGACCGAGATCCTCAAGGAGAACATGGCCGACCTGCTGTCCTACGCCGAGGTCCAGAAGCTCCTGAAGGAGCTGCCGGAATCGCAGAAGAAGCTGGTCGACGACCTGATCCCGGGTACCGCCACCGCCGCCACCGTCCAGCGCGTGCTGCAGTCGCTGCTGAAGGAGCGCGTCTCGATCCGCGACCTGCCGCAGATCCTGGAAGGCATCGGCGAGGCCGCCCCGCACACCGCTTCGGTCACCCTGCTGGTCGAGCAGGTCCGCGCCCGACTGGCCCGCCAGCTGTGCTGGGCCAACCGCGGCGACGACGGCGCCCTGCCGATCATCACCCTGTCGGCCGACTGGGAGCAGGCCTTCGCCGAAAGCCTGATCGGCCCCGGCGACGACAAGCAGCTGGCCCTGCCGCCCTCGCGCCTGCAGGACTTCATCCGCGGCGTCCGCGACGCGTTTGAGCGCGCCGCCCTGGCCGGCGAGGCGCCGGTCCTGCTGACCAGCCCCGGCGTCCGTCCCTACGTGCGCTCGATCATCGAGCGTTTCCGGGGCCAGACCGTGGTCATGAGCCAGAACGAGATCCACCCCCGCGCCCGTCTGAAGACGGTGGGGATGGTCTGACGGGCCGTCCGCCAAATTGTCACCGGGACAATAAAGCCGTTGCCCGCTAGAGGGCCTGAGTGTGTATCGCGACAGCCTCAGGAGCTGTCATGATGCGGGCCCCGCTCTACCAGATCGATGCGTTCACCAACCGTCGCTTCGCCGGCAATCCGGCGGCGGTGATGCTGCTGGCGGACTATCCGCCGGATGCGGTCCTGCAGGCTCTGGCCGCCGAGAACAATCTCGCCGAGACCGCCTTCGTCGTTCCCCAGGGCGAAGACTACCGGCTGCGCTGGTTCACCCCCACGGTCGAGGTTCCCCTGTGCGGTCACGCCACCCTGGCCAGCGCCGCCGTGGTGCTGGAACGGCTCGAGCCGGGACGGGAGCAGGTGGTCTTCCACACGGCGAGCGGCGCGCTGACGGTGACGCGCGCGGACACCGGCTACCGGATGGATTTCCCGGCCCGTCCCTGCACGCCGATCACCGCGCCGGACGGGCTCGCGGCCGCGCTTGGCGTCGCACCGCTGGAAACGGTCTGGGATGGGTTCAACTATCTGGTCAGGCTGGCGCGTCCGGATCAGGTCCGCGACCTGACGCCCGACCTGGCGGCGATCGAGAAATTGGCGTCCGCCGGCGTCATCGTCACCGCGGAGGACGGGACCGCGTTCGATTTCGTCAGCCGCTATTTCGCGCCGGCCAAGGGCATTCCCGAGGATCCTGTGACGGGCGGCGCGCACTGCGCCCTGACGCCCTACTGGGCCGAACGCTTGGGTCGCGACACGTTCCGCGCCTTTCAGGCCTCGCGCCGAGGCGGCGAACTGGGCTGCACGTTGCGCGGCGAGCGGGTCGAGCTGCGAGGCGACTGCGTCTTCTATCTTGAAGGCGAGGCCGTGTTTTAGTCGGTTGCGATTGCGGTCGAAGCGCGATTTTGCCAGCGTCGGGGCCGCATTCCGCGCATGAGGATAAAGGGTCGTCGATGGCGAAGCTTCGGGTGAACGGCGGGCGGCGGCTGGCGGGCGAGATCAGGCCGTCGGCGAACAAGAACGCCGTGCTGCCGGTGCTGTGCGCCACCCTGCTGACCGACGAGACGGTGATCCTGGGCAACGTCCCGGACATCACCGACGTCCGCAAGATCCTCGACTATTTCCGTTCGATCGGCAGCACGGTCGAGGCCGACTACGCCACGGGGCGGGTAGTTTTGCGCCATGGTCAGCTGGACCCGCGCGGGGCGCGGCTGCCGGCGGGCATGCGCTCGACCATCATGCTGATCCCGGCCCTGATGCGGCGCTTCGGCCGGGTGACCCTGGAGGACGACTCCAAGGGCTGCACCCTGGGCATGCGCGAGATCGACCCGCATGTCGACGTCTGGCGCGCCTTCGGAGCGAGGATCACGTCGGAGGCCGAGGGCGTGAGGATCACCGCGCCCTCGGCCTTCAGACCGACCCGTCATTGGCTGGACTACGCCTCGGTGACGACGACCGAGAATTTCATGATGTGCGCCATCCTGGCCCAGGGACGCTCGCAGCTGGTCAACGCCGCCTGCGAGCCGCACGTGCAGGAGTTCGGCCGCTTCCTGACCCTGATGGGCGCGAGCATCGACGGCGTCGGCGCCTCGACCGTGACCATCGAGGGCGGCGCCGCCCTGAGCGGGGCCGAGTACACGTTCATCGATGACTTCCACGAGGTCGCGACCTTCCTGGCGCTCAGCGCGGTGACCGGCGGCCAGGTCCGCGTCCGCAACGGCGCGCCCGAGCAGTTCCAGCTGCTGGACCGCACCTTCGCCAAGTTCGGGGTCGAGGTGGTTCATGAGGACGGGTGGTCACGCCTGAAGAAGTTCGAGCCGTTGCGCGTCCAGCGTCCCTTCACCAGCCACATGATCCAGAAGGTCGAGGCCGCGCCCTGGCCCTATGTGCCCGCCGACCTCTTGCCGATCTATATCGCCCTGGGCGCGCGGGCCGAGGGCTCGGTGATGTTCTGGAACAAGGTCTATGAGGGCGCGCTGGGCTGGACCTCGGAGCTGACCAAGTTCGGCGTCCAGGTCGTGGGCTGCGATCCGCACCGGGTCATCACCTTCGGCGGCCAGCCCCTGACTCCGGCCGAGGTCGAGAGCCCCTACATCATCCGCGCGGCCATCGCCCTGCTGCTGGTGGCGATCGGCGTCGACGGGCCCTCGACCATCATCAACGCCGACCCGATCCGCCGGGCCCACCCCAACTTCGTCGAGAACCTCAGCCTGCTGGGCGCCGACATCCGCTGGGAGGAGGAAGCCTAGAGCTTTTTCCGTCCGGATCCGGATTTTGTCAGCCGTCGTCTTAAAAGCTTCATCGAAACGTCGCATGGAGAGCGGGCAGGTAGTTCGTTCGATGGTGATGTTTTGCATCCGACCACGTCGCTCGTCGCGCTGGGCGCGACGGGGCTCTGCCTGCTCGCGTCTCCCGCCTGGGCGCAAGGTCCCTCAAGTCCCCCAAGTCCCCTAGGGGCAGAGGACGCCGCCGCCCTGCGCGCCGAGATCGCCGGCCTGCGCGCCCAGCTGCAACGGCTGGAGAGCCGCCTGGACGCGGCCAGCGCGCCGCCGCCCGCCCCTGTCGCCTTGCCAATAGCCGCGCCGGCCAAGCCCGCGACCTCGATCACCGAGATCAGCTGGAAGGGCTCGCCGCAGCTCACCGCCGGCGGGGGCCGCAGCTTCAAGGCCAAGGGCCGCATCCAGGCCGACATCGGCGACGTCGCCGCGCCCAAGACCCTGGCCGACCGGGGCCTGGGCTACGCGTCCGAGATGCGCCGCATCCGCCTGGGCGGGGAGGGGAGCCTGGGCGCCGGCATCGGCTACAAGCTGGAGCTGGAGCTTTCCGACAACGCCGTCGACCTGGTCGACACCTTCGTCACCTACAAGGCCGGCCCCTGGCTGCTGGCGATCGGCAACCAGAACCAGTTCCAGTCGCTGGACGAGCTGGTCGGCGACACCTCCGGCTCCTTCATGGAGCGGGCGGCCTTCACCGATGCCTTCAACTTCGAGCGGCGGCTGGGGTTGTCGGCCCAGTACGAGAAGGGCGCGTGGGTGCTGCAGGCCGGCCTGTTCGCCGACGACATCACCGCGCTTTCCAACAGCAGCGATGGCCCGGCTGGCGGCGACGAGAACGACAGCCACGGCGTCGACGGCCGGGCGGTCTGGGCGCCCAAGACCGGCAAGACCCAGTGGCACCTGGGCGGCTCGGCCCACTGGCGCGACCTGGGATGCTTGGCCGACACCGCCACCCGCTATCGCCAGCGGCCCTATCTGCACACCAGCAACAGCCGCCTGATCGGGACCTCGGCCCTGCCGGTGCGGCGCGAGACCCATTATGGCCTGGAGGCTGGCTTCATCCGCGGTCGCTGGCATGGCGCAGCCGAGGTCCACGGGCTGGAGGCCGACCTGAAGACCGGCCCCGACGCAGGGTTCTTCGGCGGCTATGCCGAGCTGGGCTATTTCCTCACCGACGACACGCGCGGCTACAAGGGCGGCCAGTTCGATCGCGCCAAGCCGAAGACGCCGCTGGGCGCCGGCGGCGTGGGGGCGCTGCAGCTGAATCTCCGCTACGACCACCTGGACCTCAACGACCGGGGCGTGGTCGGCGGGCGGCAGGACGCCTGGCTGGCGGCCCTGATCTGGCAGCCCGTGGAGTTCCTGCGCTTCAACCTCAATGGCGGGATCCTGGCCTACCAGGACGCCACGCCGCTGCCGAACGGCGACCGCGACTATACCGCCAAGGTCGCCGGGGCGCGGATGGAGCTGGACTTCTAGGCCGCCGCCGGCTTGGCCTCGCCCGAGGGACGGTACTTCGACGCGTCGCTGGTGAACTCGGCATGGCCGTAGCGCTTCAGTTGACGCCTCAGCTTGGCCACCAGGTGGGCGTCGGCCAGGTCGGAAACGCCGGGGACGTTGCGCGCCAGGCGGTAGGCCATCAGCTGGCTGGTCACGAGCAGGGCCACGACGCCGAACATCATGAAGTCGCGCGGGCCGATATCGACGCCCATGCGGCGGGCGGCGGCGACGTCGCCGTTCATGAAGTTGCGCAGGAAGAAGACCTTGGAGAACCGCCGCTCGACCTTGTCGAACAGCCTGTTCTCGGGGGTCTCGTCCGGCGGCAGGTAGGCGTTCAGCGTGGCGCGGACCAGCTCGCCGCAGGTGGCGTCGTCGAAGCCGGCGCGCAGGGTGCCGCTGCGGGCGTTCATGGTCGCCACCACGCCCTGCGGGGTGTCGGCCAGCAGGTCCTCGGGCAGGCCCAGCAGGAAGCAGCGGTAGCGGGCCAGCTCGACCCGGGCGCGTTCCTCGGGCGTGAACACGGTGCGGCCCTTGGCGACGATCTTGTAGCTCATCAGGAAGATCGGGATCAGGCCGGCGGGCATCTGGTCGACCTGCGGGATCGGGATGCCGTAGGTCCCCACGTCCCAGCGGTCCGAGCGCTTCAGGGCGTTGAACCGCACCATCGAGTGCATCAGCCGCACCATGGCCGCCGCGCGGAAGCCGGCTCCGTGGCGCTCCAGCGCGCCAGGCAGCAGGGTGGTGGTGAAGAAGGTCGCCGTCTCGTTGACCCGGCGGGCGGCGCTGTCGTTCGACAGGGTCCCGGTCAGGGCCATCGGCAGGGCGGCGTACTTGTTCATGAAGGTGGCGATGAACGCGCCGCGCACGGCGAACGGGCCGAGATTGGCGGCGGCGTTGCGGTCAAGGCGCTGGCCCTCGCGGACCAGGTCCATGTCCAGCCAGTCGGGCATGCGCTCCATGTCGGCGATCAGGGCCGCCAGCTCCGGCGGCGCGTCCGGCACGGCCTGGATGCCCTCGTCGCAGGCCTTGGTCAGCATCTGGATCAGCGGACGGAAGCCGTATTTCGGCATCAGGCCGGCGTAGGCGTCGCAGACCACGTCGCCTAGCATGGTGTAGGCCTTGATCAGCGCGACCTTGTCGGGATCCAAGCCGCCTCGGGCCAGGCCCCCTTTAGCTAAACGGGGGGCGACGCTCAGCTTCGGATCGTCCGTGAAGCGTTCGGGCGTGGCGTCGAAGTCGATGTCGCCATACAGCGCAGGCAGTGCGGTCTTCTGCGAGGCGACCTTGGCCCGGACCTTGTCCAGCGCGGTGTTCATCTGGAAACCTCTCGTAGCGGGCGCCGTGACGGATCCCGGTGTCGGGCTCTAGGTTATGTCGCCCAGACCCCCGCGCTACTCGCCTTGCCCGCAAGGTCCGCGCATCCGGAGGCCATGCCGCAAGTGACTGAAAAGACGAGGCGAACACCGCGCCAAACGCGCTCCGAGGCGACGGTCGACGCGATTCTGGAGGCGGCCTTTCAACTTTTGGAGCAGGGCGGCGTCGAGGCTCTGACCACCAACCACATCGCCGAACGCGCCGGGGTCAGCGTCGGCACGCTCTACCAGTATTTCGGCGGCAAGCAGGCGATCCTGGCGGCCCTGGCCCAGCGCCGGGCGGCGGCGGCCCGGGACCGCATCGCCGAGATCGTCATCGCCAGTTCTGTCGAAAGCCCCGAGATCGGCGCGGTGCGCCGGATCGTTCGCACCCTGGCGACGGCCTTCGAGGGCTCGCCCGCCACCCGCCGGGCCTTGCTGGACGCCCTGACGCTGGAGGGGCGCGACGACGTGGTCATGCGCAACCACCTGACCTTCTTCGACATGATCTCGGGCAAGACGACCCTGGGCTTCGATCTCACGCCGGAAGCCGGCTTCGTCCTGACCCACGCGGTGGTCGGCTTGTTGCGTGCGGCGACGATCGAGAGCGACCTGGCCCTGGACCCGGATCGACTGGAGGACGAGCTGGTGCGGCTGATGGAAAGCTACATTTCGGCGCTCTTGGTCACGCAAAACGCGCATCGGTAGAACCTCACGTCGACTCGCCGACGGAACCGTCATGGCAAGGTGACGTTGTTTCCGCCGGGAGGGGCCCTCGACGGAGAGTGAAACATGACCAACAAGATCGCCCTGCTCGCCGCCGCCGCGTCCCTGACGTTCGCTGGCGCTGCTTTCGCCCAGACCACCTCGACCACCACCACGGCCCCTGCGCCGGGCGCTGCGCCCGCGACGGCTCCGGCGACCACGCCGAATCCGGCCGCGCCGACTTCGCCGACGATGGCGGCTCCGACTCAGTCGACGACGACCACGACCACGCCGTCGGCCAGCACGACCACCACCCAGACCACGACGCCCTCGGCCAGCACGGCCGACAGCGCCGCGACCCCCAGCTCGGCCAATGTCGCCAGCTTCAAGGTCGGCTCGGCCGTGAAGGACGCCGCCGGCGTCTCGGTGGGTCAGATCACCGGCACCAGCACGGGCGCGGACGGCTCGACCAACGTCATCGTCACCAACGGCGGCGTGAAGTTCGCCCTGCCGGGCAACAGCCTCAGCGCGGGCGCGGACGGCAGCGTTTCGACCACGGCCACCAAGGCCCAGATCGACGCCACGGTCGCCGGCGCCAAGCCGCAGCAGTAATCGTCGGCTTTCCGACCGATAAGATCGCGAGCCCGCTCGGCATTGCCGAGCGGGCTCGTCACTGATAGCGATGGCCTCGAGCCGTTCGTTTACGAACAGGCTCGCGTTATTGGGGAGAGGCGATTTATCGCCGACTTGGGGTTCCGTATGCCTCCGGCCAACAAGACCAAGCGTTCCAACTCGCTGATGTGGGATCTGCTGACGTTCGACCGCCTGGTCACCGGGCCGGTGATTCACTTCATCTATTGGGCCGGCCTTGGCGTCGTGGCCCTGTTCGGCTTTTCGGTCGTCGGCGCCGCTGTCGGCCTGGCGCTGAAGGAGCCGGGCGTCGGTTCGCTGCTGCTGGCCTTCCCCGTGCTGATCGCGGGTCTTCTGGTCGCTGGCGCCCTGGTTTTGCTGTGGCGCGCCTTCTGCGAGTTCTACGTCGCCATCTTCCGGATCAGCGAGGACCTGCGGGCCCTGCGCCAGACCAGCGACGCCGATCACGCCGCCCATCGCGCCCGCCAGCAGGCGCAACAGGCCCAGCAGCCGCCGCGCCAGCAGATCTAGCGTCTACTTCGCGAGAAGTTTAAGCCGTTCGCGCAGCGCCTCGAGCGCTTCCATCGGCGTGTCCAGCGCGCAGATCATCTGCTCGGGAATCGCCTCGGCCCGATCACGCAGGGCGCGGCCCTTGTCGGTCAGGTCCACGATGACCCGCCGCTCGTCTTCCGGATCACGGTGCCGGGCCACCAGGCCGCCAGCCTCCAGGCGCTTGAGCAGCGGGGTCAGGGTGCTGGAATCGAGATCCAGCGCGTCGCCCAGGGCCCCGACCGTGCGCGGGCTCTGCTCCCACAGCACCAGCATGGCCAGGTACTGCGGATAGGTCAGGCCCATCGCGTCCAGCAGCGGCCGATAGAGCCGCGTCATCCGGTTGGCCGCGCCGTAGAGGGCGAAGCACAACTGATTGTCCAGGCGCAGGGCCTCGACGGGCTTGGCGGACGACGCGGTTTTCTTACTCATCGGATCACTAATTAAGCTGCTCTGACCGTAATGGCCACGTCCACATTGCCGCGCGTAGCGTTCGAATAAGGGCAGACCTGGTGCGCGGTGGCGACCAGGGCCTCGGCGTCGGCTTGGCTCAGGCCTTGGGTCTCGACCTCGAGAGCAACTTCCAGCTTGAAGCCGACATCCTGGGTGGCCAGGCCCACCTGGCCGGTCACGGTCGAGCCCGTCAGGGCGATCTTCTGGGTGCGGGCGACGTGGGCCATGGCGCTCTGGAAGCAGGCCGCGTAGCCGGCGGCGAACAGTTGCTCGGGGTTCGTGCCGGTCTCCTTGCCGCCCAGGGCCTTGGGCATCGACAGCTGGACGTCCAACAGGCCGTCCTCGCTGCGGACATGGCCGTCGCGGCCGCCGACGACGGTGGCGCGGGTGGTGTAGAGGGTGGTCATCGAAAAGCTCCCTTGGCTTGAATGATGAGAGCGATTTAATCGCGCACGATTTATCTTCAAGGGCGCGGTGCGAAAAAATGTCGCGCGCGATGGATTCCCCGCATCGCGGGGAGCGTCCTTAAGCCGCCCAGGCGGCCGCGAAACGCTTCAGCAGCGACCGCGCCGGGCTTTCGCCGACGGTTTCGGTCTCGCCGGCTTCTAGGCGCAGGAACAGGTCGCCGGCCTTGTGGCCGGCGCGGGCGGGCAGGCCCTGGCCGGCCAGACGGACCAGGCCGCGCTCGGCGGCCTTGGTCGAAATCCAGGCGGGACGGCGGCCCAGCGGGGTGTCCGCGTCGACGCGGCCGCCCTCGGCCAATACCCGCGGATCGACCTTGCCGGTCAGCCACAGGTCGTCGCCGCGGACCAGGGCGCCGTCCTGGGCGCGGTGGCGAACCTCGAAGGTGACGCCCTCGACCCGGACCTTGTCGCCCTCGCGCAGGCCGGCCGGCAGCTTTAGGCGCAGGCGACGGCCGTCGATGGCCAGTTCCTCCGCGCCGCCAGCCAGGGCGGTGGCGATGTCGATCTCCAGCACGACGCGATCGGGGATCGAGGCGGCCTGGGCCACGGCGGGCGGGAAGGTCGCCGGCTGGTAGGGATGTTCCTGCAGCAGGCGATAGGCGGCCAGCACGTCGCGGAACAGGGCCGCGTCGCCGGTCGGACGGTCGGGATGGGCCCGCTTGGCGGCCTCGCGATAGGCCTTGCGCAGTTCGCGCTCGTCGGCGTCGGCGGCCACGCCCAGCAGGGCGCGAGCGGCCGAAAGCGTCAGGGAGGCGGCACGGGCGGTCATGCTCGGACCCTGCCGCCGGGATGGTCAACGACGCGTTAAGTTAAGACTTTAAGGGATCGCGCGGATGTGGCCCGCGCGGCGCCATGGGCCTATATCAGGGGCATGAGCGCCGACCAGACCCTGATCCCCGCCTCGCCCAGCGAGGACGACTATGTCCGCCAGGTGACCGAGGCGGTCCCGCCGGCCCTGCTGTCGGAGGAGGATCCCTTCGCCCTGTTCGCCGAATGGCTGGAGGAGGCGGGCAAGAAGGAGCCCAACGATCCCAACGCCATGACCGTCTCGACCGTCGACGCCGACGGCATGCCGGACTCGCGCATGGTGCTGCTCAAGGACTTCGATCCGCGCGGCTTCGTCTTCTACACCAACACGCAGAGCGCCAAGGGGCGGGAGCTGAACGCCCATCCCAAGGCCGCCATCCTGTTCCATTGGAAGTCGCTGCGCCGCCAGGTGCGGATCCGCGGGACCGTCGAGCCGGTCTCCGAGGCCGAGGCCGACGCCTATTTCGCCAGCCGCGCCCGCCACAGCCAACTGGGCGCCTGGGCCAGCGACCAGTCACGCCCGCTGCCCGACCGCCTGGCCCTGGAGAGGCGGGTCGCCGAGATGGGCCTGAAGTTCGGCCTGGGCAAGGTGCCTCGTCCGCCCCACTGGTCGGGCTACCGCATCGTTCCGCTCACCCTGGAGTTCTGGCGCGACCGCCCATTCCGCCTGCACGAACGGCTGGTGTTCGAGCGCGCCGGGCAGGGCTGGACGACGAAGCGGCTGTTTCCGTGAGCTAGGGCGAGGCGTCCTGCAAACGCCTACCCCACCCCGTACCGCGCCAGGAATGTCTCCACCGCGTCGTCGGCGATGGCGGCGATCGGGCGCCGGGGCTGGACCTCGTCGCCGGCCGAGAGACCCAGGACCAGGGTGACGTGGTCGAGCATGCCCATCAGCTGGCCGGCGGCCCAGGAGGTCTTTTCGACCTTGAGTTCGCCGCTGCGGACCAGGTCGTTGATCACCGCGATGGCCGCGCCGCCCAACTCGTCACGGGCGCTCTGCAGGAAGTACTCGGCGACATCCTCGAAGCGGCGGCGCTCGGCCGTGACCATGCGGAACATGGCGCGGGTGTCGGGGCGCGAGAAGAAGGCGGCATAGGCGCGGGCCAGGGCGGTGAGGCGGGCGCGGGCGTCGCCCTTGACCCGGACGGCCTCGCGCACGGGGGCGGCGATGCCGCTGACCGTCTCCATGACGATCGCCTTGAAGAGGTCGGCCTTGCTGGGGAAGTAGGCGTACAGCGTCGCCGTCGAGACCCCCGCCGCGCGGGCCACCACCTCCATGCCGGCGTCGGCATAGCCCTGGCGCAGGAACAGGTTCCTGGCCGAGGCCAGGATCTCCTCGCGTTTGTGCCCCGATCGCTTCAGACCCGCGCCGACAAGCATCATGAGGACTCGCACTGGATGGACCTGGATACAATCTAGCCGCGAAAATGGAGTCTAAGCAAGGCTGGGGTGAAGGTTCTGCGGGAGGACTTTCGCGCGGGTTTCGGCTATGCAGCGCCGGCGCCGGATTTCGTGCGCGGACAGATGGGATTTTCGGCGTGATCAAGGACGCGGAAGCCGCGCGCGAGCAGGAAGTGGCCGCCTGGTTCGAAAACCGTGCGGAAAGCACGATCGAGACCTCGTGCGCCCGGGTGTTCCTGATCGGCGGCTCGGCCTTCAAGGTGAAGCGTCCGGTCGACTTCGGCTTTCTGGACTACTCGACGCTGGAACTGCGCCGCTGGGCGCTGGAGCGCGAGCTGACCTTCAACCGCGCCGCCGCGCCGGACATCTATCGCGAGGTCCGCCGCCTGAACCGCACGGCCGACGGTGGGCTGGAGATCGACGGCGAGGGCGAGATCGTCGAATACCTGCTGGAGATGCGCCGCTTCGACCAGAACGGCGTGCTGGCCACCCAGCCCTGGGCCATCGACGACGCGCTGGAGGATTCGCTGGGCCGCACGGTGGCTCGTTTCCACGCCGGCTCGTCCTTGCGCCCGCAGGGCGGCGGGGTCTCGGCCCTGGGCTACACGATCCGGTCGAACGCCAACCTGCTGCGCGGCCTGGCGCCGCGCCTGGGCAAGCAGGCGGTCGAGCGCCTGGTCCACGAGACCGACATCGCCCTGGAGCGCCTCGCGCCCCTGCTGGACGGCCGCGCCAAGGACGGCTTCGCCCGCCACTGTCACGGCGACCTGCACCTGGGCAACATCCTGATCGAGGACGGCCAGCCGATCCTGTTCGACTGCATCGAGTTCAACGACACCCTGTCGGACATCGACGTGCAGTACGACCTGGCCTTCCTGCTGATGGACCTGGACTTCCGCCGTCGTCGCGACGCCGCCGGCCGGGTGCTGAACGCCTATCTGGACGAGGCCGCCCGCACGTTCGGCGCGGGGCTGTGGACAGGTCTGGCGGCGCTGCCGCTGATGCTGAGCGTCCGCGCCGCGGTGCGCACCCACGTCTGGGCCTATACCGGCGACGACGAGGCCGCGCGGGCCTATCTGCAGACCGCCCTGGAGCACCTGGCCCCCAAGCCGGTCAGCCTGGTGGCGGCCGGCGGCCTGTCGGGTTCGGGCAAGTCGACCTTCTCGCGCGTCTGCGCCCCTGGCCTGGGCTCGGCCCCTGGCGCGGTGGTCCTGCGCACCGACGAGATCCGCAAGCGCCTGTGGGGCGTGCCCTCGCTGCAACGCCTGCCGCGCGAGGCCTATACGCAGGAGATGAGCGCCAAGGTCTATGACCAGCTGTTCCAGGATGCCGAGCTGTGCCTGAGGGCCGGCCGCTCGGTGGTGCTGGACGCGGTGTTCCTCAAGCCCGAGGAGCGCGCGCGCGCCGAGGCCCTGGCCAAGACCTGCGATGTCGGTTTCCTCGGCGTCTGGCTGGAAGCCCCGCCCGAAGTCTTGCGCGAACGCGTGGCGGCCCGGATCAACGACGCCTCGGACGCCGACGTGGCGGTGCTGGAGAACCAGCTGACCCGCGACGCCGGCGAGATCAGCTGGCGCAAGGTCGACACGGTCAACGCGTTCGAGGACGAGGCCCGCGCCTTGGCGGAGACGATGGGGTAGGGGAGCTTCTCTCCATCTCTCAAAGACAACCGTCATCCCGCGACGTGTTCGCGGGACCTATTTGTCCGCCGCAGGTGCGATGCGGACCTAAGCTCTCACGTGGAAGCTGAACGATGGGGCCCGCGCATGAAGCGCGGGATGACGGCTATTGGTGGGGCAATGGCGCTTAAGCCGCGCGCAACCCGTTGCTCGGCGGCTCTGGGCTGACCGCCCGGACGATCGCGGTGATCAGGTCCATCGGCTTGACCGGCTTGCCCAGGTGGTCGTCGAAGCCCATGCCCAGGAACCGCTCGCGGTCGCCGGCCATGGCCGAGGCGGTCAGGGCGATGACGGGCAGGGCGGGGTCGCCGGCCTTGCCCTGGCGGATGGCCTGCAGGGCGGTGATGCCGTCCATGACCGGCATGTTGATGTCCATCAGCACGCAGTCGTAATGCTCCTGGGACATGGCCTCCAGCGCCAGCTGGCCGTTCTCGACCACGGTCAGGGCCACGCCCGCCGGTTCCAGCATGGTGCGAACGACCAGCTGGTTGATCGCATTGTCCTCGGCCATCAGCACGTGGATCTGATCCAGGCTGTCGTCCTCGACCTCGGGTTCGGGGGGCGGCGTAGCCGGGGCGTTCGTCACCGGCGCGCGGACGGTCAACACGAAACAGGCTCCGTCGCCGCCGCCCGAGCGCAGGATCAGGTCGCCGCCCAGCTGGCGGGCTAGGGCGCGCGAGATGGAGAGGCCAAGGCCCGCACCGCCATAGCCGCGCGAGATCGTCTGGTCGGCCTGGGTGAAGCTGTCGAACACGCGGTCGGCGGCCTCGATCGGCACGCCGGGGCCGGTGTCGCAGACCGAGAAGCGCACCAGCTGCTCGTCGCCCACCGACTCGGCGGCGACCGAGACGCGCACATGGCCCTGGGCCGTGAACTTGACGGCGTTGGAAACGAGGTTGGTCAGGATCTGGCGGATGCGCAGCGGGTCGGCGTTGATCCACGCGGGGACCTCGGCGTCGAAGCGGGCGAACAGCGACAGGCCCTTGGCCTCGGCCGCGTCGCGCCAGGCGGCGACCACGTCGGCGACGATGGCGCGCGGATCGACCGCCTCGGGGGCCAGCTCGACCTTGCCGGCCTCGACCCGCGACAGGTCCAGCACGTCGTTCAAGAGCTGCATCAGGCTGTCGCCCGACTTGATCATCAGCTCGACCTGATGCCGCTGGGCGGCGTCCAGGGTCGAGCGCTCCAGGGCGTGGGCCATGCCCAGGAGGCCATTCATCGGCGTGCGCAGCTCGTGGCTGGTGACGGCGATGAAGGTCGACTTGGCGCGGGCCGCTTCCAGGGCGCGTTCGCGCTCGTCGCGCAGGCCGCGGGTCAGTTCGTCCATGCGGCGCGCGGCGGCCCGGTTGCGCAGGGCGACATTTATGGTGACGCCGATCAGCAGCACCAGCGACCAGCGCGTGGCCTGGCTCATCGGATCCATGCCCGGCATGAAGAAGAACGGGAAGACGATCAGGCTGGCCACCGGCGGCAGGCCGCTGAGGATCAGGAGGGCCAGGGGCTGGTGGCGATACTGCTGGGTGAAGACCAGCTGGCCGCACCAGATGGCGACGGCGGCGATCTTCAGCTTCTCGGGACCCTGCAGCCACAGCAGCGCAGCCAGCGCCGCCCAGCTGCCGTTGACGGGAATGGCGGCCAGCATGAAGCCGGCGCGATCGGCGCGGCTGCCCGGACGGCCCTTGCCGAAGTTGCGGGTGGCGATGGCGGCCAGGCCTTCGGCGACGACGAAGCTGGCCAGCCAGGCCAGGGCGATCGGATAGCCCAGGCCCAGGCCGATGACCCCGGCCGCCAGACAGCCGGAGACCACCCGTGACGCGCCCAGCCGACGAATATCGGCCGCGACCTCGTCCAGGCGCTCGTCCGCCAATGTCCTGGCCATCCAGCCCAAGGATCGTCTCCCATCGACGAACCTTGTTCGCCCACGGTTGCGACTATCTCCCGGCAGCAACCAAGAGTCTCCTTACCCGGACTGCGACCGATCAGCGCGTGCGTCGCCTGGGCGACAGAGCCCCCGGGGCGGTCTTTTCCCTGTGAGACGCCCCGCGTCGCCCGCCTCTTTTTCCCTTGAAAGGAGCCGCGCGTTGCGCGGGGCTTCGCCCCCCGATAGCCTCGCCTGAACAACGATAAGCCAACCGAGAGAGAGAGCGGGAGTCGATGCAGGGGCTGATGCAGCACGGGGCGCTGACCCTGGACAAGATCATCGACCACGCCGCCAAGTGGCACGGCGATCGCGAGGTGGTCAGCCGCTCGGTCGAGGGGCCGATCGTGCGCACGACCTACGCCCAGATCCACGAGCGGGCCAAGCGCGTCTCCAACCTGCTGCTGGCCCTGGGGATCAAGCCCGGCGACCGCGTCGGCACCCTGGCCTGGAACACCGGCCGCCACATGGAGGCCTGGTACGGCGTCATGGGCATCGGGGCGGTGTGCCATACCCTGAACCCGCGCCTGTTCCCCGAGCAGATCGCCTGGATCGCCGATCACGCCGGCGACCGCGCCATCTTCACCGACCTGACCTTCCTGCCGATCCTGCAGGCGGTGCTGCCGCGCCTGCCGCACGTCGAGCACGTGATCGTCTTCACCGACCGCGGCCACATGCCCGCCGAGCTGCCGCTCTCGGGCGAGGCGCCGCACTTCAAGGGTTTCCTCTGCTACGAGGACCTGATCGAGCAGCAGTCGTCGACCTGCGCCTGGGGCGGCTTCGACGAGGGGACGGCGGCGGGCCTCTGCTACACCTCGGGCACGACGGGCGATCCCAAGGGGGTGCTGTACTCGCACCGCTCGAACTTCCTCCACACCTTCATCACGATGCAGCCCGACGTGATGGGCCTGTCGCAGAAGGACGTGATCTTGCCTGTGGTGCCGATGTTCCACGCCAATGCGTGGGGCGTGGCGTTCTCGGCCCCGGGCACGGGCGCCAAGATGGTGATGCCGGGCGCCAAAATGGACGGCGCCTCGATCTTCGAGCTCTTGGACACCGAGGGCGTGACCTTCTCGGCCGCCGTGCCGACCGTCTGGCAGATGCTGCTGCAGCACCTGGAGGCCACCGGCGCCAAGCTGCCGCTGCTGAAGAAGGTGGTGATCGGCGGGGCGGCCTGCCCCGAGAGCATCATCCGCGCCTTCCACGACAAGTATCAGGTCGAGGTGGTCCACGCCTGGGGCATGACCGAGACCTCGCCGGTCGGGACCCTCTCCGTCATGACGGATGAGCTGGAAAAGCTGCCCTACGATCAGCAGATGCCTTACCGCCTGAAGCAGGGACGCCCCCCGCTTGGCGTCGAGATCTGCCTGCGCGACGACGAGGGCCAGCCGCTGCCGCACGACGGCAAGGCGTTCGGCCACCTGAAGATCCGCGGCCCGATCATCGCCGCCGAGTACTTCCGCGGCGCCGGCGGCAAGATCCTGGACGACGAGGGCTTCTTCGACACGGGCGACGTCGCCACGATCGACGATCACGGCTTCATGCAGATCACCGACCGCGCCAAGGACGTCATCAAGTCCGGCGGCGAGTGGATCAGCACGATCGAGATCGAGAACATCGCCGTCGGCCATCCCAAGGCGGCCCTGGCGGCGGTGGTCGGCGCGGCCCATCCCAAGTGGGACGAGCGGCCGGTGCTGCTGGTCAAGCTGAAGGAAGGCGAGACCGCGACAAAGCAGGAGTTCATCGACTTCCTGCACGGCAAGATCGCCAAGTGGTGGATGCCCGACGACGTGCTGTTCGTCGACGACATCCCGCTGGGCGCGACCGGCAAGATCGACAAGAAGGTGATCCGCAAGCGCCTGGCCGACCAGGGCTACCAACTGCCCGAGGCGCCGCTGCAACCTTCGCCGCCGCCGGTCCCGACGCCCACCCTGGCGGCCGCGGATGGCGCCCACGCCTCGGTGATCTACGCGCCGGAGCCGCCGGAAGAGGTCGAGGCCGAAGCCGTGTTGGCCGAGCCTGAAGCCGAGCCCCCGGTGGAGGCCGAACCGGTCGCACTGGTCGAACCGGCGCCGGACCCGGCAACGCCTGAACCCGAGGTCTCCGAGCCGGAGGCGAAGGCCGACCCCGCGCCCGAACCCAAGTCCGCCTCTGCCGCCGACGCGATCATCGCCGAAGCCGCCGTGATGGCGGCTGCAGCGCGGGCCAAGCCGCCAGAGCCTGCGCCAGAGCCTGAACCGAAGCCTGAACCTGAAGCCGAGGCCCAGCCGGTGGCCGCGCCGGAGCCCGAGGCGCCGCTGCGCCTGCACGAGCCGGCCAAGCCCGTCCTGGCCGACGCCGCCGAGGCCCTGCCGTTCGCCATGCCGATCACGCCGGGCAAGCGCTCCAAGGCTTCGAAGACCAAGGGCGACAAGAAGACCTCGAACAAGCCGCCGGCCTGGGCTTCTCTCTATCTGGACCTGGCCCTATTGATCGCCCTGGCTCCCGCGATCCTGGCCGGCGGCGGCGCGCTGGGGGTCAAGCTGGGCCTGATCCAGCTGCCGCTGGGCTATACGTCCCTGACCCTGGACTGGGCGCCGAAGATGGCGTTCGTCGGCGTCGCCACGGGCTTCCTGGGCCTGGTCGTCGCCCTGGTTGGCGGCTTCGGACGCCTGGGCCGAATGGCCCTGCTGGCGCTGGCGGTCACGGCGGCCACCTTCGGCGTGATGTTCGGGGCCAACGCGCTGAGCGGACAGTCCCCGCCGATCCACGACGTCGCCACCGACTGGAAGACGCCGCTGGGCTTCTCGGACGCGGCCATGGCGGCGCGTGGCGGGTCAGCCGAGGTCGTTGACGACGATCCCAGCCTGCCGGTGGGCTCGGCCGCCTATGCCGGCCGCCGCCTGGCCGAGATCAACGCCGAGACCTGCCCGGCCGCCCGCCCGCTGGTCAGCGAGCGCGCGCCCGGCGACGTCTACGAGGCGGTGAAGGCCGCGGTGATGGCCAAGGGCATGACCCTGGTCACCGACGACCCCGTTGACGGTCGCCTGGAAGCGACGGCCAAGAGCTTCTGGTACGGCCTGACCGACGACGTGGTGGCGCGGGTCCGCCCCGACGCCAGGGGCTCGCGCCTGGACCTGCGCTCGATCGGCCGCGACGCGGGTCCCGACCAGGGCCGCAACTGCGCCCGGATCGGCGAGCTGCTGACGGCGGTGAAGGGGCCGTAGAGGGGACACGCCAAGTCTTTCTTCCGGGCCTCTCCCATCAGCCCTATCCCGATCGATTTGTCTGAGTTATTACGAGCTCAGTACAGATAGAATGCCGTTCGACAAGGGCGGCGAAGGGAGAGACATGGGGCGTTTGACGGTTGGCGCGATAGGCGCGATCGCCTTGCTGGCGGCTTCGTTCGGCGCGGTCGCCGGTTCCGCGGCCCATGCGGAGCCCGCCGCGACCCTGGTGCGCCAGACCGCCGCCGGCGCCGAGATCAGGCTGGCTGTCGGCCGGCTTCGTCTGGAGCCCTGGTCGGACCGGATCGTTCACGTCCGGCTGGACCGAAAGCCGGACTGGACGGGCAACTACAATCCCGCCGTGATCGCCCAGCCGAAATCCGTGTCCTGGACGGTGCGGGAAACGCCCGACGCCATCGTCCTGGCGACCTCGGCGATGCGGGTCAGCGTCGACAGGGCCTCGGGTCGCGTCGATTTCCAGAACGCCAAGGGTGAGCGGATCCTCCGGGCTCCGGGGTGGGGACAGGCGCCCACGCCCGGCGCCCCCAGCCAGACCTTCGAGCTGGACAGCAGCGAAGCGGTCTACGGCCTGGGCCAGCACCAGGGCGGCCAGCTGGACTATCGCGGAGCCAGCGTCCTGCTGGAGCAGATCAATTCCGACGTCGGGGTGCCGATGCTGGTGTCCTCCAGGGGCTATGGCATCCTCTGGAACAACGCGGCGGTGACGCGGGTCGACGTGGCGACGCCGCACAACGCCAATACCCTGCGTTTTACCTCCGAAGCCGGCGGCGGGGTCGACTATCACTTCATCTATGGTCCCGAGATCGATCAGGTGGTGGCCGGCTATCGCGGCCTGACCGGCCAGGCGCCGATGATGGCGCGCTGGACCTGGGGGCTGTGGCAGTCGAAGGAGCGCTACAGCACCCAGGACGAGACGGTGTCGATCGTGAAGCGCTATCGCGATCTGGGCGTCCCGTTCGACGCGGTCGTGCAGGACTGGCAGTACTGGAAGCCCGGCGGCTGGGGCAGCCACCAGTTCGACCCCGCGCGCTTCCCCGATCCGGCCGGCATGGTCGAGGCCGTTCATCGCCAGAACGCGCACATCATCATATCAGTGTGGCCGAGGTTCGATCTCACCACGGCCAATCACGATGCGCTGAAAGCGGCCGGCGCCCTGTTCGAGCCGGTCTATCCGAACGTCTATCCGGCCGGCGAGGGGCGCTGGTACGACGCCTGGTCCGAGAAGGGGCGGGCGCTCTACTGGAACCAGATCATGCGCGATCTGGGCCGCTATGGGTTCGACGGCTGGTGGCTGGACGGCTCGGAGGCCGAACTGGGCGGCCAGCCGGGGCAGATGGCGGCCCTGACGACGGCCGCCGGTCCCGGCGCAGAGACCTTCAATTCCTATCCGCTGTTCCATACGGCGGCGGTCCATGACGGCATGCGCGCCTCGATGCCCGACAAGCGCGCCTTCATCCTGACCCGCTCGGCCTATGCGGGCCAGCAGCGCAACGCGGCGATCACCTGGTCGGGCGACGTGTCGGGCACCTGGGACACCCTGGCCAAGCAGATCCCCGCCGCCCTGAACTTCTCGATCAGCGGGATTCCCTACTGGTCGGCGGACATCGGCGGCTTCTTCGGCGGCGATCCCAAGGATCCGGCCTATGCCGAGCTGTTCACCCGCTGGTATCAGTTCGCGGTCTTCAATCCGATGTTCCGCGTTCACGGCACGGGCGCGGGCAAGGAGCTGTGGGCCTTCGACCCGGCCACCCAGCAGCGCCTGATCACCTACGACAAGCTGCGCTACCGCCTGCTGCCCTACATCTATGCGACGTCCTGGCGGGTGACGAACCAGGCCGACAGCATGATGCGCCCGCTGGTCATGGACTTCCGGGACGACAAGGCCGCCCTGATCGTCCGCGACCAGTACATGTTCGGTCGCGACCTGATGGTCAGCCCGGTCATCCAGCCCGATACCGACGTGCGCACCGTCCATCTGCCCAAGGGGCTCTGGTACGACTTCTGGACCGGGGCCAAGGTCACCGGCGGGCGCGTCGTGGCGGCGAAGGCGGACATCGACACCATCCCGCTGCACGTCCCGGCCGGCGCGATCCTGCCGCTGGGCCCCGTCGTGCAGTACGCCGATCAGCGCAGCGCCGAGCCGCTGGAGCTGCGCGTCTATCCGGGCAAGGACGGGGCCTTCCAGCTCTATGACGACGCCGGCGACGGCTATGGCTACGAGAAGGGCCAGTACGCGACCGTCGACCTGGCCTGGAACGACCAGGGGCGGACGCTGGGCATCGGCGCGCGCAAGGGCGCTTTCGAGGGCATGCCCAAGACCGTGCGGCTGCGCGTCACCTGTGCCGCGGGCGGCTCGCCGAAGCTGGTGACCTATGACGGCGCGCCGCTCACGGTCTTCCTGGAGGCCTGCCGCTAGGCGCTCAAGCGAGCCGGTACTCGGCGTCCAGTCCCGGCTCGCCAGCGCTGAGCACCCGGCCCTCGCGGACCAGCTGGATCATGTGGGCCAGCACCGAGTGGGCGGCGGCGGGGTGCAGGCGCGGATCCACGGCGGCGTACAGGCTGGGCACCATCGCCTTGATGGTGGTGAAGCCGGCGCCCAGGGCCTCGATGATCTGGGCCTCGCGGGCGCGGCGGTGGGCGATATAGGCGTCGATGAACGGGCCGACCTCGCGGACCGGCGCGCCATGGGTGGGCCACAGGGTCTGGAAGCCCCGGGCCTTCACCTTGTCCAGGCTGGCGAAGTAGTCGCCCATGTCGCCGTCCGGCGGGGTGATCACCGTCGTCGACCAGCCCATGACATGGTCGCCCGAGAACAGGGCGTTCTCCTCCCTCAGCGCGAAGCAGAGGTGGTTGGAGGTGTGGCCGGGCGTGGTGACCGCTTCCAGCGTCCAGCCGGGACCGCTCACCACGTCGCCGTCGGTCAGGGCGACGTCGGGCCGGAAGCGGTCGTCGGCGCCTTCTTCCAGGGCGGGCGCGTCATTGGCGTATGGCGACGGCGCGGGCAGGCCGTAGACCTTGGCCCCGAAGGCCTGGGCCAGCGGATGGGCGAGGGGGGAGTGGTCCAGGTGATGATGGGTGACCAGCACGTGAGTCACCCGCTCGCCGGCGAGGGCGCTCTTCAGGGCCTCGAAGTGCTCGGGCTGGTCCGGGCCGGGATCGATCACCGCGACTTCGCCGTGACCGACGATATAGACCCCGGTGCCGGTGTAGGTGAACGGCCCGGGATTTCGCGCGATGACGCGCCGGACAAGCGGTGAAACCGAGTCGCAACGCCCGTATTCGAACTCCAGCTCGCGAACGAAGGGAATCATCGGGACGCTCCGAACCTGCTGGCGCCGGTCTTGCGCCTTAACCCGTCAGTAACCTTCGGAGGACGGGCCATGGCGGCGGACGCGGCGATTTTTGTGTCAAAACGGCTCCAGCGCGCGGCCTTTGCTGTCCTGTGTATCATCCTGGCCCAGTTCGTCCTGGCCAGCTGCCAGGCCGAACCGACGCCGATGGCGGCCCGCGAGTCGGCCGCCTTCTAGCCAGGGTCAGTGGGGCAGCACGCCCGAGAGGTCGTAACCGGCCTGAAGACCTTGGTTGACCAGGGTTTCCCGATCCTCGCCCGCCAGCGCCTGGCCTACCGACCAGGTGATGATCGAGCGCGTGCCCGAGCGGCAGAAGGCCAGCACCGGCCCGTCGGCCGCCTCGACCGCCGCCCGCACCTGCTCGACCTGTTCCTGAGTCGGGCCGCCGCGCACGGGCGCGTACAGATAGTCCATTCCCGCCGCCCGCGCCGCCGACTCGATCGTCGCGGCCGAGGGCTGGCTGGGGTCCTCGCCGTCGGGGCGGTTGTTGATCACGAGCACGAATCCCTCGGCCGCGGCCCGGGCCATGTCGGCCTCGGTGACCTGAGGGCTGACGGAAAACAAGTCGGTGACGCGCCGGAAATCGCTCATGGGTTCGCTGCAAGCTCACGCGGCGCACTCCGCCGCCCGTCGCATCTTCGCGAGGGCGGGGCGCCTAGGCAATGGTCAGGAGCGCATCCTGAATGGGCAGGCTGGTCGCGTAATCTGGGGAGAATGTGCTTGGCGTGACGTCAAAACCTAACAGAATTTGACGTAATTTCTGGCGAAATCGGGATGATTTGTTGCCTGTCAATCATGCGGCGCAAAATTGCCGCTAAAGCTTCACTGTCCTGGTGGTGGCGATAGCGCTGTTATCCGGGTTGGAATAACCCCTGAAAAACAAGTCGATGACCAATTCTTGCCCGTCGGCGGCTGTCGCGGCGTAACGCTTCATAGCGCCGGTATCCCGAAAAGCGGCGGCCCTGTGGCGATTTTGCGACAGAGATAGCTTGATGTGGATTACAGTTCTGCAATGTCAATTGACCCTCGGCCATAGCGGCCCCTAACGTCGCCGCAACCGGGGAAATGTTTCCGGGACACCAGTGATCTCGTGGCGCGAACTACGCGGATTTCCGCTCCAGTCGGACAAAGTTTCTAGAGGGGGACTCGTCCGATTTGCCGCTCTCGCCACGCTCAGAGGGGATTTGAACAGCATGCTTTCCACCAAAGGTAGCGCCCGCGCGCGTCTACTGACGACGACGCTGCTCGCCGGTCTGGCCACCGTCGCCACGCCGCTGACCATCGCGGCCGTCGCCACCCTGGCGCCCGTCGCGGCTAGCGCTCAGGACTATACGAGCGGCACCCTGAATGGCCGCGTCCTGGATTCGGCGGGTGCTCCCGTCGCCGGCGCCGCCGTGACCGTGAAGTCGCAGGCGACGGGCGTTACGCAGAACTCGACGACCGACGGCAACGGCAGCTTCCGCGCCCCGCTGATCCCCACCGGCGCGTACACCGTGACGATCTCGAAGGACGGCTTCCAGCCCAGCAACAACGCCGGCCTGGCGGTTCGCGCCGGCGGTGAGTCGAACTACAGCTTCACCCTCGCCGCGACCGGCGAAGTCTCCGAAGTGGTCATCACGGCCACGGCCCGTCCGGAGCTGGACTTCTCGCAAACCACGACCGGCCTGGCCGTGGACGTCGAGCAGCTCGTGAAGTCGGTCCCGGTCGTTCGTAGCGCTCAGGGCCTGGCCCTGCTGGCGCCGGGCGCGATCCAGGGCGCTGCGGGCAACTATGCCGGCCAGACGGCCATCGGCGGCGCTTCGGTTTCGGAAAACGCCTTCTACGTCAACGGCCTGAACATCACCAACTTCAACACGTATCTTGGCGGCGGCACCGTGCCGTTCGACTTCTACAAGACGTTCGAAGTGAAGACCGGCGGCTATCCCGCCGAGTTCGGTCGTGCGACCGGCGGTATCGTCAACGCCGTGACCAAGTCCGGCACCAACGACTTCATGTTCGCCGTCCACGGCAACTACGAGCCCAACAGCCTGCGGTCCAACCAGAAGGACAGCTATCTGAACGCGGGCAACCACCTGAAGCGCGACTATCGCGACCTGGTGTTCGAAGCTGGCGGTCCGATCATCGAGGACCACCTGTTCTTCTACGGCTTGGCGCAACTGCGTAAGCTGGAAATCAACCCGGCCAACCAGGCCACCCGTTCGGCCGCCGCCACCCTGGCTCGTGAAGCGGCGAACCCGCTGGGCGCCGAAAACCTGACGGTCGACCGTTCGGGCCAGCCGTTCTACGGCGCCAAGCTCGACGCCTACATCACGTCGCGTCAGCACCTGGAAGCCACCTACTTCCGCACCAACGACGTGACCAAGCGCCGCGTCTACGGCTACAACCAGTTCACCGACAAGGTGGGCGGCTTCAAGTCGGGCTCGAACTTCCCGACCGGTGGCGAGAACTTCGTGTTCAAGTACACGGGTTCGTTCACCGACTGGTTCACCCTGTCGGCCGCCTACGGCCGCAATACGGACAACCAGGCGACCCTGCCGCTGAACACGACCGACCCGCTCGTGCAGGATCAGCGCGTCGGCACCGCCACGACGATCAGCCAGCAGTCGGTCTCGGCCATCGGCGCGCCCTACAACACCAAGCGCAACTTCTGGCGCGCTGACGCCGACCTGTATTTCGACTTCGTGGGTAAGCACCACATCCGTGGCGGCTACGACCACGAAGACAACTACCTGAAGCACTTCTCGCTCTATACCGGCAACGCGTCCTACACCTACAAGACCGCGCAAGCCGGCAACACCTTCGGCCTCGCCGCGGGGACGCAGTACATCGAAGCCCGCACCTTCATCTCGGGCGGCGCCTTCGACGGCAAGAACCAGGCTTGGTACGTCCAGGACTCGTGGACGCCCATTCGCGGCCTGACCCTGAACCTCGGCGTCCGCAGCGACAGCTTCCAGCAAGCCGGTTCGAACGGCGTCGTCTTCGCCGACCTGAAGAACAACATCGCTCCGCGCATCGGCGTCACCTGGGACCCGACCGGCGAAGGCCGTGACAAGCTGTTCGCGAATTACGGCAAGTACTTCCTGCCGATCGCCAGCAACACGGCCTATCGTCAGGCGGCGGGCACCTACGACTTCACCGCGCGCTACTACAACCTGGCTGGCTATACGCCGGACGCGAGAACCGGTCTGCCGACCGGGGGTCTGGGCACCCAGCTCGTCGGCTATACGGGCGCTCGCGCCTGCGTCGCCGGCGGGGCCTCGGCCGCGGGCGTGGTCGGTTGTACCTACCAGAACGACGGCTCGTTCTACACCGCCGACCAGCAGCACAGCAAAGAGCTGAAGGCGACGGAAGAGGACGAGTACATCATCGGCTACAGCCACAAGTTCGATAACCTGTGGACCGTTGGCGTCAGCCTGACCTACCGCAACCTGGTCGAAGGCGCCGACGACGTGGCCATCGACTACGCCGTTCGCGCGTACTGCAAGGAAAAGGGCCTCAACTGCGACAACTACGACGGCACCCTGAACGACTACGCGATCATCAACCCGGGCTCGCCCGCGACGGTGAAGCTGCAGAACCCGCTGCAATCGGGCGGTACGGATCTGCCGACCATCACCTTCACGGCGCAACAGCTGGGTTATCCGAAGCCCAAGCGTGAATACACCGCCCTGGACTTCACCTTCGATCGCGCCTGGGACGGCAAGTGGAGCTTCCACGGCACCTACACCCTGTCGGAGCTGAAGGGTAACTACGAAGGCTCGTCGTACAGCGACTACGCCAGCGGTCAGGTGGACTCGGGTGTCACCCTGCAATACGACACCCCGACCCTGCTGGAAGGCGCCTACGGCCTGCTGCCGAACCACCACGCCCACGTCTTCAAGGGCTATGGTTCGTTCCAGCTGACCGACAACCTGCTGCTCGGCGCCAACGGCACGATCATCTCGCCCCGCCGGGTGGGCTGCATCGGCTATGACCCGTACGACGCGGTTCTGGAAGCCAACTACGGCCCGTCCTACACCCACTACTGCGGTGGCAAGCTGGTGCCGCAGGGCAAGGGCACGAGCACGCCGTGGACGACGTCGTTCGACACCTCGCTGCGCTACACGGTGCCGAAGATCGTCCCGTACCAAGGCGACCTCGTCCTGCGCGTCGACGTGTTCAACATCTTCAATTCGCGCAAGGCCGTGAACGTCCAGAACGTCGCCGAAAACGCGACCGTGCTGTACACCGCGCCGACGACCGGCAGCCCGCTGTCGGCCAGCCGCGTGCCGGTGTTCGGTCAGCCGATCACCTTCCAAACGCCGCGTTACGTGCGTTTCGGCTTCGACCTGACCTTCTAAGGTCAACGTCCTCCGGGACAGAGATCGCGGCGGGCTCCGAAAGGAGCCCGCCGTTTTCTTTTGGGCGCTTGAATCCCCCTCTCAAAGAGAGAGGGAGGGACTCGCCGCCGAAGGCGGTGGGAGGATGAGAGGCTTGATCCTCACCGAATAGAGCGCCAGGCGGCCACGACACGTCAGAGGCTGGCCCAATGCGGTCCTGGCAGCGATCCTCGGCGGCGGTGAAATTCCCGGCCAGCGGCGTATCCTCACCCTCCCACCGCTATGCGGCGGGCCCTCTCTCTCCATGAGAGAAAGAGGGCGGCAAGCGCCTCTTAGCTTGCGCCCAGCGAAAAGGCCGCCCGGCGCGAACCGGGCGGCCTCTTCGTTTCAGCTCCAACGGCCTTACCGCACCGGCGTGTCGGCCAGCACCGACGCCCCGCCGGGCGCGGCGCGCAGGCGGGCGTGGGCCATCTCGTCCAGGATCGCCTGCGAGCGCGGATCGCCCAGCACCCAGGCGGCGGCCGCCAGGGTCTTGGCCGAGGTCTCGCTGACGCCCAGGAAGCGCTCGAAGGCCTCGAACGGCGACTTGGCGCCGTCGACGCGCTTGAGGCGCACGTCGTCGTCCAGCTTGGCCAGCTGCTTGGCCTTGTCGACGGCGTCGTAGAAGCCGCCCAGTTGGTCCACCAGGCCCAGCTGCTTGGCCTGCTCGCCGGTCCAGACGCGGCCCTTGGCGATCTCGCGCACGCGCTCGGGCGGCAGTTTGCGGCCCTCGGCCACGCGGGCGATGAAGCCGGCATAGATGCGGTCCATCCAGCCGGCGAACTTGGCGCGCTGGTCGGGGGTGAAGCCCTCGGCCGAGCCGAACGCCTCGGAATAGGCCCCGCCGACGTGGAGGTCCTTGGTGTCGACGCCGAAGCGGGCCAGGGCGTCGCCCAGGGCGAACTTGCCGCCATAGACGCCGATCGAGCCGGTCAGGGTCGAGGGTTGGGCGACGATCGAATTGGCCTGGCTGGAGATCCAGTAGCCGCCCGAGGCCGCATAGGTCCCCATGCTGACCACGACGGGCTTGCCGGCCGCCTTGGCGCTCTTCATGGCCGCCAGGATCTGTTCCGAGGCCGTGTCCGAGCCGCCGGGCGAGGAGACACGGAAGACGATCGCCTTGACGTCCTTATCGTCCGTGGCGGCCTTAAAGGCTTTGGCCACGTCGTCCGAATAGACGTTGCTGTCGCCGCCGAACGGCGAGCCGCCGCCGCCCGTCCCGGTGACGATCGCGCCCTCGGCCCCGATCACGGCGATGGCCGGGCCGGTCTTGACCGACGGCGGCTTGGAGCGGCTGGCATAGTCGTCGAAGTCGATCAGCTTGGCGCCCTTGCCGGCCTTGTCCAGGGCGAAGGCCTGGATGTCGCTGACCTGGCCGACCTTGTCGATCAGCCCCTTCGCCTGGGCTTCCTGGGCGCTGTACGGGCCGTCCTCGAGGGTGCGGGTCAGCTGGGCCGGATCACGCTTGCGGTCGATCGCGGCGCTGGTCAGGGCCGTGCGATAGACCGAGCCCATCCACGACAGCGTCGATTCCCGGTGGGCGGGAGTGTAGTCGCTGTAGAGATAGGGGTTCACGGCGTTCTTGTACTCGTAGCGCTGCTCGTACTCGGCCTTGACCCCGTACTTGTCGAAGAAGCGCTTGAAGAACATCGACTCGGTCGAGACGCCGACCGCCTGGAAGCTCGAGTCGGGCTGCATCCAGAACTCGCTGGTCGCCGCGCCCAGCATGTAGGTCGAGGTGATCATGCCCGAGGGATAGAGCCCCTGGCTGTGCGCGTAGATCGGCTTCTTGCCGACCTCGCGGAAGTGCTTGAAGGCCAGGCGCAGCTCGTCGGCGGCGGCCGGCGCGACGCCGCCCTCGGGCAGGCGCACCAGGACGCCGTGGACCTTGTCGTCCTTCTCGGCGCGCCGCAGCGTGTCGATGATCGACATCACCGAGCCCCCGCCGCCCCCGCTGAAGGCCGCGAACGGGCTCTTGGGATCCTGGTCGGTCAGGCCGCTGCGCAGGTCCAGCTGCAGGACGCTGTGGGCCGGCACGGGGGCGGGACGAGCGGCGCCGGCGGCCATCACGATCAGCAGGAAAGGCACTCCGACCACGAACAACAGAAGGCCGACGAAGACGCCGGCGACGGTCAGGAAGAACTGCTTCATCGGAGGTCCTGATTTCGAAACCGCCGACAAGCTAACCGGTGTCGAGGCCGCCACCAAATGAAGAGCGCGCAACGAATCTCGCGCGTTGTCCATCTTGGTCGGCGAACGGGCGAAGCGCCGCTTTCGCGGCGCCTAGGCTTCTGTTTTTTGGGTGTTTTTCCCGCCTCTGGTTGGCGGGGAGAAAATGGTCGGAGTGGCAGGATTTGAACCTGCGACCCCTGCGTCCCGAACGCAGTGCTCTACCAGACTGAGCCACACTCCGACTTGGAGGCCGGCCTTATAGGGGGCGGTTTCGGAGGGCGCAAGCGCCTTTTTCGACGATCGTGCGACGGCCCGAAAAAAGTTCTGAAATGCGCTGTTGCATCCATCCGAGTCGTGGGCTATCTCCACCGCCTCGCCGGGCCCAACAAGGGTCTCGCCGTTCCTGCTGGGGAATGGTGTAATGGTAACACTGCGGTTTTTGGTACCGTCATTCTAGGTTCGAGTCCTAGTTCCCCAGCCACTTCCTTCCAGGACATCTAGCGAGACCTGATCGCGCCTTCGGGCGCGGCCGCGTTTGCTTGCGTCGACCTCCGCGTCCTGTCGTCGCACCCGGCCTGGTTGGAAGGAGCGGTCAAGCTTTGGCGGCTAGACCGGTCCCATGCGACCTGCCTTCACCCGTGTCGAAGATCGCGCCGTCGAGCGCCGCGCCTCGGAGCGTCGGCGCACGCTGCTGGCGGCCAAGCTGTCCTTCGACGAGCCGGGCATGATCGTGAACTGCGGGGTGCGGAACCTGTCGCCGCTGGGCGCCCTGATCGAGCTGGAGAGCACCATCCTGCTGCGGCCGCCATACCGGCTGCTGACGATCCGCGACGGGATCATCTACGAGGCCGACCTGGTCTGGGCCTGGGGGCGGCGCGTGGGCCTGACCTTCACGGCCGAGCATCCGGTCCATGACCCGGCCAGCGAGGCGACCAAGCTGCTCAGGACGATCTGGTCGGCTGTGCGGATGTAGGCGCGCCCGGCAGGGGCGATGTCGCGACCTCGCCGGTGAAGCTTGGCCGCGCGACGGCGTGGACGGTCATGAACCTCCCGAGCATCCGAGCGGGCGAGGTGAGAACGTTCTATCGGCAGGTGTAGACGCGCAATAGTCGAGTCGAAGAAGATCCCGGTCAGGTCGATGGAGTCGGGCGCACCGGATGGGCGGGCGCCTCGATTTGTCGGTGTCCGGTATTTGTGCGAACCAAGCTTGATAGTGCTCAAGTCCAGTTCGCAGTTGCGAGATAGATTGATACCCGCGTGGGTTTAGCGGGTGATTCAGCCGCTGATAACAACGTTGTCAGCGGTATAGTTGACGAAAATTCAGCTCGTCGAACGTGGTCGTCGACAATCGATTGTTACGGCACTTCACGAATCAAAGCACAAATTCAGTCCAAACTACTTGTATTTCCGAGGTGAGGGTGTATTTGCGGATCTACTAGGGGAATGGAGTTGAGATCGTGGAAGACAAAGCGACCCTGATCGAGCTTACCGCAGAAATCGTGGCCAATTATGTGGCCAATAATTCGACGCCGGTGTCGGAACTTCCGGCATTGATCCGGGCTACGCATGACGCTCTGGCTGGTATTGGCGCGCCGCCCGCGCCGACCGTCGAAGCCGTCAGCAAGGCTACGCCGGCCCAGATCCGCAAGAGCATCACGCCCGAAGCCCTGATCAGCTTCGAGGACGGCAAGCCCTACAAGACGCTGAAGCGCCACCTGACGACGCACGGCATGACCGTCGCCGAGTACAAGGCCAAGTGGGGTCTGCCCAACGACTATCCGACGACCGCGCCCGCCTACAGCGAGGCCCGCTCCAAGATGGCCAAGGCCCTGGGCCTGGGCCAGGGCGGCCGCAAGGGCAAGGCGCCGTCGCGCAGCCGCAAGGGCTGATCGGCTAACCAGCCTTTCGCAAGAAACGAAAAGGGGACGCGGCGGGCGTCCCCTTTTTTGTGCCTGATTGCGGGCGTCCAGCGGAATCCCTCTCTCTATGAGAGAGGGATTTCCAACCCTAAGCCACGCCCCGCGTGTCCTCGCCCTCGACGTCCAGCGACAGGACCTTGGCCAGGGCCTCGACCAGGCGGGGGATCTCGACGGGCTTGGGGACCAGGGCGTCCATGCCGGCCTCGGCGTAGAGCGTACGCTCGTGGGTCAGCACGCTGGCGGTCACGGCGACGATCGGCGTGCGGGGGCGGCCGGTGCGGCGCTCGCCGGCGCGGATCGCCTGGCTGGCCTGGACGCCGTCCATGACCGGCATGTGCACGTCCATCAGGATCGCGTCCCAGCGCTCCTTCTCCCACATGGCCACGGCCTCGCGGCCGTCCACGGCGAAGTGGCCGTCGACGCCCAGGTGGCCCAGCAGGGTCAGCAGCACGGCGCGGTTGGTCTGGTTGTCGTCGACCACCAGGATCTTGGGCGCGCCGGCCTCGACCTCGGGCGCGGCGATGTCCAGGGCCGGGGCGGGCGCGGCGGCGGGCGCGGCGCGCGGCATCGGCACGGTCAGCGAGAAGCAGGCCCCGCCTTCCGGCGAGGGGGCATAGTCGATCGTGCCGCCCATCAGCTCGACCAGCGTCTTGCAGATGGCCAGGCCCAGGCCCGAACCGCCGGCCCGGCGGGTGCTGGAGCTGTCCAGCTGGGCGAACTTGGTGAAGAGGCGCTCGCGCTGGTCCTCGGGAATGCCGGCGCCGGTGTCGATCACCCGCGCGGTCAGGCCCTGGTCGTCGCCCTCGACGACGACGCGCACGCCGCCGGCCTCGGTGAATTTCACGGCGTTGGAAATCAGGTTCGACAGCACCTGGCGCAGGCGTTCGGCGTCGCCCAGGCGCCAGCCGGCCGCGTCGGCGGCGACCTCCAGGCTGAAGTCCAGGTCCTTGTCGCGCGCCAGGCCTCCATAGAGCTGGCGCAGGGCGTCCAGGTGGGCCGGCAGGTCGAACGGGGCGGGAACGATGTCCATCTTGCCGGCCTCGATCTTGGAGATGTCGAGAATGGCGTTGATGACGCTCAGCAGCGAATGGCCCGAGGCGGTGATGGTGTCCAGGCGGCGACGCTGGTCGGCGGCCAGTTCACCCGAGGCCATGATCTGGGCCATGCCCAGCACGCCGTTCAGCGGCGTGCGGATCTCGTGGCTCATGGTGGCCAGGAATTCGGTCTTGGCGCGGTTGGCGGTCTCGGCGGTCAGGGCCAGCCCTTGCGCCTCGGTCTTGAGACGGCGGTTCTCTGCCAGTTCGCGCTGCAGCTCTTCGGTGAGGGCCTCGCTGGCCAGGCGGGCCCGGACCTCGCGGCTGACGACGCCGCGGATCATGGCCGAAATGCCCAGAGCCGCGAAGGCGCCGGCCAGGCCCAGGAACAGGTACTGGGTGACCATCGTCTCGGAGGCGTGACGCATCATCCAGCCCAGCCCGCCGATCGCGCCCGCCACGCTGACCAGGGCGACGCGCCGGCTGGGCGCCGAGGTCGCGAAGGTCAGGGCCATCAGCACGAAGTACAGCAGTTTCTGCGCTTCGAAGTGCAGGACCTGGTAGGCGATCGTATTGACCAGGAAGAGGGCGTTCATGCCCAGGATCACCGCCTCGAGCGGCCGGCCCGTGATCCCGCCGCGACGCAGGCCGATACAGCTCCAGAAGGCGTACAGCGCCGAGCCGGCGGCCAGGCCTTCCAGGACCAGCAGAGCCAGGCCCTTTTCGTAGAAGGGATGGGATAGACTGATCAGGGCATAGTAAATGGCGGCCGCGATCAGGTAGCCGCGCGCCAGCGGCACATAGGCCTGCATCAGCGCGAGCTTGGCCCGCCGTTGCGCGTCAGTCTTCGAACCCCTCAAGACCTGTCCCCGATCTTCTCAGGCTGAGTAGTCTACGGGCAGGTTGGTTAAGCCTTGTTTCGAATGACGATATTTTACAATTCAGACGCCGCTCAACGACATGCCGGGCGCGTCGGGCGGGGTGTCGCCGCCGCCGTTCAGCGGCCGCTGCATCCACACCAGGTCAAGCCAGCGGCCGAACTTGTGGCCCATGCTGGGGAAGACGCCCTGCTTTTCGAAGCCCATGGCCGCGTGCAGGCCGATCGAGGCGGCGTTGCCGCTGTCGCCGATCACCGCGCACATCTGGCGCAGGCCCAGGGCCTCGCACTGCTTGATCAGTTCGGCCAGCAGCGCCTTGCCCACGCCTTTGCCGACGGCCTTGGGCGAGACATAGACGCTGTCCTCGACCGTGTAGCGATAGGCCGCGCGCAGGCGGAACGGGCCGGCATAGCAGTAGCCAACCACCTCGCCGTCCAGCTCGGCGACCAGATAGGGCAGGCCGCGGTCCAGGAAGGCCGCGCGACGGCGGGTCATCTCGGCCTGGTCCGGCGGAACCTCCTCGAAGGTGCCGAAGCCGTTCAGCACGTTCCAGCCATAGATGGCGGTAATGGCCGGCAGGTCGGCGTCCGTCGACGCCCTGATCACAACGCTCACGCTTTCGTCCAACCCTGTTCCACGGCCCACACGGCGAAGGCGTAGTCCAAGGCGATCTCCTTGAGGAAGTCAAAGCGTCCCGACGCGCCGCCGTGGCCGGCGTCCATGTTGATCTTCAGCAGGACAGGTTTGCCGCTGGTGGTGTGCTCACGCAGCTTGGCCGCCCATTTCTCGGGCTCCCAGTAGGTGACGCGCGGGTCCGACAGGCCGCCGGTGGCCAGTACGGCCGGATAGGGCTTGGCCGTGACGTTGTCGTACGGCGAGTAGCTGGCGATGTAGTCGTAGGCGTCCTTGTCCTCCAGCGGATTGCCCCATTCGGGCCATTCCGGCGGCGTGAGGGGCAGGGACGTGTCGCTCATGGTGTTGACCACGTCGACGAACGGCACGGCCGCGATGATCCCCGCGAACAGGTCCGGGCGCATGTTGCTGATCGCGCCCATCAAGAGGCCGCCGGCCGAGCCGCCATAGGCGACCGTATTCGAAGGCTTGCCATAGCCCGCCGCATGCAGGTGCTCGGCGCAGGCGATGAAGTCGGTGAAGGTGTTCTTCTTCTTGAACTTCTTGCCGTCCAGGAACCAGCCCCAGCCCTTTTCCGAGCCGCCGCGCGGGCAGGCCGTGGCCCAGATCCAGCCGCGGTCCACCAGAGACAGGTTCCGGATCGAGAAGCTGGGCTCCATGGCGATGCCGTAGCTGCCGTAGCCGTAGAGGAGCAGTGGGGCCGAGCCGTCGAGCTTGGTCCCCTTCTTCATCAGGATGAACACCGGCACATCGGTCCCGTCGCTGGCCTTGGCGTTCAGGCGGCGGGTCTCGTACTGGGCCGGGTCGTGGCCCGAGGGGATCTCCTGGGTCTTGCGCAGGGTGCGCGTGCGCTTGGCCATGTCGTAGTCGAACCACTGCCGGGGCGTGGTCATCGAGTTGTAGACGAAGCGCAGGGTGTCGGTGTCGTACTCGTAGCCGCCCTCGAGGCTCAGGGCGTAGGCCTCCTCGTCGAAGGCGATGGCGTGTTCCGCCCCGTCGGCGGCGGTGACCGTGACGCGGTTCAGGGCGTCGACCTTCTCCAGGCGCACGAACCAGCGCTTGAAGGCCATGGTCCCGCTGATCAGGCGGCCCGGCTGGTGGGCGATCCAGTCCTTCCAATTGGCCTTGCCGGTGGCGCTCTCGGGGGCGGTGACCAGCTTCCAGTCGACCGCGCCGTCGGCGTTGGTGCGGATCGCCCAGTGGTCGTTCCAGTGTTCGACCTCGTAGCGGACGCCCACCTCGCGCGGGTGGAAGACGACCGGCGCGGCGGTCGGCGTGGCGGCCGGGATGATCAGCGCCTCGCTGGTTTCCTGGTTGCCGCACGAGATGACGACGAACTTCTCGGACGACGTGACGCCGACGCCGATGAAGAAGCCCTCATCGGGCTCGTCATAGATCAGCACGTCGTCGGCGGCCGTGCCCTGGGCGGGGCGGCGATAGATCTTGGCCGGACGGCCGTTGTCGTCGCGGAAGGTCCAGTACAGCCACTGGCTGTCGGGCGAGAAGCAGAAGTCGCCCGTCGTGCTCTCGACCGCGCCGCCCACCAGCTTGCCGGTCGCCAGGTCCTTGACGTGGACGCGATAGACTTCAGAGCCCTGCTCGTCGACGGCGAAGGCGTACAGCCTGTGGTCCGGCGAATGGCTCGCTGCGCCGACCTGGTAGAAGGCCTTGCCCTTCGACTCGGTCTCCTCGTCCAGCAGGATCTCTTCGGAACCGCCACCATGGGGCTTGCGGGCGTGGATCGGGTGCTGCGCGCCCTTCTCGAAGCGCGTGTAATAATCAAAAGGGCCGTCCTTCGCAGGCACGGAGGCGTCGTCCTCCTTGATGCGCCCTTTCATCTCCTCGAACATTTTTTGTTGAACGGCTTCGGTCGAGGCCAGCATGGCCTTGGTGTAGGCGTTCTCGGCGGTCAGGTGCTCCTTGACGTCGGCCTTGATCAGGGCCGGGTCGCGCAGGACCTTCTGCCAGTTGTCGTCCTTCATCCAGGCATAGTCGTCGGTGCGCGTGCGTCCCAGCTGCTCGATGGTCTTGGGGATCTTCTTGGCGACCGGCGGCGTGGGGCGGGCTGCGTTTTCGACCGACATGGGGGATCCGAAAGCTGTTCCAGACAAGATTATGGGGCTTGAAGTAAGCGCTGCGGCCGCGCTCGTCATCAGGCGTCGACGATCCATGCGCAAATTCCCCCGTAACCCTGCACAACGCGCAACTGCGGCAGAACGACAACTTGCGGCGCAAGAAACCTGTGGTCAAATTCACTCAATAGTCGGGCGACTAGCAGTAGCGAAGCGTAACAAGGGGGCGTCATGCCGTTGGATCTGTCCGTAGACCTGATCAAGGCCACGGTTCAGCTTGAGCAGCCTTTAGGCGACGGTTCGCGCACCGTCGGCACCGGCTTCCTGATTTCCGACCCCACCCCGGACGGCAAGCCGCGGGTCATCCTGGTCACCGCCGCCCACGTGTTCGAGAAGATGCCGTCGGTCTCGGCCAAGATCGGCTATCGCATCGAGGGCGACGGCGGCGTCTGGCGCTTCGATCCCGAGACGCTGAAGATTCGCGACGGCGACCATCCGCTGTGGGTCAAGCACCCGACCCGCGACGTCGCGGCCATGGTGGTTGAGGCCCCGCCGGAGTTCGTCAAGGCGGCGATCCCCTTGAACTACCTGGCCCAGGACGACACCTTCAACAAGTACAACCTCGGCCCTGGCGACGAGATGATGGCGCTGGGTTTCCCGCGCGGTCTGTCGGCCAATCCGGCCGGCTTCCCGATCCTGCGCTCGGGCCGGGTGGCCAGCTATCCGCTGGCTCCGGCGACCAACTTCCCGACGTTCCTGATGGACTTCTCGGTGTTCCCTGGCAATTCGGGCGGGCCGGTGTTCATGGCCGAGGGCGCGCGCCGCCGGCCGGGCGCCAACGAGAGCCAGGAGGTCCAGTTCGTGGCCGGCCTGCTGACCCAGCAGGTCGAGCTGTCGGGCGAGCGCCTGGAAATCGGTATCGTCACCCACGCCAAGTTCATCCGCGAGACCCTGGCCATTCTGGACAAGGTTCCTGGCGCGCCGGTGACCCAGGCGAGGGCGGCCAAGCCCGAGCCGAGCATGCCCGGCGCCATCCCGGCGGTGGCCGTCTCGGCCATGGCCATGGGCGCGTCTCACTAGGCCGGAAAGGGCGGAACTGGATTCCGCCCAGGCCCGTTTCTTCTGCAACGCACAACAGCAACTGCAGGAGAGCCATCATGAGCACCAATCGTGTCGAAGGCGCTATCGACAAGGGCGCTGGCGCCATCAAGGAAGCCGCGGGCAAGGCCACCGGCAACGAACGTCTGCAAGCCGAGGGCGCCGCCCAGAAGGCCAAGGGCGACATCCAGAACAAGGTCGGCAAGGTCCAGGACAAGATCGGCGACGCGATCAAGCACTGAACGCCTGCCTATGACTGAGGAAACGGCCGCCGGAGCGATCCGGCGGCCGTTTTTGTTTGGGCTGAGATCAAAATTGCTCGTCATCCCGGACGGCCGAAGGCCGATCCGGGACCCAGGGGCCGGCGTACGGGGGGCGCCCCTGGGTCCCGGCTCTCCGCTTCGCTGCGGCCGGGATGACGAGTTTGGGAAAGAGGATGAGCGTTTCGGCGGCGCTACTTCACGATCCCATCCACCGTCTGCCGCGTCACCGCGTGGTACAGCGGCCGGGTCTTGGCATAGAGCGCCTTGGCGATCGGCTGGCCCCAGTCGCCCTGGGCCATCAGGTCCTTGAACAGGGGCGCGACGAACTTGCGGCGGCCCTGCTCGGTCAGGAAGGCCTCCAGTGACGGAACGGCTGGCTGGTAGCGGTTGGCCACGGCCCGCTCCAGCCAGACGAAACGGATCTCGCTGTTGCCCTGGGCGTCCAGACCGAAGGCCTTGTCCAGCGTCGCGAGACGCTCCGCTGACAAGGCTCTCGGGAGGCTGGCGATGAAGCGGGTGCGTTCCGGCGTGCTCCAGGCCTTCCACTTGGCCACCGGCGCGGGACCGCCTTTGGCGTAGTCGGCGGCCAGGGCGTCGACGGCCGGGAAGGCGGCCGACTTCACATGCACGGCGTTGTCCGGCAAGCCGACCTCATAGACCCACTTGTCGATGCCGATGGCGGCTTCCAGCTTGGGATCGCCCTTGATCAGGTTCGCTCGCAGGTCGGCGACGAAGCCGGCGGTGGTCTGGCTCTGGAAGGCGTGGCGGGCGAAGTAGCTCTTGAGATACGCGTCCCAGCGCGACCGGCCGACCGCCTTCTCGATGGTGCGCAGGAAGGTCGCGCCCTTCTGGTAGGCGATGTCGGTCATGCCGTCGTCGGGATCGCGGCCGGTCAGGTCGAGGTGCAGGCGCGTATCGGCGCCCGTGGGACCGCCGGCGTCCTTGATGGCGGCCTGCAGGTCGCTCCAGCCCAGATCGGCCAGCATGTCGGCGCGTTGCTTGCCGTACAGCTTCTCCATGATCCGGTTCTCGAAATAGTCGGTGAAGCCCTCGTTCAGCCAGAAGTCCGACCAGGTGGCGTTGTTGACCAGGTTGCCCGACCACGAGTGGGCCAGCTCGTGCGCCACCAGGCTGACCAGCGAGCGGTCGCCGGCGATGATGGTCGGGGTGGCGAAGGTCAGGCGCGGGTTCTCCATGCCGCCGAACGGGAACGACGGCGGCAGAACCAGCAGGTCGTAGCGGCCCCAGGCATAGGGGCCGTACAGGCTCTCGGCGGCGGCGACCATCTTCTCGACGTCGACCAGTTCGTTGGCCGTCTTCTTCATCACCGACGGCTCGGTATAGACGCCGGTCCGCTTGCCGAGCGGGGTGAACGAGAGGTCGCCGATCGCGATGGCGATCAGGTACGAGGCGACCGGCTTGTCCATCTTGAAGCGATAGGCGCGCGACCCGTTTGCCAGCGGTTCGCCGTTCGGCGTCAGCATCTGGGCGCTCATCACCGCCTTCAGGCCCTTGGGCGCGACGATGCGGGCGGTCCAGGTCTGGCGGATGCCGGGGCTGTCCTGGGTGGGGATCCAGCTGCGGTTCAGGATCGCCTCGCCCTGGCTGAACAGGTACGGGCTCTTCTTGCCGGCGGTCTGGGCCGGAGTGAGCCACTGCAGGGCCGCGCCGTCGGGGGCGCTGTCGTAAGCGACGACGATGCGCTTGGCGCCGTTCAGTTGCACCGTCAGCGGCGCGCCCAGGATCGGATCCGCCTTGCCCAGGTTCCACGGCAGGGCCTTGCCCGTGGCGTCGGTGACGCCGTGGATGATCAGGCCCTTGGTGTCGAGCACGACCGCCTTGGCGCCCGGTGCGGCGGCGATGTCCAGCGCGGCCGTGCCGGTCATCTTGTGGCCGGTGAAGTCTGCGGTCAGGTCCAGGTCGATATGGGTGACCCGCGCCACCAGCGGCTGGGCGTAGGAGTGGATGTCCCGGGCCTCGGCCGTCTTCAGGATGGCGGGGATGGCCGGAGCCGCCTTGGAAGGGGCTTGGGCCAGCACGGGCGCGGCGGCGCCGCAGAGCAGAAGCGAAAGCAGAACGGCGCGGCCACGGGCTTGGAAGGTCATGGATCATCCCTGAGCGAAGGGATGTTTAATGCGCCTGTCGGGCAGGCAGGCGCAACCCATGCTCATCCCTTGGTGAATCTCAGGATGTCCGTGTTCAGCCGCTCGATGTGGGTGAACATCAGCCCGTGCGGCGCGCCCTCGTAGACGATCAGTTCGGCGTTCGGGGCCAGGGCGGCGTAGCGCTTGCCGCTGGTCGCCAGCGGAGTTGAGGCGTCCTTGTCGCCCTGGATCACCAGCACCGGGACCTTCAGGTTCGGGATCTCCGGCCGCAGGTCGGCGGTGGTGGCGGCGCGGTTACACTCGACCAGCGCCTTGGTCGTGGTCCCCAGCATCAGACCGCGCACCCAGTCGATCATCTCGGGCGAGGTCTGCGGCGTGACGAACGGACGGGCGTTCTCCTCCAGCCAGCGAGGATAGTCACGCATCAGCACCTGGGTGCGGAACTGCTCGAAGGCCTCCGGTGAATAGCCGGTGGGATTGTCGGGCTTGTGAGCCGGGCAGGGGTCCAGCGGGGCCAGCAGCAGCACCTTGGCGACCCGCGCCCCGCCATGTCGCGTGAAATAGCGGACCACCTCGCCGCCGGCCATCGAGTGGGCGACCAGCACCGCATCGTGCAGGTCCAGCTGCTCCATGACCGCGGCCAGGTCGTCGGCCAGGGTGTCGTAGTCGTAGCCCTTCCACGGCGCGTCCGAGCGGCCGTGACCGCGCCGGTCATAGGCGATGCAGCGCAGGCCCTGCTCCGACAGGTCGGCGGCCTGGTAGGCCCAGCATTCCGACGGCAGGCCCCAACCGGCCAGGAACACCACCGGGCGGCCCTCGCCCCAATCGCGGAAGAACAGGCGCGTCCCGTCGCGGGCGCCGATCGCGGCCGGACGCTTGGGCGTGGCGGGCTTGGCGGACGTGGGCTTGGCGGACACGGTCCGGGCCGGCAGGCTGGCGACGATGGCCCCGATGCCGGTCATCAGGGTGATCGCGTGACGGCGGGGCAGGGGCGCTGGGGCGGCGGTCATGGCGGTGTCTCCGTTGAACCCGCCCAGGATTTCGCCGCCCAGGTCCAGCGTCGATTACGCGGCAGGTAATGGCGGCGATGCGCGGCTCGGCTTAGCGTCCGGGCCATGACCACGACCACCACCACCGTCCCGACCGTCGGCGAGCGCCTGCGCGACTGGCGCCAGAAGCGACGGCTGAGCCAGATGGACCTGGCGCTCGAGGCCGAGATCTCGACCCGGCACCTGTCGTTCCTGGAGACGGGACGCGCGACGCCCAGCCGCGAGATGGTCCTGCGCCTGGCCGAGCAGCTGGAGATTCCCTTGCGCGAACGCAACGCCCTGCTGCTGGCGGCCGGGTTCGCGCCGGTGTTTCCCGAGCGGTCCTATGACGATCCCGGCCTCGCCGCCGCCCGCGCGGCGGTCGAGGCGGTGCTGCACGCCCACATGCCGTTCCCGGCCCTGGCCATCGACCGCCGCTGGATCCTGCTGGCCAGCAACGCCGGCCTGGCGCCGCTGCTGGAGGGCGTCGCGCCGAGGCTGCTGGAGGGACCGGTCAACGTGCTGCGGGTCAGCCTGCATCCCGAAGGCGTCGCCCCGCGCATCGCCAACCTGGCCGAATGGCGCGGCCACATTCTCTCGCGTCTGCGCCGCCAGCTGGCCGAGAGCGGCGACGCCGAGCTGGCTGACCTGATCCGGGAGCTGTCGGCCTATCCCGGCGGCGAAGCCCATCCCCGCGCCGGCGAGGGCCTGATCGCCGCGCCGCTGCGCCTGAAGACGCCGGGCGGCGAGCTGTCGTTCCTGTCGGCGACCATGACCTTCGGCTCGCCACTGGACGTCATGGTCTCGGAGCTGGCGATCGAGACCTTCCTGCCCGCGGACGCGGCGACCGCGAAGGCCTTGGCTCAGTCCACTTCTTCATAGGTGGCTGCATAGTCGACCGGGAAGTTCACCGAGCGGGCGATGAAGCAGACCTTGTGGATCTGATGATGCACCGCGTCGGCCTTGGCCAGGTCAGCGCCGCGCTCGACCAGGATGTGCGGTTTCAGGGTGGCGCTCAGGAAGCGGCCGGCGCCGTCGGGCGTGCTTTCGCCGACGCCGATCGGCTGGTCGCGATAGCCCTTCACCACGATGCCGGCGACCGAGGCCAGGTGCAGGTACCACAGCATGTGGCAGGCGCTGAGCGACGACAGCAGCAGGTCTTCGGGATTGTGCAGCGTCGGGTCGCCGCCCAGCAGCGGGTCGTTCGAGCAGTTGACGACGGGCTTGCCCGGCGTGGCGATGTTCCAGGTACGGTCATAGCCGCGATAGGTGCGCGTGCCGTCGCCGCGATCGCCGGTCCACTCGATCAGGCAGGTATAGTCGTGCTGCTTGGCCATCGCGCTAACGCTCCTCCGGTGAGACGTCCTTCAGCCGCGCCGTCATGGCGGCGATCTCGTCCCGGCTCCAGCGCGTGTACTTGCGGACGGCGCTGGCCGGATGGAAGCCCAGGCCGAGTGAAATATGCGGATGATGGTAGGCCTGTTTCGGCCGGATGGGGCGGGGCGCCAGGCCGCCGCCACAGGTCGGGCAGACGTTCTCGAGGACGTGGTCGGCGCACGCGGCGCAGTAGGTGCACTCGTAGCTGCAGATCCGGACGTTCCTGGCGTCCGGCGGCAGGTCGACGTCGCACAGTTCGCAGTTGGGGCGGAGCTCGAGCATGCGGCTGGATAGCGCGGGCGAGGGGGCGGTGAAATGACGGTGATCCCTCGGATTATGCCATTTCCCTCTTTCGTCATCCCGGCCGCAGCGTAGCGGAGAGCCGGGACCCAGGGGGCGCCACGCTGCGCCGGCCCCTGGGTCCCGGATCGGCTACGCCGTCCGGGATGACGAGAATGGAGAAAGAGATCATCCGTAGATGATCGAGATCGTCTCGGCCACGCACGCTGGGCGCTCTTCACCCTCGATCTCGATGGTGCATTCGTTCTTCATCTGCAGGCCGCCGGCCTTGGGCTCGACGCTGACCAGCTTCTGGCGCATGCGCACGCGCTTGCCGACCCGGACCATGCCGGTGAAGCGGACCTTGTCGCAGCCGTAGTTGATGCCGCGCGTGACGCCGGTGATGCGCAGAATGCCGGCGCCCAGCATCGGGATCAGCGACAAGGTGAGGAAGCCGTGGGCGATCGGGCCGCCGATCTCCTTGGTCGCGCGCTCGACGTCGACGTGGATCCACTGGTGGTCGCCGGTGGCCTCGGCGAACAGGTTGACGCGCTCCTGGGTGATCTCGACCCAGTCGGACACCCCGATCTCCTGGCCCAACAGGCCGGCGATGTCGGCATAGGCGACTTCCTTCATGTCCGTTTCTCTCCCCATTCTTTTCTCTAGGCGAACAGTTGTTCGAATAGAGATCAGCCCGGGCGGCGCGGGTCAACCGGAGAAGGTCGAAACCACCAGCCAGACATTGGCCGCCGAGATCACCACGAACAGGAACCAGGCGACCGTCTTGGTGACCCAGCCGTTGGCGAACGGCCCCATCAGCGCCTTGTCGTCGGTGAAGCGCAGCAGCGGCCAGATGGCGAACGGCAGCTGAGCCGACAGCACCACCTGGGTCAGGACCAGCAGCTTGCCGACCGCGTGCTCGCCCACGGTCAGCACGCCGATCAGGGCCGGGACGATGGCCAGGCCGCGGGTGATCAGCCGCCGCTGCCAGCAGGGGATCTTCAGATCCAGGAAGCCCTCCAGGATCACCTGGCCGGCGATGGTGCCGGTGAAGGTCGAGCTCTGGCCCGAGGCGAACAGGGCGATGGCGAACAGAACGCCCGCCAACACGCCGCCGGTGACCGGGGCCAGCAGTTGGTGCGCCTCCTCGATGCCGGCCACCTCGGTCAGGCCCGAGCGATGAAACGCCGAGGCCGCCAGGATCAGGATGGCGGCGTTGATCAGCAGGGCCAGCAGCAGCGAGACCACCGTGTCGATGGCCGACAGGCGGATGGCGGCGCGCTTGCCCGGCTCGTCGGCGGGCGTCACCCGCGTCTGCACGATCGACGAGTGCAGATACAAATTATGCGGCATGATCGTCGCGCCCAGGATGCCGATCGCCAGGTACAGGGCGTTGCCCTGCTTCAGCGCGTCCAGAGATGGAACCAGGCCGCGCGCCACGGCGTGGACGTCGGGCGGGGCCAGGATCAGCTGAACCAGGAAGCAGATCCCGACCGTCGAGATCAGCCCCAGGATGATCGCCTCCAGCTGCCGGAAGCCCTTGCCCTTCAGGCCCAGCACGATGACCGTGTCCAGCGCCGTCAGCAGCACGCCCGCCCACAGCGGCACGCCCAGCAGCAGCTTGAAGGCCAGGGCGCTGCCCAGCACCTCGGCGATGTCGCAGGCGATGATGGCCAGCTCGGCCAGCAGCCACTGGACCTTGACCGTCCGCGGCCCGAACCGCTCGCGCGACATCCGGGCCAGGTCCTTGCCGGTGACCAGGCCCAGGCGCATTGACAGGGTCTGGAGCACGATCGCCGCCAGGCTGGACAGCACCACGACGAACAGCAGGCTGGTCCCGTAACGGGCCCCGGCCTCGATGTCGGTCGCCCAGTTGCCGGGATCCATGTAGCCGACGCTGACCAGCAGGCCCGGTCCCGCCACCCGCAGCATCCGCTTCCAGGCGGGCAGGCCGTCCGGCACGGCGACCGCGCCCCGGACTTCAGCCGGACAGAACGGCGCGGTAGCGGTCTTTGGAAGCGAGAGCCGGGGCAGGCGGTCGAGCAGGGCGGCGAGCATGCGGCCTAGTTACGGTGGTGCGGCCGCGCTTGTCAGCCCTCGGCGGCCAGTCGGGCGTCCAGGGCGGCGCGATCGTTCAAGAACCAGACTTGCTGACCCTTGTTGGACTCGTAGACGAAGTCGCGCAGGCTGCCGCTGACCTCAGTGCGCGCCGAGATGTCGCCGAGGAAGGCCAGGCGCATCCGGTAGTTGGTGAACTTCTGGATCACTTCGCCGGCGATGCGGGTCGACAGGTCCAGGAAGCCGTCGGCCAGCCGCTCGACCGGCACGACGACCAGGTCGGCCTCGGCGCTCCAGGCCTCGCTAAGGACGTCGTTGGCCGTGGAAGCGTCCAGCGGCGGGCCTTCGGCGGACAGGAACAGGATCTTGGTCATGGCCGGCAGATAGGGCCGGGCCACGACTGCCGCAATCGCCGTCAGACGATCCGGCTCTCGCCCTTGCCCCAATAGGCATCCCGGATCAGCCGCTTGTAGAGCTTGCCCGTCGGGTGGCGGGGCAGTTCGGCCATGAAGTCGATACGGCGCGGCGACTTCACGTGGCTGAGATTGGCGCGGGCGAAGGCCATCAGCTCCTCGGCCAGGGCGGCCTGGTCGTCGGCGTGGTTCATCGGCTGGATGACCGCCACCACCTGCTCGCCCATCTCCTCGTGCGGAGCCCCGACGACGGCGGCGTCGGCGACCTTGGGATGGGTGATCAGCAGGTTCTCGATCTCCTGCGGATAGATGTTCACCCCGCCCGAGATGATCATGAAGCTCTTGCGGTCCGTGAGGTACAGGTAGCCGTCCTCGTCGGCCCAGCCCACGTCGCCCAGCGTGGTCCAGCCGTGCTTGTTGTAGCTCTCGGCGGTCTTGTCCGGGGCGTTGTGGTAGTTCACCGCCGGGCCGTTGGCGAAGTAGACCGTGCCCTCGGTGCGAGGCGGCAGCGGGTCGCCGCTCTCGTCGCAGATGCGCAGCTCGCCCAGCACCGCCTGGCCGACGCTGCCCTTGTGGGCCAGCCAGTTGTCGGAATTGATCCAGCAGAAGCCGTTGCCCTCGGTGCCGGCGTAGTACTCGTAGATCACCGGGCCCCACCAGGCGATCATCTGTTCCTTGACCGGGACAGGGCAGGGGGCGGCGGCGTGGACCGCCGACTTCATCGACGAGACGTCGTACCTGGCGCGCGTCGCCTCCGGCAGTTTCAGCATCCGCACGAAGTGGGTCGGGACGAACTGGCCACAATTGACCTTGTGCCGCTCGATCAGGGCGAGCGCGTGTTCGGGATCGAACTTCTCCATCACCACCACCGTGCCGCCCAGCTTGTGGACGGTCATGCACCAGCGCAGCGGGGCGGCGTGGTAGAGCGGGGCGGGCGAGATGTAGACGCTGTCGCCGCTGAAGCCGAACAGGCCCTGGGCCATCATCTGCAAGGCGTTGGGCGCGTCGATCGGGCCGCCGCTCAGCGCCGGCTTGACGCCCTTGGGACGGCCGGTGGTGCCTGACGAATAGAGCATGTCCGAGCCCGCCGTCTCGTCGGCGACCGGCGTGGTCGGCTGGCCGGCGCGGGCGTCCTCGAAGCCGGCATAGGCTCCATGCGGGCCGCCCACGGCGAACAGGGTCAGGCCCGGGACCAGTCCCGCGATCTCGTCGATCAGTGGGCCCATGGCGGTCGAGGTGATGAACACCTTGGCCCCGCAGTCCTTGAGGATGTACTCGACCTCGCCCGCCGTCAGCTTGGTCGAGACGCAGACGAAATAGAGCCCCGCGCGCTGGGCCGCCCAGGCGACCTCGAAGAAGCGGGCGTTGTTCTCCATCAGGATGGCGATGACGTCGCCGGCCGCGAGGCCCAGCGAGCGGAACAGATGCGCCCCCTGGTTCGAGCGCCCGTCCAGCTGGGCGTAGGTGACGACCTCGCCCGAGCCGGCCATGACATAGGCCGGCTTGTCGCCTTGCGTCTGAGCGTGGAGGTAGGGGTGCATCTCGATACCTCTGCTGCTTAGGCGGCGACGGGGGCGCGGGCGGCTTCGCGGATCATGTCGCTGGCCTTCTCGGCGATCATGATGGTGGGGGCGTTGGTGTTGCCGGACACCAGGCGCGGCATGACCGAGGCGTCGACGACCCGCAGGCCCTCCAACCCACGGACGCGCAATTGCGCGTCCACCACGGCCATCGGCCCCTGGCCCATCTGGCAGGTGCCGACCGGGTGATAGATGGTCGAGCCGCTCATCCGGGCGAAGTCCAGGAGCTGGCTGTCGGTCCGGAACTCGGGGCCCGGGTTCATCTCGCTGTCGACATAGGGCGCCAGCGCCGGGGCCTCACCGATCTTGCGGGCCCATTTCAGCCCGGCGACCGCGACCTCCTGGTCCAGTGGATCGGCCAGGTAGTTGGCGAAGATGGTCGGATAGACGGTGGGATCGGCCGACTTGATGCGGATGTGGCCGCGGCTCTCGGGACGCAGCTGGCAGGGGGCGATGGTCAGGCCGGGAAGACCCTCCAGCTCCATCTTCTGCTCGTTGACCAGCTTATTCAGGTCCATGGTCGCGGGCAGGATGTGAAACTGGATGTCCGGTCCCGCCAAATCCGGACGGGATTTACAGAAGGCGGCGATGTGGGCGGCGGACAGGGTCAGCAGGCCCTTGCGCTGGAAGAGATAGCGCAGCGCCTCGCCGGCCAGGCGGCCGCCCTTGGACTGCTCGTTGACCGAGACGACGCCGGCCTTCAGCCGATAGCGCACGCTCATCACGTAGTGGTCCTGCAGGTTCTCGCCGACGCCCGGCAGGTCGCGGACCACCTGGACGCCGTTGCGGATCAGCAGCTCGGCGGGACCGACGCCGGACAGTTGCAAGAGCTGGGGCGAGTTGATCGCGCCGCCGGCCAGGATGACTTCCGCACGGGCCATGGCCACGCGCTTGACGCCGTTCTGGGTGAATTCGACGCCCATCGCGCGGCGGCCCTCGAACAGCACGCGGCCGGCCAGGGCGTTGGTCACCACCTGCAGGTTGGGTCGGCTCATGGCCGGGTGCAGATAGGCCACGGCGGCCGAGCAGCGCTGGCCGTTCTTGACCGTCAGCTGGTAGTAGGTCGCGCCCTCCTGGGACGAGCCGTTGACGTCGTCGTTGCGCGGGATGCCGGCCTGCTCGCAGGCTTCGATCACCGCGTCCGAGACGGGGTGCCTGGTCGTCACGTCCGAGACGTTCAGGGGGCCGCCGACGGCATGCCAGTCACAAGATCCCCGCTCCTGGTGCTCGGCCCGACGGAAATAGGGAGCGACGTCGTCCCAGCCCCAGCCCTCGCAGCCCAGCTGCCGCCAGCCGTCATAGTCGGCGTGCTGGCCGCGGATGTAGAGCAGGCCGTTGATCGAGGACGAGCCGCCCAGCACCTTGCCGCGCGGCCAGACATGGGTGCGGCCGCCCGTGCCGGGGTCCGGTTCGGTCTGGTACAGCCAGTTGACCTTGGGATCCTTCAGGGTCGACGAGTAGCCGACCGGGATGTGGATCATCAGGTTCGAGGCGAACTGGGAGAGGTTCTTGGTCGGGCGGTCATCGCCGCCGGCCTCCAGCAGCACGACCTTGAACTTGCCGCCCTCGGACAGCCGCGCGGCCAGCACGCAGCCGGCCGAGCCCGCGCCCACGATGACGTAGTCGGCCTCGATGATCCCTGCCATCGTCTCTCTCCCTGCACCGCCTGCGTGTGTCCCGCATGATCAGTGTTCAGTTGAGAGCATGAGCCCAGGTTTCGCGATCGCGCAAGTTGCCGTCGCGGCGCCGTTGGCGGAACGCTGTTCCGGGTTATCGTCGAGCCAACGAAAACAGGAGGTGCGCTATGGACCTGATCAGCCAGACGGTAGTGGACGGCCTCGCCGGCCCGGGCGCGCCGCCGACCTATCCGACGCTGAGCGGCGTTGACCTCGCCGACATCTTCCGCTTCACCAAGGGCCAGCCCTGGGCCGACTTCGCGCGGATGCGCAAGGAGGCGCCGGTGATGTGGCACGCCGAGCCGTTCGACGGCCCGGGTTTCTGGGTCCTGACCAAGTACGAGGATGTCCAGCGGGTCAACGGTGATCCCGAGACCTTCTCGTCCCAGCGCGGCGGCATCCTGATGTCGATGGGGCCGCCCGACAAGCGCCACGCCCTGCTGTTCCGGGCGTCGATGGACACGATGATCAATCTCGACGCGCCGCATCACCTGCAGCTGCGCCGCGAGCACATGCCCTATTTCACCCCGGCCTATCTGCGCGGCCTGACCGAGCGGGTGCGGGGCGAGGTGACCCGGCTGCTGGACGAGATGGAGCTCAGGCTGGCCGGCGGCGCCGAGATCGACATGGTCGAGCACTTCAGCTCGATCCTGCCGTTGTTCACCCTGTGCGAGATCCTGGGCGTGCCGCCCGAGGATCGGCCCAAGTTCCTGAAGTGGATGCACTACCTTGAGCGCGCCCAGGACCTGGCGGTGCAGAACGCCGCCGCCCCGATCGCCCCGACCCTGGAGCTGATGCAGTTCGTCCAGGACTTCAACAACGGCGTCGAGGAGATGTTCGAGTACGGCCGCAGGATGCTGCTGAAGCGTCGCGAGGATCCGAAAGAGGATCTCATGACCGCCATTGCGCGCGCTCAGGTCGACGGTGCGCTTCTCGCCGACGAATACCTGGACGGCTCGTGGCTGCTGATCGTCTTCGCCGGCAACGACACGACGCGCAACACCCTGTCGGGGGCAATGAAGCTGCTGACCGAGTTCCCCGACCAGAGGCAGCGGCTGATCGACGATCCCTCGCTGCTGGGCGGCGCGGTCGACGAGTTCATCCGCATGGTCAGCCCGGTGATCTACATGCGCCGTACGGCCACCCGCGACGTCGAGGTCGACGGCCAGCTGATCCGCGAGGGCGAGAAGGTCGTCATGTACTACGGCGCGGCCAACCGCGACCCGGCCATGTTCGAAAACCCCGACCAGCTGGACGTGACTCGCGCCAACGCCGGCAAGCACATCGCCTTCGGCTATGGCCCCCATACCTGCATCGGCAAGCGCGTGGCCCAGATTCAGCTGGAGGAAGCCTATCGCCAGATCCTGGCGCGGTTCCCGGACCTGAAGTGGACGGGAACGATCGAGATCGCCCCGAACAACTTCGTCCACGCGATCAGCAAGCTGGGCGTGAAGCGGGGGTAGCGCCCGCCTTTCCAACCAAACCCCGCCTCGTCATCCCGGGCGGCGAAGCCGACCCGGGACCCAGGAGCGACCGCACTGCGCCGACCCCTGGGTCCCGGCTCTCCGCTGCGCTGCGGCCGGGATGACGAGAGAAGGGGCATTGTCGGCATTTCATACACGTGTTTGGATCGGCCAAAATCACGAGGAACGCCCCCATGTCGCAACCGACCTTCAAGACCATCCTGTACGACGTCGAGGACGGGATCGCGACGATCACCCTGAACCGTCCGGACCGGATGAACGCCTTCACCGCCCGGATGATGAAGGACATGATCGAGGTGTTCGACGTCACCGACGCCGACGACGCGGTGAAGGCGGTGATCATCACCGGCGCGGGGCGGGCATTCTGCGCCGGGGCCGACCTGGGCGGCGGCGGCGGCACTTTCGACCGGTCCTCGCCCCAGGCGGTCGAGCGGGAGGAAGGCAAGGTCGGCGACGTCTATCGCGACGGCGGCGGCCGCGTGACCCTGCGGATGTACGACAGCCTCAAGCCGATCATCGGCGCCATCAACGGCGCGGCGGTCGGCGTGGGCGTGACCATGCAGCTGCCGATGGACATCCGCCTGGCCTCGACCGAGGCCAAGTTCGGCTTCGTCTTCGCCCGCCGGGGGATCAATCCGGAAGCCGCGTCCAGCTGGTTCCTGCCGCGTCTGGTCGGCCTGCAGACGGCGCTGGAGTGGTGCTACACCGGCCGGGTGTTCCCGGCGTCCGAGGCGCTGGAGAAGGGGCTGGTCCGCTCGCTGCACGCGCCCGGAGACCTGCTGCCCGCCGCCCGCGCCCTGGCCCGCGAGATCGCCGACAACACCGCGCCGGTCTCGGTGGCCCTGACCCGCCAGCTGCTGTGGCGCATGGCCGGCGCTTCGCATCCGATGGAGGCCCACAAGGCCGACAGCCGCGCCATCCAGTCGCGCGGCGCCTCGGGCGACGCCAAGGAGGGGGTGACCTCGTTCCTGGAGAAACGCGCCCCAGTGTATCCGAACAAGGTCTCGACCGACGTGCCGGACATCTGGCCGGAGTGGGAAGAGCCGGAATTCCGCTAGGCGCTCACCGATCTCTCCTCCCTGCTAGGGGAGGGGGACCGCCGAACGGCGGTGGAGGGGGCAGCGCCAAGGCTACGCACGTCGTGCCGCCCCCTCCGTCTCGCCGCGTATCCGCAGCGATCCACCTCCCCTAGCGGGGAGGAGAGATGACGTCGTGTCGCGGCCCTTCGCTCATCGCCCGTTAATCACGATCTGCTCTCTTCCTCCCGATGAACGAAGCCGCGCGGACATCGTCGTTCGGAGAGCCGGAGGCCGCCAGGCCTGCGCCGCGCTCGCGCACGACCCTGCTCAAGCGCCTGGCCGACGTGGTCTGCCTGCCGACCAGCCGGATCAACGCCTTCGAGCGGTCGATGACCGCCGACCTGCTGGTCGAGATGCTGCGCGACGCCAACGTGACCGAGCGCGAGAGGGTCGCCCGTCGCCTGGCCATGCTGAACGAAATGCCAGGAGTGCTGGTGCGCCTGCTGCTGCGCGACGAACTGCCGGTCGCGCGCGCCCTGCTGGTCGAGGCCGAGAAGCTGTCGGACGCCGACCTGATCAGCTGCCTGTACCACGCCTCGATGGAGCACCGCCGGCTGATCGGCCAGCGGCGCGGCGTCAGCGAGGTCGTGGCCGACGCCCTGATCGACATGGGCGAGCCGCCGGTGATCGAGACCCTGCTGCGCAACGAGCTGGTCAAGCTCAGCCACCAGGGCGTCGAGAACATCGTCGCGGCCACCCGCGACGCGCCCTATCTGATCCCGCTGCTGCTGCGCCGGGCCGAGCTGCGGCCCAGCCACGCCTATGTGATGTTCTGGTGGGCCGACGCCGAGGCGCGCAAGACCATCCTCCAGCGCTTCGCCGTATCGCGCGAGATCCTGCAGGACGCCGTCGGCGACGTCTTCGCCCTGGCCTCGGCCGAGGGCTGGCAGGACCCGCTGTCGCGCAAGGCCCTGCAGTTCATCGAGCGTCGCCAGCGCAACCGCGCGGCCATCGCCAAGAGCCCGTTCGAGAGCCTGGACGCCGCGGTCGCCGCCGGCGAGACCGGCATCACCCGCGAGATCGCCGAGGAGATCTCGTACCTGTCGGGCCTGAAGCCGATGACCGGGGCCAAGATCTTCACCGATCCCGGCGGTGAGCCCCTGGCCATCCTGTGCAAGGCCACCGGCCTGCCCCGCGGCTGCGTGCGCCAGCTGTGGCGCGGCCTGCGTCGCCAGGAGACCGACCGCAGCGGCGTGATCGACCACGCGCTGGAGCGGGTGCTCACCGTCTACGACATGGTCGCCGTCGACCGCGCCCAGACCGTGCTGCGCTACTGGAACTGGTCGCTGACCTCGGCCCTGACGCCGGCCCTGCTGAAGGCGATCCGCGAGGGCGACGAGGCCGCCGTCGACGAATACTCGGCCCCCCAACGCGCCGCGATGCTAGCGCTGTCGCGGGACTTCGGGCGTTAACGCCGGAATATCGCTGGTTTTTCAGTGGCCCTGCTTGTGGCTGCTCAGGAACTCAACCTCCCTTACTTGCGATCCCGCTGGTTCAGCCATGTCGGCGAACACTGCATTATTACGGGTAATCTCTTGGAAAGCCCGTATTGCCCGGCGGGGGCAATCTTTGTATGCAGCCCTCGACTGATTGGTGAATCAGTTGCGTGCACAAAAGATTTGGCTGACGGGCGAGGCCTTATGGAAGATCAATCCGACCTGATCGAAATGACGGCGGGCATCGTCTCCGCCTATGTCGGCAACAATGTGGTGGCCACTGCCGACCTGCCGGCCCTGATCCAGCAAATCCACGCCGCGCTGGCGACCGTTGGTGCTCCGGCGGCCGAGCCGGCTCCGGCTCCGAAGGAGCCCGCGGTCCCGGTCAAGAAGTCGATCACGCCCGACTTCCTGGTCTGTCTGGAGGACGGCCGGAAGTTCAAGTCGCTGAAGCGCCACCTGCGCACCAAGTACGACATGACCCCCGAAGAGTACCGCGCCAAGTGGGGTCTGCCCAAGGATTACCCGATGGTCGCCCCGAACTACGCCGAGGCGCGTTCGAACCTGGCCAAGCAGATGGGCCTGGGTCAGGGCGGCCGTAAGCCGGCTCGCAAGGCGAAATAGTCGAGTCGGAACAAAAGCTTGGCCGTTAGCGGCCCTGAGAGACCCAAGCGCCCGCCGTCCGGACCCGGACGGCGGGCGTTGTCTTTGGCGGTTGACTCAAAATGGGAATCTTGTCGCGCGACATGTTTTTCGCTGGACGCCGATTCGTTCCTTAAGCGATAGTGAATCGAAGTGATTCCAAAGGCTTGTTGAGGACTCTGAAGATGTCCGCGCAATTGAGCGCATCCGCTACGGCGGCCCGCGCTCATCAGGAGATGTTCGCCTACTGGGCGTCCCTCCGTCGGGGGGCTAGCCTCCCCGCGCGCGACGATCTGCATCCTGCAAACATGAAGCGCCTGCTGCCGACGGTGTCGTTGATCGACGTCGTTCGGGGCGAGAGCCGCGACTACCGCCTGCGCCTGGCCGGTACGGGCCTGTACGGCGTCTACGGCCGCGAGATTACCGGCCGCCTGCTGGGCGACGTCTACAACACCGCCGCCGTCGACTACTGGCGCAAGGAACTGGACAAGGTGGTCGACGAGCGCCGTCCCGGTGTCGGCGTCCACAGCCTGGCCTGGCGCGGCGCGCCGCACATGTCGATCCTGTGGCTGCGCCTGCCGCTGGCCAGCAACGGCAAGGACGTCGACATGATCCTGGGCTACGACGCGGTGGTCGGCGCCCAGGCCGAGGGCATCTCGGGCATCCGGGCGGCCTAGGGGCGCCCAAGCAGAAAACCTTAAGGCTCAGCTTGTCCCTCGGGCGAACCTGCTTAAGGTCGCGCGCTCGTGAGAGGCTGCTTGTCGAGACGGTGTGACTGGGGATCCTGACGTTCTGAGCTTCGTCCGCGAACACATCCGGTCGGTGTGGGCGCTGGAGCTGCTGCTGAAGCTGAAGGCCGATCCCGAGCGGTGCTGGACGGCCGATGCGCTGGTCGAGGCCATGCGCGCCAGCCATGCCCTGGTCGACGACAATCTGGCGGCCCTGATGAGCGCCGGCCTGGTCATCCCCGACGACGACGGCTGTTTCCGCTACCGCCCGATCGCGCCGGCGCTGGCCCGGCTGTGCGACGACCTGGAAGAGACCTATCGCGTTCGTCCCGTGACCGTGATCCGCTGGATCTCGGCCCCCGCCGAACGTTTGAAGTCTCTGGCCGACGCGTTCCGGTTCAAGCCGAAAGGGGAGGGCAAATGACGCCAGCCGTCGTCTATGGCCTCTGCCTGCTGGCCAGCCTGCTGTGCGCGGGGCTGCTGTTCCGGGCCTGGGCCGCCGCGCGCACGCGCCTGCTGCTGTGGACCGCCGTGGCGTTCGGCTTCATGGCCCTGAACAACCTGCTGCTGGTCGTCGATCTCGTCCTGCTGCCCACCCAGGTCGAACTGTGGTGGTATCGCCAGGCGGCCCTGGCCGCGGCGATCGGCGTCCTGATCTACGCCTTCATCTGGGAGGTCGACCAATGAGCTCGCTGGAGGGACTGGTCGCCGGCGGCCTGGCCGCGGGCTTCCTGGTGCTGGCCGCGTTCTTCCTGCGCTTCTGGGGCAGGACGCGGGACGGCCTGTTCCTGGCCTTCTCGGCCGCCTTCGCCCTGATGGCCATGAACCAGGCCCTGCCGGTGGTGCTGCACATCCCGCAGGAAGAGCGCGGCGGGATCTATCTGATCCGCCTGGCCGCCTTCCTGCTGATCATCGTGGCGGTGATCGGCAAGAACCTGAGGCGTGATCCCGAGCGCTAGCCCTCGAGGAAGACTTCCACTTCGCGACGCGAAGGCATGGACGGCGCCGCGCCGGCCTTCTGCACTGACAGGGCGGCCGCGCCGTTGGCCAGTTCGACGGCGTCGCGTAGGTCCATGCTGGTGGCCAGGGCCGCGGCCAGGCTGCCGCAGAAGCAGTCGCCGGCCCCGACGGTGTCGATCGCCTTGACCTTCTTGCCCTCGACCAGGAACGCCTCGTCGCGGCGCACGGCGGCGACACCGGCCGAGCCCAGGGTGACGATGATCGTCTGGTCCGGGCGGCTCATCAGCTTGCGGGCGGCGACCGAGACCTCCTCCAGGCGCACCGGCTCGCGGTCCAGCTTGGCGTAGGTCGCTAGCTCGGTCTGGTTGACGATCAGGATGTCGGTCAGCGGGAACAGCGCCGCGCCCTGCGGCAGGGCTGGGGCGGCGTTGAGGATGCGCAGGGCGCCCTTGGCCGCGCCGGTGCGGAACAGGGTCTCGATCGCCGTGGCCGGGGTCTCCAGCTGGCACAGCAGCACGCGCTGGCCCTCCAGCGGGGTCGAGGCGACCTGCTGGGGCGTGACCATGGCGTTGGCCCCGGCGGTGACCACGATCATGTTCTCGGCGTTGTTGGCGACCCAGACGTGGGCCTGGCCGGTCGGCACGCCGGAGAGCTCCATCACGTCGGCGACCTGCACGCCGTACCCGGCCAGATTGGCCTTCAGGCTCTTGCCGGAATCGTCGCCGCCGACGGCGCCCATCAGACGAGTGGCCACGCCCATGCGCGCGGCGGCGACCGCCTGGTTGGCGCCCTTGCCGCCCAGGAACAGCTCCAGCGAAACGCCGGCCACCGTCTCACCGGGGCGCGGCAGGTCGTCGACCCGCGCCACGGCGTCCAGGTTGATCGAGCCGAGAACGAAAACAGTCATGGTCTTGGTCTTCTTGGGGTCTTCTTGGGGTCTTCTTGAAATCAGGCCTAACCGCCGCCGCCCCGCTGGAAACTTTCCACGAGGCTGCCCGCGACGAGTCGCCAGCCGTCCACTAGCACAAAGAAAATGAGCTTGAACGGAAGACTGATCGTCGCTGGCGGCAGCATCATCATGCCCATGCTCATCAGCACGCTGGCCACGACCAGGTCGATGACCAGGAACGGGATGAACAGCAGGAAGCCGATCTCGAACGCGCGCTTCAGTTCCGAGATCATGAAGGCAGGGGTGACCACCTTCATCGGCAGTTCCTGGGCGTTCTTCGTCTGGGGGGTCTTGGACAGGCGGACGAACAAGGCCAGGTCGTCGCGGTTCACCTGGCGCAGCATGAACTGCTTCACCGGCCCGCTGGCCTGGTCGAAGGCTTCCGGCAGCTCGATCTGGTGATCCAGCAGCGGCTTGATGCCCGCGTCGTACGAGCGCTCGAAGGTCGGGCCCATGACGATGGCGGTCAGGAACAGGGCCAGGCTGATGATCACCGGGTTCGGCGGGCTCTGCTGCACGCCGATGGCGGTGCGCAAAAGGCCCAGCACCACCACGATCCGCACGAACGAGGTGGTCATGATCACGATCGACGGGGCCAGCGACAGCACCGTCATCAGGCCGACCAGCTGGACGACCCGGTCGGTCAGGCCCGCGCCCGTGCCCAGGTTGATGTTCACCGCCGACTGGGCCATCGCGGCCGCCGGCATGACCGCGCAGGCGATGGCCGCCAGCACCGAGATGATCGCGGCGCGGCGGAGGTCCTCCGGCCGGGCGCCCGTCACAGACTTGATCAGGTCGCGGATCATCAGACCACGGGCTCCGGGGCGGAAACGGTCGAGGAGGAGGCCGAAACGGGGGAGGGAGCGGGAGCGCCTCCAGACAGTGTTTTTGGCGGCGTCCAGTCCAGCAGCTTGCCATCACCCAGCAGGACCATGCGCTCCTCGCCGTCCAGGCTGACGATGACCAGGCGGCGGGTGGGATCCAGGGCCAGGCTCTCGACCACGCGCAGGCGGCGATCCTGGCGGGCGGCGATCGCGCGGCCTATGGCCTCGGGCCCGTACTTGCGCATCGCCCAGGCGGCCAGGCCGATCAGGCCCAGGGTGACCGCCAGCGCCGCCAGGGCGCGGATGAATTCGATGATGTCCATGAGCGCCCAGGAAGCGGGGAAAGGCGAGACAACTTGGCGCAGGCAAAACATGCCTACGACCCTGGTGTGCCTGAGGGTTCTTAATGCCGAATTAACCCTGTTTCTTCACCATGATCGCCATGGGACCGGATGACATTCCTCTCTTCGGCATGCTCAAGAGCCGCCTCGGTTATCTGACCGAGCGCCAGAAGCTTGTCGCCCAGAACGTGGCCAATGCCGACACGCCCGGTTACCGGCCCAGCGACCTGAAGGCCTTCAGCTTCCAGGCCTCGCTGATGAACCAGAGTTCGGGCGCGGCCTATCGCGGCGGCCCCAGCGCGCCGACGTCCGGCGTCCAGATGATGGCCACCTCGGCGGCCCACATGGCCCCGGCCAAGGCCCCCAGCGCCTGGCGCGAAACCTCGGGGACCGACTCGGAAGTCACCCTCGACGGCAACGCGGTCTCGCTGGAAGACCAGATGCTCAAGATGACCGACGCGCGCATGAACTACGACGCGGCGATCAGCTTCTATCAGAAGTCCATGAACATGCTGCGCCAGGCCGCGCGCAAGCCGAACGGTTGAGGATTTAGGCGATGCCCGAGATCAAATCCAACTCGCTCGCGACCATGGCCGTGGCCTCGTCGGCCCTTCGCGCCCAGCAGGGCCGCATGCGGGTCATCGCGGAAAACCTGGCCAACGCCAACTCGACCTCGCGCACCGCCGGCGGCGATCCCTATCGCCGCCAGATCCCGGTGTTCAAGCCCACCAACGTCCAGGGCGCCGAGGGCGTGCAGATGCTGCGCGTCGATCCGGACCAGTCCGACTTCAAGACCGAGTACGACCCCGGCAACCCGGCCGCCGACGCCAAGGGCTACGTCAAGCTGCCCAACGTCAATTCGCTGGTCGAGGCGCTGGACATGAAGGAGGCGCAGCGCGCCTACGAAGCCAACCTCAACGTCATCGAGACTGCGCGTTCCATGGAATCGCGCACCCTCGACATCCTGAAGAAGTAGGGGCTAGGCCATGATCACCGCACTGGCCGCCGCCAAGGCCTACGCTTCACAGGGCGCCATGGGCGTCGGGTCGATCGGCTCGATCGGCGGGACCGACAAGCCCAAGGGCATGGACTTCGGGGACATGCTGAAGTCGGCCATGGAAGGCGCGACCAAGGCCTCCAAGGTCGCCGAGCACAAGATCGCCGACCAGGTGCAGGGCAAGGCCGAACTGGTCGACGTCGTCACCGCCATCAGCTCGGCCGAAGCCAGCCTGGAAACCGTGATGGCCGTCCGCGACCAGGTGATCTCGGCCTATCAGGAAATCATGCGGATGCCGATCTGATCCCTTCTCCCCTTGCGGGAGAAGGTGTCGCCGCTAGGCGACGGATGAGGGGTTGAAGAACGCAAACGCCGCGACCGGCCGATGGGCTATCGCGGCGTTTTCCGTTTGCGCGACCCCTCACCCGACCGCTTTCAGCGGCCACCCTCTCCCGCAAGGGGAGAGGGAAGCAAAAGAAAGGCCGCGTCCGAGGAGGACGCGGCCCAGTTCGCTTCAGGGGAGATGAAAGGAAACGCTACGCTTACAGAACTGAGGCGCTGAGGAACGCGCGCCTTACAAATGCAGGAAGGCCCTGGCCACGGCGAGCAGGCCGCCCCAGACGATCGCGTTCAGCACCGAGGCCAGCAGCACCGCGAAGCCCAGGGGCCATTGGCGGGGCGCGCGACGGCTACGGGCGCTGTGGGGGCGCGGATCGAACGGGCGGGCTTGGGCTGCGACGCTCATGGAGACCTCCTTAACCATGACCCCATGGTCGAGATTGACTCGGCCTTTGCGAACCTGACGACCTGTCGCGCGCCGCCTTGTCGCACCTCTCGTTTGATTCAACGCTCCGAGGTGGTGAAAGGTTGATTCCCGCCGCTCGGAGCTCGCATGACCGACGCCATCGTCCTCGACAGGGTCAGCAAGACATACGACGGCCGCACCGTGCTGGCCGAAACCTCGCTGACCATCGCCAAGGGCCGGTTCGTGGCCTTGGTCGGCGGCTCGGGCGCGGGCAAGACCACCTTGCTGAAGCTGATGAACGGCCTGTCTTCGCCGAGCTCCGGCCGGGTGCTGGTCGAGGGGGCGGACATCGCCGGACGGCCCGGGCCGGAGCTGCGGCGGGGCATCGGCTACGTCTTCCAGGAGATCGGCCTCTTCCCGCATGACCGTGGGCCAGAACATCGGCGTCACCCCGGACCTGCTGGGCTGGCCGGCGGGCGAGATCGCCGCGCGGGTGGATGAACTGCTGGATCTCGTCGCCCTGCCGCGCGAGGTCGCTGGCCGCTCGCCGTCGCAGCTGTCGGGCGGCCAGCGCCAGCGGGTGGGCGTGGCCCGCGCCCTGGCGGCGCGGCCTTCGCTCCTGTTGATGGACGAGCCGTTCGGGGCGCTGGACCCGGTGACGCGCGCGGCCCTGGCCGACGACGTGCGGGCGCTGCACGACACGCTGGGGCTGACGACCGTGATGGTCACTCACGATATCGGCGAGGCCCTGCTGCTGGCCGACGAGGTGGTGGTGATGGCCGACGGCTGGGCCCTGGCCCATGCGCCGCCTCGGGAGCTGCTGGCCGGACACCCGGATCCGGTGGTCGCCGACCTGATCGCCTCGCCGAAGAAGCAGGCCGAGCGTCTCGCGGAGCTGGCCCGTGGCTGATCGCCTTTCCTCTGCCCTGGCTGTCCTGCCTGAGCGTCTCGGCTGGCACGTCGCGCTCTCGGCCTCGGCCCTGGCGCTGGGTCTGGCCATCGCCCTGCCGCTGGGGATCGCCGCCGCCCGAAATCCGCGCCTGAAGTGGATCGCCCTGGGCGCCGCCGGGCTGGTGCAGACCATCCCGAGCCTGGCTTTGCTGGCGCTGTTCTATCCGGTCCTGCTGCTGCTCTCGGGGCTGGCCGTGAAGGTGTTCGGCCATGGCTTCCCGGCCCTGGGCTTCCTGCCGTCGCTGCTGGCCCTGACCCTCTATTCGATGCTGCCGATCCTGCGGAACGCGGCGGCGGGCGTGTCGGGGATCGATCCGGCCGTGATCGAGGCGGCGCGGGGCGTCGGTATGACCGATCGCCAGCGGCTGTGGCGCGTGGAGCTGCCCCTGGCTGCGCCGGTGATCATGGCCGGCGTGCGCACCGCCGCCGTCTGGACGATCGGAGCGGCGACGCTCTCGACCCCGGTCGGCCAGACCTCGCTGGGCGACTACATCTTCTCCGGCCTGCAGACCGAGGACTGGGTGGCGGTTCTGGTCGGCTGCGCGGCCTCGGCGGGCTTGGCGCTGGTCGTCGACGGTTTGCTGGGTCTGATCGAGGGCGGGGTGGCGCGGCGGGAGCCCAAGCGGCTATGGGCCGGCGGCGCAGGTCTCGCCATCGGCCTGCTGGCGGCGCTGACGCCCTTGGCGAGTGCTGCGCTGTCGCACGGCAAGCCGGCCTATGTCATCGGGGCCAAGAACTTCTCCGAGCAGTACATCCTGGCCGAGCTGATGGCCGGTCGATTGGAGCGCGAAGGCGCGAGCGTGCAGCGGCGCGTGAACCTCGGCTCGGCGGTGGCCTATCGCGCCCTGGCGGCGGGCGAGATCGACGCCTATGTCGACTATTCCGGCACCCTGTGGGCCAACGTCCTGAACCGCACCGACAACCCGGGTCGGCAGGCGGTGCTGGACGGCCTGCGCAAGGAGCTCAAGGCCCGCGACGGCGTCGTGCTGCTGAACGCCCTGGGTTTCGAGAACGCCTACGCCCTGGCCATGCGCCGTGACCGCGCCGAGCAGCTGGGCGTGAAGACCCTGGCCGACCTCGCGGCCAAGGCGCCGCAGCTGACCATGGGCGGCGACCTGGAGTTCTTCTCGCGGCCGGAATGGGCGGCGGTGGAGAAGGCCTACGGCCTCGAGTTCAAGGCCAAGCGCCAGTTCCAGCCCACCTTCATGTACCGCGCCCTGGAGAGCGGCGAGGCGGACGTGATCTCGGCCTTCTCGTCGGACGGGCGGATCGCGGCGGACGACCTGATGCTGCTGGGCGACCCCAAGGGCGCGCTGCCGCCCTACGACGCGGTGATCCTGGTCTCGCCGAAGCGGGCAGGAGACCAGCGGCTGCTCGACGTCCTGGCGCCGCTGGGCGGCAGCATCGACGTCAAGGCGATGCAGGCGGCCAACTACGCAGTCGATCGAGATACCGGGAAGAAGAGCCCGGCCGAGGCGGCCCAGCTCCTCATCGTTCACTAAACCGCGTCATCCCGGATCGGCCTTCGGCCGTCCGGGATGACGATATTTGGTCTTAGAGAATCCCCGGCAGATCCAGACCCTTCTCCCGCGCACAGTCGATCGCGATCTCGTACCCCGCATCCGCATGGCGCATGACGCCCGAGGCCGGGTCGTTCCACAGCACCCGCGCGATCCGCTTGGCCGCCGCCTCCGTCCCGTCACACACGATCACCATGCCCGCATGCTGTGAGAAGCCCATGCCGACCCCGCCGCCATGGTGCAGCGACACCCAGGTGGCGCCCGAGGCGGTGTTGAGCAGGGCGTTCAGCAGAGGCCAGTCCGACACCGCGTCCGAGCCGTCCCGCATGGCCTCGGTCTCGCGGTTGGGCGAGGCGACCGAGCCGCTGTCGAGGTGGTCGCGGCCGATGACGATCGGGGCCTTCAGCTCGCCGCTGGCGACCATCGCGTTGAAGGCCAGGCCCAGGCGGTGACGGTCGCCCAGACCCACCCAGCAGATACGGGCCGGCAGGCCCTGGAACTTGATCTTCTGGCCGGCCATGTCGAGCCAGTTGTGCAGGTGCGGATTGTCCGGGATCAGCGCCTTGACCTTGGCGTCGGTCCTGGCGATGTCCTCGGGATCGCCCGACAGCGCCGCCCAGCGGAACGGCCCGATCCCCCGGCAGAACAGCGGGCGGATATAGGCCGGCACGAAGCCCGGGAAGTCGAAGGCGTTGGTCACGCCTTCCTCCAGCGCCATCTGGCGGATGTTGTTGCCGTAGTCGACGGTCGGGACGCCGGCGGCCTGGAAGTCCAGCATGGCCTTCACGTGCGTGGCCATCGTGGCGCGGGCGGCGCGGTTGACGCTTTCCGGATCGCGCTCGCGAGCGTCTGCCCACTGGTCCAGGCTCCAGCCCGCCGGCAGATAGCCGTTGATCGGGTCGTGGGCGCTGGTCTGGTCGGTCAGCAGGTCCGGCCGGACGCCGCGCTTGAACAGCTCTGGCAAGAGTTCGGCGGCGTTGCCCAGCAGGCCCACCGAGATCGCGGTCCTGGCCGCGCAGGACTCCGCGATCCAGGCCAGCGCCTGGTCGATGCTGTCGGTCGAGCGGTCGAGATAGCCGGTGCGCAGGCGCATCTCGATGCGCGAGGGCTGGCACTCGATGGCCAGGCACGAGGCGCCGGCCATCACCGCCGCCAGCGGCTGGGCCCCACCCATGCCGCCCAGGCCCGCGGTCAGCAGCCACTTGCCCGAGAGGTCGCCGGCATAGTGCTGACGGCCCATCTCGACGAAGGTCTCGTAGGTGCCCTGCACGATGCCCTGGGCGCCGATATAGATCCACGAGCCGGCGGTCATCTGGCCGTACATGGCCAGGCCCTTCCTATCGAGCTCGTTGAAGTGCTCCCAGTTGGCCCAGCGCGGCACCAGGTTGGAGTTGGCGATCAGCACGCGCGGCGCGTCGGCATGGGTGCGGAAGACGCCGACCGGCTTGCCGGACTGGACCAGCAGGGTCTGATCGTCGTCGAGGCGGCGCAAGGTCTCGACGATCTTGTCGAAGCTTTCCCAGTCGCGGGCGGCGCGACCGATGCCGCCATAGACGACCAGCTCCTCCGGACGCTCGGCGACGTCGGGGTGCAGGTTGTTCATCAGCATCCGCAGCGGGGCTTCGGTCAGCCAGGACTTGGCGCTGAGCTGCGTCCCCGTGGCGGGGCGGATGACGCGGGTGTTGTCGCGGCGGGTCATTGGGCTCTCGCGAAGGTGAGGCAAGCGTTGAGGACGTCTTCCAGCACCAGGCGCAGCGGTTCGGCGCGATCGGCGTGGAAGGGCGTGGGCCAGGTGTCTTCGGTGGGCGGCGCGGCCGGGTCGTCCATGTAGCCCCGGCAGGCCAGCTCCATCTGGATGGCATGGACCCCCATGGTGGGCTGGCCGTAGTGGCGCGTGGTCCAGCCACCCTTGAAGCGGCCGTTGGTGACGCGCGTACGGCCCGAGGCGTCGCAGGCGGCCTCGACGGCGGCGGTCAGGGCGTCGGCGCAGCTCGCACCGCTGTTGGTCCCCAGATTGAACTGAGGCAACTCGCCGTCGAACAGGCGCGGCACAAGCGAGCGGATCGAATGGGCTTCGTACAGCACTACGGTCGGATGGACCGCGCGCAGGCGGTCGATCTCGGCGCGCAGGGCGGCGTGGTAGGGCTCGAAGTACAGTGTCCGCCGCCGGTCGATCTCGGCCGCGTCCGGCCCGCCGTCGCGCCACAGCGGCTCGCCGTCGAAGGTGGTGGTGGGGCACAGCTCCGTGGTCGCCTGGCCCGGATAGAGCGAGGCGCCCGACGGGTCGCGATTGACGTCGATGACCGTGCGCGAGATCGCCGTCCGCACCAGGGTCGCGCCCATCCCCTCGGCGAAGGCGTAGAGCCGGTCGACCCACCAGTCGGCGTCTTTGCGGGCCAGCCATGGGCAGACGAGCTTGGCCTCGATCTCCGGCGGGATCTCGCGGCCGGTGTGGGGCAGGCTGACGATCAGCGGCGCATCGCCCCGGGTTGCTTGGAGCCAATCTCTCATCTCGTCATCCCGGCCGCAGCGAAGCGGAGAGCCGGGACCCAGGGGTAACCGCACTGCGCCGGCCCCTGGGTCCTGGATCGGCCTTGCAGGCCGTCCGGGATGACGAAGGAAATTGCAATGGTCATTTGGCGAGCCCAGGCAGCTCGCCCGCCGCCTCGATCACCGCGCCTGAACGAACCAGGGCGTTGGCCGTCTCAAGGTCCGGGTGGAAGTGGCGGTCGTCCGTCAGATGCGGCACCTGCTCACGCGTCAGCTTGCGCACCGCCTCCAGGGCCTTGCTCGATCGCAGCGGGGCGTGGAAGTCGCAGCCCTGCGCCGCCGCCAGCAGCTCGACGCCCAGCACCGCCACCGCGTTCTCGACCATGCCCAGCAGACGCCGCGCGCCGTGAGCGGCCATCGAGACGTGGTCCTCCTGGTTGGCCGAGGTCGGGATCGAGTCGACGCTGGCCGGATAGGCCTTCTGCTTGTTCTCCGAGACCAGGGCGGCGGCCGTGACCTGCGGGATCATGAAGCCCGAGTTCAGGCCCGGCTTGGGCGTCAGGAACGCCGGCAAACCGGAGAGGGCCGGGTCGACCAGCATGGCGATGCGGCGCTCGGCGATCGAGCCGATCTCGCAGACCGCCAGGGCGATCATGTCGGCGGCGAAGGCCACCGGCTCGGCGTGGAAGTTGCCGCCGGACAGGGCTTCGTCGGCTTCCGGAAAGATCAGCGGATTGTCCGAGACGCCGTTGGCCTCGGTCTCCAGCGTCGTGGCGGCCTGCCGCAGGACGTCGAGGGCCGCGCCCATCACCTGAGGCTGGCAGCGCAGGCAGTAGGGGTCCTGGACGCGCTCGTCCTCCTTCAGGTGCGAGGCGCGGATCTCGGAGGCGGCCATCAGCCCGCGCAGGGCGGCGGCGGTCTCGATCTGGCCGGCGTGGCGGCGCAGGGTGTGGATGCGCGGGTCGAAGGGCGTGTCCGAGCCCTTGGCGGCCTCGGTCGAGAGCGCGCCGGTGACCAGGGCCGACTGGAACAGGCGCTCGGCCTCGAACAGGCCGGCCAGGGCGTTGGCGGTCGAGAACTGGGTGCCGTTCAGCAGCGCGAGGCCCTCCTTGGGGCCCAAGGTCAGGGGCTCCAGCCCGGCCTTCTTCAGCGCCTTGGCGGCCGGCTTGCGCTCGCCGTCGACGAAGATCTCGCCGACCCCGATCATGGTCGCGGCCATGTGAGCCAGCGGGGCCAGGTCGCCCGAGGCGCCGACCGAGCCCTGGCACGGCACCACCGGCGTCAGGTCCTGCTTCAGCATCAGCTCCAGCATCCGCACGGTCTCGACCCGCACGCCCGAGGCGCCCTGAGCCAGGCTGGCCAGCTTCAGGGCCATCATCAGGCGGATGACCGGCGCGGGCGACGGCTCGCCGACGCCGGCGGCGTGCGACAGGACGATGTTGCGCTGCAGGGTCGCGAGGTCCGCGTCGCCGATGCGGACGCTGGCCAGTTTCCCGAAGCCCGTGTTGATGCCGTAGACCGGCTCGCCCTTGGCCAGGATGCGTTCCACGGCGGCGGCGCTGGCGGCGATCACCGGCCAGGCGGTTTCGGCCAGGCTCGCCTTGGCGCCGCGATAGATCGCCTTCCAGTCGGCCAGCGGCACGTCGCCGGGGTTCAGAACAAGCTCGGTCACTGGCCTCTCCACACGCGCGCATGGAGCGGGTTGAAGCCCATGCGATAGACGAGTTCGGCGGGACGCTGGACGTCCCAGATGGCGAGATCGCAGGCCTTGCCGGCCTCCAGGGTCCCGCGGTCGTTCAGGAGGCCCAGCGCCCGCGCCGCCTCGCGCGTCACGCCGGCCAGGCACTCCTCGACGGTCATGCGGAAGAGCGTGGCGGCCATGTTCATGACCAGCAGCGGCGAGGTCAGGGGCGAGGTGCCGGGGTTGCAGTCGGTGGCGAGAGCGATGGGCACGCCGGCTTCGCGCAGGGCGGCGACCGGCGGGGCCTTGTGCTCTCGGGTGAAGTAGTAGGCGCCGGGCAACAGGGTGGCGACCGTGCCCGAGGCGGCCATGGCGGCGACCCCGGCTTCGTCCAGGTGTTCCAGGTGATCGGCCGACAGCGCCTCGAACTCGGCGGCCAAGGCGGCGCCGGAGAGGTTCGACAGCTGCTCGGCGTGCAGCTTCACGGGCAGGCCGTGGTTTCGCGCCGCCTCGAAGACCCGCCGGATCTGCTCGGGCGAGAAGCCGATGCCTTCGCAGAAGCCGTCGACCGCGTCGGCCAGGCCGCGCGCCGTGATGGCCGGCAGCATGGTCTCGCAGACCAGGGCGACATAGCCGTCCTTGTCGTCGCGATATTCCGGCGGCAGGGCGTGGGCGCCCAGGAAGGTCGTCGTGACCCCGACGCGGCGGATGTCGGCCAGGGCGCGGGCGGCGCGCAGGCTCTTGATCTCGTCGTCCAGGGACAGGCCGTAGCCGGACTTGATCTCGACCGTGGTGACGCCCTCGGCGATCAGGGCGTCCAGGCGGGGCAGGGCGGCGGCGACCAGCTCCTCCTCCGAAGCCGCGCGGGTGGCCCGCATGGTCGAGACGATGCCGCCGCCGGCCCGCGCGATCTCCTCGTAGGATGCGCCGGCCAGGCGCAGCTCGAACTCGTGGGCGCGGTCGCCGGCGAAGACCAGATGGGTGTGCGGATCGATCAGGCCGGGGGTGATCCAGCGACCATCCACATCGATCGTCCGCGCGGCCTCGAAGGCAGGCGCGTCCTGCGCCGAACCGGCGTAGACGATGCGCCCGTCGCGGGCGGCGATCACGCCGTCCTCGACGATCCCAAGGCCCGGCCGCGCGGCGTCCAGGGTGGCGAGACGGCCAGCCGTCCAGAGGGTGTCGCAACGCATCCTGTCCGCCTCCCTGTCTCTTGCAGCTGGCTCTAATATGTATAGACATATTTGCGAACGATGAGGCTTGTCCAGTGACCGACGCCCAAAATCTGAGTGAGCATCCGTCCGAGACGTCGACCGTGGTCTGGTGCGAGAGCGCCCTGCTGGCGGACGGCTGGGCGCGGGGCGTGAAGTTCACGATCACCGACGGCCGCATCGGGCGGGTGGATACGGACACGTCAGCGGGCGACGCCCAGCGCCTGGGCCCCGCCTTGCCGGGCCTCGCCAACGTCCACAGCCACGCCTTCCAGCGCGCCATGGCGGGCCTGGCGGAGACGCGCGGCGAGACCGGCGACACCTTCTGGACCTGGCGCGAGGTGATGTACCGCTTCCTGGAGCGGCTCGATCCCGACATGGCCCAGGCCATCGCCGCCATGGGCCAGGTCGAGATGCTGGAAGGCGGTTTCACGCGGGTGGGCGAGTTCCACTACCTGCACCACGCGCCCGATGGCGGCGCGTACGACAACCCGGCCGAGATGGCCGCGCGGATGGCGGCGGCGGCCGAGGAGACCGGAATCGGCCTGACCCTGCTGCCGGTGTTCTACGCCCATAGCAACTTCGGCGGCCTGCCACCCACCGACGGCCAGAGGCGCTTCATCCACGACGTGGACGGCTTCGCGCGACTGGTCGAGGCCTGCCGCCAGATCGTCGCCCCGCTGCCCGAGGCGGTGGTCGGGATCGCGCCCCACAGCCTGCGCGCGGTGAGCGGCGAGGAGCTGACCGCCATCCTGCCCCTGGCCGCCGGCGGGCCGATCCACATGCACGTGGCCGAGCAGACCAAGGAGGTCGACGACTGCCTGGCCGCCACCGGCGCGCGGCCCGTCCGCTGGCTGATGAACCACACCGAGGTCGACAAGCGCTGGTGCCTGATCCACGCCACCCACATCAACGCCACCGAGACCGAGCGCCTGGCCAAGAGCGGCGCGGTGGCGGGCCTGTGCCCGGTGACCGAGGCCAATCTCGGGGACGGGATCTTTCCGGCGCCCGATTACCTGGCTGCTGGCGGAAGCTTCGGAATCGGCACCGACTCCAACATCGTGATCGACGCCGCCGAGGAGTTGCGGACGATGGAGTACGCCCAGCGCCTGACCCGCCGGGCCCGCAACGTGCTGGCGGGCGGCCCGCGCCGCTCGACCGGCGGCGACCTGTGGCGGGCGGCGACCCTGGGCGGGGCTCAGGCCCTGGGCGTCGGCCGCGGGGGTCTGCGTCGCGGCGCGCCGGCCGACTTCATCACCCTGGATACGAGCCATCCGAACATCGCCGGCCGCAGCGGCGACACCCTGATCGACAGCCTGGTCTTCGCCGGCGGCGGCATCGACACCGTCTGGCGGCATGGCCGGCAGTTGGTCTCCGGCGGCCGCCACCGCGCCCGCGAGGCCATCCAGGCGCGCTACGTCCAGACCCTGAAGGCCCTGCTGGCGTGACCGGAACCCTGCACCAGCGCATCCGCTCGGACATCGAGGCCAAGATCCGCTCCGGCGAGTGGGCGCCCGGCCACAAGGCCCCGACCGAGGCCGAGCTGATGGCGCAGTACGGCTGCGCCCGCATGACGGTGAACAAGGCCATGACCGCCCTCGTGGAGGCCGGGCTAATCGTGCGCCGCAAGCGGGCTGGCTCGTTCGTGGCCCGTCCCAAGGTCCATGCGCCGGTGCTGAACATTCCCGACATCCAGTCCGAGATCGTGGCGCGCGGCGAGGCCTATGCCTTCCGCCTGCTGTCGCGGGTGGTGCGGGCGGCCGATCGCGGCAGCCCCGACGAGGTCGAGTTGGCGGCGGGCGGCAAGCTCCTGGCGCTGGACGGCGTCCATGACGCCGGCGGCCGTCCCTTCGCCCTGGAACGGCGACTGGTCTCGCTGAAGGCCGCCCCGGAGATGGAGGCCGCCGACTTCGACGCGGCCGCGCCCGGCGCCTGGCTCTTGGAACACGTCGCCTGGACCGAGGCCGAGAGTCGCATCGGCGCCGTCAACGCCGACGCCGAGGACGCTCGCCTGCTGGCCCTGGACGAGGGCGCGGCCTGCCTGGTCGTCGACCGCCGCACCTGGCGCGAGGGCCAGCACGTCACCCGCGTCCGCCAGATCTTCCCCGGCGAAGCCTATGATCTGGTGGCGAGGTTCGGGCCCGGAGCCTAGATGGGGGCTTAAGGGCGCGGCTTCTCTGGCGCCCGGCGCTGACTCCGGCTTACCTGCCGCCCAAACCGGAGGACGCCATGGACCTGCACGCGATCGCCATCCCGACCTACGCCCAGATGCTGAAGGGCCTGTCGGCTCAGCTGGCCAAAGGCGAGGCCTATGCCGCCGAGGGCGTCATGCCGCCGGAAGAGCTGATCGGCGCGCGCCTGGCGCCGGACATGTTCCCGCTGTCGACCCAGGTCCGCTTCGTCTGCACCCAGGCCAGCGACATGCTGGCGCGACTGACGGGCTCGGAGCCGTTCGCCCCGGCCCAAGATGCGACCGACTTCGACGGCCTGCGCGCCCAGCTGGCCGAGGCCATCGCGCGGGTCGAGGCGACGCCGGCTTCGGCCTTCGACGGCGCGGCCGAAAGGAAGATCGCGCTGAAGATGCCCAACGGCGTCATCTTCGACGTGACCGGCGAGCAGTTCGTCCGCGACTGGGCCCTGGCCCAGTTCTATTTCCACCTGACGGCCGCCTATGCGATCCTGCGCCACAAGGGCGTGCCGCTGGGCAAGCCCGATTGGGTCCCGCACATGTTCGCCTACATCCGGCCGGGGACGCTGCCGGGCGGCTAGTCGGGCCCAGAGCTATTCGGGCATCGTCGCGAACCGCGTCACCCCCTCGGGTGGGATCACCCAGGCGGGGCGGTCGCGATCGAACAGCAGCATGGTCGGCTGGAACAGGGTCGGGTCGTCCAGGCTGCCGGCATAGATCGTGTGGCTGTCATGCAGGCCATGCTCGCCGCCGAACACCAGGCCGCCGCAGGTCGGGCACGAGTTCCGCGTCGCCTCGCCGCCGCGGAAGGCGCGGCTGCGGTACTGGCGCGCGGGGCCGGTGATGGTCAGGGCCGAGGCCGGGAAGCCCATGAAGCCGATGAACCCCGAGCCCGACGCCTTGCGACAGTCGCTGCAGCAGCACATCCCCATGAAGTCCGGCGCACGATCCGCCGCCCAGCGCAACGCGCCGCACAGGCATCCGCCTTGGAAGATCGAAGGGCTCATGACGCGACACTAGAGCGTGCGCGCGGGCGGACAAGTCTCGCCTTGCCGTGACCACGCCGTCCAGCAGGCGGTTCTTGTCCATGTGGACCCCCGATTGTTGATGGAGCAGCCGCCGTCCGCACGGCGGGAGATTGCAATTGTGGACAAGCGCCACCGTGGCGCGCAAAAGTCGGCGCTATTGAGGGGCAACTTCAAGCTAGCGGACTGTGCGATGCGAAACTTGGACTTCGGCGTGCAAGTCGGCACGGTCTACAAGCACGGTAGCGACGAGGTCGTCACTTCTCAGCGCCTGCTCGGCGAGCTCCTGGAGCAGGATGTTGAGATCAAGACGATCGAAGGCCTCGCCGGCCCGAATGAGGTCGTCCACTGGCTGCTCAGTCCGGCCGGCTGGGCGACCCTGTCATCGCTGTTTGCTATCGCACTTCCGGATGCCCGGGCTTGGCTCGTCGGGAAGGCCCTCGACGCTGGTACAGCCAGCGTGAAGTGGGTGCTAAGCGGAAAGGCCGAGAAAGCTGCGAAGGACGCTTCAGCAGTACTTCAGGGAGCGATCGCCAGGGGCGACACAGTCCATTTTGGCATCAGCAATCCGCACGTCTTTCGCGGTGGCGCCGCGATTGAGCTTCAGGCCGGCTCCGAGGAAGAGATCATCGCGCTGGTGAAAATTCTTGGGGTAGTCGCCGGCCCGATCAATGCGGCGATCGAGGATCTCCTGGATGAGACCCTCGCCCTTCATCCCGACTACAACCGGTTTGCGCAGGCTGCGATCCGATACCCTGCCGACGGGATCCTACGCGTCTGGGTTCGCGTGGGCTCCGACGCTGAGAGGGTGCTTGAATTTCCATTCGCCAAGGATTGAGGGCGTCGCCATGGCCACAAGGAACCCGAAGCCCCGGCCGGATACAGCTGACCTGAGCGAGATCGCGAACGATCTCCACGTCCACGCGTCAGACCGCGAAGTTTGTATCTTGGCCGTCTCGCTATTGGAGTCAGCCCTGACGCTTGCTTTGAAGGCGAAGTTTGTCGCCATGACACCGGCGCAGGAGAAGGACGTGTTCCGTTCTCTGAGTAACTTCAACACCAAGATCCGCCTTGCAGCGGCTCTGGACGTCCTAGCGGGGGCGGCGCTCGACGACATCGACGTGATTAGGGATATTAGGAATGACTTCGCCCACGGCCTCATGATCCACAATCTCGCGGATCCTATCATCGCCCCTCAGTGCCTGGGCCTTAAGCTCCCGGCGATGATGCTGGACGAGGCACAACGCGCGGTTCTCGGCCTTCAAACGCAAGATATGGCAGAGGATGAGCCGAGGTATCTTCACCGCAAAAGCGGAACGACGGTCGATCTCTCGGGGGACTACATGATCATCGTTGACCCGAACTATGCATGCGCTGCTTGGGTCCCTCGGCCTAAGGCGGAGATGGTCCATCCCCGGACCGCCTTTATCGAGGCGGTGCACGTCCTCTTCTATCTGCTGATGGTAAAGGCTAGCCCTTACCTCAGCAGGCCGGTGTCTCCCCCCCACCCCAAGCGAAGGTTAACGGGTCGATCTAACGCGACTCTAACAGCCGCATTTTGTTCTCTACGGCAAGCTCCGAGAACGCCAACAGAGACAACAGCTTCTGAGAAATCCGTCCTGGTGGCGGGGGGCGGGATCGAACCGCCGACCTGTGGGTTATGAATCCACCGCTCTAACCATCTGAGCTACCCAGCCGCACCAGGAGGCGCGGCTTATAGGCGAGAACCGCGCGGGATATCAAGCGCCCCTTCTTCTGGAAGCCGCGCTTACTCCGAAACGATCGCCGCCGTCACCGCGCCCAAGGCCTTCACGGCGTCCGCCGGGGCCAGCTTCACCTGCAGGCCGCGCTGGCCGCCGTTGATGAACACGTAGGGCTCGGCCAGGGCGGCCGCTTCCAGCACGGTCGGCAGGCGCTTCTTCTGGCCGAAGGGGCTGACGCCGCCGACCTTGTAGCCGGTGATGCGCTCGGCGTCGGGGACGGGGGCCATGGCGGCCGACTTGCCCTTCAGGGCGGCGGCCAGCTTCTTCATGCTGACCTCTTTGTCCGAGGGCAGGATGGCGCAGGCGGGCTTGCCGTCCAGCATGACGACCAGGGTCTTGAGCACCCGGCACGGATCCTCGCCAAGGGCCTCTGCCGCCTGGAGACCGACGCGCTCGGATCCAGGGTCGTATTCGTACGTATGCAGGTCGAAGGCGACGCCGGCCTTCGTCAGTGCGATCGTGGCGGGGGTGCTCTTGGACATGATCTGGCTCATATCCAACTGTGCACGGTGTTGGAATAGTGCGGACGATGATGACGGCCTTCGATCGACGGACCCTGCTGCGTGGCGCTCTCGGTTTAGGCGCGGCGGGGCTGCTGCCGGGCTGGGCGCGGGCTGGAGAAGCGGGCCGGTCGCCGGCCGCGCTGTCGGGTGAGGCGATCAAGCTCACCGTCGGCCACACCATGGCGACCATCGACGGCCGCTCGGGCCATGCGGTCACGGTCAACGGCACGCTGCCCGGTCCGCTGATCCGGCTGAAGGAAGGCCAGAACGTTCGGCTGTCGGTGACCAACACCCTCGACGAGGAGACCTCGATCCACTGGCACGGCCTCTTGGTGCCCTTCCAGATGGACGGCGTGCCGGGCGTGGCCTTCCCGGGCATCAAGCCGGGCGAGACCTTCACCTACGAATTCCCGGTCCGCCAGGCGGGCACCTACTGGTGGCACAGCCATTCGGGGCTGCAGGAGCAGATCGGCCACTATGGCCCGATCATCATCGACCCGGCCGGCGAGGATCCTATTGCCTATGACCGCGAGCACGTGGTGGTGCTGTCGGACTGGAGCTTCCTGCATCCGCACGCGCTGTTCCGGAAGCTGAAGGTCAATGCCGGCCACTTCAACATGCAGAAGCAGACGGTCGCCGGCCTGCTGAAGGGCCAGGACCAGCCGCTGAAGGACCGCGTCGACTGGGCCAGGATGCGGATGGATCCGACCGACATCGCCGACGTCACGGGCTCGGTCTATACCTACCTGGTGAATGGTCATGGTCCGCTGGACCATTGGACGGGCCTGTTCAAGCCGGGAGAGCGGGTGCGGCTGCGGTTCGTCAATTCGGCGGCCATGACCATCTTCAACGTCCGCATCCCGGGCCTGTCGCTGGAGGTCGTGGCGACCGATGGCCAGCCGGTCGCGCCGGTCAGCGTCGACGAGTTCCAGATCGCCCCGGCCGAGACCTTCGACGTCATCGTGCGGCCCACCGAGGACAAGGCCTTCACCCTGGTCGCGGAGACTTCGGATCGTTCGGGGATGGCGCGCGGGACCCTGGCGCCGCGTCTTGGCATGACCGCCCCCGCGCCGCCCGTCCGCAAGCGTCCCCTGGCGACCATGAAGGACATGGGCATGGGCAACATGCACGGCGGCATGTCGTCCATGGGGGACATGCCGGGCATGGACATGTCGATGCGGGCCCAGAGCAACGCGCCCGAGGTGCCGCTGACGCCGGGCGTCCAGACCATCGCGCCGATGCCGATGGACCGCATGGCCGAGCCGCCGCAGGGCCTGGAGGACGTCGGCCACAAGGTGCTGACCTACGCCCAGCTGGCCAATCTGCATGAGCCGACCGACAAGCGCCCGCCGGAGCGGACGATCGAGATCCACCTGACCGGCAACATGGAGCGCTTCATGTGGGCGTTCGACGGCGAGGCGTTCGGGCCGATCAAGAAGCCGATCGCCTTCCGCCGCGACGAGCGGGTCCGGGTGGTGCTGATCAACGACACCATGATGGCCCACCCGATCCACCTGCACGGCCATTTCTTCGAGCTGGTCAACGGCCAGGATCGCCAGCCGCTGAAGCATACGGTCAATGTCGCGCCTGGCGGCCAGGTCGCCTTCGACCTGACGGCCAGCGAGCCCGGCGACTGGGCCTTCCACTGCCACCTGCTGCTGCACATGCATGCGGGGATGTTCAACGTCGTCACCGTGCGGCCGCTGGACGGGGAGGCCGCATGATGTTGATCGCCGACCTTCAGCACGAGCACCATCAAACGGCCGACCCACACGCCGGCCATGACATGAGTACGATGAAGCCGGCCGCGGAAGTGAAGCCGCCGCCGGTTCCGGCCGGCCACGCCGCCGATCAGCTCTTCGATCCCCAGGCCATGGCCGCCGCCCGCGCCCAGCTGATGAAGGAGCATGGCGGCGGGACCTTCTGGACCGTCCGCGCCGACCAGCTGGAATATCGCTCGCGGTCCGGGAACGACGCCCAGGCCTTCGAGGGCGAGGCCTGGTGGGGCGACGACGCCGGCAAGTGGGTGGTCAAGGCGCGCGGCGAACGCGTTGACGGCGAGGGCTGGGAAAGCGGCGAAGCCGAGCTGCTGAAGGCCTGGCCGGTCGGACCCTATTTCGACCTCCAGGCCGGCGTTCGCTACGACCTCGCGCAGAAAGGCAGGAGCTACGCCACCGTCGGCTTCGAGGGTCTGGCGCCGTACTGGTTCGAGGTCCAGGGCGCGGCCTATCTGTCCGATCGGGGCGACGTCTCGGCGCGAGGCGAGGCGTCCTACGACCTGCGCCTGACCCAGAAGCTGATCCTGCAGCCGCGCGTCGAGGCCGACCTGGCCGAGGCCGGCGCCGCCAAGCTCGAGGGCGGCCTGCGGCTGCGCTACGAGATCACCCGGGAGTTCGCGCCCTATGTGGGGGTCGTCCGGGAGCGGACGTTCGGCCCGATGACGCCTCTGGGCGAGCGCGCGGGGAGCACGGCGGTGGTGATCGGCGTCCGCGCCTGGCGATAGCCCACCCTATCGTTACGGATAGCTTGTCGCGCGCGTAAGCCTGGCCCAACATTCGTTTGAGCGGCCTTCAGAGCCGACGAACGAGGGAGTCAGGCTGGATGTCGATCGCGACCGATTTCGACCGCATGCGGACCCTGGGCGACGTCGCCCGCTACCACGCGGAGGTGCGGCCCGACGCCGTGGCCTTCAGCTTCGAGGGGCGGGACACGACCTTCGCGCAGTTCGATCGCTACACGAACCAGGTGGCCAACGCCCTGATCGCGGCGGGGCTGTCGACCGGCGACCGCGTCGCCTATGTCGGCAAGAACAGCGACACCTATTTCCAGCTGCTGGTCGGGGCCGCCAAGGCCGGGGTGGTGACCACGCCGATCGGCTGGCGCCTGGCCGCGCCCGAGATCGCCTACATCGTCGCCGACAGCGAGGCCAAGCTGGTCTTCGTCGGCCCCGAGCTGATCGGCCATGTCGAGGAGGTCGCCGCCGAGCTGACCCACCGTCCGGTGGTCGTCGCCATGGAGGCTGAAGGGGCCGGTGAGAACCAGACCTTCGAGGCCTGGCGCGACGCCCAGAGCGACACTGATCCGCATAAGGCCATCGCCACGTCGGACATCGCCATCCAGCTCTATACCTCGGGCACGACAGGGCGGCCCAAAGGGGCGATGCTGACCCACGACAACCTCTTGGGCATGCGCCGGGAGGCCGCCAGGAACCCCATGGAGTGGAACCAGTGGGGCCCCGACGACGTCAGCCTGGTGGCCATGCCGGTGGCGCATATCGGCGGCACCGGCTGGGGCCTGGTGGGCCTGATGAACGGCGCCAAGGGCGTGGTGGCCCGCGAGTTCGACCCGTTCAAGGTCCTGGACTTCATCGAGAAGGACAGGATCTCGAAGATGTTCATGGTGCCGGCCGCGCTGCAGATCGTGGTGCGCCAGCCCCGGGCGCGCGAGATCGATTACTCGCGCCTGTCCCACATCCTGTACGGCGCTGCGCCCATTCCGCTGGATCTGCTGCGGGAATGCATGGAGGTGTTCGGCTGCGGCTTCGTCCAGCAGTACGGCATGACCGAGACGACCGGCACGGTGGTCTATCTGCCGCCCGAGGACCACGACCCGGCCGGCAACAAGCGCATGCGCGCGGCGGGCCTGCCGATGCCGGGCGTCGAGATCAAGGTGATCGACGAGGCGGGAAACAGCATGGCGACGGGCGCCGTGGGCGAGATCGCCATCCGCTCGGGCTCGAACATGGCCGGCTACTGGAAGCTGGACGAGGCCACCCGCAAGACCGTCGACGCCGACGGCTGGCTGCGCACCGGCGACGCCGGCTACCTGGACGAGGACGGCTATCTCTTCATCCACGACCGGGTGAAGGACATGATCATCTCGGGGGGCGAGAACATCTATCCGGCCGAGGTCGAAAGCGCCGTCTACGGCCACCCGCATGTGGCCGAGGTCGCGGTGATCGGCGTCCCCGACGACAAGTGGGGTGAGGCCGTCAAGGCGGTGGTCGCGGCCAAGCCGGGGGTGACGCCGGATCCCGAAGACATCATCGCCTTCGCGCGGACCCGGATCGCGGGGTTCAAGGCGCCGAAGTCGGTGGATTTCGTGGCGGCGTTGCCGCGGAACGCGTCGGGGAAAATCCTGCGGCGGGAGCTGCGCGCGCCGTACTGGGAGGGCCGGGAGCGGCAGGTGAACTGACTCAGCACAAGCCCCCACCTGACCTCGCTCCGCGAGGTCGTCCGCCCCCAAGCGGGGCGGAGAGGTCCGCCGCCCGCTCCGGAGCTCTTTCTATCCTCCCCCTTTGGGGGAGGGGGACCGCCGAACGGCGGTGGAGGGGCCTTCGCCGCATCTATTCGATAAACGCCTCCACCACCTCCCGCGTCCCGACCATGAACGCATCCGCCACCAGCGTCAGCGGCCGCACATCCACCTCCGATGCGCCGCGCGCGATCAGCGTCGCGAACCGATCGTACAGTCCCGGATACTCCCGGTTCTCCCCGACCTCGACCGCCTTGCCGTCGATCGTCAGCTCGGCCCCGCCCAGCGACAGCTTCAGCACGCCGTCGTCGGTCCAGGCGGTGATGTCCCAGGTCTGCGGGCCGGTCTGCAGGAAGTCGAGGTCGGCGGTGATCGCGGTCCCGCCCAGGGTGGTCATGTCGACATGGCCGGCGATCGGCGACTGGACGTTCTCGGGCACCTGCAGCCGCGCGTCGGTGACGAACACCTCCGCCGGCATGATCTCGGTCAGGATCGACAGGGCGTTGATGGCCGGGTCGAAGACGCCCATGCCGCCGGCCTGCCAGATCCACGTCTGGCCCGGGTGCCAGCGGCGGACGTCCTCGCGCCACTCGATGGCCAGCTTCTGGATGTTGCGCGAGGCCAGCCAGGCCTTGGCCTGGGGCACGCCGGCGGCGAAGCGCGAGTGCCAGCTGGTGAACAGCGTCACGCCGTGCTGGCGGGCGACGGCGGCCAGTTCGGCGACCTCGCTGACCGTGGCGCCGGGGGGCTTCTCCAGGAACACGTGCTTGCCGGCGCGGAGAGCCGCCAGGGCGGTCTCGCGGCGCGCCTGGGGCGGGGTGCACAGGGCGACTGCGTCCAGCGCCGGGCCGTCCTTCAGCATCGCCTCGACGTCGTGGAAGACGGGGATCCTGCCCAGGTCCGGCAGGCTGCGGCTGGCGGCGGCGACCAGGGAAAAGCGCGCATCGCCGGCGAGGGCGGGAATGTGCTGGTCATGGGCGATCTTGCCCACGCCGACGAGGCCGATCCGGATCACGCTGCTTCCTCCCATCGGCCTTCATGCCGCTCCACGCTAATTATAGTATGAATGGGGCGGCGCAAGCGTGCGGCCAAAAAAAGGGAGCGCGACCCGAAGGAAGCGCTCCCGAAAAGGGAAGAGACGTAAATGAGCCCGGCGAGACAGGGGTAAGGCTATGAGTCCCGCCTGACCCAGCTACTTCGCCGCCGGCGAGACCGGCAGGCTCCGGGCCGCCAGGGTGACCTGGGCGGTGGAGGAGAGGGCCCGGGACGAGGATCCCAGGGCGATGTCGTAATGGCCGGCCGCGATCGACCAACCGTGGTCCTTCTCGTTCCAGGTGGCCAGCAGGCGCGGATCGACCGTCAGGGTCACGCGCTGGGTCGCGCCGGGGGTCAGGGAGACCTTCCTGAAGCCGGCCAGGCGCTTGGGGGCCTCCCAGCCTCCCGCCTTCGGGCCGACATAGACCTGTGGCACGTCCTTGCCGGCGCGCGCGCCGACGTTCTTGACGTCGAAGCTGACCGTAACCTTGTCGCCCGCCACGCCGGCCGAAAGGTTCGAATAGGCGAACTTGGCGTAGGACAGGCCGTGACCGAACGGGAACAGCGGCTCGATCTTCTTCAAGTCGTACCACTTGTAGCCGACGGCGGCGCCCTCGATGTCGTAGTTGGTGTCGAACAGTTCGCCCTCGGCCTTGCCCACGCCGTCCAGGGTCGGACGCGGCAGGTCGGCCACGCTCTTGGGGAAGCTGACGGGCAGGCGGCCCGAGGCGTCGACCTCGCCGGTCAGGACGCGGGCGATGGCCTCGCCGCCGGACGTGCCCGGGAACCAGGCCTCGACCACGGCGCCGACCTTGTCCAGCCACGGCATGACCACCGGACCGCCGGTCAGCAGCACCACGACGGTCTTCTTGTTGGCCGAGGCCACCGCGTCGATCGTGGCGTCCTGGTTCTTCGGCAGGTTCAGGTCCTTCACGTCCCAGGATTCGGTGGTCCACTGGTCGGCGAAGACCAGGGCCAGCTCGCTCTGGGCGGCCAGCTTGGCGGCGCGGGCGGGGTCGGTCCCGTCGTCATAGACGACCTTGGCGTTCGGATAGCGGGCCTGCAGCGCCTTCAGCGGCGAGGACGGATAGTAGATCACCGGGCCCGGCCAGGTGGCGGGTTCGAGGCCCTTCACCGCGCGGCCGCCGACCGGATAGACCTGGGACGAGCCGCCGCCCGACAGCACGCCGACATCGGCATGGCCGCCGATCACGGCGATGGTCTTGGCGGTCTTGGCCAGGGGCAACAGGTCGCCATCGTTCTTCAGCAGGACGACGCCTTCCTCCGCGTCGGCCTGGGTGATCTTGGCGTGGGCGGCCAGGGTGGCGGCCGGCAGGTCGTGACCCTTCGGCGTCGGCACGGGATTGTCGACCAGGCCGCTGGCGAACATGGCGCGCAGCACGCGGCGGGCCATGTCGTCGATACGGGCCTGGCTGACCTTGCCCGAGGCCAGATCGGCCTTCAGCGGCGCGCCGAAGAAGGGCTCCTTGTCGAAGGCCTCGCCGGCCGATTCCTGGTCGAGGCCGGCATTGGCCGCCTTGGCCGACGAGTGGTCGGCGCCCCAGTCCGACATGACATAGCCCTTGTAGCCCCAGTCCTTCTTCAGGACGGTGTTCAGCAGCCAGTCATTCTCGCAGGCATAGGTTCCGTTGACGCGGTTGTAGGCGCACATCACCGAGTGCGGGTCCGACTGCTCGATGGCGAACTGGAAGGCCAGCAGGTCCGAGGTGCGGGCCGCCGCGTCGCCGATGTTGCTGCTGACCACGAAGCGGCCGGTCTCCTGGCCGTTCAGGGCGTAGTGCTTGATCGTCGAGATGATGTGGTTGGACTGGATGCCCCTGATCTGGGCCGCGACCATGGCGCCGGCCAGCCAGGGATCTTCACCGCCATACTCGAAGTTCCGGCCGTTGCGCGGCTCGCGCATCAGGTTCACGCCGCCGGCCAGCTGGACGTTGAAGCCCGAGTCGCGAGCTTCCTTGCCGATCATCGCGCCGCCCTTGAAGGCCAGCTCGGGATTCCAGGTGGCGGCGGTGGCGATGCCGGAGGGCAGGGCGGTGCGCGCGCGCAGGTCCTGGTGGCTGCCCTGGGTGGCGACGCCGACGCCGGCGTCGGTCTGCCACTGGCCGGGGATGCCCAGGCGCGGCACGCCCGCCACGTAACCGGCCGAGGCGTCCAGGGAGTCCGGATGGCGCGTGTACTTCGGCTTCATGTCCGAGCCGAAGTAACCGAAGATGACCGTGAACTTCTCGTCGTTGGTCATCGCCTTCAGCACCAGATCGGCGCGCTGGTCGGCGGAGAGCTTGGGGTTCAGCCACGGATGCGCGGGCCGGGCGGCCTTCTGGGCCGCGGCGGGCTTGGACTTCGCGGCGTCGGCCAGGGCCGGGGCGACGGTCAGCGCGGAAGCCGAGGCGCCGATCAGCAGGGCGAGCGAGAGGCCCCGCCAGGTCATCCGAGTCATGTTTCCTCCGTGGTCGTTCTTGTCGGCTCGCGCGGTTTCGACCGCGTCGGAGCAAAAAGGGCTAGGGTTTGCGACGGGGCGGCGGACCGCTCCGAGCTGGACCGGTGGATTCGCGCACCACCAGGCTGTGCTGTGCGAGGAAGGGCGTGTTGGTCTTGCCGGCGCCTTCGTTGGCGCTCCAGGCGGCGAAGGTCTGCATCGCGCGCAGGGCCATCTGCTCGAACGGCTGGCGGATGGTCGTCAGGGTCGGCCAGATGACGCCGGCGATCGGAGCGTCGTCGAAGCCGACCACCGACAGGTCGTCGGGGATGCGCAGGCCGCGGCGCTGAGCCTCCATGCAGGTGGCGGCGGCCATGTCGTCGTTGGCGGCGAAGATCGCGGTGGGCGGATCCTCGATGTCCAGCAGCTTCTGGGCCGCGTCGATGCCGGTCTTGAAGGTGAACTCGCCCCCGACGATCAGCTCGGGCGGCGGCCGCGGCAGGCCTCGCGCGGCATAGGCCTCGAAGAAGCCGTTGCGGCGGTGGGTGCTGGCCGCGTGGTCCGGATGGCCGGCGATGTGGCCGATACGGGTGTGGCCCAGCGAGAACAGATGCTCGACCACCTCGCGCGCGGCGGCGCGGTCGTCCAGGCCAATGGCCGGAAAGTGCGGATCGGGCGTCGTCGGGGTGATCATCACGCAGCGCACGTCCAGCTCGCGCATCAGCTCCTTCATGGGGCCGAAGTCGCACTCGGGCGGCAGCAGGATCATCTCGCGGATGCCGCCGTCCGTGACGAAGGCGCGGACGCGATCGGCCCAACCCGGGATGGGCCCCTCCGAGAGATCGACCGACAGGTGCCGGCCGGTCTCGACGCAGGCCAGCAGCAGGGCGTGGTGGACGCGGGTATGGTAGCCGCCCGAGGGGTCGCCCATCAGCACGCCGACCGAGCCGGAGCCATGCGAGCGCAGGCTGCGGGCCACGGCGCTGGGCTGGTAGCCCAGGTCGTTCATGGCCGCGCGGACGCGATCGCGCGTCTTGGCGCTGACGCTGTCGTGATCGTTGAGAACGCGCGAGACGGTCTTGGGCGAAACGCCCGCCCGCTCTGCCACGTCGTTGATCGTCGTCATCGGTCCCCGCACCCGCTCAACCGCCAAGCTTGTCGGCGTCACCCCACCAGTGAAAGGCGGCGCTCGCAAGGCGGTCGGCGTCCATAGCCATAGTTCAAGTTGTCCGGTCTGTCATGTCGTCAGGACATAATTGGGTCAGGAAAAGCCAAGTGACAGGACATTTTGAGGACATTTATAGGAGCTCCTGCCTGACTTCAGGTGGGGGCGTTGCTCCTGCTGCAGGGGCGCTGGAGTATGGTCAAGGTCGCGCCGGACGGCCTCGGTGTACCGGTACCATTTCTGAAAAAGGCAAATAAAATCAAATTATAAATCGTTGCTGTCCAGGCAGCCTTGGTGATGGAAGGGCTTCCATCGCACACAACGAGGCGCTCGAGTGGCCGCCTAAAACCGCTGTCTCACCAAAATGACAACGTTGACATTCTTGTTGACTTGATTGGGACATTTGAGGAATGTGACGACGTTCGATGACGGCGCGGGGCTGGAATCGGATGTCCGGGCGCCGAGGCCGCCGAGGGATTGGACAGTCGCCGGACAGGCGGGCGGACAAATCCAGCAAAGCCTCAAACGTTTCTCGACAGCCGCCGGCAAGAACGGCGGCGCGAGGCGCGGGCGGGCGGCCAATAAGAACGACTCATTTGGGGAGCGAGAATTGTCACAGGAAGCAAGGAAAGCCGCGCTCAAGCGCGGCCTGACGCTGGCGCTGGTCGCCGGCGCGTCGCAGCTGGCCCTGGCCAGCGGGGCCTTCGCCCAGACCGCGACCAACGACTCGACGGTCGAAGAGATCGTCGTCACGGGTATCCGCGGATCGCAGCTGAAGTCGGTGGACATCAAGCGCAAGCAAGCCGGCATCGTCGACGCCATCTCGGCCGAGGACATCGGCAAGCTGCCTGACGTCACCATCGCCGACTCCCTGCAGCGCATCTCGGGCGTGCAGATCCAGCGCAACGCCGGTGAAGGCGCCACGGTCAACATTCGCGGCCTGGCCCAGGTCATCACCCTGCTGAACGGCGAACAGTACATGAGCGCCGGCAACATGGGCTCGGCGCAGCCGAACCTGCTGGACGTGCCTTCGCAGTTGATGAACCAGGTGCTGGTCTACAAGTCGACCAACCCGCGCAACGCCCTGTCGGGCATCTCGGGCACCATCGACCTGCGCACCCGTCGTCCGTTCCAGTTCGGCGAAGGCTTCAGCCTGACCGGCGCGGCCGAAGCCCAGCGCGGCGAGCGCACCAAGGACGACGACTACCTGCTCAACGGCACGGCCAACTGGCGCAACGACAATGTCGGCCTGATGATCTCGGCCGCCGGCAGCAAGTCGAACCTGGGCAACAACTCGTCGGGCGCCGTCGGCCTGTCGGGCAACAACGACTGGGGTGGTTCGGCGACCCGCAACTGGGTCTCGCCGCACGGCTACGAGAGCTTCAACCGCGTGGTCGAGCGCAAGCGCCTGGGCTTGAACGCGGCCTTCGAAGCGCACCTGGGCGAGGGCTTCACCCTGATCGCCGAAGGCTTCTACGCCAAGCTGGACGAGTACAACCGCGGCGCCGGCATCAACATCTCCAACCGTTGGGACGGCGGCGCGTTCGGCGTCTGGAACCAGCCCAGCATCTCGCAGAGCGGCGTCACCAGCCCCTCGAACGGCCGTCCGTGGCTGGCCGTCGACGAGTACAACATCGACGCCTGGTGGATTAACTCGTTCACCGTCAACCGCACCACCAAGTCGACCTCGAAGAACTACAACCTCGAGCTCAACTACGACAACGGCGGTCCCTTCACCTTCGAAGCGCGCGCGATCCGCGCCGACGGCCACCGCCTCAGCATGAACGGCCAGGCCCAGGGCGACCTGAGCAACTGGCAGTACGGTCCGGGCCGCTTCAACCTGTTCCGCGACGCCAACGACCGCACGCGGGGTCCGTTCTATCCGAAGGCGATCTGCGACCAGTACCCGGCCGGCCAGCGTTCCAACGCCGTCGTCGGCAGCGCCGGCGGCTGCTACCTGAACCCGAACCCGCTGGGTTACGGTCAGAACCCGCAGCTGACCTACAACATCGCCGGCGATCACCCGGTGTGGAGCGGCTTCGACCGTCCGATCACCGGCGGCCTGGGCGCGGGCAAGACGCTCAAGGACTACATGGCCAACAAGGACAGCTACGCGATCGGCGCGTTCTCGTCCGAGGGCAACAACGAAGTCGACTCGGACATGAACGTGTTCCGCGCCGACGGCCACTACAAGTTCGACGACAAGCTGCTGGGCTTCATCACCAAGGTCGACGCCGGCGTCCGCTTCAGCGACCGCTCGGTCAGTGTCGAGCAGTTCCACCTGTTCTCGGGCTTCTACGGCGGCGTCCCCGGCGCAGTGCAGGCCAACGGCCAACCGGTTCCGGCCGGCGGCTGCGAGGCCCAGTGGAAAGCCATTGACGTGGTCATGAACCAGAACCAGTGCCAGGCGGGCGAGTTCGTGCCCGATCCGGTCACGGGCCTGCCGGTGTTCCAGGGCTACACGGTCAACAAGCCGACCAAGCTGTCGACCTACAACAACGTCATCTGGGTCGACGACCTGGGCGGCGTCACGTCGGGCATGCCGGGCTTCTGGACCATCGACCCGCATGACTTCGACAACGTGAAGGCCTTCCACGACAAGGTGTTCGGCGGTTCGATCCGCGTCCAGGTCCCGGGCCAGACCTACGACGTCACGCTGAAGGAGGAGAGCGCCTACGGCGCCGCCGACTTCGAGATCGGCAGGCTGCACGGCGACATCGGTCTGCACGTGATCCAGACCGAACTGACCGTGAAGCAGAACCTGACGGGCGACACCCGCAACTACGGCGACACAAACGCCGACGCGGGCGACAACGTCACCAAGCGCAAGTACACCGACTGGCTGCCGTCGGTGAATGCGGTCTACGACCTGACCGACAACATCAAGCTGCGTGCGGCCTACGCCAAGACCATGCAGCCGCTGGACCTGGGCAGCTACGGCGGCGGCCTGAAGATCAACACCGCCGACTGCGGCGCGGCCCTGCCGAACGTGCGTTGCGTCACCAGCGCCAACGCCGACGGCAACCCGAACCTGAACCCGTGGCGGGCGTCGAACTTCGACGGCGCGGTCGAGTACTACTTCGGTCGGGCCTCGATGCTGAACATCTCGGCCTTCAAGCTGAAGATCGACAGCTTCGTGACCGGCGGCCAGACGACCGGCCGCTTCCCCGACCAGGACGGCGTCATCCGCCGCACGGTCAATGTCAGCCTGCCCATCCAGGGCGACGGCGGTTCGGTGAAGGGCCTGGAAGTCGGCGCCAAGCTGGCCTTCAGCGACATCATCCCGGACATGGGCGTGCTGTCGAACTTCGGCGTGGACAGCAACTACACCTACTCGCCCAGCCACGAGAGCCGTCTGGACCTGGAGAAGAACAAGATCCCGTTCTTCGACAACTCCAAGCACCAGTTCAACCTGGTGGGCTGGTACCAGGACGACAAGCTGCAGGCCCGCGTCGCCTACAACTACCGGACGGCGCGCCTGTCCGGGACGATGGGCGCCGGCGGCGATCCCGTGGACCCGAAGGTCTCCTACGTGATCCCGATCATGCAGAAGGCCACCGGCTACGTGGACGTGAACGTCAGCTACAACGTCCGCGACAACGTCACCGTCTACTTCAATGGGTCGAACGTCACCGGCGAGATCGAGGACTATTACTTCCGCTTCGCCAAGGGCCAGACCCAGTACGCCAACCAGAACGAGTTCGAGCCCCGCTACACGCTGGGCGTCCGGGCCCGCTGGTAGATCTATCCCTCTGACCTCCTGCGGCCGCCGTGGTTCTCCACGGCGGCCATCTTTTCTGGAGGCGGGACCTGTCAGGCGCGGCGATCAGTCGATAGCCTTATGAGAACCGGACGTCAGATCCGGATGTCGAGTGCTTCTTGGGGAGCGGTCCGATGCAGGACAACAGGATCCGCAAGCTCGTGATCGTCGGCGGCGGCACCGCCGGGTGGATGGTGGCCGCGGCGCTGCGGCGGCACTTCCAGGGCGGTCCTATCGAGATCACCCTCGTCGAAAGCTCCGAGATCGGCACGATCGGGGTGGGCGAGGCGACCATTCCCACCATTCGCGGCTTCTACCAGCAGCTGGGCCTGACCGACATCGAGGTGATGCGGGCCACCCAGGCGACCTGCAAGCTAGGCATCCGCTTCAACGGCTGGGTCCACGAGGGCCAGTCTTTCATCCACCCGTTCGGCCTGTTCGGTCAGGACCTGAGGGGGATCAGCTTCCATCACTATTGGCGCAAGCTGGCCCAGGCCGGCGAGCCGACCGACATCGCCGACTACTCGCTGGGCGCCTCGCTGGCCGCCGCGGGCAAGTTCATGGCCCCGTCGCGCAATCCGTCGTCGAGCCTGTCGATCTTCGACTGGGCCCTGCACTTCGACGCCGGCCTGTTCGCCCAGCTGATGCGCCGGGTGGCCGAGGACAATGGCGTGCGCCGCATCGACGCCAGGATCACCAAGGTCAATCTGCGCCTCGAGGACGGCCACGTCGCCTCGCTGGACCTGCACACCGGCGAGACCGTCGAGGGCGACCTCTTCATCGACTGCTCGGGCTTCCGGGGGCTGCTGATCGAGGAGGCGCTGCAGACCGGCTACGAACACTGGAACGACCTGCTGCTCTGCGACCGCGCCTATGCGGTGCAGAGCGAGGGTGTGGGCGATCCCATGCCCTATACCGATGTCACCGCCCACAGCGCCGGCTGGCGTTGGCGCATTCCGCTGCAGCACCGTTACGGCAACGGCTACGTCTTCTCCTCTCGCCACATCAGCGACGAGGACGCCCTGGTCGAGCTGAAGGCGTCGATCCCCGATCCGCTGCTGCACGCGCCGCGCCTGATCCGCTTCAACCCCGGTCGCCGCAAGCAGGTCTGGAACAAGAACGTCATCGCCCTGGGCCTGGCGTCGGGCTTCCTGGAGCCGCTGGAAAGCACCTCGATCGCCCTGATCGAGACGGGCATCGAGAAGATCAAGGCGCTGTTCCCGGACAGGGATTTCGCGCCCGAACTCGCCTCCGAGTTCAACGACTGGTCCAAGCGCGAGATGGAGCGCGTGCGCGACTTCATCATCCTGCACTACTGGGCCAACAAGAGGGGCGACACTCAGTTCTGGCGGGACTGCAACGCCGTGACCCTGCCTGACACGCTCCAGCGCAAGGTCGACCTGTTCCGCCAGCGCGGTCACTTCGTCCGCTACCGCTGGGAGATGTTCCAGCCGGCCAGCTGGATGGCGATCTATGCCGGCTTCGAACTGTTGCCCGGCAGCGTCGATCCGGCCCTGGACGGCATCGATCCGGCGACCCTCAGCGCGCCCTTGGCCGAGATGCGCAAGGCTATCCGCGAGGTGGTCGCCTCGGCCCCGCCGCACGGCGACTTCCTCGAACAGTATTGCCGCCCGACTCCCATGGCCGCGCAGTAGGACTTGCAGCGATGACCTCCACCAATCCCAACGCCATCAAGAAGGTCGTCATCGTCGGCGGCGGCTCGGCCGGCTGGATCTCGGCGGCGATGCTCAGTCACTACTTCGAGAAGGGCGCCTCTCCGGAAGGAAAATGCCAGGTCGAGCTGATCGAGTCCGAGGAGATCGGCACGATCGGCGTCGGCGAGTCCACGATCCCGCCGTTCCTGCAGCTGATCGCCAGCCTGGGCGTCGACGAGCGCGCCTTCATCCAGGCCACGCAAGGCAGCTTCAAGCTGGGCATCCGCTTCGAGGACTGGCGGGTCAAGGACGAGCACTACTATCACCCGTTCGGGGCCATCGGCGGCCCGATCGGTCCGCACGAGTTCTACCAGTGCTGGCTGCGGGCCAAGGCCAACGGCCACCCCTCGAACCTGCAGGACTTCGCGCCCGGCACGGTGATGGCCGACCAGTGGAAGTTCATGCTGCCGTTCATGGCCCAGCGCAGCCTGATCAGCGGGGCCAGCTACGCCCTGCACATCGACGCGCGGCTGGTGGCCAGGTTCCTGCGTGACTTCGCCGAGGCGCGGGGCGTCAAGCGCACCGAGGGCATCGTCACCGACGTCGTGACCCGTCCCGACGGCGGCGTCCAGAAAGTGATCCTGAAGAGCGGCCAGGAGGTCGAGGGCGACCTCTTCATCGACTGCTCGGGCTTCCGCGCCCTGCTGATCGGCAAGACCCTGGACACGCCGTACATCGACTGGTCGGACATGCTGCTGTGCAACCGCGCGGTGGTGGTGCAGACCCAGAACGTCGGCCCGCCGCATCCCTTCACCCTGTCCAAGGCCGAGGACGCCGGCTGGCGCTGGCGCATCCCGCTGCAGCACCGGGCCGGCAACGGCTACGTGTTCTGCGACAGGTATCTCAGCGACGACGAGGCGCGCGCCACCCTGGTGAAGAACCTCGAGGGCGAGAGGCTGATGGAGCCCATGTTCATCCCGTTCAAGACCGGCATGCGCCAGCGGTTGTGGAACAGGAACGTGGTCGCCGTGGGCCTGGCGGGCGGCTTCATCGAGCCGCTGGAGTCGACGGCCCTGCACCTGATCTATCGCGGCATGGACTTCCTGCTGCGCTACTTCCCCGACCGCGACTGCGATCCGGCCCTGCAGGCCGAGTACAATCGGCGCATGACCGCGGACTACGAGGAGATCCGCGACTTCATCGTGCTGCACTACTGCACCAGCCAGCGGCGGGACACGCCGTTCTGGAAGGCCGTCAGCGAGGCGCCGGTTCCCGACAGCCTCCGGGAGCGGATCGCGCTGTTCAAGGCCCACGGCACGCTGCGCGAGGGCGTCGACCAGATGTTCCGCGACCCGTCCTGGCAGTCGGTGATGGAGGGCATGGGCATCCGCCCGCGCCGCTATCAGCAGCTGGTCGACACGGTTCCCTACGAGGTCATCGCCCAGACCCTGGACCAGTCCAAGCCGATGCTGGCCGCCCAGGTCGCGGAGCTGCCCAGCCATGGGCAGTTCCTGGCTCAGAACTGTCCGGCGGCGCCGCCGGAGTCGGTGGCGGCGCCGTTCAAGACGGTGGCCTAGCTAGCCTTCCAGCAGCGCCGCCACCGCGTCGAGGCCGCGCTTGCGGGCGGCGTCGGCGGGGGTGTCGCCTTTTTCGTTGCGGCGCCTGGGATCCGCGCCGCGCGCCAGCAGCAGCCGGGCGACCGCCAGCGCGTCGTCCTCCTCGTCGGGCAGGCAGAATAGCAAGCTGGGGTCGTCGCCTGGCGCGGACTGGTCGATCAGACCCGGTTCGGCGTCGAGCACGGCGGCCAGGCGCTCCAGCCGGGCCTGGCTGGCCAGGGCGCGGGCGTCGCGGCTGATCGGCGCCAGGCGCTCGGCCAGGTGCGGCTTGTCCAGGACGACCGCCCAGCTCAGCGGCGTGCCGCCCCAGCGCCGCTCGCGCACGTCGACATCGGCGCCGGCGGCCAGCAGGTGCTCGACCGCCTCCGGCGACCCGGACTGCACGGCGCGGTGCAGCGGGGTTATGCCCTCGTGGCCGGCAGCCATCGGATCGGCGCCCAGGGCCAGCAGCAGCGCCACCGCCGGGGCGTTGCCATGCTCGGCGGCCGACAGCAGGGGGCGGGGCGCGCGCACCACCTCCGGCCGGGCGGCGATCAGGGCGCGGGCTCCGGTTTCATCGCCGGCGGCGGCCAGCGCCTGCAAAGCGTCGGCGCCGTCCAGGGTGACCGGCGCCGCGCCGTTGGCCTCCAGCAGCTGGGCCATCGCCGTGAAGCCCGACAGCCGCGCCACGGCCAGCACCGGCCGCTTCTCGTAGGCATGGGGCGTATTGGCGTCGGCCCCGCGCTCCAGCAGCCACTGGGCGCGTCCGACATGGTTCTGGCCGACGGCGTTGCCCAGCAAATAGTTCAGGGTCGAGCAGCCCAGGTGATCGCCCAGCCGGCCGGGGCCCTTCACGCGCCAGTCGTCGAGCTTTCCGGCCGCCTCGGCCTGATGCCACAGCACGTCGTACCAGTGGGTGTCGTGGCCGACGATCGAGACGTTGTAGAGGGACTGGGAGTCGTAGGCGTCGGCCCCCGCCTCGACCAGCAGCGCCACCAGGGCCTCGGCCTGCGGATGGCTGGGCTTGGCGCCTTCGCCCAGGCCAATGGGGCCGGTCAGCACCTTGAACGGCGTCTCCCAGTCGTCGGTGAAGCCGAAGTTCGGATCCGATCCGGCGTCCAGCAGCAGGCGCGCCATGGCCAGGCCGTTGACCGCGTCCAGGCGACCGTAGGCGACATGGGTCAGGGCGGTCCAGCCGCGCACCGGATCGACGCGGCGGACGGCCTGCGGATCGCGAGCCAGATGGCGCTGGACCGTCTCCAGGTCGCCGGCCGCCGCCGCCGTGAACAGGCTGTCGTGGGCCAGGTCCGGATGGCGCGCCAGGATTCGCTGGGCGATGGCCGGCTGGCCGTCCCAGCCGTGGCGCAGGATCTGCTCGATCCGCTGGCCGCGGCTCTGGCGTTCGATCGCCAGGTCGTCCAGCGCGGCCTTCAGGGCGATCCAGCTGTCCTGGCCGTACTCCAGCGCCAGGGCGTGCTGGGCGTCGCGCAGGCTGGGCTCGGCGGGCGCGCCGGGCCAGGCCTGCGCGAGGCGGGCCTTGGCTGCGGGATCACCGGCGCGCAAGGCCTTCAGCCAGCGCTTGGCGTCCTTGCGCAGGGTCTCGAGTTGCGTTTTGGGCGTGAGCACGCGGCTCATGGCAAACCTTCCTTCCCATGGCCGAACGTCCGCTTACGAAAGGCCGGAAGAAGGCTCGTAAGGATCTGGAAGATCTAGCTGGATGGGAGGATCTCCCTTGCCGCGGACAGGCGGCGCTCCAGAAGCGCGCTGACGGCATCAAAGCCCCAGCGCGCGCTTGGCGTCAACCGTGGCTAGCCCACGCGCTTCATGCTGAGGATCTTCACCGGCGGGTTCAGGATCTGGCCCTTCATCGACGGGACGTTGGTCGGGCCGTCGGTGCGGCCGGACAGGATCTTCTTCACGACGTCCATGCCCTGAACGACATAGCCGAACACCGCATAGCCCTGGGCCGCGTCGCTCTTGCCCGGCTTGGCGTCCAGATAGGGCTGGGGGCTGGCGCAAATGAAGAAGTCCGCCGTCGCCGAGCCCGGCGCGTCGCGGCCCATCGAGATGGCGCCGGCCTTGTGCTTCAGGCCCGTCTTCAGCGTGCTCTCGTGGGCGATCGGCGGGGCGCGGCGCGAATAGGGCTTGGGCTGGCCCTGGATCGAGCCGGCGCCCGGCGCGCCCTTGGCCCGGTTGGCGCGGAAGAACTGCCCGCCGTCGAAGCGATGCCGGTCGACATAGGCCAGGAAGTTGGCCGCCGTGATCGGGGCCTTCTTGTCCTCCAGCTCGACGACGATCGTCCCCTTGTCGGTCTCGATGGCCACGCGCGGCTTGCCGGCGGCGAAGGCCGGGGAGCGGGGGAGGGCGGCCCCGATGAACGCGAGGGAGGCGCCGATCAGGGCGCGGCGGGCGATCTTCGAAACGGTCATGGCGGCTCCGGGTCTGGTCGAAGCGGTTATGGCGCCTCGCCGTCGCGCCGTCATGTCCGACAAGGGTGACGCAGCGTTTCCAAGGCTTCCCCAGGAAAAGTGACCGTTACCAGATTTCCTCGGTCGCAATAGTCACGTTCGTCGAGTTAGGGTCTCCCCGCATTGGGGCGACCGCGGGGGACACGCGGCGCAGTTTGAGGGAAGGGACTAAGCGTATGGCTGACGGCCAAGCCGCGCCCACGAAGGGGCGCGACGCGCTGGTGATTGGAGCGTCGTCGCTCGGCACCGTGTTCGAGTGGTACGACTTCTATCTCTACGGCTCGCTGGCCGTGATCATCACCGGCCACTTCTTCTCGGGCGTCAACGAGACGACGGGCTTCATCCTGGCGCTGCTGGCCTTCGCCGCCGGCTTCGCGATCCGGCCGCTGGGCGCGGTGATCTTCGGGCGCCTGGGCGACATCTGGGGGCGCAAGAACACCTTCCTGATCACCATGCTGCTGATGGGCCTGTCGACCTTCGTCGTCGGCCTGCTGCCCTCGTACGAGCAGATCGGCGTGGCCGCGCCGATCGCGCTGATCGTCATGCGCCTGGTGCAGGGCCTGGCCCTGGGCGGCGAGTACGGCGGCGCGGCGACCTACGTCGCCGAGCACGCGCCGGAGGGCAAGCGCGGCTTCTACACCAGCTGGATCCAGACCACGGCGACCGTAGGCCTGTTCCTGTCCCTGCTGGTCATCCTGGTCACCCGCACCCAGCTGGGCGAGGACGCCTTCAAGGCCTGGGGCTGGCGCATCCCGTTCCTGGTCTCGCTGCTGCTGCTGGGCGTGTCGCTGTGGATCCGCCTGAAGCTGCACGAGAGCCCGACCTTCCAGCGCATGATCACCGAGGGCAAGGGCACCAAGAAGCCCCTGGCCGAGGCCTTCGGCCAGTGGAAAAACCTGAAGGTGGTGCTGCTGGCCCTGTTCGGCCTGACCATGGGCCAGGCGGTGGTCTGGTACACTGGCCAGTTCTACGCCCAGTTCTTCCTGGAAAAGACCCTGAAGCTGGACGGCGCCGAGGCCAATCTGCTGATCGCCACCTCCCTGCTGATCGGCACGCCGTTCTTCGTGTTCTTCGGCTGGCTGTCGGACAGGATCGGCCGCAAGTGGATCATCATCCTGGGCTGCGTCCTGGCGGCGGCGACCTATTTCCCGATCTTCAAGGCCATCACCACCGCGGCCAATCCGGTTTTGGCGCGGGCCGAGGCTTCCGCCCCGGTGGTGGTGTCCACCGATCCGGCCACCTGCGCCTTCCAGTTCGACCCGGTCGGCAAGGCCAAGTTCAACACCTCGTGCGACGTCGCCAAGGCCTACCTCACCAAGGCCGGCGTCAGCTACAGCACCGAGACGGCGGCGGTCGGCGCGGCGACGACCGTGCGGGTCGGCGGCGTGACCCTGCAGGGCTTCGACGCCAAGGGCGCGACCGGCAAGGCCTTCGCCGCCGCGCGCAAGGCCTGGGAAGCCGATCTCGGCGACCAGCTGAAGGTCGCCGGCTATCCGGCCAAGGCCGACACCAAGCTGATCGACAAGCCCAAGGTCATCGGCCTGCTGGCCCTGCTGGTGATCTATGTGACCATGGTCTACGGCCCGATCGCGGCCATGCTGGTCGAGCTGTTCCCGACCCGCATCCGCTACACGGCCATGTCGCTGCCCTACCACCTGGGCAACGGCTGGTTCGGCGGCTTCCTGCCCACGACCGCCTTCGCCATCGTGGCCGCCACCGGCAACATCTATTCGGGTCTCTGGTACCCGGTGATCATCGCCGCCGTGACCGCGGTTATCGGCGGTCTGTTCCTGAAGGATACGCGGCACAATCCGATCGAAGACTAGGCAATCTGGCTAAAGCAACCCGGCGGCTGTGCCGCCGCCGGGTTGCCATACCGCTGCTAATCGGCTTGGCTCCCCGGTGAGGGGAGCGTTGATGACGCAAGAGGACGAACACAGGCGCGCCTGGTTCCGGCGGGAAATCCTGCCGCTCGAACCGGACCTGCTGGCCTATGCGCGGCAGTTCTGTCGCGACGGACAGACCGATCCCGAGGATCTGGTCCACGAGACCTTCGCACGCGCCATCGCCTGCAAGACCTGGCGGGAAATCGGCAATCCCGGCGCCTTCGCCACCCGCATTCTGCGCAACTGCGCGCTGGACGCCCTGCGCCGCCGCAAGGTGCTGACCATCACCGCCGTCGCCGACTTCGAACGCATCGAGCCGATCGACGAGACGCCCGGCGCCCTCATGCTGCTCGAATCACGTGAAGAGCTGCGCGCCTTGGCCGACGCGATCGCGGAACTGCCCGCGCAGTGCCGCCGCGTCTTCACGTTGAGAAAAGTTTACAGCCTCTCGCCGGACGAGATAGCGGTTCGCCTCGGACTGTCCGTCTCTACTGTTGAGAAGCACTTGGTGAAGGGTCTGCGGTACTGTTCCGACAAGTTGGGACGGCGTATCAGGCGTAAGCGTAAAGTCGACGAAGGGCGCTCATGGAGCGGGAGACGGGATCACGACGCGAAGCGGTGAGGCAGGCGGCCGCCCTCTGGGTGGTCCGGCTTGACGATCCCTCGTGCTCGGCCGCCGATCGCGCCGCCTTCGAGGCCTGGCGCGGCGAAAGCCACGAAAACGAAGCCGCTTTCGAGCGCGAGGCCGCCGCCTGGGCGCGTCTCGACCGCATGCGCGCGCTGCGTCCGGGAAACGAGCGGCCGGACCGCGACCTGCTGGCTCCCGAGCGTCGCCTGACCCTACCGAAATTCAGCCAGTCGCCCTGGGCGCGCGGCATGGCCGCCGCGGCGGCCATGGCTCTCGCGGTGACCGGCGTCATGACCTTCGGTGGCGGCGCGGCCTACGCCACCGCCATCGGCGAGCGCCGGGTCGTGGTGCTCAGCGACAACAGCCGCATCGAGCTGAACACCGACAGTAAGGTCGTGGTCCGCTATCGCCGCGGCGTGCGCGAGGTGAAGCTGATCCGCGGCGAGGCGGTGTTCGAGGCCGCCAGGGACGCGCGGCCCTTCGTGATCAAGGCCGCCGACGCGGTGATGCAGGCCGACGCCGCGACCGAGATGGCCGTGCGCCTGCGCTCGGACGGCGCGGCCGTGACCGTCAAGCGCGGGGCTGTGGACCTGGATCCCGAACCGGCCGAGCGCAAGGATGAGCTGCGGCTGAAGGCCGGCGTCACCGCGATCTACAGCTCGGCGGGCAGTCGCTCGCGCGCCGTGTCGGACAGCGAGATCGACCGGGCCCTGGCCTGGAGGCAAGGCGCCATCGCCCTGAACGGCCAGTCGCTGGAACAGGCCGTTGCCGAGTTCAACCGCTACAATCGCCAGCAGATCAGCATCGCCGATCCCTCGATCTCGGGCCTGCGCCTGGCCGGCTACTTCCAGACCACCGAGCCCAAGAGCTTTGTCACCGCCGTCACCAGCGCCTTCCCGGTGCGGGCCTCGGAAGGGACGGATGGGGCGATCCGGCTGTCGCGTAAGGTCTAGTAGGCCAACCTTCTTTCGTCATCCCGGGCGGCCATAGGCCGACCCGGGACCCAGGGGCCAAGCCCCGAGCGGCGGCCCCTGGGTCCCGGCTCTCCGCTGCGCTGCGGCCGGGATGACGAGTTTTGATGCATCGAAAAATTTGACGTGCTGACTAGCGGAAACACCCTCGGTCTCCGTCAGTGCAGTTGAAGGCGCTCTCCCGTAGGGGATTGGAGGGGGCCGAGAGGGGTTACCAAGAGACATGTCGAACGACACCCGCCGCACGGTTCGCGGCTTCCTGATGGCGTCCGCCGCCGTGCTGGTTCTGGCTGGACCGGCCCTGGCGCAGGACGCCCGCCACAGCTTCAACATCCCGGCCGGCGACGCGGTGACCGCGCTGCAGGCCTTCGCCAAGCAGTCGGGCAAGCAGGTCCTGTTCCCGTTCGAGGCGGCCACGGGCAAGCGCACGCCGGCGGTGACGGGCGACGTGGCCGACGCCGACGCCCTGGCCAAGCTGGCCAAGGCCGCCGGCCTGGTCGTCGCTTCGGACGACGGCAAGACCATCACCCTGCGCCAGGCTCCGGCCGCACTCCCCCAGTCCCAATCCCCCCAGTCCTTTGGCGTGGAGGCCGGCGCATCGACTGACGAGGCCCAGCTGGTCGAAGCCGTCGTGGTCGTCGGCTCGCAGATCGAAGGCGCCCGGACCACGGAAGCCCTGCCGGTGACGGTGGTCGGCGAGAAGGAGATCATTGCGACCGGCGCCGTGTCGGGCGACGAGCTGTTCCGCTCGATCCCCCAGGCCGGCGACGTCCAGTTCCAGGAAGCCCGCACCACGGGCAACCTGAACGACGCGCGCGGCGACGTCTCGTCGCTGAACCTGCGCAGCCTCGGCACCGGCAACACCCTGGCCCTGCTGAACGGCCGTCGCGCCGTGCTGGCGCCCGGCACCCAGACCGAGAACTTCGTCCCGGTCCAGACGGTCAACACCAACTCGTTCCCGGTCGCGGGCGTCAAGCGCGTGGAAGTGCTGCGTGACGGCGCCGCCGCCATCTACGGCACCGACGCCGTGGCGGGCGTGGTCAACACGGTGCTGGACACCAAGTTTCGCGGCCTGAAGGTCGAGGCCCAGTATGGCGGCTCGGAAGGCACGGGCTACCGCGAAGGCTCGTTCAACGTGAAGGCCGGCACGCGCCTGGAAGACGGCACGCGCCTGACCTTCTTCGGCAACTACACCGGCCGCAGCCGCCTGATGGCGACCGAGCGCGACTACGCCGCCAGCGAGGATCACCGCTCGCAAGTGGCCAACACGCCGTGGGCGGACAACACCACCTTCGACAGCCGCTCGACCTCCAGCCCGTGGGGTTCGTTCACCCTGATCCCGTCGTCGACCGTGGTCCGCCAGGGCACGACGGCGCTGACGACCTCGGGCGTGTTCCACATCGAGCCGGTCAGCAACACCGCGGCCGGCTGCTCCAGCACCGTCCTGACGGGCAGCCTCTGCATCAAGTCCGGCACCATCACGGGCGCGACCGACCGCGCGCTGCGCTATGACGAGAACCCCGATCGCACGCTGAAGGGCGGCGTCGAGCGCACCAACCTGTTCTCGACCGTCGAGCACGACTTCGGCGACGTCACGGCCTATGGCGAGGCGGGCTATTACCACGCCCTGTTCACCGGCAGCCGCGAGCAGTCGGCTCCGCTGAGCACGGCCCCGATCAGCATCGCGGCCAACGCCTACTGGAACCCCTTCGGTCCGGTCGGCAGCCCCAACCGCATCGCCGGCCTGACCGGCGTGCCGACCGCCGGCGCGGCGATGAACATCCTCACCTACCGCGTCGTCGACACCGGCCCGCGCACCTATACGGTGACGGACGACAGCTATCGTCTGCTGGGCGGGCTGAAGGGCTCGTGGAACGGCTGGAAGTGGGACTCGGCGCTGCTGTACTCGCAGGCCCGGACCAAGGACATGACGCACAATGCGATCAGCAACACCCTGTTCCAGCAGGCGCTGAACCGCACCGACGCCAGCGCCTACAACCCGTTCAACGGCGGCAGCCTGGACAACTACTCGCTGGGCGACGCGACGCCCAACAGCCGCGACACGATCAACTCGTTCCTGGTCAACGTCTACCGGATCAGCAAGACCTCGCTGGCCCTGGCCGACTTCAAGATCTCCAAGAAGGACCTGTTCTCGCTGCCGGGCGGTGGCGTCGGCTTCGCCGGCGGCGTCGAGTGGCGCCGCGAGACCTACAAGGACGATCGTGACGACCGCCTGGACGGCACGATCAAGTACACCAACAGCGTCACCGGCGTGACCTACAACACCGACGTCCTGGGCGCCTCGGGCGCGCCGGACATCAAGGGCGACCGCTCGATCGTTTCGGCCTTCTTCGAACTGGCCGTGCCGATCATCTCGCCCGAGATGAACATCCCGTTCGTCGAGGAGATCAGCCTGCAGATCGCCGCCCGCGACGAGGACTATTCCGACTTCGGCAACGTGCTGAAGCCCAAGGGCGCGATCTACTGGAAGGTCGGTCGCGGCTTCGCCCTGCGCGGCTCGGTCTCGCAGAGCTTCCGCGCGCCGAACCTGCCGCAGTTCTACAGCGACGGCTCGACGGTCTCGAACACCCGGACCGACTACGCCGCCTGCCGGATCAACAACCCGGCCGCCACGACCTGCTCCAGCGGCAGCACGATCGAAGTGCGCAGCGGCAACAAGGACCTGCAGCCGGAAGAGGCCGACAACGCCACGGTCGGCTTCGTCTACCAGCCGGACTTCATTCCGGCGCAGTACGGCAAGCTGACCCTGACGACGGACTTCTGGTCGATCCGCGAGAAGAACGTCATCGGCATCCTGGGCGGCTACAACCAGATCGCCTACGACTACTATCTGCGTCTGCACGGCTCCTCGAACCCGAACGTCGTGCGCGACGCGCCGGTCGGCTCGGCCACGGTGGGCAATATCGCCTACATCAACGACGTCTACGCCAACCTGCAGCCGCGCATGGTCCAGGGCGTCGACTTCAGCGTCGACTACGACCTGGACGACACCCCCTGGGGCGACTTCGGCGTCTCGCTGAACGTGGCCAAGATGCTGAAGTACGACCAGTCGCCCAGCCCGATCGAGAGCCTGCTACAACAGGCCGTCGCCTCGGGCGAGCTGCCGGGGCTGACGATCGCGTCGGCCGGCAACCAGATCAAGATGGACGGCTTCCCCGAGTTCCGCGGCACCGCCAGCTTCAGCTGGCGCAAGGACGGCTGGGGCGCGGGCGCCTTCGTCAGCTATGTCGGCGAGGTCTACGACACCGCGCCGGCCCAGGTGAACGGCCAGTACTTCCCCGTGAAGGATTGGACCACGGTCAGCCTGTACGGCCAGTACGCCTTCTCGGACGGGATGTTCGACGGCTCCACGGTCCGCGTCGGCGTGCGCAACATCGCCGACAAGGATCCGCCGGTGACCTCGTCGAACTTCGGCTACATGGGCGCCGTCCACAACGCGACGGGCCGCTACTGGTACCTGAACCTGTCCAAGCGCTTTTAAGACCCAGCGGGGCGGTCCTTCTGGGCCGCCCCTTTTTCTTTGCGCGCACCGTTTTGCGAGACTTGACCTTGAAGCCGTTCCGCCTCCTGACGACCGCCGTCTCGGCGCTGGCCCTGCTGATCACGCCACTGGCGGCGACGCCGGCCTTCGCCCAGAAGAAGCAGCTGCTGGAGTATCCCAGCATCCACTCGCCGGTGGTCGGCGAGCGCGGCATGGTGGTCAGCCAGAACGCCATCGCCACCCAGGTTGGGGCCGACATCCTGCGCCAGGGCGGCAACGCCGTGGACGCCGCGGTCGCCACCGCCTTCGCCCTGGCCGTGACCCTGCCGCGCGCCGGCAATATCGGCGGCGACGGCTTCATGATGGTCCACATCGCCAAGACGGGCGAGACGATCTTCATCGACTATCGCGGCGTCGCCCCCAAGGCCGCCAGGCTCGAGACCTTCGTCGACGAGAAGGGCAAGGAGATCGACGACGTCGCCTCGCGCGGCTATCGCGCGCCGACCGTGCCGGGCACCGTCGCGGGCCTCTATTTGGCCCACCAGAAGTACGGCAAGCTGCCGTGGAAGGCGCTGGTCGAGCCGGCTTTCAGGCTGGCCCATGACGGCGTCGTGCTGTCGCCGGACGAGGCCTTCGTGTTCAGCTGGGGCAAGCAGCGCCTGTCCGAGAGCGAGGCCGGCAAGGCCGCCTTCTACAAGGCCGGCGGCGCGCTCTATCGCGCCGGCGAGACCCTGAAGCAGCCCGACCTGGCCTGGTCCCTGCGCCGGATCGCCGACCAGGGCGCGGACGCCTTCTATCGGGGCGAGATCGCCAAGCGCTTCGCCGCCGACATGAAGGCCCACGGCGGCCTGATCACCGCCGAGGACCTGGCCGCCTACAGACCGGCGATCCGCCAGCCGCTGACCGGCACCTATCGCGGCCTGACGGTGATGACCTCGCCGCCCGCCAGCGCCGGCGGGGCCACCCTGCTGGAGATGCTGAACATCCTGGAGACCTTCGACCTGAAGGCCTCAGGACCCGGCTCGGCCAGGACCCTGCACCTGGAGGCCGAGGCCATGAAGATGGCCTATGCCGACCGCTACAAGTATCTGGGCGACACCGACTTCGTGAAGGTCCCCCTGCAGGGCTTCACCTCCAAGGCCTATGGCGCCGAGCGGGCCAAGCGGATCGATCCGGACAAGGCCACGCCGGCCAAGGCGCTGGGCGCGGGCGATCCCTGGGCGTTCGAGAGCCACAACACCACCCACTTCTCGGTGGCCGACGCCGAGGGCAACGCCGTCTCCAACACCTTCACCCTGGGCGCGGATTTCGGCTCGGGCGTGATGGTGGCCGGGGCGGGCTTCGTGCTGAACAACCAGATGAACAACTACTCGCACGCGGCGGCGTGGCGGGCCCAGCGCGACGGCAAGCCGCTGCCGCCCAACGCCCTGCAAGCCGGCAAGCGGGTGCTCTCCACCATGATGCCGACCATGATCTTCAAGGACGGCAAGCCGTGGCTGATCACCGGCACGCCCGGCGGCAGCACGATCATCGACACGGTGCTGCAGGTCATCGTCAACGCGGTGGACTTCAAGCTTAACGTCGCCGAGGCCACCCACCAGCCGCGCATCTTCCAGGACGCCAGCGACACGCTGCGCGTCGAGCCCAACTTCAATCCCGACACGGTGGCCCTGCTGAGAGCCATGGGCCACCCCATAACCTCGGACGAGACCATGGGCTCCGCCCAGTCGATCATGATCGACAATGGCCTCTATCTGGGCGGCGCGGATCCGCGGCGACCCGGGGCCGAGGCGATCGCGCCCTAGGGGGCATCCTCCCCCCCGAGCGTCCCCCGACGGTCGCGATCATTCGGCGCCGAGGCTGCCCCCTCGGCGCCGATTTTGTTTGGCCGGTTGCGCTGGATCAACGTCGCCGCCGGGGCCGGGGCGCAAGGTCACATCGAGGTCGACGAGGGGCAACGGTCCCGCCTCTCACGGTCTTCACGGTTCGGCGTCATCGCCAGTCGGCGTCGAGCCTGTTGCTGCTCTCGGGCCGTGTCCCCAATGCGCCCGAGCGAGATCGGCGCCGGATCCCCTCCGGCGCCGATTTTGACTCTTACTTCCCGCTCACCGCCGGCCCGTACAGCAGGCCGTTGAACAGGAACTTGAACGTGCCCCACGATTGGGCGCGCTGGGTGATCTCTGGCCCGAAGGCGAAGACCTTGCCTTTGCCGACGTCTATGTCGAGCATCGCCGTCGAGCCCTTCAGCCTCTCCTGGCCCACGGCCCAGCCGCTGCGCAGCGGCTTGTCGGTGTCGAACCAGGCCACGCGCGACACGCCTTTCACGTCGGGCTTCACGGTGAAGGCCGGGCTGCGGTCGAAGAAGACGTCCACCTGCTCGCCCGCGCCGTAGGCCAGCGGCTGCCTGGGATCGACCTTGGCGCGCAGCACCGAGCCGGGGATGTAGAGCTCGCGGTTGGTCAGGGCTTTCAGCTGGCCGTTCTCTTGCCTTGCGGTGGCGACGTCGACCGGCGCGCCCAGGGCCGTGGCCAGGCGCGTCGAGGCGCCGATGGCGACCACCGTGCCGCCGCCCTTCACGAACTCGGCGATCTTCGGCAGCGTCTTGTCGTCAGAGATGCGGCCCAGCCACGACCGATATTCGGCCGGGATCTGTTCCGGCTTGGGCTGGGTCGAGGGACGGCCGGCCTTGAACGGACCGTCGGCCGGGGCCGGGACGACGCCGTCCGGGAAGACCAGCACGTCGTAATCCTTGGCGATGTCGCCAGCGTCCAGGCGCTGCGGGTAGACGACCTGGAAGGGCGCTTCGAACTTCTCGAACATCCAGCGGTTCCAGCCCGAGGGCATCGAGCCGCCATAGACGTCGACCAGGCCGACGCGGACCGGCTTCAGGGCGATGGTCGCGCCCGAGGGCTTGCCGCCGACGGCCCAGGCGTCGATGCCCAGGTCCTTGACGCCCTTGTCGATCACCGTCTTGGCGGCAGGCGAGGCGGGGATCCAGATCGCGCCGGGACCGAATGCGGTCTTGCCGGCCTTGGCGCCGTCCTTGAGCCAATAGACCTTGGCGCCGGCCTTCAAGAGGCGGTTGGTCAGGGTGAAGCTGCCATTGGTCTCGTGGCTGACCAGCCAGCCCGCGCCGCCCGAGCCCTTCACCGCGCCTGGGGCCACCGAGATCAGGTCCGGCACGCGGGTCGTCGGCGCGTCGAAGCCGTCCAGGATGCGGTCGAACTTGATGCCCATCTGGTAGGCGAGGGTGTAGCCGGTGACGTCGTACGGGGCCTTGGGCGGGCCGCCCGGGTACTCGAGATCGTGCGGGTGGTCCTGGGGCTCGAACATGTCCAGCACGTGCGGGCGATAGGCCTGGGCGGTGCGGACGACGTACGAGCCGGCCGGATAGGTCTTGCCGGCGATGGCGAAGGGCTTGGACGCCTTGTCGACATCGACGCCGGTCTTGATCAGGGCGTTCAGGAAGGCGACCACGGTCGGCATGTCCGCCTGGTCGGCGGGAATGACATAGGCGCGGGCGTCGCGGCTCTCCGGCGTCTGGATCACCGACTTGAACAGGGTCGGATCGACCGCCGCGCCGTACGGACCCGGCTTGCCCTTGCCGGCGGCGGCCAGCGCGTCGACCTTGGTCGGGGTGATCGTCCAGCTGTCGCGCGAGCCGCGCTTGATGCTGTTGTCGCCCATCTTCCAGATGTTGAAGAGCAGGCGCTCCTTGTTGCGCGCGGCATAGTCGATGACCGCGCGGTTCATGGTCCACTGGTAGTCCAGCGAGTCCTGCAGACGCCATTCGCGCGGTGCGATCGGCGCGGGGCGGTCGTTGCCCGGCAGCTGCAACTCCGGCACCAGATTGACCGTCGTCGGAGTCGGGCCGCCGATGATCTCGGTCAAGAGCCCGATCGAGTTGTGGAAATAGGCGACCGAGCGCTCCATGCCGTTGTGCCAGGTCGAGTAGGGCGCGGCGCTGCGGGCGCCCGAGCCGGGCTTGTCCTCGGCCACCAGGCGGCTGTGCATGGCCATGCCGACTTCCTGCAGCTCGGTCATGACCAGCGGGTCGTAGTTGAAGTTGAACGGGTCGCGGAACGGCGGAACGAACACCACCATGCCGTTCGGGCCGGTCTGGTGCTGGTTGTAGACGATCTGCGGATACCACTCGCGGAACAGCTGCTTGTTGACGTTGGTGGTCTCGGCCATCGACGACATGAAGCTGTCGCGGTTGTTATCGTGGCCGATGTACTTGTGGTACAGGCGCGGCAGCGAGTTGAACTCGCGCGCCTTCGGATCCTGGTTGCGCATGTACCAGTCCGAGATCATCTCCATCCCATCCGGATTGTCCTGACCGAACAGGATGATGGTGTCGTCCAGCATGCGCAGCGTCTCGGGATCGTTCTGCGACAGCATGCGGTACAGGACCTGGACCTGACCCTGAGAGGTGATGGTCTCGCTGGCGTGCAGGCCCGCGTCGATCCAGACGATCGCCTTGCCCTCGGCCGCCAGCTTGCGGGCCTCGTCCTCGTTGACGCCCTCGGCCTTGGCCAGCTTGCGGGCGATCGCCTTGTAGCTGTCCAGCTTGGCCAGGTTGGCCGGCGAGGAGACGATGGCCACCCACATGGTGCGGCCTTCCTCGGTCTTGCCGATGTCGACCAGCTTCATGCGATCGGACTGGCCCGCCAGGGTCTTCAGATAGGCCTCGTAGGCGGTGTAGTCGGCGAGGAAGTAGTCGCTGCCCACCGGCTGGGCGAAGGCCTTGTCGGGGGCGGTGATGTCGGCCGCCGTGGCGCCGCTGATCCCGCTGAAGGCCAGCACCACGCCCAAGGCCGCACCGGCCATCGCTCCGCTACGCGTCATATCCAACCCCGTAAGCCCTCGGCGGACGCATCGGCGCGTCGGCCCCTCCTTAGACTGACGTAAGCTGACGGCGTTTCCGCACCTGGCGCAACGGCGCGGCCAGCCCATTTTTTGGGGCATGAAAAAGGGGCCGCCCTCGCAGGCGGCCCCTCCATCTCATCGGACCATACTCACGCGGTCCGTACGCGAGATAGCGCGTGACCTAGTACTTCAGGCGGACACCCACGCGGAAGTAACGGCCCACGGCGCCCGACTGCGAGTAGGTCGGGTTCCAGTTCACCGCGGCGTAGTTGGCCGGGTTGAACATCGGGCCGGCGTCGAACAGGTTCAGCACGTCGGCATAGACCGTGGTGTGGTCGGTGACGTCGTACGAACCGGTCAGGTCGAAGTCGATGAAGTCCTTGGTGTGGCACTTGAAGTCGGCGTCGCCGTACAGGCAGGTCTGGTCGCCGACGTAGCTTTCGTCGATCGAGCGCAGGCCGCTGACATAGTTCAGGGTGCCCGTGACGCTGGCCGGACCGCGGGTCAGGGTGTTGCTCCACGAGGCGCGATACTTCGGCGTGCCGGCGCCCGACGACAGCACGTACGGCGCCTGCTTGCCGACGTAGTTATACGTCGTGCCGCCTTGCGTGTACTTGAAGTCGAAGAGGACGGTGGCGTTCAGGTCGCTGGTCCACTTGATGTCGGCCGGCAGGTACATCGTGTTCTGGACGTTCAGGTCCATGCCGCTGGTCCGCAGGGAGTCGGCGTTGATGTAGGGCGAGGCCACCGACAGGATGCGCGGCAGGGCGGTCGGGGCGTCCGGATCCGGCAGGTCGGGCGTCACGACGTAGCCGGCCGGGATCGCTTCGCCGGCATAGTAGGCGGCGATGGCGTCACCCGCGCTGGCCTGCGCGATCACGTCGGTCTTCTTGATGTGGTAGTAGTCCAGCGACATGCTGAAGCTGCGGGTCGGAGCCCACACCGCGCCGACCGTGAAGCTGGTCGACTTCTCGGGCTTCAGGTCCGGGTTGGCGGCCGTGATGTTCGAGAGCGAGTAGGTCTTGGTGTACTCGCTGCCGCCGTGAGCGGCGACGAAGTCCGGGTAGTTCGCGAACGAGAAGTTCGTGAAGCCCTGGCTGGCCGAATTGCCCGATTCCGAGAACGACGGCGCGCGGAAGCCCTTCGACACGGTGGCGCGCAGGGCGACGGTCTTGATGGGCGTGTACTTGACGCCGATCTTCGGGGAGAAGTTGCCGCCGAAGTCCGAATAGTGGTCGTAGCGACCCGAGACGTTGACCTCGACATTGTCCAGCACCGGCATGCCCAGTTCGGCGAAGGCCGAGGCGACCGTGCGGTTGCCGATGGTGCGGGCGTTGCCCAGGCCTTGCGCGTCGTTGGTCGGGTTCAGGGCCGGATCATTGACAGCCTCGTAGCGGAACTCGCCGCCGACGCCCAGCTGGGCGGGGCCGCCCGGCAGGTTGAAGACGTCGCGCGAGGCCTGGAAGTTGATCGAGTCCAGGTCGCTGGTCGAGGTCTTGGCCAGGACCGGGGCGAGGGCGTCGCGGACGGCCTGGGTGTTCTTCGACGGGTCGATGAAGTTGTACGTGCCGTTCTTCACCGCGCTCAGCAGGTTGCTGTAGCTGATGAAGCCGTAGTTGGCGCTTTCCAGCCAGCCATGGGCGATGACGACATTGGCCTTGTAGTTCCAGTCGGCCGCCGAGCCTTCCACGCCGCCGACCATGCGGGCCATGCGGTTGGTGTAGTTGGCGGTGCTGGGGATGTCGCTGAAGCGATAGCGGATCAGCGCGTCATAGCCTTCGGCCGCGAACGGGTTGTTCGGGTTCAGCTGGCCGTTGGACAGCAGGGCCGGCAGCACGATGTTCGACAGGTTGTGCGGCGTCGACGACGAGATCGTGCGCGGGGCGCCCACGGTCGAGGTCTTCGACTGCATGAAGCTGGTCGACAGATAGGCCTGGAAGTTGTCGTTGGGCTTGATCGTGAAGCGGCCATAGGCGCCCACGCGTTCCTGCTTGGGCTGGACGTCGCCGAACAGGGCGGTGTTCTGGGCGCAGTAGCTGCCGCCGGCCGAGGTGGTCAGCGGGGAGTCGGTTCCGCATGCGCGCAGCGGTTGCCACAGCTCGCCCGCGACGGCCGAACCCGTCGAGATGTCGCCCGGCGTGCCCATGGTGGCGCGCTTGATCTGGCCGTAGAAGGTGCTGCCGCCGGCGCCCGGATTGTCGTTCGTGCCGCCCGGAATGCCCGACAGGTCGAAGGTGTTGTACGGATAGCCGCGCTGGTCGATCCGGATGCGCTTGTCCAGCTGGTACTCGACGTCCAGATAGAGGTTGTACTTGTCGGTGTTCAGGTCGCCGTAGCCGACTTCGCCGTTGAAACGATACTGGTCGCCGCCGCCGTGCTGGGACGTGCCGACCGACAGGTCCGCGCCCATGCCCTGGTAGTTCGACTTCATGATGATGTTGACCACGCCGCCGATGGCGTCGGCGCCGTACAGCGACGAGGCGCCGTCCTTCAGGGTCTCGATGCGCTCGACCGCGTTGAACGGGATCGAGTTGAGGTCGACGAAGCTGCGCTGGCCGTCGTCGGCCAGCGGGTAGCTGGCGTTGCGCAGGCCGTCGATCATGACCAGCGTCGAGTTGACCGTCAGGCCGCGCAGGGCCACGCCGGTCGAGCCGGCGGCGAAGCCGCTGCCGAAGGCCGCCGGGACTGAGCCCGAATTGTCGGCCGACAGGCTGCGGATGGCGTCGGCCACCGTCGTGATGCCCTGGGCCTTGAGTTGCTGGTTGGTCTGGACCTGAACCGGCGAGGGGGTGGCGGTGTCGGTGCGGCGCAGCAGCGAGCCGGTGACGACGACGGCCTCGACCTCGTTGTCCTGGGACGCCGCGGGGGCGGCCGGGGCAGCGGTCTGGGCGTTCGCGGCGAAGCCAGCCAGCGTGGCCACGCCCACGATCATCGAGGTCGTGAGCAGGCGACCCCGGGTAATCTTGTATGTCATTGTCGATCCTTCCGGGCCGCCCTCGTCGGCGCGAGCGCCGACGTCCTTACAGCCCGATGCGAGATGATGTTTCCCGTCGAGATCCGGCGGTTGAGGGCGGCTTAGGACTCGGGGGTAAAACCGGTCAATCGCACGCATCAAAATGTAATGTTATTGTCTTTAAGCTGTCGCTTTAAGGCAACGCCTTGCGATGAATAAGGCGCGAATAAGTCAATATGGTCTCGTTCCTGAAATGAGGCTGAAATCAATAACGCCACTCGTGGAACATAATTGAAAATTCGGCGTTCGTGGAACGGTGACGCTTGCGACGTCGAGTCCGTTATTATTCGAATAGTTGGTTTGTTGAATAACGATGTTCGAAAATACGCCGCGCGGCAAGGTTCGCGCGGCGCCGACTGTATGCGCCTGCAAGGTCGGAAGAGGTTGGTGAAAAGCGGCTAGAACCGGCCGCGCGAGACTTCCGAGGCGGCCAGCAGGGCCGCGCCCGAGCCGTAGAGCTGGGTGTCGGCGGCCTCGACATGATCCGGCGCATAGCCGACCTGCTGCACCCAGCCGACCTTGCCGTCCGGCGCGACCGCGCGGGCCAGGGCCGACCAGCCCAGGCGCGCCGAGCGGACATATTGGGCGTCCTTCAGCATGCCCTGGTTCACGCCCCAGGCCAGGCCGTAGACGAAGAAGCCCGTGCCGCTACTCTCGGGCGGGCCGGCCTCGGGCGCCAGCAGCGACACCGGCCAATAGCCGTCGGGCCTCTGCAGGGTGACGATGCGCGCCGACATCTTGCGGAACAGGGCGACATAGCGCGGCCGGTCGGGGTGGTCGGCCGGCAGGGTCTTCAGGATGTTGACGATCCCCGCATAGACCCAGCCGTTGCCGCGGCTCCAGAAGATCTTGCGACCCTGGTCGTCGCGGCGGTCGAAGTAGCGGCTGTCGCGGAAATAGAGGCTCTGACCCTTGTCCAGCAGGTAGCCCGTGCTGGCCCAGAACTCGCTGTTCCCATAGGCGGCGTAGCGTGGATCCTTCGTCGCCGCCGACAGGGCGACCCAGGTCGGCGGGGCCATGAACAGGGCGTCGCTCCAGCACCAGCGGGCCTGGCAGGGCTGGTCTTCCGTACCGTCGATGAACTTGAGGTCCGCGTGGGGCGGATCGGCCAGGATGGCGTCGAAGCGGGCCTTGACCGGAGCGATCTGGGCCGGGTCGTGGTCGCGCCGGTTCAGCCAGATCCAGGCCTGGGCGATGGCGTGGTCGTCGGCGTGCAGCGGCCGCGCGCCCAGGCCCCAGTCTTGCGCCGCGCCATGGGCGCGCAGGGCCTGGGCGTAGCGCGGGTCCCCTGTCCGCTCGGCGAAGGCGGTGAGGCCGATATAGAAGGCCCCCTGGATCCAGCCGCGCGGGTTCTGGGTCTTCACATGCTGGGTCTTCACATAGGCGAATTGGCCATCCATGTGGCGCAGCTGCCAGTCGGCCACGACGCGGCCCAGGGTCAGGGCCGAGGCGGCGGGATCGGCGACGACGGCCGGCGGGGGCGTGGCCGAAGCCGGCGCGGCCACGCCGCTGGAGACGCTGAAAGCCAGGCAGGCCAAGGCGGCGGCGACCACGGTGCGCATCGTTTCCCCTCTTTCGGCGTCTCGCGCGCCTCTGGCGGGCGCTGGAGGTTGTCTTACCGATCTTGTTCGCCCGAGGCAAATTTCGACAAAATGATATGACCAATCTGGTCATGCCAATATCTTGCGCCCGCAAGGCGCCGCGCTAAGCTGTACGCCCGTCAGTTCCCGAGGGAGGGGGCCATGAAGTCCGTTTCGATCCGCGCCAGGGCTTTGGGCTTGGTCCTTACCGTCGGCCTTACCCTTTGCGCGACCGCCGCGCCGACCCTGGCGGCCCCGCCGGCCTGCAAGGCCGCCGACGGCTACGCCGCCGCCTTCGATGGCCGCCGCACCTTCCGCTGGAAGCCGCAATGGCTGGCGGCGGCCAAGGCCAATGCGAAGGACGATCCCGCCTACCACGTCCTGATCGCCCGCGCCGACAACGCCCTGGCCGGCCCCGTCTACAGCGTTGTCGACAAGAGCCGCGTCCCGCCCAGCGGCGACAAGCACGACTACATCTCGATGGGGCCCTACTGGTGGCCCGACCCCGCCCAGCCGAACGGCGAGCCCTATGTCCGCAGGGACGGCGAGGTGAACCCCGAGCGCAACACCAACGCCTTTGACGCCGGCCGCATGGACGCCATGGCCGGCGCGGTCGAGAGCCTCTCCCTGGCCTACTACTTCACCGGCCAGCCCGCCTACGCGACCAAGGCCACCCAGCTGCTGCGCGTCTGGTTCCTGGACCCGGCCACGCGGATGAACCCGTCGATGACCTATGCGCAAGGCGTGCCCGGCCGCACACCCGGCCGCGCCGAGGGCGTACTGGACACTTACCGCCTGCTGCGCGTCGTCGAGTCGATCGGCGTCCTGGCGCCGTCCAGGGTCCTCACCCCAGCCGAGCAGAAGGGTCTCGAGGCCTGGTTCGGCGACTACGCCGCCTGGATGCAGACCGCGCCGACCGGCAAGGGCGAGCGGGCGGCGAAGAACAATCACGGCATCTGGTACGACTACCAGTTGGCGACCTTCGCCCTGTTCGCCCGCCAGCCGGACCTGGCGCGCGACGTGCTGAGGAGCGTCGGTCCGGGCCGCATCGACCCGCAGGTCGAGGCCGACGGCAAGCTGCCCGAGGAGCTCGCGCGCACCAAGGCGCTGCACTACAGCTATTTCGCCCTGGAGCCGCTGGTCGGCATGGCCGAACTGGGCCCCTGCGTCGGCGTCGATCTCTGGACCTACAAGGGACCGAAGGGGCAGGGGATCCGGGTCGCCTTCGACTATCTGGCCCAGTTCGTCGGCAACGAGGCGGCCTTCCCCTACAAGGATCTCAAGCCCGAGGACGCCACGCGCGAAGCCCTGCCGCTGTACGACCTGGCCGCCTGGGCCTATCGCGACGCCGGCTTCGCGGCCAAGGCCGACGCCATCGCCAAGCAGGCCCCGGCGGCGCAGAGCCGCCTGACCGTGGCGGCCTACCGGCGGCCCTGAAGCCGCCCCCTTGGGCCGGTTTGCCCTCCTCCATGCCGGTCGTGGCGTCGGGCGACCTACGGCGCGCGACAGGCGGGAGCGTGTTAGGGGCAGGCGGCGACCGGGCGGCCTGCTAGGCTCAGGGCTTGTGCTAGCCGAGCGACGTGAATGGTCACAGCAGTCCTACTGGTCGACGACTTCGGCCCTCACCGTGCAAGGTGTGTCGCCTTGCTCGCCAAACGCTTTTCGTTGAGCCTCCGGGAGGTGCGAAAGTCCGCTGAACACGGCGAGCCGGTCGTGGCGGGTAAACTGTTCGATCGGCTGAACCCATCGTTTGCGGACGGCCTTGCGGAAGCGCTGGCGGATCTGGAAGCGCTTGGGTGCAGGCGCCGCGCCTTCGAGGTTCCTGACGGAGAGATCTGGACCTCGCCAGAGGGCTGCTATGAGCTCACGGCCGAGCGGCTACGAAACATGATCGTCGCGCACCGCACCTCCTTGGAATATCAGCGCTGGGTAGGCGCCCTCCAAGATCCAGATCCCGACCAGATCTGATCCGGCCAGCGGAAGGCTAGCCCAGGGGCAGGCCGAATTCACCGGCGAGCAACGGCGGGTTCAGCCGATGAACCGATCGCCGCTCGACTGCCGGCGCCGCCTCGCTGTCGGAGATCGTCACAAACAACATCACACCTCCCAGCGCTTGCGGCCGTGCGGCCCGCAGATGGGCCAGCGCATCGATCATCGCGTCGACGAGGCGATCGGTGTGGAGGGCGATATCTTCGCTCGAACCGAGGCTCGTCGCGACGAGGTCGCGATTGAGCTCAGCAAAATAGTCGTCGCCGAAACTCTCGTATCGCCACTCGGCGGGGGCCCAACGCAGATAGGCCGCGTAGTCCGGAGCGATGTCCTGGACTTCGGCCTCGGCGACGCGCTTTTCGGCATAACCCTCCTTGGTGTTGGCGCAGAAACCGATGCTCATGCCGTCGTCCGTCGTCTGCAGACAGATTGCATACAGGCACTGTCCTTCGAGCTTGGCGCTCAACATATCGACCGAGGCGATCGTCGCTACGCGAAGGTTCTCCGCTCTGACGCTCCAGTCCACGCAAACTCCTTTCGATCCCGGCTAGCTTCGTCCTTCAATGTCCGCGATGGGTGGGAGGCGGACTGTGGCGGAACGCCTTGTTCTCTCCTCCCCCCTTGTTGGGGGAGGTGGCGCGGCCGCGAAGCGCGCCGTGACGGAGGGGGCTGGTCATGAGTTGGCCGCGCTGGCCCCTCCACCGGCGTTCGCCGGTCCCCCTCCCACAAAAGGGGGAGGAGAGGCGCGAGCCGGTTCTCTGCTTGAAGCGGCGTGGAGCACGCGCCGAAGCAGACACTTCCAGGATCCGACTAGGGTCGAAAGCGGACTTCCAAGCTGGTCGGACAGCCGTCCAGGCGCTCCTCCCGGCGCGATGGGGACTGAGCACGCTCTATCCTCGGCGTTCGCGAGGTAGAGTCCAGTGAAATCAATCGCTTGTCGATTTTGCGCGCTCTTGAATGATCCGCGTCCACGACGCCCGCACAATGCTCCCACCTCGTCGCGAGGAAAGGGCGCATGGCCAGCGACCGTTGCGGCGGCGGGGGGTGATCGAGCGGGGAGAGGTCCGAGGGGGATACTCGGACGGTCCGAGGATGAGCTTGCTGGGCTCACCCGCCCGCCGTCGGCGTGGTTGAAGGCCAAGGGGCGTGTCTGGCTGTAAGCCCGTCCTCTTCGACCGTCGGGCGTCTGGGGAAACTCAGAAGCCCGGGTCCCGGTAAGGCCTGAACAGGGCCACCTGCCGGGACGCTGGCGGAAAACGATCGCGCGGAGCGTCCTGGCTTCGTCGAAACGGTACTTCCTACCCAAACCTCCGGACGTCGTCCGGCGCTCCGCGTCCCTTTCCACGACTTCAGCGGCCCGCCGCGTGAAGCGGCGACGCCGTGGCCATGGAGCACCGAGCGATGCAGCGTCCCCTAGATCGCCGAGCGCCGCGCCAATTCCGTCCGTCGCGCGGCCACCTCGTTGCGGGCCCGTTCCAGGGCGTCGATCTCGGTGGCGGTCAGCAGGTTGTCGATGACCCGGCCCAGGTGCTCGCGCATGGCGTTGCGGGCGTTCGTCGGGTCGCGCTCCTTGAGGGCCAGCAGGATCTCCTGGTGGTCGTCGATGCGGGGACGCACCCCGACCTGGCGGGCGCGGTCCAGCATGGCGCGGCACAGGGGCGACTTGTAGCGCAGGTCCCACAGGTTCTCGACAACGGTGACCAGGGCGCTGTTGCGACTGGCGCGGGCGATGGTGACGTGGAAGCGGCGATCGGCGCGGTCGCCCTTCACGTTGTTGTCGTTCTCGACGACCATCTCGTCCAGGATCGAGGCCAGCTCGGCCAGTTCCTCGTCGGTGATGGCGCCTGCGGCCAGGGCGGCGACTTCGCCCTCGATCAGGCGGCGGGCCTCGGTCAGCTCGAAGGCGCCGATGTCGAGGTCCGGGGCCGGCGCCTCGGGGCGGGGGGCCTCGGTGACATAGACGCCCGAGCCATGGCGGGCCTCGACCAGGCCGCGGATTTCCAGGGCGATCATCGCCTCGCGCACGGTCGGCCGGCTGACCTTGTAGTCCTCGGCCAGGTCGCGTTCCGACGGCAGGCGCTGGCCAGGACGGTGCACGCCGTCGCGAATCGCGTCGGCGATGGAGTTGGCCACCTGCTGGTACAGCTTGCGGGTTTCGGCCGTGGACGTGGTCATCTGCTTACTATCCATCCGACGCCGCGCCGGGGTGGCGCGGCCGGTGTATCGGGCTCTAGGCCGCTAAAGCACACACATTCGCACAAAGTGGCAAGACCACTAGCATCTTGCCAGATAAGTCTATAGAAGTGGTCAGGCCACTTTCTGGTCCCGCTTAGCTCATTAGGTCCATGCTGAAGATCATCGACGCCAAGGTCATCGTCACCTGCCCCGGCCGCAATTTTGTGACCCTGAAGATCACGACGGAAGACGGCGTCACCGGCGTCGGCGACGCCACGCTGAACGGCCGCGAGCTGTCGGTCGTCAGTTTCCTGGAGGATCACATGATCCCCAGCCTGATCGGCCGCGACGCCCACCAGATCGAGGATATCTGGCAATTCTTCTATCGCGGCTCGTACTGGCGCGGCGGCCCGGTGGCCATGACCGCCCTGGCCG
>Ga0209676_1000238_pt1 | contig 117732 bp, 114 predicted proteins | sample AraplaCvi_mLB_r2_FD_184282 | JGI IMG/M metagenome (GOLD analysis project Ga0209676, IMG submission 184282) | Arabidopsis root microbial communities from North Carolina, USA - plate scrape MF_Cvi_mLB_r2 (SPAdes) (version 2) | ecosystem: Host-associated > Plants > Roots > Endosphere | place...
CAGCACGATAAGCAGCACGATGATCGCGGCGGAGGTTTTCTCGACAAAGCCCCGGTCGACTTCGTCCGACCAGAGGAAGATCTGCATCGGCAGCACGGTCGAGGGCGAACAGATGCCGCCCGGAACGTCGCCGATAAACGCGCGCATGCCGACGAGGAGCAGCGGCGCGGTCTCGCCCAGCGCGCGCGCCATGCCGATGATCGTGCCGGTCAGGATGCCGGGGAGGGCGAGCGGCAGCACATGGTGGAACACCACCTGCACCGGGCTTGCGCCCACACCCAAAGCGGCATCGCGGATCGACGGCGGCACCGACTTGATCGCGTTGCGGCTGGCGATCACGATTACCGGCATCGTCATCAGCGCCAGCGTCAGCCCGCCGACGAGCGGGCTCGCCTGGCACAGGCCGAACCAGTTGATGAACACCGCGAGCGCGAGCAGGCCGAAGATGATCGAGGGCACCGCGGCGAGGTTGTTGATCGACACTTCGATGAGGTCGGTCCAGCGATTCTTCGGCGCATATTCCTCAAGATACAGCGCCGCGAGAACGCCGGTCGGGAAGGCGATGAGGAAGGCGATGAAGATCGTCAGCACCGATCCCTTGAGCGCACCCCAGATGCCCGCGACCGCCGGGTCGGTGGCGTCGGCATTCTTGAAGAAGGGCCAGTGGATGCCGGTGGACAGCTTGCCGTCCTTCTCGAGCGCCTCGACCTTCGCGCCTATCGGCCCCTTGCCGCCGTCCTTCGCCGCGATATCGACCTCGGACGAGGCGGGCAGTTCGAACACCGTCTTGCCGTCGAGCAGTTCGGGATCGGCCTTGATCGCGCTGCGTACTTCCTTCCACGCATTTTCGCTGATCATCGCCGAACCGCCGTCGCCCAGCGCCTCGTCGGCGGCAAAGGCGACGATGTCGGAAAGGCCGGCATTCGCGATCACCTGATCGGCGTCGGCGTCGGACAGCCGTGCCTTGTCGATCGTCAGCGGCATGGCCTTGAAATCGACCGGCACCGCGACATGCGTATAGGTGAAGCCGCGCGCGCCGTTCCCGACCATCACGAAAAGCAGGAAGGCAAGGAACGCGCCCGAGAGCAGCACCGCGCCCAGCCCGAGCAGCTTGAAGCGGCGCTCGGCGGCATAGCGGCCGGCGATGCGTTTCTGCATCACGGCGCCTTTCCAGTCAGTGGGCGCCGTGGAGCGGGAAGAAGCGTCTCTATTCATAAGCTTCGCGATACTTTTTGACGATGCGCAGCGCGACAATGTTGAGCAGCAGCGTGACGAGGAAGAGCACGAGGCCGAGCGCGAAGGCGGCGAGCGTCTTCGCGCTGTCGAACTCCTGGTCGCCGGTGAGCAGCTTGACGATCTGCGCGGTCACCGTGGTGACGCTGGCAAAGGGGTTGGCGGTCATGTTGGCCGAGAGGCCCGCCGCCATCACGACGATCATCGTCTCGCCGATCGCGCGGCTGACCGCGAGCAAAATGCCGCCCATCACGCCCGGAAGCGCGGCGGGGATCAGCACCTGGCGGATCGTCTCGTTCGGCGTCGCGCCGAGTGCGAGCGACCCGTCGCGCATCGCCTGCGGCACCGCGTTGATGCTGTCGTCGGCCATCGACGAGACGAAGGGGATGATCATCACGCCCATGACGATGCCCGCGGCGAGCGCGCTTTCGGTCGAGGCGTTGGGAATGCCGATCGCCACCGCGAATTCGCGCAGCGCCGGCGCCACGGTCAGCGCGGCGAAATAGCCATAGACGACGGTCGGCACACCCGCGAGGATCTCGAGCAACGGCTTCACCCATTTGCGCACCGCGGGCGCGGCATATTGGGTAAGGTAGACCGCGGTCATCATCCCGATCGGGATCGCGACGAGCATCGCGATGATCGCGCCGATCAGGATCGTGCCCCAGAACAGCGGAATGCCGCCGAAGGTATCGGGCTGCGGCGCGCCGCTCGTCGGCGCCCATTCGGTGCCGAACAGCAATTCGGCAGGCGAGACGAGGCGGAAGAAGCGGATCGATTCGAAGAGCAGCGACAGCACGATGCCGAAGGTTGTGAGGATCGCGACGAGCGACGCGAGCAGCAGCACCAGCATCACGATCTTTTCGACGCGGCTCCGCGCCCGGAAATCGGGCCTGATCCGCGTGAAGGCATAAAGCCCGCCCGCGAGCGCCAGCGCGAGCATCGCCGCGATGCCGATCCACGCATATTTTTGCGTCGCATCGCTATAGGGCTTCACCAGCGGCGCCGCGGCGGGCAGCCGCACCGCGGCCTGCTGGCCCTGCGCGACGCTCCGCGCGTCGGAGAGGATCGCGCCGCGCTCGAAGCCGAAGGCGGGCAGGCCTTGCGCCGCTTCGCTCGCGAGCACCTGGTTTGTGATCAGCGCGGGCGATACGCTCGCCCACACCGCAAGGAACAGCGCGGCGGGCGCGAACAGCCACAGCGCGACATACCAGCCATGATATTGCGGACGCGAATGCAACTTCGCCCTCGCGCGGCCGGCGAGCAGGTTCGACCGTGCGCGGCCGGCAAGCCAGCCGATCAGCGCAAGGCCCGCTATCAAGAGCAAAAGGGCGGCGGCGTTGAAGGTCACTGTGTCCCCGTTTGGCGTCTGGGCTCTTCGTCGCCACCCAAAGCGGGGCGGCGTGGCAATTTCGTGACTCTCTTTCCCTGTTCCGTTCGCATCGAGCGAAGTCGAGATGCCCCTCGACCAGGCCTGACCCGATGGTTGTCTCGACTTCGCTCGACACGAACGGGGAAAGGGGAGAGAAAAATCGGCGGCCGGACCGGGCGAACCCGCCCGGCCACCAGCGGGAGAAAATCTACTTGAGTTCGGCGCCGTTCAGCACGGTCATGCCCTTGCCGTTGGCCGCGGCGGTCGCAGCGATATCCTTCGGCGAGACGATCAGGCCCTTGGCAGCCAGATAACCGCCTTCGCCCGCGCCCTTCAGGAACTCGGCGACATATTCGGCGAGGCCGGGGACGACGCCGACATGCGCCTTCTTCACATAGATGAACAGCGGACGCGAACCGGGGTAGCTGCCGTCGGCGATCGCGGCATAGGTCGGGGCGACGCCCTGCACCGGAACCGCCTTGATCTTGTCCTTGTTGGCGTCGAGATAGGAGAAGCCGAAGATGCCGAGGCTCGTCGGGTTCTTGTCGAGCTTCGAGATGATGAGGTTATCATTCTCGCCCTGCTCGACATAATAGGGCGCGCCGCGCAGCGTGGTGCAGGTCGCCTCATGCTTTTCCTTGTCGCTGTCTTTGAGCGCCTTCATCTCGGCGTTGGCGTCGCAGCCCTTGCCGAGGATCAGTTCCTTGAACGCATCGTACGTGCCGCTGGTCGACGGCGGGCCGAAGACCGAGATCGCGACCGCGGGGAGGGCGGGATTCACGTCCTTCCACGTCTTCGCGGTGTTCGGCTTGCCATAGGGGTTCGCCGCGAGCGCCTTGTAGACATCTTCTTCCGACAGCTTGAAGCCGGGGCCGCGCTGCGCTTCGCCGAGCGCGATGCCGTCGATGCCGACCTGGATTTCGACGATGTCCTTGACGCCGTTTGCGGCGCAGGTGTCGAATTCCTTCTTCTTGATGCGGCGCGAGGCGTTCGCGATGTCGGGGGTGTCGCCGCCGACGCCGGCGCAGAAGCGCTCGAAACCGCCGCCGGTGCCCGTGCTGTCGATCTTCGGCGTCTTGTTGCCGGTGGCTTCGGCGAACTTCTCGCCGACCGCGGTGGCAAAGGGATAGACGGTCGAGGAACCGACCGCGCTGATATAATTGCGCGCGCCGCCGCCCGAAGACGCCTGATCCTGGCACGCGGAAAGCGCCAGCGCGCACGTCGCCGCACCAGCGACGCCAAGCATCTTGGGAGCAAATTTCTGGAACATCGGGTAATCCTGTCGGGGGTCGTTACCGAACCAAGCCGCCACCCCCGCGGCGACTCGCTGAGCCGCCAATGGGGGTTTTGTGTGACGTGTATGTGACAGGGAGTGTCATGGAAGTGTCATTCTTCCGCTACGCGTTTTCTATCACCAGAAGCGCATTATGAAGCGCATCATAGAGTACTTTGGTCTCCCCCTTTTGTGATCGAGGGAGGGTCTTGTGATTCTCCGATATGCTTTTCATAAGCTTGAGATAGTCGGATATCACCGATCTTATGTCTTGGTCGATTTCGTCGATCCATCGATCAAGAAACTGATCGATCAAAGGGACCGCGCGAAAAGGGTATATGATTTCATATCCTCTATCTTTGGTCAGCTCCGACAAATCCTTGATAGCCTGCCTTATTTCGGTTCTGTTGAACCGGCTGGGAGCCGAGGCATTTTTCTTGAGATATAGCCGCGCTCGTTGGTCGAGGATCTGAAACGGAGAATAGTCTCTGCCCAGTTTTTCCGCCAACCCTATTGCGCTCTCAAGGTATTTTTCTGCCGCACTCAGGTCGTCGATTTCCATTCTGGACATCGCGTATTGGAGCCAGAATTGCGGATTGTTCCGAATGCGAGGCGCTTGAGACAACCTGTTGTAAACCGAACTGATCAGCGTGATCGCGCCATCATCATTTCCGAAAAGTCTCGTAAGGAACCGGAATTTCATGAGTTCCTTCAGGTTCTCGCGAAAATCAAAGCCCGAACGATTGTCATTCGCGCTCTCGGCTGTACGAAGAACGATCTTCGAGTAGGTCGCAACAAGGGTATCGCGATCGCTCGAAACGTATCTGTTGCGCAAAATGAATTCTGCCAGCTGGGAGGACGTTAAGGCGTTCCAGTCACGCCCGCCCTTGAAAATTCCTGCAATTTCACTCTGAGAGAGATCGTTCCTCAGCTTGGCTTCATCAATGTCAAGCCAAGTTACCAAGCTTTCCCATGATACATGACCTTGAGCCAGCGAAGAAATGAGAAGTCCGGCAAAAGATACCAGATGCTCTCTCTTGTCTCGCAAAAAGAAATCTGAAATGCGATCGATCTTGTCTGCCAAGGCGGAGTTTCGGAAGAGAGATAGTACAATAGATCTGTTTTCCGAAGCGCATTCCTTCTTCAGGAACGAAATGCGCTCGGAAGGTTGCTGCTGAATTCTCGTTCCCCAATATCCCCATCGTTCCAGTACCTGGTCCCATTGGGCGATCTCTTGATCGTTAAGAACGTCGAGTTCAATAGTCTGTACAGCTCCACCCAGCTTGTTCTCGAATTCCTTGAATGCCCTTTCGTCGGGATCGCTTCGTGTGCTACATATCAGTATCGTATGATCGTTAAGGCGATTTCCGATATACTCCGCAACTTCTCGATAGCGAACGACGTCGTCGAGAATGAAGGCAGCCCTCTGGCCGCTTTTGATCGCTTGGTCGATCTCACCAAAAACCTCACTGAGGCGTGTTTTTACTTCATAGACTCGGTATCCGCGTTCGATTGCCTGAACGGACAACTGCGACAGGAAGGTCGTTTTACCGTTTCCAAAGTCTCCGGAAACAACATATCTGCGGATAAAGGCGTCGGATAGATCAAGTATCTTGCCAATAGCCTTGTCGCGGCTGACGCAAAAATTGTCAGATCCATCCTTTTGTCGAATCTGGTTCAGATAGTCCGGAACATTAAGATTTCCGAGCAAAAGGAGGTTGCTAAATGACGACGAATCGATGCTGTTTGAGCTTTGGTCGAGATTGATTTCTTTGAGAAACTGGAAGCCGGCTTGCGGGGCTTCATCGAGCGTCGCAATCGAATCGGCCAGTTCGAGCGTGAATTTTTCCAGGCCATCGGGGATGACGGTGCCAAATTTCTCGAGGCGCTTTCTTGCAACGATCCCATCTGCCGGATCGCAAATTATGTAAGTCTTTTCACGTAATGTTTCGCTTCTACTTAAGATACCTCTGGCTATTTCCAGGTCTCGTAGAGAATAACCCCCTATAATAACTATGCGCGCGCCATATAGCTCATTGTGAAGTCTGGCATATAGGTCGCGATTGTCTGATGGAAGGTCGATGTAGTTTGATTCGGATATTACTATTGAAGGATTGGCGTCGGTTTCAAGCAAATCCCTCGCTCTTCCGTGTATGTAATACAAGGGAGTCTGATTTGAAGGGATGCTGGATTGGGGGGTGACTGGCGTTACGTGCGTCAATTTATTCGACTGATCGCATTGCTCGATAATGTCGTCAAAGTTTGTGGTAAATATTGACCTCCAAGGAAATTCGATAAGGTCGCGCTGGATTTTGGAAGGGGAGCAAACAGTCAGTCTTCTGACAAGATGTTGCCTTAGTTTGGAATTTCCATCGGTTTGGCTATCAGCATAGTCGGATATATCCGAAAGGGAAACGTTCTCGTCGTTGGAAACATCAAATAGACGTTTAATTTCGTCTGTGAGTTCCGTCGTGGACGGCAGCTGGTTTCCGGAGCTGTCATTTCCCAGTCGCGCAAAACCGGCGCCGAATAGACTTACCGCTGCCCCGCTCTTAACGGCGAGAGCAATTCTTTCCAGATCTATATCCTTCATAGTAAAGGCATAGCGAGCATTATCAAGCCGGGCAACTGGAGAAGCGTTACTCTGCTACGGAGAAAATGAACCATGATCCTCATCACCGGCCACGTCATCCTCACCCCCGAACATCGCGAGCGCATGATCGCGCTTGGCGCCGAACATAGCGCGCGGTCGCGCGCCGAGCCGGGGTGTCTGGCGCATAATTGCCATATCGATGTCGAAAACCCCGACCGGCTGATGTTCGTCGAGGAGTGGGAGAGCGTCGATGCGGTGCGCGCACATTTCGCGCTGCCCGCCTCGCGCGCCTTCGTCGCCGACATGCGCGCGCTGTCGCCCGCGCCGCCGGTGATCCGTATCCATGCGGCGGAGGATATCACCGCGACGCTGATGGGGTAGGGACGGCCCCCCTTCGGGAGGCTGGCCCGTCCTCGCATTCTTCGTCATGCCGGACCCGGTCCGGCATCCCTGTCCGCGACGGTGATGGCCCCGGGGTCAAGCCCGGGGTGACGATCATGGCAGGCCGCGCGGCCGCGCAAAAATCGCTGTCCTACAATATTCCGCCGTGCCACCTTCGCTTTGGCCTTTCCTTTGGGCGATGCGCGCGCCACGGCAATATGTGTCGGGTGCGCCGCCGCGGATCGGCCAAAAGCCACAAAGGACGCAATATCGCATCGCGCATGCGGGGCTTTTGTGGCTTTAGGGCGGGCAGGGCGGCATATCGGGGCATATCCGGGGGGCATATGAGCGAGTTCGAATTCATCATGTCGCTGTTCGGGCTGATCCTCGGCCTCGCGCTCGCCGAGGGGCTGGGCGGGCTGGCGCGAGCGCTGAAGGCCAGCCACCGCGTCCGCATCGGCTGGCCGACCGCGCTGCTCGGGCTCTTCGTGTCGTGCGACGTCGTTACCTTCTGGATGTACGGCTGGAGTCTCCGCGACCTGCTGCCCTTGAGCTGGCCGGTGCTGTTCGGCGGCTTCCTTGTCACCGCCGTCTATTTCGTCGCGGCGAGCCTCGTCTTCCCCGACGATCCCGGGACGTGGGAGGATCTGAACGCGCATTTCGACCAGCAGTATCGCAAGGTGCTCGGCGGCATCCTGCTCTGCAATATCGCGCTGTTCGCGACGACGATCGCGCTGATCGGCATAGAAAAGTTCGGCACCCTCCGCGCGATCGTCATCAGCTGGAGCTTCTTTCCCGTCGCGCTGCTCGCGATCGTGGCAAAGGACCGGCGCGTTGTGATCGCATGCCTCGTCTGGCTGATCGCGACCTACCCGCTCTCGGCCGTGTGGCACTGATATCGCGGTTTCACTGTACCGCAGTGGTCTTCGCGACGACGCGCCACCCGGCATCGGTGCGGTAGAGCAGCAGCTGGTCGACATAGCGGTCGCCGCCGAAATGCAGTTCATAGGTGATCGCGCTCATCGACGGCGTTGCGTCGCGTCGGTCGAGGACGCACCCGGTCGCGGCGGGATCGGGCCGGGCCGCCCAATCGCCCAGTACCTCTGAGAAACGCTTGCAGCCGATCGGCACCGCGCCCTCCGCCAGTGTGCAGAATTGACCGTCGGGCAGGAACAGCGCCTGCAGGACCTCGACGCGTCCCGTACGCAGCCCACCGACATAGGTTTCGAGCGCCGCTTCGGGTGAAGCCAGGGTGGCCGGAGACGCGCCGGGCGCCGCGGCCGACGGGCTCGTCGCCAGCAGGGCAGCGGCAAGGGGAAGGGCAAGGCGTACATGGTCGACAGGCATCGCATAACTCCCACCGCAAGGCAGGCGCGCAGCCTGGCAGCAGCCGCGCGATTTCTCCAGCGGGAGTTGTGATGGGAAGGGGACCGAAATGACGCCCGGACCCCTTCCCCTGATGCCGTTCAGTCGGTGGTCGGGGTGCTGCCGGCCGCAGGCGCCGTCGGGGCTGGCACTTCGGCGGCCGGAGCCGTCGTGGCGGCGGGCGTGATCACTGCGGTGCTCGCCGCCGGGGCGAGTTGCGCGGTCGGGATCACCACTGCGCCCGCCGGAATGGCATAGGCGAGCGGCTCGTTCGTCCGCGCCATCAGGTGCTGGCCGACCGGGATGATCGCCGACTTGCCGGTGACGAAGGCGCCGAACACGCCGACCGCGATCGCCGCGCCGACCGCGGCGCCGGTGTTCCCTTGACCCTCCTGCCGGTGCATGCCCGCCAGCGGCAGCCGGTGGCCGTTCGGCAGTGTCAGCTCGTTGAAGGTGACCTCCATCTTCGCCGACTTGCCGAACGCGCCCTTGCCGGTGCGCCACGTCACCGTCCCCATGCCGCGCGTGCCCTTCGGGATCACGACGACGCCATTGTGCATCACGTCGAATACCGTGTGCATCGGGATCGTGTGCCCTTCGCGCAATTTCTTGCTGTTCGCCTCGGCATCGGGCGTCAGGATCACTTCGGTGTAGGACGGCAGCGTCAGCCCGGGCGCTGCGACGGCAACCGCGGGTGCGACAACCGCCGGCACCGCGGCAGGCGCGGCGACCGTTTCGGCCGCTGCGGCGGGCTCGGCGGCGGGTGCCGCGCCTTCCTGCGCCTGAACCGAAATCGAAAGCATGGTAAAAGAGACCGCAAAAGCGGCCGCGCCCCTCAGGTAATTCATCCATTTTCCCCCAAGCCGCAGAGTGCGGCTCAAGGTTGTTTGCAAGGGTGTAAGTGGCTTGTCAATCGGTCCCGAAGTGCAGGCGGGCGCCGTTACTTGAGCAGTGGCGCCAGATACTGGCCGGTGAAGCTGCGCTTTTCCTTCACCACCTGCTCGGGCGTTCCCGCCGCGACGATTTCGCCGCCCTTGACGCCGCCTTCGGGGCCGAGATCGACGATCCAGTCGGCGGTCTTGATGACGTCGAGATTATGCTCGATCACCACGACGCTGTTGCCCTGCTCGACGAGCGCCTGCAGCACCTCGAGCAGCTTGCGCACATCCTCGAAGTGCAGCCCGGTGGTCGGCTCGTCGAGGATGTAGAGCGTCTGTCCGGTCGAGCGGCGGCTGAGTTCCTTGGCGAGCTTCACCCGCTGGGCCTCGCCCCCTGACAGTGTCGTCGCCTGCTGTCCGACCTTGATATAGCCGAGCCCGACGCGGACGAGCATCGCCATCTTGTCGCGGATCGCGGGCACCGCCTTGAAGAATTCGGCGGCATCCTCGACCGTCATGTCGAGCACGTCGGCGATGCTGTGGCCCTTGAACTTCACCTCGAGCGTTTCGCGGTTGTAGCGTTTGCCGTGGCATGTCTCGCACGTCACATAGACGTCGGGCAGGAAGTGCATCTCGATCTTGATGAGTCCGTCGCCGGTGCACGTCTCGCAGCGACCGCCCTTGACGTTGAAGCTGAAGCGCCCGGGCTTGTAGCCGCGCGCCTGACTTTCGGGCAGACCGGCAAACCAGTCGCGGATGATCGTGAAGGCGCCGGTATAAGTGGCGGGGTTCGATCGCGGGGTGCGGCCGATCGGCGACTGGTCGATGTCGATGACCTTGTCGCAATGCTCGAGCCCCTTGAGGCTGTCGTGCGGCCCCGCGACCATCCGCGCGCCGTTGAGCACGCGCGCCGCGCTGGCATAGAGCGTGTCGATGATCAGGCTCGACTTGCCCGATCCCGAGAGGCCGGTGACGCAGGTGAAGGTGCCGAGCGGGATTTTCGCGGTGACATTCTGCAGATTGTTCGCGCGCGCGCCCTTGAGAACGAGGTCGAAGCCGTTGCCGGGGCGGCGGTGCTTCGGCACCTCGATCTTCCTCGCGCCTGTGAGGTAGGCAGCGGTGAGGCTCTTCTCGTTCGCGAGCACTTCGTCGAGCGTACCTTGCGCGACGATCTCGCCGCCGTGAAGCCCCGCGCCGGGGCCCATATCGACGACATAGTCGGCGTGGCGGATCGCATCCTCGTCATGCTCGACGACGATCACCGTGTTGCCGAGGTCGCGGAGGCGCTTGAGCGTCGCGAGCAGCCGGTCGTTGTCGCGCTGGTGGAGGCCGATCGACGGTTCGTCGAGGACGTAGAGCACGCCCGACAGCCCGCTGCCGATTTGGGAGGCGAGGCGGATGCGCTGGCTCTCGCCGCCGCTGAGTGTGCCGCTGGTGCGGTTGAGGTTGAGATAGTCGAGCCCGACATTGTTGAGGAAGCCGAGGCGCTCGTTGATTTCCTTGAGGATCGCCCTGGCGATCTGGCGCTGCGTGTCGTTCAGCTTCTCTTCGAGCGTGCTGAACCAGTAGAGCGCGTCGGCGACCGAGCGCTGTGCCGACATGCTGATATTCTCGCCGGCGATCTTCACCGCAAGCGGTTCGGGGCGGAGGCGCGCGCCATGGCACGTCTCGCACGGATGCGGCGCCTGATATTTGCTTAGTTCCTCGCGCATCCATGCGCTTTCGGTCTGGAGCAGGCGGCGATTGAGGTTACCGATCACGCCCTCGAATGCCTTGTGCGTCGTGTAGGTGCGTTTGCCGTCCTTGAAGGTCAGTTCGACCGGCTTGCCGCCGCTGCCGTAGAGGATGATGAGCTGCACTTCGCCGGGCAGGTCCTGCCACGGCGTCGTCAGGTCGAAACCATAGGCTTTGCCGAGGCTTTCGAGCACCTGCATATAATAGGGCGAGGGCGGGTTCGATTTCGCCCACGGCACCACGGCGCCCTTTTTCAAGGACAGCGCGTGGTTGGGGACGACGAGGTCGGGGTCGAACTCCTGTCGCTCGCCGAGCCCGTCGCACGCGGGGCACGCACCCTGCGGCGCGTTGAAGCTGAACAGGCGCGGTTCGATCTCGGCGATCGTGAAGCCCGAGACGGGACAGGCAAATTTTTCGGAGAAGATGAGGCGGTTCGCAGGGATGCCCGCGCCTTTCATCGCGCCGCCGGTATCCTCTTCCTCGCGGCCCGGCACCGGGCCGTCGGCGAGGTCGATGTAGGCGAGCCCCTCGGCAAGTTTCAGCGCGGTCTCGAAGCTGTCGGCAAGGCGCGTTTCGAGGCCTTCGCGGACGGCGACGCGGTCGACGACGACCTCGATGTCATGCTTGTACTTCTTGTCGAGTGCGGGCGCGTCACCGATCTCGTAAAATTCGCCGTCGATGCGGACGCGCGTGAAGCCGTCCTTCTGCCACTGCGCGAGTTCCTTCTTATACTCGCCCTTGCGCCCGCGCACGACGGGGGCGAGCAGATAGGCGCGCGTACCTTCCGGAAGTTCCATCACGCGGTCGACCATCTGGCTGACAGTCTGTGCGCTGATCGGTTCGCCGGTTTCGGGCGAATAGGGGATGCCGACGCGCGCCCAGAGCAGGCGCATATAGTCGTAGATTTCGGTCACGGTCGCGACGGTCGAGCGCGGGTTCCGCGAGGTAGTTTTCTGCTCGATGCTGATCGCCGGCGACAGCCCGTCGATATGCTCGACGTCGGGCTTTTGCATCATTTCGAGGAACTGGCGCGCATAAGCAGAGAGCGACTCCACATAGCGACGCTGTCCCTCGGCATAGATGGTGTCGAAGGCGAGCGACGATTTGCCGCTGCCTGACAGGCCGGTGATGACGATCAGCGCATCGCGCGGCAGGTCGACGTCGACGCCCTTGAGATTATGCTCGCGCGCGCCGCGCACGGAAATATGGGTGAGACTCATGGGAGAGCTATGTTCCAGATTTGTTCTATTGACGCAAGGGCGCGCGCCGCGCGCCCGTCAAATGGGATGCGGCGACAAAGGTTGCAATAGTTGTGCCTTGAGGAGACGTCAGTCCTTCTTGCCGACGAACCCGCCGCTGATATCGAAATCGCCACGTATCTGGCCTTGTGGACCGTCCTTTGACAGGGTGAAGATTCCCCCCAGTTCGGCGGCGTCGGGACCGTAAAAAAGGCCTTTGATCATATAGCTATATTCGGTGTCCAAGCGCCCGCCAGCGAAGGCGTTCCCCGACACAGAGGATGTCATCAAAAACTCGCCCAGTTGCCGGTTCGCGGCGACGCCTGCGGGATCGGCGGCGAGCAGATTGACCAGCGTTTCCATGCTGGATGTGGCGAAGTTGACGCTGGAGCGCACCGTGCCGCTGATATCGGCAAGTTCGCCAATCCCATTGACGTTGCCCTTGCCGAACGCGAGGCCGCTGTAGCTCGCCGAACCCGACCGTGGCATTTGCGCGAGGGGCGTGACGCTGCCGAATGGGATGAAATAGCGGTTGGTGAGCGTTCCGCCGTGGCCGTCTGGGCGCTTCAACGTCACACTCGCAAAGCTGCTGTAAGTGAGCTGGAGCTGGCGGCCGCTGCCCGAGAAGCGCATGACCCGCGCCTCGCGCTGCCCGTCCGCGCTGCGATAGGCGGCGAAATCGGAATTGCTGTTGGCGGAGACAAGTTCGGCCCCCGCGAAGGCCGTGTCGACCGATCCGATCAAGCCCGGATCAAGCGACTTGAAGATATAATCGCCCGACGCCGGGTCATATGTGACGTTGATCCCGCGCACGGCCTCGCCGTAACTTAGGGACGGATTGTTTATCGTCTCGACGAAACTCACATTGCCGGGCAGCGCGGTTTTTTCGGTAAGGTCGGCGAGCGGCGTCGTCCCCGCGATGACGCTGTCGTCGCGCTTTCCATACAGCGTTCCGCTAATGACATTGCCATTGGCGGCGGACGCGCCGAACCGGGCGCCGACTTCCTCGCCCGCTGGTCCGAAGAAACCGCCGTTCCACGCGCCGCTGTAATTTGTCGGGCCGGTGACGCCGAAATTGCCCGCGAAATTGCTCGACGATGCGGCGAGTTGCCCGCTGGCATTGAAGGCGCCGTAAACCTCGGAGGAATTGTTGACGTTCCTTACGTCGCCCTTCGCCGACAGCTGGCCGGTCGCGAAATCGATCGCGAGCCACCCCTGCCCGGTGAGCGATCTGGGCGCGTCGGTGGAATTAATCAGCGTTCCGCCCAGATTCAGCTGATAGCCCGCCATTCCACCGACAAGCGCCGATCGCGACGTCGGGAAGCCAAAAACGAAATCGTCAAAGATGTAGCGGCTGCCGTTCACGGTCACGAAACGGCCTGCAGCCATATATTTGAGCGGGGCGGGAATATTATACTGAAGCCACCCGCTCGACGTCCTCAAAAGCGGGTCGAGGCCGGCGTAGCCGCCCCCGGAGATGCCGGACTGACCAGGGGAAATCTGGCGACGGAAGACATTTTCGGGAAGAAAGAAGTTGAGGCCGTTCTGAAGCGGGTTGGGATTGGGATCATAGCCGATCACCAGCGCGGATTCGCCTGCCGACACATTGGCGGGTGCGCTATTATCCCCGGTGCTGTCGAACGTAATGCGGTTCGTTCCGATCGAGAAGAATTCCGGTTTCGACATCGTGTCGAAACTTGCATTGCTGCCGAGGCCGGCTCGTCGGCCCATGATGGTTCCGACAAAAACGCTGCCGTCGCCCGCAGAACGTCCGTGAAATGCCGCTCCCGCTTCCTCGGCGCCCGGGCCGAAAAAATGCCCCGAAAATTGGCCGGTATATTGCCTGTCTGAAATGAAGCTCGCGAAATCGCCGGAAAATCCGTTCCCGGTCGACGCCACCGTGCCGGTGCCTCGCCAACTGCCGCCAGTATTGCCCAACCGGACGTCTGCCGCGAGGCGCCCCGACGCGAAATCGACTTGCATCGCGCCATCGCCGGATACGCTGGTGACCCCGCCCGATCGCGCAAAAGCGCCTAGAAGTCCCAGCTCATAATGAGCCTGGCCCGTTCGTGGCACCGCATTCGCGGCGGTCAGCGCACCATATACCAATGCATCGACATTGCCCGATATGCTGGTCAAGCCGTTGATCGTGCGCTGCCAGAAAGCGCTGCCGACATACCGATAGGTCAACGGGCCCGACGTGCCGGCATTGGTCAGCGTAAGGCTGTCGGTCGTCGATCCGGCCGTCCTGACATAGACAGTTATGGTCGCATTGCTTTGTCCAGGATCGATATCGGCGGGCAGAAATGTCTGCGATCGGTCATTGACGGTGAGCGTATAGCCTTGGGTTGTCGCATCATAGACGATGTTTGCCGTCACGACGCCAGCCGAAGCCGTCGGCGGATCACCCGACAGCGGGAGCGGGAAGCTCGCCGAAGCGCTCGTCGCGCTATTCGCAAATGTTTCACTTGCCAACGGCGCGATGAGGTCCGGGTTGCTCCCCGTGGGTGGGGGTGTCGGGGCAGGCGTCGGTGTCGGTGTCGGTGTCGGTGTCGGCGTCGGTGTCGGGGTAGGTGTCGGGGCAGGCGTCGGGGCAGGCGTCGGTGTCGGAGTAGGCGTGGGGGGCGGGGGCGTGCTGTTGACGCCGCCTCCACCGCCGCCGCATGCGGACAGCGCAAAGGCCAGAACCAGCGACGACGATGCGACCGCGAAGCGATTTTTCATTTGATCAGGCCCCCCTGTTTTCATTCTTCCGGGCAATATTCACCCTAAAAAGCGGATGTTATGCCGAATTCCGCGCTGATACGGGAATAATCCCAAATCTCAACGGTCGACTTATTCTTTTCCCAGCCGACTTTGACTGTCGGGGCAAAGCTGCCGATCTTGAGAAAGCGGAAATGGCCGCCGATCGACGCTTGCAGCCGGTCGTCGACCCGGCGGCGCGGATAGAGAAAAAGCCGTCGATCGGATTCAAGGCGGCTGTAGCCGGCGCTCGCAGTCAGCGTGGTTTGCCCGAACTCGCGGAAGAGATAGGCCGTAAGGCCGCCTGACGTCGTTGAATATCCGGGGTCGCGCGCGGCTTCGCGGTTGCCGCTGACCTGGAGGCCACCGCCGAATTTCGCCGAAAAGGCCCGATCATAGGATGCCGCGAGCAAGACGTTGGTCGCATCCTGCAGGCGATTGCGACGGTTGTTGACGTCGGCGATGCGGCCGTCGAGGCGCAACTGTGCCTTGTCGCCCATCGGATGCTGCCAGGTCGCGCCCGCACCGGCGGAGAAACTATAGGGATCGAGGCCATACCAGCGCCATGTCGCTTCGCCCGATATGTTGATCCGATCCTTGCCCGATGCATATTCCGGGCCCGCCTGGATCGACAGGGCGATGTCGTCGAACTGTTCGGCGCGGTAGAGATTCGCATAGGTCGATGCGCGGACGAGCAATTGGGAGCGCTTGTCGATCCCGGCGCGGAAATAGGCCTGTCCGCGCAGTGCGACCCCCAGCCCGGACCGCGCCTTCGCGTCCTCGTCGAGCGTGAAGTCGCCAATGATCGTGCCAAGCGTGTCCGACCGGGTAGCGCGGTTGATGTTGCTGTCGGGCGCGAAGGCGATCGCCACCGATCCGCCAAAGGACCTTCGCGCGCTGAGCGCTGCGGCATAGAAACGGATCTGTTGTTCGACCTCGGGCGGCAAACCCGCGGCCTGCGCCGAGCGAAGTTCGCGTTCCGCCGCGCGCAGATCGCCGAGCATTGCCTGCATGCGCGCAAGTTCGATGCGGACGCGCGCGGCGTCCGGTTTTTCGTCAAGGATCTCGCGAAACAGGACAGCGGCCTCGCGATGCTTGTCCAGATCGTCGGCCAGCATCAACGCCAGCCGAAACCGCGCTTCGGTACGAATTTCGATGTCGGGATTGGTGGCGAGGGCGCGATAGGCAGTTTCGGCGACCGCAAAATCGCGTGCCGCCTGGGCCTCTCCGGCGAAAACGAACAGCTGTTCGGCTGAGACCTTGACCTGCCCCGGCGTTTCGGTGCGATCCGATGGCTCCTGCGCCTTCGCAGCGGGCGCGCACAAAGCTGCTGCCACCCCTGCCGCCAACAAATACGGCTTGATGATTTTTCCCCCGATGCGGACAGCGCCGCTCGCCGCTTCATTGCGATATAATTGTTGCCCGTCAATATCTTCGGAAGGAAGCGTGACGCGAGGCTTTTTGGCGTCCAACTAATCTACCAACGCGGGTTTTCGGTCGACCAATGCACCATAGCCAGGTTGACCGGCTGAACGACGGGGAGGACAACATGTCCATGTTGGCCAGCTTGCGGGCTGGCACGGGGACCGAGGAGACGGGGAATGAAAACAGGATTTCTGGGCGTGGCCTCGCTGGCGATCGCCGCGGCTTTGGCGGCGCCGGCACTGGCGCAGACCGTGCCGGCTGCATCGCTCACCGCCGCGACCGACGAAGCGGCGGGCGCCACCGGGGAAGGGTCGCTGAAAGCGCTGTCGTTCGGCAAATGGGGCGTCGACCTTGACGCGCGCGATCCGTCGGTAAAGCCGGGTGACGATTTCGACAAATATGCCAATGGCGGCTGGTTCGCGCGTACCGAAATTCCGACGGACCAGGCTTCGGCAGGTGTCGATTACGACGTCTATAACCTGACCCAGCGCCAGCTGCGCGCGGTCGTCGCGGGCGCGCCCGCGGCAAGCCAGGTCGGCGGACTCTATCAAAGCTTCATGGACGAGGCGCGTGTCGAGGCGCTGGCGGCCAAGCCGCTGATGGCCGACATCGCCGCGGTCGCCGCGATCGCGGACAAGAGCGAAATGGCGCGCTTCATGGGCGGTACGCAGGGGACGTTCGGGGCGACGATCGTCGGCGGCGGGCCCTATGCCGACACCGCAGATCCGACCATCAACGTTCTGTGGCTGGGGCAGGCGGGGATCGGCTTGCCCGAACGCGACTATTACCTCAACGACAGCTTCAAGCCGCAGCGCGATGCCTATCGTGCCTATATTGCGCGGACGATGAACATGATCGGAAGCACCGACGCGAAAAAGGCGGCCGACGCGATCCTCGCGTTCGAGACAGAGATTGCGAAGGTCAGCTGGGCGATTGCCGACCGTCGCGACGTCGGCAAGATCAACAATCCGATGTCGTCGGATGAACTCGCCGCCTATGCCTCGGGCCTTGACTGGAAGGCCTGGTTCGAAGGCGCCGGTATCGCCCCGCAGAAGCGCATGATCGTCAACGAAAATACCGCAGTGCGCGATATTGCGGCGCTCTATGCCAGGACGCCGCTCGATACGATCAGGCTGTGGCAGCAATTCCACGTCGCCGACAATGCAGCACCCTATCTGTCGAAGGCATTCGTCGACAGCCGTTTCGAATATACCAAGGCGCTAAGCGGTGTCGATGAACTTCGCCCGCGCTGGAAACGCGGGCTGACGCTGGTTGACGGCAGCCTTGGCGAACTCGTCGGCGAAACCTATTCGAGGCAATATTTCCCGGCGAACGCGAAGGCGAAGATGGAGACTCTCGTCGCAAACCTGAAGCTGGCGATGGGTGATCGCATCCGCAGCAACAGCTGGATGGCACCTGCGACCAAGGAGGCCGCGCTTGCAAAGCTTGCGAAGATGGATGTGATGGTCGGCTATCCCGACAAATGGCGCGATTATTCGGGGCTGAAGATCGATCCTGCCGACCTCTACGGCAATGTGAAGCGCAGCGCGGCGTTTGAATATGCCTATTCCTTGTCGGACCTGAACAAGCCGGTGGACCGCAAGAAATGGTCGATGAATCCGCAGGAGGTGAATGCCTATAACGGCGGGCTCGAGAACAAGATCGTGTTCCCCGCCGGCATCCTGCAGGCGCCCTACTTCAGCGAGAGCGTGGACGACGCGGTGAATTACGGCGCGATCGGCGCGGTCATCGGCCACGAGATCACGCATGGTTTCGATGATCAGGGACGCAAGATCGACGCCGAAGGCGCCGTGCGCGACTGGTGGACGCCGGAGGACGCGGCGCGTTTCGATGCGCAGGCCAAGGCGTTCGGCGCACAGTATGCGACCTATGAGGCGGCTCCGGGATCGTTTATCAACCCCGACCTGACGATGGGCGAGAACATCGCCGATCTCGCGGGACTGGAGGTCGCCTATGACGCCTATCGGCGATCGCTTGGCGGCAAGCCGGCGCCGGTGATCGACGGACTGACCGGCGACCAGCGCTTTTTCCTCGCCTTTGCGCAGGCGTGGCGGACGAAACAGCGCGAGGATGCTGTAAAGCAGCAGGTGGCGAGCGATCCGCACAGTCCGGCGCGCTGGCGGATCATCGGCCCTGTGCGCAACGTCGATGCATGGTATAAGGCGTTCAACGTCGATGCGGGCGCCAAATATTACCTGAAGCCCGAGGCGCGCACCAGAATCTGGTAGTCCTGAGACCCCTTTCTCAGGACTGGGCGGGGGCGGCCTCGTGCCGTCCCCGTACCACCATTACGGTCAGCGACAATGCCGCTCCGGTAATGACGAAGAGCGCGGGGAAGCCGCCCAGCACCGACATCATGCGGATGCCGTCGATGCCGCCGCCGGCGACGAGTACAAGCGCGACAAGCCCGACAGTGACGCCCCACACTGCCTGCACGCCCAATGGTGCCTCGGGCGCGTCGGGCGAGATGCCGTGCGTCGACAGCGCGCTCATCGCGGAGACATTGGCGTCGGCACCCGCGACATAGGACAGGAAGATCGCAAAGAGTACGGTCGCGGCGACGACGGGTCCGCCGCCGAGCGCGCTGAACAGCCGGAACAGAACCGGGTCGGGGCCCTGGGCGGTCAGGACGGCGTAGAGGCCGGCGCCGCTCTGCTGGTCGAGCGCGATGGTTGCGCCGGCAATCGCCGTCATCCACACCGCGCCGAACAGCGATGGCAGGATCAGATTATACATGATGAAGGCGCGGACGCTGTAGCCGACCGCGAGGCGGCCGAGAAAGAGTGCGGTGACCGGCGCCCAGGCGAACCAGTTGGCCCAGTTGAAGATCGTCCATTGGCGATGCCAGCCGGTGTCGACGTCGAGGCCGAGGTTGCGGGGGATGAAGGTGCGGAAGTAGTCGAAGGTGCCGCGCAGCGAGAGGTCCAGCATGGCGGCGGTCGGGCCGGCGAGCAGGACGAAGGCGATAATTGCAAAGAAAATCCAGGTATTTAGCACCGATAGTCCGGCGATACCCTTTTGCAGGCCGGTCGCTGCCGAGACGAGAAAGCTGACGACGATCGCCGCCGCGATCATCCAGCGCAGCGCCGCGCCGCCATCGAAGCCCCCGATTCCCTCGATCCCGCCCGCGAGCGCGAGCAGGCCGGCGCCGAGCGAGGCCGCCATGCCCGCGACGAGCGCGTAGAGGCAGACGATGTCGATACCCGTGCCCACCGGTCCGTGCGCGCGCCGGCCGAGCAGGGGGACAAAGAGCGAGGAGAGGCTGAAGGGTTCGCCGCGGTTGTAATAGACGAGCGCGAAGGCGAGGCCCGCGACGGTGTAGATCGCGTAGGGCGTCAGCGTCCAGTGGAGGAACATCGTCGACATGGCGAAGGTCGCGGCGGCGTCGCTGCCCGGCTGCAGACCGAGCATCGCGGGCGGGTCGTTCAAATGGAACAGCGGCTCGGCCGCGCCCCAGAAGAGGATGCCGGTGGCGATCGTGGTGCAAAGCGTGACGGCGAACCAGCGCCAGCGCGAGAGGATCGGCCTCGCCCCGGCGCCGCCGATGATCCGCCCGCCGAGCGGCGAGAGCGCGATCGCGGCGAGCAGCGCAAGGAAACCGATCCCCGCCCAGGCGAAAAGCGGAGAGAAATAGCGCAAGATCCAGTCGTTGATCGCGGTTTCGACGGCGACGAAGGCGGCGCCCTGCCAGAGGCTGAGGACGACCGCGGCGAGCAGGACCGCGAGCGGGGTGAAAAACACCGGTCGATTGAGGGGATGCTGCGCTGGTGCTGGCAAACGGGCGGCCGATCGGTCAAGGTGGGGCGGCCCAGCATGGCGGCTGCCACGCGCAAGGTCAAATCGGGCGGGGAACGCGACATTCGGGCAAAGCGTTGGACCGGCAGACGAGTGTATTTGAAGGAGTGCTTCGATGACCAGGACCATATTGATGGCGGCCGCCACGCTTGCGTTGTTCGGATCGGGGCAGGTCGCGGCGTTCCAGACGCCCGCCGACCCGGCCCCGGCCGCGAAACCGGCGAAGGACGGGACGACGACCGAGGAGCGCGCGAACACCGCCCGGTTGAATGCCGAGCAGGCGGCACGCGCGAAGGCCGACAACACGACCTATGCGCAGGAAGTGTCGGCGGCACAGCAGCAGGTGGCGCACGACCAGCAGGTCTTTACCGAGGAAACGGCCACCTATGAGGCGGAAAAGGCGCGGGTTGCCGCGATGTCGGCCGAGGAGCGCATGAAGTGGGAGGCCGATGTCGCCGCGTGCAAGGCCGGCGACAAGACCCGCTGTGCGCCGCCGGCGGTCACGCCACCCCGCTGACGCATCATTCTTCGCCCGCAGATGTCCCGGTTTTGCCGATCGGGACGTCGACCGGCGCTTCCGTGACCGCTGCTGCCGGACTCTCGCCGGGTGACGGCTGGTCGGGGAAACGGCCGCCGTAACGATAGCCGTCGTCGGCGGGTTCGGGCGGCGGCATATCGATGTCGACGGCACCGAGGTCACGAAACGCGTCGTCCATCCGGTTCTCGCGATCGGCGCGGAGCCGCGCCGCGACGCCATAGCTGTCGGCGCAGCCGGGGCAGGGCGCCGCCGCGCCTTCGTCGGGCGCGACAAGCGCGCCGGGATTGGCGCTGAGGTGCGAATAGGAGGCGGGCGCGTCGCTGCCCCGGCCGAGGCGTGTTCCGACCGCCATTTCGCCGAGCACCGCGCCGCCGATGACCCCGATCAGGACGAAGCCGAGCCAGCGGGCGGCGCGCGGGCCGCCGTCACGAATCGCGGAGAAAGATAATTTCCTCTGCATCGACCGATTTGGTCATGATGATGTCATTCTTGCAACCGTGATGTCATGAAATTGCTCGACCGCCGACCGTTCGTCGATCCGCGAAGGACTTTCGTCCGCAAATCGAGCCGCTGTTCGCGCCGATCGATCCAAACGCGATTCTCGTGACGTCCAGGGAGTATCACCCCTTTGCGGGATATCGGGCAACGGTCTCCCCGGTCCGCCATCCGGTATCCCGCATCCTTTGAAGAGAGGACTCCCCCATGGCGAAACTTTCCCTGATCATGCTGGCGGTGCCGATGGCGCTGGCCGGCTTTTCGGTTCCGGCCGCGGCCGAGGACGATATCGACGATGATCGTTACACGGTCATCGTGCCCTATAACGATCTGAACCTGTCGAGCGTCGAGGGCCGCGAGCGGCTGACCACGCGCGTCAAATATGCGGTGAAGAAGGTATGCGGCAGCCGGCCGCTTCACCGTCAGACCTTGCGCGAACGCGCGGGCAGCCTTCGCTGTCACGATACTGCGATGGCCGATGCCGACGTGAAACTGGCCGGCTTGTTCAACGGCGGCGGCGCGCGCTACGCCGATCGCGGCAGGATCGTCGTCGTCGCGGCTCCGTGACGACGCACTGACCCGGCGGCCCGGGAGGCGGCCATGCCCTGACGGCATGGCCGCCTTTTCCCGTTCAGGCGTGCATGATCGCCTTTACGTCGTGGAGATAGGTGCGGCCGATGCGATGCACGCCGCCTTCGCCGAGGTCGACGCTCCATGCGCCGTCGCCGTGATGTTTCAGCCCGACAATGCCATCGCGGCGGATCATCTTCGACCGGTGAATGCGCATGAACTGGTCGGGATTCATCCGGGCTTCGAGCGATTTGATCGTCTGGTGAATGAGCCAGCTGCGCGCGCCGACATGGAGGCGCATATAATCGCGCTCGGCTTCGATCAAGTCGACCTGCGCGGCGTCGATACGCAGCATTTCGCCGCGGTTCTGAACCCAGAATTCGTTGATCCATTTGCTCTTTTGCGCTGGCGATCGTTCGGTCGCGCGCCATTCGCGGACCCGCGACAGCGCGCGCGCGAGGCGATCGGGCGATACGGGCTTGAGCAGATAGTCGACCGCGGCGACATCGAACGCTGCGACGGCATAGCGGTCGAAGGCGGTGACGAAGACGATCGCCGGCAGGTTGTCGAGCCCTTCGATCGCCGCGGCCACTTCCAGCCCGTTGAGGTCGGGCATCGCGATGTCGCAGAGGACGAGGTCGGGCGCGAGCGCGTCGACCATGCGGAGGGCGGAGGCGCCGTCGCTGGCGGTGCCGACGAGCGAAATGCCGTCCTGTTGCCCGGCGAGGATCTGCAGGCGTTCGATCGCCAGCGGTTCGTCGTCGACGATGAGCGTGCGCAAGGTCTGGATCATAGGGTCAGCAAGCCTCTCGTGCCAGTGGCAGCCAGAGCGAAACGACAAAGCCGCCATTGTCCGATTTGCCCCATTCGCATCCGGCGGCAGGACCGTAGCGCGTCAGCAGGCGTTCGCGAACATTGCCGAGGCCGAGCCCGGTGCCCGACGCCGGAACCGGCGCCTTCGGATCGATGTCGTTTTCGATGCGCAGCACGATCAGCCCATATTCGGCGCTGGCGGTGAGCCGGATGGCGATTTTGCCCTTGCTGGGCGACACGCCGTATTTGATCGCATTTTCGATGATCGGCTGCAGGATCAGCACGGGAACGCAGGCGTGCTTGAGCTCGTCGGGCATCGTCACCTCGACCTGCAAACGGTCAGGAAAGCGCGCCTGTTCGATGTCGAGATAGAGCCGCTGGAGCGCGATTTCCTCGTCGAGGCTGACGAGCTGCTCGGGATCGACCGCGAGGCTCGATCGCAGGAAGGAGGAGAGATTCATGATCATTGTCTCGGCTTCGGCCTTCGATCCCTTGAGCACGAGTGTGGAAAGCGAATTGAGCGTGTTGAACAGGAAGTGGGGATTGACCTGATAATGGAGCGCGCGAAGCTGTGCCGTCTGCGCCTCGATCCGGAAATGGTTCGCGCGCCGTTCGACCGCGCGCATTTCGTTGGCGTAGCCGAAGGCAACGTAGAGCGCCGCCCAGACCGCAAAGAAGAAATACCAGCGGATCGAGCTGTCGAGAATCAGCACGGTTTCCCACGCGCCCGGATATTTGGCCTGCATCTCCTCGATCAGCTTGGCGCTGTCGGAAACCGGAAACCAGTAATAGAAGACGAGGAGGTTGATCGTCGCATAGACGATGACAAGCGGTACAGCGGTCCCCATGGCCGCCGCGAGCCGCGCGCCGAAGCTTTGTGGCTGGGCGCGCTGCAGCAGCTGGTAGAGGACGAAGGTGCACAGGATCCCGGCGACGACGACGACGGCGCGCCGTCCGGCCGACGGCCATTGTTCGGGGGCGCCGGTGAGCATCGCGAGACCGGTGGTGATCAGGAAGTAGATCACCCACATCGCGATGATCGATCCGATCGCGACGCGCGGATTGACGCGGGCGTCGGAGGCGCGCCAGTCGGGCGCCGCGGCCAACATTTTCGCGCGCTGGTCGCGCAGCGCGTCTTTGCGGTTCGTCATGTTCATTGCGTCTGCTTTAGCGCCAAAGGCCGATCGATAGCTAGCGGGCACCGGGCCGCCAGTCGAAGCGGCGCGCACCTTGGTCGAAAGTCGGACGATGGTCAGGCGGCCGGTTGCGGCAGCGTCCGGCGCCAGTTGCCGCGCCGGTAGATGGTCCAGGCCATCGCGAGCGAGGCGAGCGACGAGAGCGGGAAGCTCCACCAGAGAATGTCGCTGCCGACTGCGGGATAGCCGAAATAATAGATGCCGAGGCGGATCGGGAACATCGACAGGAACAGGATGACGAGCGGCGGCACGACCGAGCCGTTGGCGCGCAGCGTGCTGATGAGCACGATCGTCGTGCCGAACGGCAGGAAGGTCCAGGTCGCGATCAGCTGGATATTGCGCGCAACGTCGATGGCGGGGCTCTCGCTGCCGAGGAAGAGCGCGAGCGCGGCACGGTCGAAGATCAGCAGCAGGACGATCAGCACGCCGGTCATCACGAGGTTGATGGCGATGCCGCTGTTCGTCACCGATGCGACGCGATCCCAGCGGCCGGCGCCGATATTCTGCGCCGCCATCGAGCTGACCGCGGCGCCGACCGCGAGCGCGGGCATCTGGATATAGTTCCAGAGCTGGAGCGTCGCGCCATAGGCGGCAGCGGTGACGAGCCCCTCGCGGTTGACGAGCCCGACCATGACGAGCCCGGCGCCCGAGATCACGAGCATCTGGGCGCCCATCGGCAGGCCGCGCCCGATGATGAAGCGCAGTTCGGACCATTTGGGATAGAGATAGGCGAGTTCGCGGCCGCGAAGGCGGAGGACATGGTTCTTCGCATAGAACCAGGCGATCATTCCCGCGAGGCTGATCGTCCCGGCAGCTGCGGTCGCCAGCGCGCTGCCTGCGATACCGAGGCGCGGGAAGGGGCCGAGGCCGAGGATGAGCACCGGGTTGAAGACGATGTCGAGCACGACCGCGAGGATCATGAAGCGGAGCGGGGTCACCGCATCGCCCGCGCCGCGCGACGCCATCATCAGCGTCACCGAGAGCATCGAGGCGGGGACGGCGAGGAAGGTGACGCGGAGATAGTCGTGCGCGAGTGCAAAGGCTTCGGGCGGCGTTTCGAGCCAGCGCAATATGCGGTCGGAGGCGAACCAGCCGAGGATCGCGATCACGACCGAGAAGATCAGCGCGAGGCCGATCACGCCGCCGGTCGCGCGGCGCGCGGCGTCAATCTCGCCGCGGCCCATCGACTGGCCGATAAGGACGGTCGCCGCCATGCCGAAACCGAAGAAGGCGCCGAACATCAGAAACATGATGATGTTGGCGTTGGCGGTCGCGGCGAGCGCGCCCTCACCGAGGAATTGTCCGACCCAGATCGAGTTCACCGAGCCCGAAAGCGTCTGGAGGATGTTCGACGCGAGCGTCGGCAGCGCGAAGAGGATCAGCGTTTTGGTGATCGGCCCCTGCGTCAGGTCCATCCGCCCGCCGCCGCGGGCGGTCTGGCGCGGCGGGACGGGACTTGCGGCCGGATCGGCGGCTGTGGCGACGGGCGTCGGGGTGAGGGGCGCGTCGTCGCTCAGGTCGGTCGTCATTCGGGTCCGCCTTCGAGGTCGCCGGTGCACTGGAGTTCGGGATCCTCTTTCGCCATGCGTTCGAATTCGCGGGTCTGCTTCGTGATCCCGGGGAAAAGCCGGTCGGGCGCGACATGATAGGATGCGATGAGCGTTACAGCCCATGCGTAGTGGCGCGCGCCTGCGGCGCAGCTGTCACTGCCGCCGTCGCCTTCGCCCCAGACGGTGCGCCAGCCGCTATTGTCGTCGCGGGTCAGAATGACTCTGAAGCCGCCGATCGCCCCATTGTCGCCTTCGGCATAGGCAATCGCGCGGGTCCCGTCGTGCCAGACCCTGAGGTGGCGGAAGGTAAAGCGAAAATCAGGGTGCGCGCGCAGCGCGCCGAGGATCGCGTTGCGCTCGGCGCTGCCAACCGCGGGCGTGTGCGGGGCCGCTTCGCTGGCAGCCAGCGGCGCCGCGAACAGCAGCACCGTGGCCACAAGCGGAGCACGGCAGCCGCGCATCACCCCAGCCGCGCCAGCGCGGCGGTCAGGCGATCGGCTTCGGCTTCCTTGGCGGCGTGGTCGGCGCGGGCCTTTTCGACCGCTTCGGGCTTGGCGCGCTCGACGAACGACGGGTTGTTCAGGCGCCCGGCGAGGCCGTCGCGTTCCTTCGTCGCGGCGGCGAGCGCCTTGGTCAGACGGTCGCGTTCGGCAGCGATGTCGATCACGCCTTCGAGCGGGACGGTGATCGTCTCGCCCTCGACGACGAGCTGCGCCGATGCGCCGGCGGGGGCGGGGTCGAAGCTGACTCTTTCGAGGCGTGCGAGGCGGTCGAGCTGTGCCGCAAGCTTGTCGGTGCGGCCCTTCAGCGACGCCGGGAAATGCGCGGTCAGGCGCGCGCCCGGCGGCAGGCCGAGTTCGGCCTTGGCGGTGCGGAGTTCGCTGACGAGCCTGATAAGCCAGTCGATGTCGGCGCTGGCTTTGGCGTCCTTTTCGGCGGCGCGCGCGGGCCATTTCGCGGTGATCAGCGGATAGTCGGCGCGGTCGCCGAGCCCCGTCCACAGCTCTTCGGTGATGAAGGGCATGAAGGGGTGGAGCATGACGAGGATCTGGTCGAGCACCCAGCCGGCGACGGCTTTCGTCTCGTCGTCGATCGCGCCCTTGATCAGCTCGAGATACCAGTCGCAGAAGCGGTCCCACGCAAAGCTGTAGATCGCGTTTGCGGCCTCGTCGAAGCGATAGGCTGCAAACGCCGTCTCCATCGCGGCGACGGTATCGGCGACCTCGCCGATGATCCAGCGGTTGACCGGCAGGTTCGCGGCGGGCGCCTCGAAGCTGGTCGAGGCCGAAATGCCGTTGGCTTCGCAGAAGCGCGCGGCGTTCCAGAGCTTCGTCGCGAAGTTGCGATAACCAGCGAGGCGCGCGTCATCCATCTTGATGTCGCGGCCCTGGCTTTCCATCGCCGACATGAAAAAGCGCAGCGCATCGGCGCCATATTGGTCGATCAGCCCGAGCGGATCGACGACATTGCCCTTCGACTTCGACATCTTCGCGCCGTCGGGCGCGCGGACGAGGCCGTGGAGATAGAGCGTTTTCCACGGCACGTCGCCCATGAACTCCATCCCCTGCATCGCCATCCGCGCATCCCAGAAGAAGAGGATGTCGAAGCCCGAGATGAGCACGTCGTTGGGGTAGTGGCGCTTCAGGAGCTCCGTATTCTCGGGCCAGCCGAGCGTCGCGAAGGGCCAGAGCGCGGAGGAGAACCAGGTGTCGAGGACGTCCTCGTCCCGCCAAAGCAGAACCTTGCCCTGATCCATGTTGCTTGCGTAAGCCGCCGCCTCATCGCGAGTGGCGATTACAATCTCGCGATCGCCGTAAACTTCACGAGCTTGTTCAAGCAATTCGTCTTCGTTGTTAGCAACGAAATTGAGCGTATCGAACGACGGTATTAGCGCACCGTCGTTGGTGTGCGGTCCATACCACGCCGGAATCCGGTGCCCCCACCAGAGCTGGCGCGAGACGCACCACGGCTGGATATTCTCCATCCAGTTGAAGAAGGTCTTTTCCCACGTCTTCGGAACGATGTTGATGCGCCCGTCGCGCACCGCCTGCATCGGCGGCTGCGCGAGCGTTTCGGCGTCGACATACCATTGATCGGTCAGCCAGGGCTCGATCACCACGCCGCCGCGATCGCCGAACGGCGTCTGGATCGTGCGCGGCTCGGCGTCGTGTTCGGCGCCGTCCTTGTCGACATGGGGGATCAGGAAGCCGGCTTCCTTCATCCGCGCCACGACCAGTTCGCGCGCGCCGTCCTTGCCGTTGCGGCGGAAGCGGTGGAGGCCCAAATACTCCTCGGGGATCAGCCCGTCGGCGGTCTGGATGACATTGGCGTCGCCGTCGAGCATGTTGAGCATCTCGCCGGGCTTGAACCCCGCGCGCTTGCCGACGTCGAAGTCGTTGAAATCATGTCCGGGCGTGATCTTCACCGCGCCGCTGCCGAGTTCAGGATCGGCATGCTCGTCGGCGACGACCCTGAAGCGGCGGCCGGTGATCGGCTGGAGAATATACTTGCCGATCACGCTCTTGTAGCGCGCGTCGTCGGGGTGCACCGCGACCGCCATGTCGGCGAGCATCGTTTCGGGGCGCGTCGTCGCGACCTCGATATAGTCGCGGCCGTCGTCGAGCGTCACGCCGTCGGCGAGCGGATATCTGAAGTGCCAGAAGCCGCCCTGCACTTCGTGCGTCTCGACCTCGAGGTCCGAAATCGCGGTCCTGAGCTTCGGATCCCAGTTCACCAGCCTTTTGTCGCGGTAGATCAGGCCTTTTTTGTGGAGATCGACGAAGACCTTGACCACGGCCTGCGTGAAATGCGGGTCCATCGTGAACTGTTCGCGGCTCCAGTCCATCGAGCAGCCGAGGCGGCGGAGCTGGCCGGTAATCTGGCCGCCGCTCTCGCCTTTCCACTGCCACACCTTCTCGACGAATTCGTCGCGGCTGTAGTTGGTGCGCTTGTCCTGCCGCTCCTCGAGCTGGCGTTCGACGACCATCTGCGTCGCGATCCCGGCATGATCCATCCCGACGACCCACAGCGCGTCCTTGCCGCGCAGGCGCTCGTAACGGACGAGCACGTCCTGCAGCGTGTTGTCGAGCGCATGGCCGATGTGGAGCGCGCCGGTGACGTTCGGCGGCGGATTGACGATCGTGAAGGGTGTCGCGTCGGGACGCGCGGGGCGATAGAGCCCGCGGCTTTCCCACTCATGGGTCCATTTCGCCTCGATAGCGGCGGGATCGAAGGTTTTTTCCATCGGCATAGCCGGGCGCCTTTGCCAGCCGGGGCGCGAGGCGGCAAGGGGGAACGAACCTACGCCTCGTCATGCCGGACTTGATCCGGCATCCATTCCGCGGTCGCAGAGATGGACCCCGGATCAAGTCCGGGGTGACGAGGTGATGGGAGGCTCGCCTATTTCTTCAAATGGCTGCCCAGCCAGTCGAACACGGTCCGGTGCCACTGGACGCTGTTCGCCCCCTTCAGGACCCAGTGATTCTCGTCGGGGAAGACGAGCAGCTGCGACGGGATGTTCCGGCGCTGGAGTGCGGTGAACGCCGCGAGACCCTGCGTGTAAGGGATGCGGAAATCCTTCTCGCTGGTGATCACCAGCATCGGGGTTTTCCATTTGGTCACATGGTTGACGGGATTCCATTTTTCATATTCTTGCGGAACCTGGAAATAGGGGCCGCCATGCTCCCATTCGTCGAACCACAGCTCCTCGGTTTCATACGCCATCGCGCGCGCATCGAAGACGCCGTCGTGCTGGACAAGGCATTTGAAGCCGTCGGTCCACTGGCCCGCGATCCAGTTCATCATATAGCCGCCATAGGAGGCGCCGAGCGCGCAGGCGTTGGCGATGTCGAGCTGGGCATCCTGCTTGCCGGCGGCCGCGAGGCCGAGGCGGAGATCTTCGAGCGGCTTTCCGCCCCAATCCTTGTTGATGCTGTCGGTGAAGGCCTGACCGTAACCCGTAGAACCATGGAAATCGACGCTGACGACGCCATAGCCCTGCTGCGCGAAGAGGCGCGGATTCCAGCGTGTCGACCAGGCGTTGCCGAAGCTGCCCTGCGGGCCGCCATGGACGATGAAGGCGACCGGAAGCTTCTGGACGGGGCTGAGGGGTTTCAGGATGATGCCCCACACCTTGTCGCCATTGGCGCCGGCGAACTGCATCCGGTCGAGTTCGACCGGATCGAACTGCGCCAGCGTCGCTGCGTTGACCGCCGTGATCTGGCTGACCTTGCCCTTTGCGTCGCGGACATAAAGGTCGGTCGGCGCGAGCGCGGTGTTGCGCGAATAGAGTAATGCGCCGCCGGCAAGCGGGGTCACGTCGCCGACATTGCCATCGAAGGCTTCGGTCGAGGCTTTCAGCTTCTCGACCTTGCCGCTCGCCGCATCGACCCTGAAGACAGGATGTTCGAGCGTGTCCTGCGCGGTGACATAGAGCGATTTGCCATCCGCCGACCACGCGATCGAAGCGACCGAGCGGTCCCATGCGTCGGTCAGCTTACGCGTTGCGCCGGTCGACAGGTCGCGGAGCATGAGCACCTGCCGGTCGGCCTCATAGCCCGGCCGCGCCATCGCGGCATAGGCGAGCCATTTGCCGTCGGGCGAGGGGGCGGGGAGCGTGTCGGTCGCCTGATTGTCCTGCGTCAGGTTGACCGGCGACATCCGGCTGTCGAGCAGCCAGCTGTAGATATCGAGATTGGTCGAGGTCGGTTCGTCCCGGTCGGCCTTGCGCAGCGTGAAATAGACGGTGCGGCTGTCGGGGCCCCACGCGAGTTCGCTGCCGTCGCCGAAGGGCTTCGACGGGCTGTCGCCGGTCAGGCCGCCGTCGACTGCGCGGTCCATCGTCGCCTTGCCGTCGACGAGATTGAAGACGAACGGACGGCTGTAGGTGCCGGGGGTTTCCCAGCTGTCCCAGTGGCGGACGAAGCCCGCACCATCCTTGTAAAGGCGGCCGCTGCCCGGGCCGACGAGCGCACCCTTGTCCTTCGCGTCGCAGCCGAAACTGGTACATTCGCGCGGCACGTCGCCCCAGACGAGCAGCTTTGTGCCGTCGGGGGAGATTTTGAAACCCGCGACCTCGGCACTGGCGCTGGTGACCTGCGTTGCGGCCGCATTTGCCTTCGGATCGATCCGCCAGACCTGATCGCTGCCCGATGCGTTCGAGATAAAGAAGAGCGTGCCATCCTTGTCGAACGCGGGTGCGGTTTCATTCTTGCCCGCGGCGTCGGCGATGGCGACGGGCTTGGCATCTTTCGCATTGCGATCGAGGAGCCACAGGCCGGTCGAGCGCTTGTAGGTTTCCGCTTCGGTCTCGGTCATCTGAAAGACGACCCAGCGCCCGTCGGGCGACGCCGTCGGCGCGGCGACGCGCCTCAGTGTCGCAAGATCGACCTCGGTCATCGGCCGGGCGAAAGCAGGGGCGGAAAGGGCGGCGGCGAGCACGATCGCGCTGGACAGGATAAGGTTTCGCATGAACGCGGTTTAGCGATGCGCCGCGTGGGTTCAAGGATGAACCGACCCGGATCGCCCGCGACTCCCCGCGGTCGCTGAAAATCGGGACTTGGCGATAATAAATCAAACCTCTCTGGCGCAGTGCCGTCCGATGCGCCATCGGGCCGCCCGCAAGGAGACAATTGTGGCCCAGCCGGATTCGAGTCGGATTTTCATACCGCTGCTGGCGGGCGCCAGCCTGCGTGACCGGGCGGTTGCGAGCGCGGGTGCACTCGTCGGCATCAGCCTCGCTGGCCTGATCTGCGCGGCGATGTTCCCGGCCACGATGCCGTGGATCATCGCACCGATCGGCGCGTCGGCGGTGCTGCTGTTCGCGGTACCCGCAAGCCCGCTGGCCCAGCCTTGGTCGATCGTGGGCGGCAACGTCATTTCCGGTATTTTCGGGCTGGTCGTGGCGCAGGCGATCGGCGAACCTGCCTTTGCTGCCGCGCTGGCCGTATCGACCGCCATATTGGTGATGTCGCTCGCGCGCTGTCTTCACCCTCCGGGCGGCGCGGTCGCGCTCAGCGCGGTCCTTGGCTGGCAGAGTTTCGCGGGGCATGTCGTCGATTTTCTTGTGCCGGTGCTGCTCAATTCGCTGATCCTCGTCGCGATCGGGATGCTGTTCCATCGCTTCTCGGGGCACAGTTATCCGCACCGTGCAAGGCCGGTCGACGGGAAGGTGGTTCCGCAAGAGCCGGTGGGGCTGCTGATGGACGATATCGACGGCGCGCTCGCCGATCTCGGCGAAACCTTCGATATCAGCCGCGAGGACCTCGCCCTGCTGCTGGCGCGCGCCGAGGCGCATGCGGCGGAACGCGTCGCGAGGGCGCAGATCGCGCGTGCGGGGAGCAAGCTTGCGGCCGAAAGAACGAAAAAGCGGAAGCACGAAAAGGTTGGTCCCTAACGGACGAGTGTGCCGCCCTTCATCACATGGTCGACCTTTTCGAGCACGGCGATATCGGCAAGCGGATCGGCCTTCACCGCGACGAAATCGGCGTAGCGGCCGGGCAGAATGGCACCGACATCGCCGCGGCCCATCTCTTCGGCCGCGCGCCCGGTCGCGGACCGGATCGCCTGCATCGGCGTCATCCCGTATTTGACCATATTGCGGAACTGGCGCGCGTTAAGCCCATGCGGATAGACGCCCGCGTCGGTCGCATAGCCGATGTTGACCCCGAGTTCGACCGCGCGGCGAAAGGCGGCGCGCTGCGCTTCGGTCGTCTCGCGATTCTTGCGCAGATATTCCTCGGGCCAGCCCTCCTTCGTGCCGACCTCGTCGATATATGTGCCGTTATAGATATCCATCGCGAGCCACGTGCCGTGCTTCTTCGCAAGTTGCAGCGTTTCTTCGTCGGCAAGGCTCGCATGTTCGATGCTGTCGACCCCGGCGTTGATCGCATTCCGGATACCGATCGCGCCGTGCGCGTGCGCGGTGACTTTCTTGCCGCGCGCATGCGCAACCTTGACGATCGCCTCGAGCTGTTCGGGCGTCAGTTCGGGGGCGCCGGGTTCGGTCCCGATCGCGAGTACCGCGCCGGTCGCGATCGTCTTGATGAAATCGGCGCCATGGTCGAGCAGATACGCTGTCTTTTCCGCCGCTTCTTCGGGCGTCGCCGCGACGCCTAGGCGCATGTCGGGTGGCAATTCGTCGTTCGGGACCACGCCGTTGAGTTCGCCGCCGCCCTTCGGGATAGTGAGGTAGGCGCCCGCGACCCACATGCGCGGGCCCGGCACGTCGCCGCGATCGATCGCATTGCGCAGCGTCACGTCGGTGAGCCCGCGATAGGTGCCGACATCGCGCACGCTGGTGAAACCCGCTTCGAGCGTGACGCGCGCGTTGCGCGCGCCGACGAGTGCCGTCTCGGCCGGCGACGCCTTCATTGGCGCGGCGAGGTCGGCGCTCTGGCCAAGGTCGGCAAGGTGCGTGTGGAGGTCGATGAGGCCGGGCAGGACGGTGAAACCCGACCAGTCGACGATCGTCGCGCCGTCGGGTGCCTTGCCGCAAGCGCCGATCGCCTTGATGCGTTCGGCCTCCACAGTGACGCACTGGCCGGTACGGACATCGTTCGAGACGCCGTCGATCAGTCGCCCCGCCTCGATATAGAGGGTTTCTGCCGACGCCGGCGATGCCGCCAAAAGACCCGCTGCGATCGCCGTGGTCAGATGGCGGTATCGAAAGCGTCGCACTGGCGCGGGTCCCCCGATTGCAGGCCGCGGCGCAGCCAGGTCATGCGTTGCTCGCTCGTCCCGTGGGTGAAGCTTTCGGGAACGGGGCGTTGCCCCGCCGAGCGCATCAGCGTGTCGTCGCCGATCGCATTGGCGGCGCGCATCGCTTCCTCCATGTCGCCGGCTTCCATCACCGGCTGGCCGGCGCTGTTGCGCGCACGCGATGCCCAGACGCCGGCGTAGCAATCGGCCTGCAGTTCCATGCGGACCTGCAGCGCGTTGCCCTCGGCCTGCGAGGCGCGGCCCTGCGCGCGGCGGACCTGATCCGAAATGCCGCTGATCGTCTGGATATGGTGGCCGACTTCGTGCGCGACGACATAGGCTTGCGCGGCGTCACCGGCGGCGCCGAAGCGCTGCTCGAGTTCGCGGAAGAAGGCGGTGTCGAGGTACACGCCCTGATCGGCGGGGCAATAGAAGGGGCCCATTGCCGCCTGCGCCGCGCCGCAGCCCGATCGGTTCTGGTCGGTGAAGAAATTGAGCGTGGGTTTCCGATAGCCGTTGATGAGGCCGCCCCAGACCTGATGCGTCGAGCCGAAGACGTTGCACGCGAAGCGTTCGGCCTGCGTATCGCACGCCACATTCGCGCCGCTTCGGCTGTCGGCCATCGGATCGCCTGTGCCGCCGCCGCTGCTGAACATGCTGGCGCCCGGGCCGAGGACAAAGAAGGCGACCGCGCCGAGCAGCAAAATTGTGCCGCAGCCCATCTTGCGGCCGAGCAGCATCGGAAGAAAGCCGATCAGCAGCCCGCCGAGGCCGCCGCCTCCGCCTCCGCCGCCGAAACCACCACCGCCCCGACCGAGATCGCGAATATCGTCTCCGGGATCATAATCGTCGAGGCGCATCGGGCTTCTCCAGCGGTAAAGGGTCGTTCCGGAGCGAGTGTTACAGCAGCGCCGGGCAATTGGAAGGGGCTTCGCAGCCGACAAGCCATTGCAATGGCGCGTGCTGCGGTGCACAAATCGCGCACCGCCAACCGAGGATCGCGAGTCCATGCCCCGCCGCGCCGCCCGTGCCGCCCTGCCGCTTCCCGACCTCGTCGTGCTCGTCCTGCAGGGCGGCGGCGCGCTCGGCGCGTTTCAGGCGGGCGTCTACGAGGCGCTGATCGAACTCGGCATCGAGCTCGACTGGGTTGCGGGCATCTCGATCGGCGCGGTCAATGCCGCGATCATTGCCGGGAACGAACGCGATCAGGCGGTGGGCAGGATGCGCGAGTTCTGGGAAGGCGTGTCGTCGGCGCTCCCCTCGCTGCCGACGCCCGACAACGACTGGGCGCGCGAATGGTCGCATATGGCGGCGGCGGGGCAGGTGATGGCGTTCGGCGTTCCCGGCTTTTTCATCCCGCGCTTTCCGCCGCCCGCCCTGGCCGAACGGCAGACGCCCGAGGCGATCAGCTTCTATGACACGAGCCCGCTCGTGGCGACGCTCGACCGGCTCGTCGACTGGGACCGGGTGAACAACGGCAAGGTCCGCCTGTCGGTCGGCGCGGTGGCGGTCGAAACCGGAAATTTCCGCTATTTCGATACGACATGCGACACGATCGATGCGCGGCACATATTGGCGTCGGGCGCGCTGCCGCCCGGCCTGCCGCCGGTCGAGATCGACGGGACATGGTATTGGGACGGCGGGCTCGTCTCGAACACGCCGCTCGAGCATGTCGTCGCATCGGCGAACGACGACATGCTGGTGTTCCAGGTCGACCTCTTCCCCGCGCGCGGCGAACGGCCGCACGATCTGGAAGAGGCCTGGTCGCGCGAGAAGGACATCCGCTATTCGAGCCGCACGCGGCGCATTTCGGACGGGCTGGTGCGGCGGCGCAAGGAGCACCGGCTGATCGACCGGATGCTGCAAAAATTGCCCGGGGAATTCGCCGACCTGCCCGAGGTGAAGGCGGTACGGAAAATGGTCGATTGCAAGGCACTCAACCTCGTCCAGCTGATCCACCAGCCGCCCGCGTGGCAGACCGGCGCGCGCGACTTCGAATTCTCGCGCTCGACGATGGAGGTCAACTGGGCGCTCGGGCGCGCCGCGGTCGAGGCCGCGATGAAGGACGGCCACCTGCTCGCCGACAGCATCGCCGAAGGGCGATCGGACAGTTTTGCGGTGCAGTCCGACGGGCTGAAACCGAAATCGGGCCAAGATATTGGCTGAAAATCTCCCCCACTGAAAGGATCAGAGCATGCGCCTCAAGGGAAAGACCGCCCTCGTCACCGGATCGACGTCGGGCATCGGGCTCGGCATCGCGAAGGCTTTTGCGGCCGACGGTGCGAACATCATCATCAACGGCTTCGGCGACGCCGATGCGGTCGAGACCGAGCGCAAGGGGCTGGAGGCGATCAGCGGCGGCAAGGCGGCCTATGACGGCGCCGACCTGACGAAGCCCGACCAGATCGAGGCGATGTTCCAGCGCGCCGACAAGGATTTCGGCGGGGTCGACATCCTCGTCAACAATGCGGGGATGCAGTTCGTGTCGCCGGTCGAGGATTTTCCGCCCGAGAAATGGGACATGATCATCGCGCTCAACCTGACCGCGGCGTTCCACACGATCCGCCATGCGGTGCCGGGCATGCGCAAGAAGAAATGGGGGCGCATCATCGGCACCGCGTCGGCACACTCGCTCGTCGCGTCGCCGTTCAAATCGGCCTATGTCACTGCAAAGCACGGCCTCGCGGGGCTCACCAAGACGGTCGCGCTCGAAGTCGCCGACGCGGGGATCACGGTGAATTGCATCAGCCCCGGCTATGTCTGGACCCCGCTGGTCGAAAACCAGATCCCCGACACGATGAAGGCGCGGAACATGACGCGCGAGCAGGTGATCAACGACGTGCTGCTCGCGGGGCAGCCGACGAAGCAGTTCGTGACCGTCGAGCAGGTCGCGGCGCTCGCTTCCTTTCTGACGCGCGACGAGGCGGCGAACATCACCGGGGCCAACCTCAGCGTCGATGGCGGCTGGACCGCGGCCTGACCCGCTCGGCCCTTGAGCAATTCCCTTTGGCCCCCTAAGGTTAACCATCGAGGGGCCGGGGAGAAGCGGAGAATCATGGGTCGCACCATTTGGGTTTTGGCGGTGGCGCTGGGCGCCACCCTTGGCGCGTGCCGGACGGTGGTGCCGCCTTTGCCGCCATCGTCGGCCGACGCGCCGGCGGATGCGTCGGGCGGCTGGCGGGCGACGGCGACCGACGCCGACAAGGGGCGCATTCGCGGCTGGTACAACAGCTGGCAGGCGGCGCTGACCGATGCGCGCGCCAAGGGTTTCGGCGCCGATATCGACCGCGAGGGCGTGCTGCTCCAGCCGATGGCGGCGCTGCCCAATCCGCACCTGCCCGCGGGCGATTATCGCTGCCGTACGATCAAGGTCGGCACGCAGGGGCGCGGCAGCCTTTCCTACGTCGCTTATGGCTGGTTCCGCTGCCGCGTCGCGCCCGAACAGGGACTGTCGAGCCTGACCAAGATTTCGGGGTCGCAGCGCCCCGTGGGCCTCATCTTTCCCGACAATCTGAAGCGGCAGGTTTTCCTTGGCACGCTCGAACTCGGCGACGAGAAGATGGCGGTGAATTACGGCAGCGACCGGATGCGCGACATGGCGGGGCTGGTCGAACGGATCGGCGATAATCGCTGGCGGCTCGTGCTGCCTGCGCCAGCCTATGAATCCTTGCTCGACGTGATCGAACTGGTCCCGGCGGGCTGACGGACACACAAACAAACAGGGGAATGATGATGCGGATTTTGTGGACCGGCGCCGCGGCGCTTGCCTTGGCGATGCCCGCGGCAGCGCAGACGCTGCGCGGCGACGTCGAAAGGCAGATGCCGTCGCTGATGGCGATCTACAAGGATCTGCACGCCAACCCCGAACTGAGCTTCATGGAAGTGCGCTCGGCGGGCATCATGGCGGCCGAGGCGCGCAAGCTGGGTTTCAAGGTGACCGAGAAGGTCGGCGGCACCGGTGTCGTCGCGGTGATGGAAAATGGCCCCGGGCCGGTGGTGATGGTACGTGCCGACATGGACGGGCTGCCGGTGACCGAGCAGACGGGGCTGCCCGGCGCGTCGAAGGTCCGCGTGACCACCAAGGAAGGCGTCGAGACCGGCGTGATGCACGCGTGCGGCCACGACACGCATATGACCGCATGGATCGGCGTCGCGCGGCTGATGGCGGCGAACAAGGCGAAATGGTCGGGCACGCTGGTGATGATCGGCCAGCCCGCCGAGGAGCGTGGTGCGGGCGCGCGGATGATGCTCGCCGACGGGCTCTACACGCGCTTTCCGAAGCCGCAATATGCACTCGCGTTCCACGACGCGGCGCAGTTTCCGGCGGGCAAGATCGGCTATACGCCGGGCTATGCGCTCGCCAATGTCGACAGCGTCGACGTGCTGGTGAAGGGTGTCGGCGGACACGGCGCCTATCCGCAGACGACGAAGGACCCGATCGTGCTCGCGAGCCGCATCGTCGGCGCGCTCCAGACGCTCGTCTCGCGCGAGATCAGCCCGCTCGACAGCGCGGTGGTGACCGTCGGCAGCTTCCACGCGGGCGCCAAGCACAATATCATTTCGGACGAGGCGCGGCTGCAACTCACCGTGCGCAGCTACACCGACGAGGTGCGCGAGCATCTGCTGGACGGCATCGCGCGCATCGCAAAGGGCGAGGCGATCGCGGCGGACATCCCCGCCGACCGGATGCCCGTGGTGTCGGTGCAGAAGGACGAATATACGCCCGCGACCTTCAATACGGTCGATTTCACCGAGGAAATGGCGGCCTATCTGACCACGAGTTTCGGCAGCGAGCGCGTCATCAAGATGCCGCCGGTGATGGGCGGCGAGGATTTCAGCCGCTATTCGCGCGACGAAAACAAGGATGTGAAGAGCCTGATCGTCTGGGTCGGCGGCGTGCCGCAGGCCGAATATGACGCGGCGAAGAAGGAAGGCCGGACTTTGCCGAGCCTGCATTCGCCCTTCTGGGCGCCCGACGCGCCTGCGGTGATCTCGACCGCGACCGAGGCGCTGACGGCGATGACGATGAAGCTGATGGCGAAGGAACAGCGATAGACGCGAAACCCGGCGGGGACCACCACCTCGCATTGTCTGGCCGCGCTTCCATCTTCCAAATAAATTGGGATGGACCTGTTCGCGAGGCTGTGGTGAGCAAAAGATATGTCCGCGAATGAACCTGCTCCCGGCTTGACCGCATGTCTCACCGATCGGGAAATGGAAATTCTGCGCCTGTTGGTCGCCGGGCATACCGTCAAGACCATCGCGGCGCGCCTGGGCCGCTCGGAAACCTCGATTAACGAGCGTTTGCGCTCCGCCCGCCGCAAGACAGGCGTCGGCAGCAGCCGCGAACTGGCGCGCCTTCTGGACCTCCAAAAAACTTGTGACGAAAATATCGATCTTTCGGGACAGCGCCCCAACGGGAAGGACTTGGCGCACACCGCAACCGTCCGAGGTCGCGGTTCGAAAGGAATGATCATCATGCTTATTGCAATACCCATGGCCGCCGCTGGACTGATGTTCGCAGCCGCTCCTTCTGCCGATCAGGCCGGAACCCCGAACGCCGTTTACAGCGCCCCATCGAAGCCGTTGCCGCTGGTTGGAAGCTGGTCGCTGGACGCATCGCTGATGCCGGAAAAGGAACGCCCTCAACGGGTCACGATGACGTTCCGTCCATCGGCGGACGGAAAATGGACAACGCGCGTGGAAATCATCGCGCCGGACGGCTCCAGCAAGCATTCGGAATCGACCGCCGCGCTTGACGGCGTCCCCGTACCGATCACCGGCAATATGGATTTTATCGACAGTGTCGCCTTGCGTCAGCCGGCGCCGGACACCTTGGTCATGACACTCGGAAAGGCCGGCGCGCGGGTTTCGACGCGTGTCTATACCGTCGCCAAGGATCTGAAATCCATGACCGAAACGATTGTCTGGTCCAGCGACAGTCGTCAAAAACTGGAAACGACGCATTTCAATCGCATCGGCTGATCGCCGCCGGGTTTCCACCGCCGACATTTGTCGAGGCCTGACATAACGAAGAGATGCCGGCCCTCACGCCTTGTGCCGTCTGCAAAGTTGCGGAGTCGCACGCGCGTCGACAATATCCCCTCCCAACTTCGCCCCCCGGGCTTGCCCCCGGGGGGGCGCTTTGTCTTTTTTTGCGATGAAGCCGATGGCGAAGCAGTAGCGGGCGGGTGCTATTTCAGCGTCGTCAGCCAGTTCAGGATTTCGGTCTGAAGCCGGATACGCGCGTCCGACCAGCTATGGTCGGTCGCGACATGCAGCGTCTTCACGCCGGTTCCGCCGGTCCTGGCGACCGCGGTCGACAGCGCGTTGCTCATCGGGGCGAGGCCGTCGTCGGAGGTGAGGATGAAGAGGTTGGTCCCTGCGAGCTCTGGCGCGGCCTTCACGAAATCGAAGCGGTCGGTGTTGGCGATGATTTCGTCGGCCATCAGCTCGGGCGTCGTTCCGGCGAGCGCCTCCATGCCGTTCGTGGCGAGCAGCTTTACCGCCTGTTCGCGCGGCAGTTTGCCGAGCCAGCCCATATTGCCCGCCGAGATCATCGCGGCGCCGAGCAGCGCCTTGTCGTGCGCGGCGGCGAGCGCGGCGACCCAGCCGCCCATGCTGTGGCCCATGATGACGAGGCGTTTCGGGTCGATGCGCAACTTCGTGGCGTTGGCGGGATCGCGCGCGAAGGCGAGGACGGCATCGGCGTCCTCGAGATTCTGCGCGAAGCGATAGTCGCCGGGGCTGCCCCACGAACCGCGATAGTTGAAGGTGATCACGGTCCAGCCCGCGCGGCGCATCGCCTGCGCGAGGTCGAGATTTTTCTCGAGCCCCGGAAGGCCGTGGCAAAGAACGACCGCCGGGTGCGGGCCGGCGCCCGCGGGGATGTAGACGACGCCGTTGATCCTGAGCCCGTTGCTCGGGATATGGACGACCTCCATCGCCGCCGGATGCGCCTTGTCGGCGGGTGGGTCGGTGTAGATGGCGGCGGGGATGTCGGGGCCCAGTGCAAGTGCCGGCCCGGGCAGGGCGAGCAGCACGGCGGCGGCAGTTCCGGCAATCCATATCTTCATCGTCATTCCCCCTTGAAGGCGGCGAAACTGCCGCCGCGTCCCGTCCCTTCGGTAAAGCGCTTCGCGCCCGCCGCGGCGCCTTCGCGCAGCGGGGCAACCCCCGCCCGTGCCTCGTGTGCGAGTGCGCCTTCGATGTCGAAATCCCATTGGCGATAGGCGCTGAGCCGGTCGCTGTTCATGCAGACTTGCGGAAAGGCGGCGATCTGTTTCGCAAGCTCGACCGCAGTGGCGAGCGCTTCGCCGTCGGCGACGACGCGGTCGGCGAGGCCGATCCGCAGCGCTTCGTCGGCCGCGACCGGGCGGCCGGTCAGGATCATGTCGAGCGCGCGGCCCTGGCCGACGATGCGCGGCAGGCGCACGGTGCCGCCGTCGATCAGCGGCACGCCCCAGCGGCGGCAATAGACGCCGAATATGGCGCTTTCCGCCGCGACGCGGAGGTCGCACCAGAGCGCGAGCTCGAGCCCGCCGGCGACCGCGTGCCCCTCGACCGCCGCGATCACCGGCTTTTCGAGCAGCATCCGCGTCGGCCCCATCGGCCCGGGCCCGCCGGGGTCGTAGCGCGACGCCCCGACCGCGCCGAGGTCGAAGCCCGCACAGAAATGGCCCGAGCTGCCGGTCAGGATTGCGACGCGCGCCTCTGTGTCTTTTGCGAAAGCCGCGAAGGCTTCGCGCAGCGCGAGTGCGGTGAGAGGATCGACCGCGTTGCGCTTTGCAGAGCGGTCGATCGTCACGATCGTGACCGGGCCATCCTTCGCGACAATGACGCTCATCGGGCTTCCTCCTCTTTTCGTGCAGCGTGGCGCGACACGGGGGGACTTGCAAGCGGCGGGCGCGCTTCCTACATAGGAGTCATGCGGGCCGGGCCCCTCTGGCGTCGGCGGGAAATTTCTCGCCACGTGATGTCGGACCGCATCGGGTGACACCGATGCTTGCGGCCCTTTCTCCCCCCTGTATCCAAGGGTTCGGCATCGGCGTCACCTGCTTGATCTTGCAATCAGGAGGCCCTTTTCGATGAATTCCACCCCCAATTTCTATCGCCTGACCGTGCTGCATCGCCAGCTCGACGATGCCGAGCGGCGCGAGGCGCACCGGCAAGGCGCCGATCCGTTCCGTCTGCTGCGGCTCAAGACGCTGAAGCTTGCGGTCAAGGAACGGCTCGCGGCGCTGACGTTGCGTGCGTTGCGGCGGCCCGCGCTGCGCCCGGCGCTCGCCCGCTGACATCAGATAGCTGACAACCGGGGCGCTGCCGAAAGGCGGCGCCTCCGGCGCATCCAGGGAAAATATCATGGAGTTTCTTTTTGCCGACTGGCTGGGTACCCCGGCCTGGTTCTGGCTGTCGTTCCTCGCGCTCGTGATCGCGCTCACCGCCTTCGACCTTGGCATTCTCAACAAGGAAAACAAGGAGATGGGGATCGGCGAGAGCCTGAAGCTCTCGGCGCTCTACATCGGCATCGCGACGGCGTTCGGCGCGTGGGTCTGGGCCGCGAAGGGCGGCGAGGCGGGCCTGCAATATTACACCGGCTTCTTCATCGAGAAGGCGTTGTCGATCGACAATATCTTTGTCATCTCGCTGATCTTTTCGACCTTCGCGATCCCGCCGCGCTACCAGTATCGCGCCTTGCTCTGGGGCATCGTCGCGGTGATCGTGCTGCGCGGCATCATGATCGCGGGCGGCGCGGCGCTCGTCACCGAATATGGCTGGGTGCTCTATATCTTCGCGGCGTTCCTTGTGTTCACCGGCGTGAAGATGCTGTTCGCGAACGACGCGCCGATGGACGTGAAGGGCAATCCGGTCGTCAAATGGCTGTCGCGGCACATCCCGCTGACGGACGAACTGCACGGCGAGAAATTCTTCGTACGCGTGCCCGACACGAAGACCGGCAAGCTGGTGCTTGCGGCGACGCCGCTTTTCCTCGCGCTCGTGGTGATCAACCTTGCCGATCTCGTGTTCGCGGTCGACAGCGTGCCGGCGATCTTCGCGATCACGACCGACACCTTCATCGTCTACACGTCGAACATCATGGCGATCCTCGGCCTGCGCGCGCTCTATTTCGCGTTGTCGGCGATGGTGCACCGTTTCCATTACCTCAAATATGCGCTCGCGCTGGTGCTCGTGTTCATCGGGTCGAAGATCTTCGTCGCCGACTTCGTGCTTGGCGGCGACAAATTCCCGCCTTTGGTCAGCCTCGGCGTGACCGTCGCGCTGATCGCGGGCGGTGTGATCTGGTCGCTCGTGAAGACGCGCGGCGAGGAAGCAGCGCTGCCGCGATAAAAATGTCCGCCGGAAGCCCGAAGGTTTCCGGCGGACAGGCTTTCCTCCCCAGGAAAGCTCGGGAGGCGCGAGGCAGGTCGCAAGGGCCTCGCGCCAAGATGGGCGACGCGGGGGTTGCAACGGGCCCCCGCGTCTAACTTGTTTACGCGGCGAACTGGTTCATCGTGTTGTCCTTGCCCGCGGCCTTGAGCGCGGCTTCGCCGGCGAAATATTCCTTGTGATCGTCGCCGATGTCGCTGCCCGACATGTTCTGGTGCTTCACGCAGGCGATGCCTTGGCGGATTTCGGCGCGCTGGACGCCCTTGACGTATCCGAGCATCGCCTCGTCGCCGAAATATTCCTTGGCGAGATTGTCGGTCGACAGCGCCGCGGTGTGATAGGTCGGCAGCGTGATCAGGTGGTGGAAGATGCCCGCGCGCTTCGCCGCGTCGCGCTGGAAGGTGCGAATGCGGTTGTCGGCCTCTTCGCCGAGCGCGGTCGCGTCATAATCGGCGCTCATCAGCTTGGCGCGGTCATAGGCGCTGACGTCCTTGCCCTCAGCGTTCCACGCGTCGAACACCTGCTGACGGAAGTTGAGCGTCCAGTTGAAGCTGGGCGAATTGTTATACGCAAGCTTCGCATTGGGGACGACTTCGCGGATGCGGTCGACCATGCCGGCGATCTGTTCGATGTGCGGCTTTTCGGTCTCGATCCACAGCAGGTCGGCGCCGTTCTGCAGGCTGGCGATGCAGTCCATGACGCAGCGATCCTCACCGGTTCCCGAGCGGAACTGATAGAGGTTCGAGGGCAGGCGCTTCGGGCGCATCAGCTTGCCGTCGCGGTTGATCAGGACGTCGCCGGGGTTGCCCGCGCCTTCGACCTCTTCGCAGTCGAGGAAGCTGTTATACTGGTCGCCGAGGTCGCCGGCTTCCTTCGAGAAGGCGATCTGCTTGGTCAGGCCCGCGCCGAGGCTGTCGGTGCGCGTGACGATGATGCCGTCCTCGACGCCGAGTTCCATGAAGGCATAGCGGCAGGCGCGGATCTTCGCGATGAAATCCTCGTGCGGCACGGTGACCTTGCCGTCCTGGTGGCCGCACTGCTTTTCGTCCGAGACCTGGTTCTCGATCTGGAGCGCGCAGGCGCCGGCTTCGATCATCTTCTTGGCGAGCAGGTAAGTCGCCTCGGCATTGCCGAAGCCCGCGTCGATGTCGGCGATGATCGGCACGACGTGCGTTTCATGATTGTCGATCGCGGCCTGAACCTGCTTCGCCTTGAGTTCATCACCCTCGGCACGTGCGGCGTCGAGGTCGCGGAAGAGCATGCCGAGTTCGCGGGCGTCGGCCTGACGCAGGAAGGTGTAGATTTCCTCGATCAGCGCCGGAACGCTGGTCTTTTCGTGCATCGACTGGTCGGGCAGCGGACCGAATTCGCTGCGCAGCGCGGCGATCATCCAGCCCGACAGATAGATGTAGCGGCCCTTGACGGTGCCGAAATGCTTCTTGATCGAGATCATCTTCTGCTGCGCGATGAAGCCGTGCCAGCAGCCGAGCGACTGGGTGTAGTTCGCGGGGTCGGCGTCATAGGCGGCCATGTCGGCGCGCATGATGCGCGCGGTATAGCGGGCGACGTCGAGGCCGGTGCGGAACTTGTTCTGCGCGCGCATGCGGGCGATGCTTTCGCCGCTGATGCCGTCCCACGTGCCGTCGTAATCGCGGATGAGGCGGCCTGCCTGCGCCATGTCTTCCTGATAGCCCATCGTCTTGTCCTTGGCTCTGCCCCGGCGGGGCGTGGAGAGGTGATGGGGTCAAACTGCCGCCGGATGCGCCGAAAGTGAAAAGCTTTGTCAATAATATTTGTGAAATATGGCTATTCGGTGTAAAAATGCGTGTAAATCAGTAAAGAAAGTTACAATTCATGGCGGAGCGACGGGTGTTTGCGGGGCCGGCGGTGCGCAAGGTGCGGCGCGAGGCGGGGATGACGCAGGCCGCCATGGCCGAGGCGCTCGCCATTTCGCCGAGCTATCTCAACCTGATCGAGCATGGGCAGCGGCCCCTCAGCGCGACGGTGATCGTACGGCTGGCCGAGCGGTTCGGGTTCGACGCGGCGAAGCTGGGCGCCGAGGTGCTGCCGGGCGGTCTCGCAGGCCTGCGGCGTCGGCTCGCCGATCCGCGCTTTGCCGACCTCGGGATCGGCGCGCAGGAGGTCGAGGAGTGGATGCAGGCGGCGCCGGCGACCGCCGCGGCCTTTGCGCGATTGTTCGACGCGGCGCCGGAAGGCCGGGGCGAAGCTGAGGGCGATGCGCCCGAAGTGGCGGCGGTGCGCCGCGCGATCGAGAAATGGCGCAATCATTTCCCCGACCTCGACGCGCGCGCCGAGGAACTGGCCGACGAACTGCGCCTCGCGGGCGGCGACCTGTACGGCACGATTTCGGAGCGTTTGCGCACGCGGCACCAGCTCGGCATTCGCATCCTGCCGTCGGATGTCATGCCCGACCGGCTGCGCTGGCTCGACTGGCATGCGCGGCAATTGATGCTGAACGAGCTGTTGCGCCCCGCTTCGCGGACCTTTCAGGCCGCCGCCACATTGGCGCAGGTCGAGGCGAAGGGCGAGATCGACGCGCTGGTCGCGGGCGCCGAGTTCGCCGAACCCGCCGCGGCGCGCCTGTTCGAGCGGCATCTGATCCATTATTTCGCGGCGGCGCTCATGATGCCCTACGGCCGCTTCCTGCGCGCGTGCGACGCGACGGGCTACGACCTGCTGCTGCTCCAGCGGCGCTTCGGTGCGGGCTATGAGCAGGTCGCGCACCGGCTGACGACGCTCCAGCGTGTCGGCGCGCGCGGACTGCCCTTTTTCATGCTGCGCATCGACCGCGCCGGGCAGGGGAGCAAACGCTATGCGGGCGCAAGCCAGTCGCCGCTCGTCGACGGCGACGCACGCTGTCCTTTGTGGGGCGTGCATGAAGCCTTCGCGCGCCCGGGCGAAGTGATCGCCGACCTCGTCGAGCTCGAGGACGGATCGCGCTGGTTCACGCAAAGCCGCTCGGTCGCCGCGCCCGGCGCAACGGGAAGCGGGACGCCCGCGCGCTTTGCCGTCTGCGTCGGGGTCGACGCCAAGGTCGCCGCGCCGCTGGTTGCCGCGCGCGGGCTCGACCTGATGCGCAGCCCGGCGACGCCGATCGGCCTCGGCTGTCGCCGCTGCACGCGCACCGGATGTGTCCAGCGATCGATGCCGCCTCTGGGCCGGCCGCTGCGCTTCCGCGAGGGCGAACGCGGGGTGAGCGCGTTCGATTTCGCGGGAGATTAGGCGGACTGCGCCGCTCGACGGCCATGATCGGGCGCGGCCGTCCGCCGGCAATGCTCGACCGCTGGGGGCGGTCGCTGTAGCATCGGGGAGATCAAGCTGGCATCGGACGGGTGATGGATCGTATCGACGCGATGACGATATTTGTGGCGGTGGTCGACGAGGGTAGCCTTGCCGGTGCCGCTCGCCGCTTGCGCCGATCGCCCACCGCAATCAGCCGCGCGATCGCGGGGCTGGAGGCGCATATCGGTGCCGAGCTGTTGCATCGCACGACGCGCAGTATCCGCCTCAGCGAAATGGGCGAGCATTATGTCGCGTCGTGCCGCCGCATCCTCGCCGAACTGGAAGAAGCCGATATGCTGGCCGGCGGCGAACGCGCCGCACCGCGCGGGATGCTGACGCTCACCGCACCGCCGATCAGCGGCGAGGAAATATTGCGCCCGATCCTCGACGATTTCCTAGACGCTTTTCCGCTGGTGACGGCGCGCCTCCTTCTGATCGACCGGTCGGTCAACCTGATCGACGAAGGCGTCGATATCGCGCTGCGGGTAGCCGAGCTGCCCGACTCGTCGTTGCTGGCGACGCGCGTCGGCGACGGTGTGCGCCGGGTCATCGTCGCGTCGCCGCACTATCTGGCCCAGCATCCGCCGATCGAAACACCGGGAGACATCGTCGGACACCGGATCATCTCGCTGACGCATTTCGGCGTGCAATCATGGGCGTTCGCAGCGGCCGGAAAATCGGGCGCATCGCGCACGATCCACTTCACGCCGCGTCTGATCGTCAACAGCGTGCGCGCGGCGGTGGCGTCGGCCGTTGCGGGCGGCGGGTTGACGCGGGTTTATTCCTATCATGTGGCGCACGAGGTGGCTGCGGGACGCCTGAAGGTCGTGCTCGCCGACGCCGAGCCGCCGGTCCAGCCGGTGCACCTGCTGACCCCGGCCGGGCGCCGCGCGGTGCCGAAGGTTCGCGCCTTCATCGATTTTGCGGGACCGCGTCTTCGCGCCGCCTTCGCCCGGATGGCGCTCGACGCCAGGGCACTCTAGATTATACCGATAATCGGCATGATGACTGCCAGTTTACCGATATTATCACCGATATTCGCCTGACCTAAATTCCCCCTGTCGACGCGGGATGCGCCGGCCGGACCAAGAGATTTGGCCCGTATTCACCGGAAGAAAGGTCAAATATTATGAGCAATGGAAAGAAAGTCGTCGTTATCACCGGCGCATCGCAGGGCATCGGAGCCGCGCTCGTCAATGCCTATCTCGACCGCAACTATCGCGTCGTCGCGACGTCGCGCTCGATCCAGCCGTCGACCAACCCCGACGTGCTGGCGGTCGCGGGCGACATCGGCGATCCCGAAACCGGGCCGCGCGTCATCGCGGCGGCGATCGAAAAGTTCGGGCGGGTCGACACGCTGGTCAACAACGCCGGGATATTCCTCGCGGGCGCCTTCACCGACTATTCGGCGCAGCAATATGCCGACGTCGTTTCGACCAATATCAACGGCTTTTACCACATCACCCAGGCGGCCATCGCCGCGATGGAAAAGCAGGGCCGCGGGCATGTCGTCAGCATCACGACCAGCCTCGTCGATCATGCCCTGTCGCAGGTGCCGTCGGTGCTCGCATCGCTCTCGAAGGGCGGGATCAACGCCGCAAGCAAGAGTCTGGCGATCGAATATGCGACGCGCGGCATCCGTGTGAACGCGGTTTCGCCGGGCGTCATCAAGACGCCGATGCACGGGAGCGAGACGCACGACTTTCTGTCGGCGCTGCACCCCGTCGGCCGCATGGGCGAGATTTCCGATATCGTCGACGCCGTCCTGTATCTGGAGACCGCCGGTTTCGTGACGGGCGAGATCCTGCATGTCGATGGCGGCCAGTCGGCCGGACACTAGTCCGGAGAGAGGAGAAGCACGATGCCGATCGTCACCGTACAGGTCACCAGGGAAGGCACCGAACCCGGCGTCGACCATGTGACCGCCGAGCAGAAGGCCGCAATTTACAAGGGCATGAGCCAGGTGCTGTTCGATGTGCTGGGCAAGCCGCCCGAATGGACCTGGGTCATCTTTCAGGAAGTCGAGATGGAAGACTGGGGCTGGGGCGGAATGCCGGTGGCCGAATATCGAAAGCGGCTGGCCGGCCCGCCGGGATGAGCCCGACGGGAAGACAGGAAAGCGCCCGCCATCGTCGATGGCGGGCGCTTTCTCTTCCGGAATCCGCGAAGTGCAGGTTGTCGACAGGGCGAATGCCTAGAGATCGACGGCGATGCGGGCGAGTATCTGGCGCGACGGCGTATAGACGAAGGCATTATTGCCCTCGACGTCCCAGCCATAGCTGTCGAAAAGGTTCGTCGCCTGCACGCGCAGGACCGCGGGCAGGTCGCCGAGGTTGAAGCGGTAGCGCGCGCCGATGTCGACCGTCGTTCGCGCCGGGATGCGCACGCGGTTGGCGGCATCGCCGTAGCGCCGGCCACTATGCTCGACCGCGAGGTCGAGCGACAGGGTCGGGAGGCCGGGAAGTCGCCAGTCGATATTGCCGACGAGGCTGCGCGACGGCGTGCCGATCGGACGCCGGCCGATGCTGCCGTTGGCGACTTCCTCCCCCGCAAGCCGCGCGTCGAGCAGCACGCCGCCGGCGACGAGCGTCAGGCCTTCGGCGGGCGATCCGCTGAGCGACGCCTCGATCCCGCGATGGGTCACGGTGCCGAGGCGGCGGAAGATGTTGGCGCGATCGAGGCCGTAATAGGGTTTTTCGATCTCGAACCCGCCGGCGATGAGGGTCAGCGATCCGGCGCGCCAGCGCAGCCCGGCATCGATCTGGCGTGTCCGGATCGCGGGAGGCGCCTCGTCGCGGTTGACGGCGATCTCGGGGGCGACGTCGCTTTCCTCCAGCCCGCGCGTCATCCCGCCGTACAGCGCGAGGCGCCGTGTCAGCTCGACCCCGGCGGCGATGTTGAACAGCCACGGCTTCGCCCGCGATTCGGGCAGCGGCCCCGCAGGGGCGGTGACGCGCTTGCGATAGTCGCTGCGCTGAAGGCCGAGGTTGATGCGGCCGATCCCGTCGAGACGCGCCTGCCACGCAATGCCGGCGGTCCATTGCCGTACGCGGTCCTCGGTTCGCGGACCGAAGGCGAAGGTCGGGCGGGGGACGGCGAGTCCTTCGTCGAAAGGCGCGGGCGCGAGCGATCGGCGATCCGAACCGCCGTAAATGCGTCGCTGCGCGCGTGCGCGCATCGCGAGCAGCACTTCATGACGGATGGGCCCCGTGACGAACGGCCGCGCGATGTTGATTTCGCCGCTTGTCGACGCATTCGAACGGCGCGGGCCAGCGATGACCGAACGGGCCGCGAGCGTGCCGGGCGGTGCGGCGTCGAGCAGCAAGGTATGGCCTTCGGTGGTGATATTGGCCGAGCGGAAGATGCCGCCGCGCAGCGTGAAATCGCCGAGCCGCGTGCGGCCGAGGCCGCCATAGGTCACGCGCTCGACCTCGAAATCGGCCCAGTCCTGGCCGAGGAAGCGGCGGCGCGTCATGCGCGCGGGAAGGCTTTGCCCGTCGCCGATCACGAGCGGATAGGCTTCCTCGTCGTCGACCCCGACGCGGCTCCAGAAGGGTTTGATCTCGGTGCTGTCGTCGGGGCGCCAGACGAAGGACGGCGAGGTCGAGAGCACGTCGTTGCTGTTCCGGAAGGCATATTGGTTGCGATAGAAGCCGGCGCCGCCCGCAACGCCGAATTCGCGTCCGGCAAGCGGGACAAGTGCATCGGCCTCGACCAGCCAGCCGCCGAAGCTGTCGCCCTTGCCTGCGATGCTGAGCACCGTGTCGGCTTCGGCGGCGCGGATGCGATAGTCGGCGATCCCCGAGGGCGCGGGAAAGGCATAGCCGAGCGCAGTGGGGCCGATGCGGATGCGGTTGCCTGCGACGAGGCGGCTGGTGAGCTCGGTCTGACGGTCGATATAGAGCCCTTCGAGCCGGACGTTACCGGCATCGGTAGGGGAGAAGCCGCGCACGTCGGAGGCCGTGTAGATGCCGAGCCCCTCGCCGCCGAGGTTCGACCCGAAGGCGTCCTCGGCATCGAGCGCCGGATTCTCGTCGACGCGCTGGGCAAGCGCGGGCGCGCAGGGCGCGAGGAGGGCGGAGCACGCGGCAAAAGCGTTGGCGAAAAGGCGTTTTCGTGTCATGTCGCTGCAACTGCCACGGCAAGTGCTATTGACATATTGCACCGTTCGCGTGTTTTCTGTGCGAAATATGCACAGCTTTGATACGCTGCCGCCGCTCGACGGCCTCAATGCGATGCTGGCCGCCGCCGAGACGGGTTCCTTCACTGCAGCCGCCGACATGCTTGGTATCACCCACGGCTCGGTCAGCCGGCGGATCGCCGCGCTGGAGGCGTGGCTCGGCACCAGCCTGTTCGAGCGGCACGGGCGCGGCGTACGCCTGACCCCGGCGGGACAGCGCTTCGCCGCCGAGGCGCAGCAGGCGCTGGGCCTCCTGTCGCGCAGCGCCGACCAGTGGCGGCCGCGGCGCGGCAAGCCGACGGTGCGGCTGGCGGTGGTGCCGGCGTTCGCACGATTATGGTTGCTGCCGCAGCTCGCACAGCTCGAACGCGGCGATATTCATGTCGAGGTGTCGATGGACCATCGCCCGAGCGATCTGAATGCGCAGGAAGCCGATGTCGTGATCCGCTATGGCCGCGGGACATGGGACGGGCTCGACAGCCAGCTGCTGTTCCGCGAAACGCTGCGCCCCGCGGCGGCACCGGCAGTGGCGGCGGAACTCGGCAGGGACGCCGACGCCGCGGCGCTGCTCGGGCGGCCGTTGCTCCACGATTCGGACATGGCGCACTGGCGTGCCTGGCTGGGCGGGGCCGGAGTGCGTTATCGCCCGCGCTGGCAGGACCGGCGGTTCGAGGATTATGACACGGTGCTGACCGCGGCCGAGGCGGGGCTGGGGGTCGCGCTGCTCCGCTCGCCGCTCGCCGATGCGGCGGTGGCGGCGGGACGGCTCGCCTATGTCTCGCCGCGCGCCGTACCCAACCCCGCGGCGCATTTCGTCGGGATGCGCCGCGGCGAGAGCCGATCGGCGGTACTCGAAGTCGCGCGCCGCCTCCTGGGGCTCAGCTCGGAAAACTGACGATCGGCCCGGGAGAGCCGACGTGTCAGGCCTTTTGCGCCGCGGTCCAGCGGTCGATCACCGATTCGAGCACCGAGATCGGCATCGCGCCCGCCGACAGCGCGGTGTCGTGGAAGGCACGGAGATCGAATTTGGCGCCGAGCGTCGCCTTCGCCTTTTCGCGGATGCGGACCCAGCTTGTCTGCCCGACCATATAGCTGGTCGCCTGACCCGGCCACACGCAATAGCGCTCGATCTCGGTGACGTTCGACGGTTCGGGGGTGCCGAGCGTGTCGTTATAATAGGCGATCGCCTTCTCGCGGGTCCATTTATAGTGGTGCAGCCCGGTGTCGGCGACGAGCCGCGCGGCACGGAACATGTAGGATTGCAGATAGCCGAGGCGGCCCCACGGATCCTTTTCATAGACGCCCATCTCGTCGGCGAGCTGCTCGGCGTAGAGGCCCCAGCCTTCGGTGTAGACCGAGTAGGCGGGGAGGCGGCGGAGGCGCGGAATACCTTCGGCCTCCTGCGCGAGCGCGATCTGGTGGTGATGGCCGGGCGACGCTTCGTGATAGGTGAGCGTCGGAAGCGTCCATGACGGGTTCTCGGCGGTATCGCGCAGGTTGATATAATAAGCGCCGGGGCGCGAGCCGTCGAGCGCGGGGATCTGGTAATAGCCGCCGGTCGCGCCATCCTCGATATCGGCGGGGACGCGGCGGATCTCGACCTTCGCCTTGGGCAGGCGGCCGAAGGCTTCGGGAAGCCGCGCCTGGATCGCCTGCATCTGGGCGTTCAGTTCGGCGATCAGCTTCGCCTTGCCTTCGTCGGTGTTCGGATAGAGGAAACGCGGATCCTTTCCGAGCGCGCGCATCCGTTCGGCGACCGTTCCCTTGGTCATGCCCTGCGCCCTGAAGATCGCGTCGGCCTGCGCGCTGAGGTCGGCGACGCGGTCGAGCCCGAGCTTGTGGACCTCTTCGGCCGACATGCCCGTCGTCGTCGCAAAGCGCAGCGCATAGGCATAATATTCGTCGCCCTTCGGCAGGCGCCAGACGCCGGCGTCGTGCGTCGCACGCGGGCGGACGGCGCGAAGCTGGTCAGCCTGACGGCGCATCGCGGGATAGATTTTGCCCTCGACGATCGCGGCGCAGCGCCTGGCCCAGTCGCCCGGGATATCCTTCGTCTTCGCAGCGAGATTCTTCGTGAGCCCGTTGGCGTCGGGGGCAGGGGCCTGAATGCGGTCGAACTGGCCGAGCGTGCGGTCGATGACGAAATCAGGCGGGATCACGCCCGCCGCATGGTCGGCCTCGATCCGCCCCGTTTCATTGTCGAGCTGCACCGCGAAATCGGCGCAGCGCGCGAGATAGGCTTCGGCATCGGCGGCGTTCGCGATGCTGTGCTGATTGATCAGGAAATCGGGGACCGAGCGATAGCTGCCCGAAAGCTGCGTCACCGGATGCGGTTCGGGCCAGCTGTGAAGGCCGTAGCCGAACGTGTCATACGCCTTGACGAAATGCTCCCACGGACCGCGGAAGGTCTCGTAATTTACGAGATCCATGCCCGAAAGCTTTGAGGCGTCGATCTTTTTCAGTTCGGCAAGGCCGTCGCGATAGAGCTGGTGGCTGCGTTTGATGCCCGCGGGCGAGCGGTCGTCGAGCTTCGCCTTGAGCGGCAGGCGGGCGTCCTTGTCGAGCCCGAGCGCGGTCGCGAATTCGGGGCTTTCGTCGATCATCCGGTCGTAGAAACGGTCGTAGATCGCGGTGAGCCGCGCGCCTTCGCCGCTCGCCGCCTCGCCGGTGAGCGCCGCGGCGGGGTTGCGGACCCCCGCGAGCGCGGAGGTTGCGGCGAGGGTGGCGATGAGGGTGCGGCGGTCGAGCATGGCGGTCTCCGATGAGGTGTGTTGTCCCGATGCTACACGGTCGGGTCAGCCAAGTCTTGTATCGATTTGACCCCGGCGCCATGCGCCCGGCGTCATGCCGCTGAGCCGCGCGACCGCATGCGTCATATGCGCCTGGTCGGTGAAATGGAGGCGGTGCGCGATGTCGGCGAGCGCCCCGGCACCTGCGCGGATCGCTGTGAGCGCGGCGCGGGCGCGGGCATCGGCGCGATAGGCTTTGGGGGTGCAGCCATAGGCGGTACGGAAGCCGCGGCTCAGCGTTTCGGCGCGCACGCCCGTACGCTCGGCCCATTCGCCGAGCCGGATCGGCGCGCCGCCGCGCAGGTCGCGCGCGAGCAGGTCGGGCCAGTCGCGCGCACGATCGGGAAGCGGGGCAAATTGTTCGGCGAAGGCCGCTGCGGCGCTGCGCGGGTCGCACGCGGCGAGGCGGACGAGCGTGTCGGGATCGTTTACGCGGCCGCGGACCTCTGCGCTTGCCGCGAGTTCGGCGGGCAGATCGAGGACGAGGACACGCGCGCCCCGTGCCTCGACGCGGTCGAGGTGCGATTCGAACGGATGGTGGATCAGCGCGTCGCCGGGGCGGACGTCGAAGCGGCCTTCGTCACCCGCCTCCTGATAACCGCCCTCGAGCACGACCGCGACGAAGGCGTCGTCATGGCAATGACGTGCGCGCAGTTCGTGCGGATGATGGTCGAGCAGCCCGAGCGGGGCATCGGCAAAGCGGCGCGACGCCACGGGCCTATTCGCGCGCCTTTGCCGCGGCGCGGACGTCCTGCGACCGTTCGAGCGGCATGACGAGGATATCGTCGCCGTCGACGATCACGGCGATATCGGACAGGCCGACGACCGACACCCGCTTGCCGCCGGTGCGGATGAGGTTGCCGCGGCAGTCGTGGAGGAAGGCGTCGCCCGACACGGCATTTCCCGCCCCGTCCTTGGCGCCGAGACCGTGCACCGCCTGCCAGCTGCCGAGATCGGACCAGCCCATCGATGCCGGGACGACCGCGACGCGATCGTCCTTTTCCATCACGGCATAGTCGATCGAATCGGACGGCGCCCGTTCGAACTCGACCGCGTCGGCATAGTGTGCATCGCCATCGCGCATCCCGGCGGCGACCGCGCGGTCGGCGGCCTCGAAAATCGCGCGGCAATGCGTCAGCATCGCATCGCGCATCCGCGCGGCGCGGAACAGGAAGATGCCGGCGTTCCAACTGTATCCGCCCGCCGCAAGCATTGCCTCGGCATCGGCGAGCGGTGGTTTTTCGATGAAGCGGTCGACGCGGAAACCCTCTTCGCCGAGCGGGGCGCCGCCGGCGATATAGCCGAAACCCGTTTCGGGACAGTCGGGCGTGATGCCGAAGGTGACGAGCCAGTCCTGTTGCGCGAGGCGCGCGCCCTTCGCGATCGCCGCGTGAAAGGCCGGGAGATCCGCGATCACATGGTCGCTCGGCATCACGAGCAGCAGCGCGCCCGCGTCGGCCTGCGCGACCGCAAGAGCAATGGCGGCAGCGGTGTTGCGCGGCATCGGTTCGACGAGCAGCGACGCCTCCTTTGCGCCCATCTGCTCGCGGACCACCGCGACATGGGCGTCGCCGCACAGGATGATCGGTGGCAGGAAATCGGGTCCCGCGGGCGTGCGCCCGACGGTCTGCTGGAACAGGCTGTTCTCGCCGGTCAGCGGCAGGAACTGTTTGGCGCGGTCGCCGCGCGATTCGGGCCACAGGCGCGTTCCGGCGCCGCCGCAGAGGATTACAGGCTGGATCATCAGGGTCATGGCGCCCCGTCTATCGCCTCCGATGCCGCCGGTCATCCACTTCGTGATATGGGAAGTGTAAAATTAACCGACAGTTGACGCCTCGGCTGTAGTATCGCGCGGGCATGTTCCGGCTATTCAAACATTATGTCCCGCACGCCGTCGTCTGGCTGGCGCTGATCGAATTTCTGGCGCTGCTCGGCTCGGCCGAGGGGGCGTGGCATCTTTATGCGCGTCAGGCGGGGTTCGACGCGGGGCCGCTTGCGGGCCGCTGGCTTCCGCTTCTGACCTTCGCCGTCGCCAATTCGCTCGCGATGATGGCGACCGGCATGTACGGGAACGAGGGGCTGCGCTCGATGCGCTTTGCGACAGCGCGTCTGCTCGCCGCGATCTCGCTCGGCGTGATTTTCCTCTCGGTGCTCGGTTTCCTGCTGCCTACCGCGACGCTGTGGCGCGCGAACAGCCTTTATGCGATGGTCCTCGCGATCGCGGTGCTGTTCGTGATCCGGCTGGCGCTGACCCAGTCGGCGGGGGCCGAGGCATTCCGCCGCCGTATCCTGGTGCTGGGCGCGGGGCCGCGTGCGGCGCGGCTCGCGGCGCTGGCCGATGCGCCGGGAAGCGGGCTCGAAATGGTCGGCTTCGTCGCGATGAGCGCGGCCGAGACGACCGTTGCGGGCGCCGTACCGCGCGAGGATATCGACAATCTGTCGGACCATGTGGTCGCCCTCCGCGCCGGCGAAGTCGTGCTGGCGCTCGAGGAACGGCGCAACGCGTTGCCGCTGAACGACCTGCTCCGCGTCAAGACGACGGGCGTTCACGTCAACGACATCGCGAGCTTTATCGAACGCGAGACCGGCCGCGTCGACCTTGCGACCACCAACCCCAGCGGCCTCATCTTTTCCGACGGCTTTTCGGCCGGCCAGCGGATTTCCAAGGTCGGCAAACGGATGTTCGACATCGTCGCCAGCCTGATCGTCCTGATCGTCGGCCTGCCGCTGATCATCTTCGCGGGGATCGCGGTCGCCCTCGACAGCCGCGGACCCGTCTTTTACCGGCAACCGCGCGTCGGCCTGTTCGGCGAGCCCTATGATATCGTCAAGATCCGGTCGATGCGCACCGACGCCGAGGCGGCGGGCAAGGCGGTGTGGGCGAGCGAGAACGATCCGCGCGTCACCCGCGTCGGCCGCGTCATCCGCACGCTGCGCATCGACGAACTGCCGCAGACCTGGTGCGTTCTGAAGGGCGACATGAGCTTTGTCGGTCCGCGCCCCGAGCGCCCGAGCTTTGTCGGCGAGCTGGAGAAGAAGCTGCCCTATTACGCCGAGCGCCATATGGTGAAGCCGGGGCTGACCGGCTGGGCACAGATCAACTATCCTTATGGTGCATCGGTCGAGGATGCGCGCGTGAAGCTCGAATATGACCTCTATTACGCCAAGAATTACTCGCCCTTCCTCGATCTGCTGATCCTGCTCCAGACGGTGCGCGTCGTGCTGTGGCCGGAGGGCGCGAGGTAACGGTGGGCGCGCTCGCCGGTCTGTCACAGATCCTGTCCGGCCTCGCGCTGGCGGGTTTTGCCGGGGCCACATTGTGGCTGCTGACGCGGCCGCGCGCGCGCGTCGCGGCACTGATGCCGGCGCCGCGGCGTCTGGCGGCGGCGGCCGCCGCCACGGCGCTATGGTGCGCGGCGCTGCTCATCTTCGGACCCGGATCGTCGCAATCGCTGGTCGTCCAGACGGTGCGCGACCTCGCGATGCTGTCCTGGCTGGGGCAAACTTTCTGGTCGCCGGGCGCGCCGATGTCGCGACCGCTGCGGCTCATTCTTCGCATGCTTGCGACGATCTGCGTGCTGACGCTTCTGCTGGGGGCGACGGCGCACCTGCGGGCGGGGGCCGCGGCGGAGCCGTGGATGACGCCCGCGCTGACCTTTGCAGCGGTGGTCGTCGCGATCGGCGGCCTGCTTCTTGTCGACGGCGGGGTCCGCCACGCGAGCGCTGGGCAGCGCAAGCCGGTGATGGCGGTCGCCGCCGGTTTCGCGATGCTGTGGGCCTATGAGGTCAATATCCAGCTGATCGGCGCGCTCACGGGCGAGACTGCATCGATGCTGCGCGATCTCCTGCCGGCGGTCGCGCTGCTGACCTTGCCGGCCTATGTCGTGGCCGCGCTCGATGTCGGGCGCGACCGGATGCGCCTGTCGCGCACCGCCGCAACGCGCGCGCTGATCCTGCTGGGTGCCGCAACCTATCTGATCGTGATCGCCCTGACCGGCGCGGTCGCGCGGATGGTCGGCGGCGACTATGCCGAGCTGGCGCAGGCGATTTCGCTCGCCGTCGTGCTGGGCGCGGGCGGGCTTCTGATCGCCTCCACACGCCTGCGCGCCTGGCTGACGGTGATCATCTCCAAGCATTTTTTCGAACATCGCTATGACTACCGCGCCGAGTGGATGCGATTCACCGCCACGCTGGGGCAGGGCGACGGCGACGACGACCGCAACCTCTATCGCCGCGTGGCCAAGGCGCTCGCCGAACTGACGGGCAGCCCGGGCGCGCTGCTGATGCTGCCGGCCGCGTCGGGCGGCTTTCGTGTCGCCGAGCAATGGCATTGGCCCGACGGCGTCGACGAGGAGGCGAATCTTTCGCTGCGGTCGGCTTTCATGCTGCAGGAGACGCGGCACATCGTCGACCTCGACGCCGAACGTCGCGGGCAGGGCACCGAGGATCTGGCGATTCCCGACTGGCTGATCGCCGATACGCGGGCGTGGGTTGTCGTGCCGGTGCTGCATTTCCAGCGGATGATCGCGATCGCGGTGCTGCACCGTCCCGCCGTCTCGCGGATTCTCGACTGGGAGGATCTCGACGTGCTGCGTATCGCGGGGCAGCAGGCGGCGAGCTATCTCGCCGAATCGCAAAGCCAGCGGGCACTGTCGGAAGCGCGGCGCTTCGACGAGTTCAACCGCCGTTTTGCCTTCATCATGCACGACATCAAGAATCTCGCGAGCCAGATCGGGCTGCTCGCGCGCAATGCCGAACGCCATGCCGACAAGGCGGATTTTCGGGCCGACATGATCGGGACGCTGAAGGTTTCGGCGGGGCGTCTCAGCGACCTTCTTGTCCGGCTGTCGCCGCGCGAACGCGGTCCCGCGACAGAGGCAGGGCGGATATTGGTCGAGCCGGTGCTGAACGAAATCGCCGCCGGGATGCGTCCGCGCGCGCTGTTCATCGGCTGCCAGGCCGGACTGTCCGCGTGGGCCGACGCAAGCGCGATCCGGCAGATCGTCCAGCATCTCGTGACCAATGCCATCGACGCGTCGGCGCCCGAAACGCCGGTGCAGGTCGTTGCGGTCGCCGAGCAGGGGCGCGTGCGTATCGATGTGATCGACCAGGGCTGCGGCATGACGCGCGAATTCATCCGCGACGAACTGTTCAAGCCTTTCGTGTCGACGAAGGAATCGGGTTTTGGGCTGGGGGCTTTCGAGGCGCTGCGGATCGCGCAGGCGATGGGCGGAGCGATCGAAGTGGCGAGCGAGCCGGGCAAGGGGAGCAGCTTTACCCTGTGGCTGCCGCTTGCCGATGCACGCAGTGATGCCGGGGACGATCCCCGGGTGGTGAAAGTGGGACAAGGATGACCGAGGGCGGGACCAATTTGCGCAAATTGCTGGTGGTCGAGGACGACCCGGGGCTGCAGGCGCAGCTCAAATGGGCGTATGAGGATTATCAGGTGCTGGTGGCGGGCGACCATGATGTCGCGATAGAACAGCTGCGCGCGGAGGAACCCGATGTGGTGACGCTCGATCTCGGGCTGCCGCCCGATCCCGACGGCACCCGCGAAGGGTTCCGGACGTTGAAGGCGATTCTCGAGGCGAAGCCCGACACCAAGGTGATCGTTGTGTCGGGACATGGCGAGCGCGCGAGCGCGCTCTCCGCGATCGCGAACGGGGCGTGGGATTTCTATCAGAAGCCGATCGACATCGACGAGCTGGGGCTGATCGTCGCTCGGGCCTTTCACGTCCGCGAGCTGGAGGTCGAGAATGCGCGGCTGGCCGGGCAGGGCGCGAGCGACAATCGCGTTCTCGGCGGAATGATCACCGGCGCACCCGAAATGCTCAAGGTCGCGCGGACGATCGAGCGCGTCGCGAACCTCGATGTGTCGGTGATGCTGCTCGGCGCGAGCGGCACCGGCAAGGAATTGCTCGCGCGCGGACTCCATGAGGCGAGCGCGCGGCGCGACGGCGCATTCGTCGCGATCAATTGTGCCGCGATCCCCGAGAACCTCCTCGAAAGCGAGCTGTTCGGGCACGAGAAAGGCGCCTTCACCGGCGCGGTCAAGACGACCGAGGGCAAGATCGAGCTGGCGCATGGCGGCACGCTCTTCCTCGACGAGGTCGGCGACATCCCGCTGCCGCTGCAGGTCAAGCTGCTGCGCTTTTTGCAGGAGCGCACGATCGAGCGCATCGGCGGACGCAAGGCGATCGCGGTCGACACAAGGATCGTGTGCGCGACGCATCGCGATCTCGACGCGATGATCGCCGGACAGAGCTTTCGCGACGATCTCTATTACCGGCTCGCCGAGATGGTGGTGAAGATTCCTTCGCTCGCCGAGCGGCCGGGCGATGCGGTGCTGCTGGCGCGGCACTTCCTTCACCAATATGCGCCCGAGATGAACCCCGGGGTGCGCGGCTTCGCGCCCGACGCGCTGCAGGCGATCGACGAGGGGCGCTGGCCGGGCAATGTCCGCGAACTCGAGAACCGCATCAAGCGCGCGGTGATCATGGCGGACGGCAAGCTGGTGATGCGCGAGGATCTGGACCTCGCGGCGAGCGAGGCGGACGGCGAGGAAGCATGGCTCAACCTGCGCAGCGCGCGCGAGGCGGCCGACCGCGTCGCGATCCGCCGCGCGATGACGCAGAGCGAGGGCAATATCTCGGCCGCCGCCAAGCTGCTCGGGATCAGCCGCCCGACGCTTTACGACCTGCTCAAGCAATATCGGATGCACGCCTGAGTGGGGCTTCGCCGCGTCTCGACGGGCGTGCTGCTGCTCGCGGCGCTGCTGCTGGCGGCATGTGGCGGCGGCGGGCCCGGCGGGCCGCGCGAGGCTTTTGAAGCGCGCCGCGCGGCGTTGCAGGCGGCGATTGCCGACGACCCGGGAAATATCGTCCGGCGCGTCGAGCTGGCGCGCGTCGCGATCCGGCTCGGCGACGGGGTCGGCGCCGAAGCCGCGGTGAAGGGCGCGCTCGATGCCGGCGCCAACGATGCGGCGCTGCGCCCCCTGCTCGCGCGCGCCTATGCGATGCAGGGCGAGGATGCCCGCGCGCTCCGGACGCTCGACGAAGGGCCGGTCTTGCCCGAGATGGCGGGCGAGGCGGCGTGGGTCGCGGGCGACGTCCACCTCGGCAATGGCGATCTGGCCGCTGCGCGCGATGCCTATGATCGCGCCGTGCAGGAATTGCCGCGGAATTCCGGTCTGTGGGTCGATGTCGCCCGGTTCCGCGATGCCAATGCCGACACGCTCGGCGCGCGCGACGCGGCCGACTATGCGATCGAACTCGACAAGGCGAACAGCGAAGCGCTCGCGTTCAAGGCGAATCTGGTGCGCACCGGCGAGGGGCTCAGCGCTTCGCTCGGCTGGTATGAAAAGGCGCTTGGCGCCGACCCCGCCAACGCCGACGCACTCGTCGAGCAGGCTGCGACGCTCGGCGACCTCGGTCGGTATCGCGACATGCTTGCGGCGCTGCGCCGCGCCGCGACACTGATCCCGCGCGATCCGCGGCTTTTCTATCTCCAGGCCGTGCTGGCGGCGCGTGCGGGCAATTATCCGCTCGCGCGCAGCCTGCTCCAGCGGACGCGCGGCGAACTCGATGCGCAGCCCTCGTTCATGCTGCTGAGCGCGGTCGTCGAACTCGAGCTGGGCGGCGAGGCGGTCGCGGCGAGCTGGGCGGACCGGTTGCTGGCCGAACAGCCCGCGAATTTCACGGCGCGGCGCATCCTCGCCGCGGCAGAATGGTCCGATGGCGACGCCGACGCAGCGCTCGACGCGCTGCTGCCGCTCGTCCGGCGCCCCGACGCCGACAGCTGGTCGCTGCTGCTCGCGGCGCGCGCCGCGGGGGAGCTGGGGAAGAGGGCCGAATCGGCGGATTATACGGGGCGTGCGGCAACGCTGGCGCGCGGCGAGGCGCCGCCGTTCGCGGTCGACAACGACTATGGCCTGCTGACGATGGCCGCCGACGCCGAACCGCTGAACCCGGCCAGCGTGATTCCCGCGATTTCGGCCGACATGGCGAGCGGCAATATGGCGCGGGCGATCGAGCGCGCCACGCGGCTGCGCGATGCGAACCGCGGCGTCGCCGATGCGCATATCCTGCTCGGCGATGCGGCGCTCGCGGGCGGGCGGACCGATCTGGCAGTGCAATCCTATCGCGCCGCACGCGACCTCGATGCGGGCGAGCGGACGACGCTGCGGCTCGCCAATGCGCTGTATCGCGCGGGCGACGTGGCGGGATCGGGCGCGGCAATTCTCGCGCTGCAGCGCAGCCAGCCGTCGAGTATCGCCGCCGACCGGCTATCGGGGCACCTTGCGATGGATATCGGGCATCGGGATCAGGCGATCGCGCATTTCGAACGCGTCCGCCGCCGGATCGGCGATCGCGACGTGGTGATCCTGCGCGAGCTGGCGCGCGCATGGGCGGCGAAGGGTGACGACGATCGCGCGCTGCCGCTGATCGACCGTGCCTATCGGCTCCAGCCGCTGAATGCGGGGATCATGGAATTTTACGCCGGACTGCTCGATCGGCGCGGCCGGACGCAGGCCGCCGCGGACCTGCGCGACAAGGCGGCGCAGATCGGTCGATAGGCGGGGAGAAGAGGGTTGCGACCGTAAATTGCCGTTCCTTTCCTCGTCATCCCGGACTTGATCCGGGATGACGAAGTAGGTGGAAAACGGCCGCTCACCATCCCAAGGCGGAAAGCGTGCTCAGGCGTCGGTGAGGTCGAGGAGCGTGCGCGCGTCGAGGCCGATACGGCGCATCTGCTCGGCGACCGGGGGCCAGATATTGGTGAGGAAGTCCGCGCGCATCAGGTCGCGGAGGCGTTCGGTCGCGCCCTCCGCCACGAACATGCCGACCCCGCGCTTGACCGTGACCAGCCCTTCGTCCTGGAACGTCTGATAGGCTTTCGCGACGGTCAGCGGATTGGCGCCTTCCTCGGCCGCGAGCGAGCGCACCGACGGGAGCATGTCGCCGTCGCGATAGGTGCCGTCGAGGATGGCGTTGGCGATGACGTCGCGGAGACGCTGGTACACGGGTTTGGACTGATCGAGCATGCCGACTTAATGCCATAAGACAGCAGCACAGTCAAATTCGACTAATTACAAATTCAGTCCGGATAATGAAACTAAATTTCCCAAGCGCTGACGACCTCATCATATTCCGGACGCGGCCGCTCATCGAGTTCGCGCGACGCGGTGCCGAAGAAGAAATAGCCGACGATATTGTCGCCTTCGCGGGCCCCGAATGCTGCCGCAACCTCGCGGCTGAACGCCGCCCAGCCGGTGAGCCAGCTGCCCACGAAGCCGTGCGCATGCGCGGCGTGGAGCAGGTTCATGCCGACCGCGCCCGCCGACATCTGCTGTTCCCAAACGGGGATCTTGCTGTCGCGAACGGGAGTCGAGAGGAGCACGAGCAGGGTCGGTGCCTGATGCGCGAACTGGTCGAGCGCGGAGAGGTCCATGCCGGCGGCGCCGGGGTTTTCGGCGACCCACGCCTTTTTGAGCAGCGAGGCAAAGGCCTCGCGCTGGTCGCCCGCAACGGTGACGATGCGCCACGGCGCGAGCTTGCCATGGTCGGGAGTGCGCAGCGCGAGCGCGACGATGTCGCGGAGCTGGGCGGGGTCGGGGCCGGGCGCGACCATGTCGCGCGCCTTGCCCGAGCGACGGGTGGCGAGATGGGCGAGGAGCGAGGAGCTGTCGTTGAGCATGGTGCGCCATGTGGCCTTTTGCGCGGCTTTGCGCAAGTGTTGCGAATGATTCGCAAGAAAATCAGGCCCGATCGCGATAGTTTCGCGCGCAATTAGATTCTTCCCATACGCAATTTTCGCGTTAGGTTGCCCCATTCGCGCGGCGGGAGGCCGCTTTCAAGATAATCGATAAAAGGGACGCTTTGATGAAAGATATCAGCCTTTGGCAGGAGGGCGACTGGATCGCGGTAATCGCGCTGGTCCTCCTGGGGGCATTCCTGACCGTCGGGGCGTTGATCGCGACGAGCCGGAAGCCCGAGTTCGCTGGCCATCCCAAAGGTCTCTACATGCTTTTCTTCGCCGAAATGTGGGAGCGTTTCTCCTATTACGGCATGCGCGCGATCCTGATTTTCTATCTGACGCAGCACTGGCTGTTCAGCGACAGCAAGTCGAACCTGATCTATGGCGCCTACACCAGCCTCGTCTATATCACGCCGGTGCTCGGCGGCTATCTCGCCGACCGTTATCTCGGCCAGCGCAAGGCGGTGCTGTTCGGCGGCCTTCTGCTCGCGGCGGGGCACAGCCTGATGGCGGTTGAGGGCGTCGGCGGGCAGAATGACCCGACGATCAACGTCTTCTGGGCCGCGCTCGCCTTCATCATCGTCGGTTCGGGCTTCCTGAAAGCCAATATCTCGGTGATGGTCGGCCAGCTCTACAAGCTCACCGACACGCGTCGCGACAGCGCCTATACGATTTTCTACATGGGCATCAACACGGGCGCCGCGCTCGGCACCATCCTCGTCGCCTATCTCGGCCAGACGATCGGCTGGGGTTTCGGCTTCGGCCTCGCGGGCGTCGGCATGCTCGCCGGCCTCGTCGTCTTCGTGCTCGGCAAGAAGGCGCTGGGCGGCGCGGGCGAGGCACCGGCCCCGCTCGCGAAATCGCGCGAACTGACGATCTATGCGATCGGTTTCGCGTCGGTCGCGGTGATCTGGGCGCTGGTGCAATATCAGGACGTCATCCAGACGCTGCTCGCCATCTCGGGCGTCGCGCTGCTCGGCTATGTCCTCTACGAGAGCTTCAAGCTCGAGAAGGAGCCGCGCGAGCGCATGTTCGCCATCCTCTTCCTGATCAGCCTCAATCCACTGTTCTGGGGCCTGTTCGAACAGGCGGGCGGCTCGATGAACCTTTTCACCGACCGCTTCGTCGACCGCGGCGGCGTGCCCGCGGGCATTTTCCAGTCGATCAATCCGATCATCATCATCCTCGTCGCGCCGCTGTTCGCCACGCTGTGGCTGTGGCTCGGCAAGCGCGGCGCCGAGCCGTCGGCTCCGGCGAAGTTCGGCCTTGCCCTCGCGCAGATGGGCCTCGCGAACCTCGTGCTCGTCTGGGGTGCCGAGGCCTATGGCGTCGCCGCGATGACGCCGGTCTTCCTCGTCTTCGCCTATTATTTCTTCGCGACGACCGGCGAACTCTGCCTCTCGCCCGTGGGCCTCAGCGCGATGAACCGGCTGGCGCCGAGCTTCCTTGCTTCGCTGATCATGGGTGCGTGGTTCTATATGACCGCGGTCGGCAATTTCGTCGCCGGCAAGATCGGCGAAGCCACCGGCGGTCACGACGGCCAGATGACCAAGCAGGGCCTGCTCGACATCTATGAACTGTTCGGCTGGATTGCCATCGGCGCCGCGGTCGTCGTGCTGCTGCTCAGCCCGATCGTCAAGCGCTGGATGCATCTCGACACGCTGCGCGACCGTGCCGACGGACTGGCCGGCGTGGGCGAAGCCGAACCGCATGCGGGCGGCGTTCATCCCGAACCCAAGGGGGCGTAATTCATGATCAGGGGTGTGAAAGGCAGCCTGCTGGCTGCGGTGTCGCTGGCGCTCGTCGGCTGTGCGGCAAGCAACGGAGAAACGGCTTCGGCGAGCGACAAGCCCGCCGAGAAGCCGGTCAAGTTCAACAAGGATCCGTATCCGTCGACCTACAAGCCCTATCCGGGGCAGGTCGCCGCGGTGCGGAACGTCACCATCTTCGACGGCGAAGGCGGGCGCATCGACAATGGCACCGTGCTGCTCGCGAACGGCAAGGTCGAGGCTATCGGCGGCCCCGACACGCCGATCCCCGCGGACGTCGCGGTCTATGACGGTACCGGCAAATATCTCACCCCCGGCGTCATCGACATTCACAGCCATCTCGGCGACTATCCCTCGCCCAGCGTCGATGCGCATTCGGACGGCAACGAGGCGACTTCGCCGACCACCCCCGAGGTCTGGTCCGAGCACAGCGTCTGGCCGCAGGACCCGGGCTTCAGCCGCGCGCTGGCGAATGGCGGCGTGACGTCGCTCCAGATCCTGCCGGGCAGCGCCAACCTGATGGGCGGGCGTTCGATCACGCTCAAGAATGTGCCCTCGCGCACCGTGCAGGGGATGAAATTTCCCGGTGCACCCTATGGGCTCAAGATGGCGTGCGGCGAGAATCCGAAGCGTGTCTATGGCGGCAAGGGGCGTGCGCCCTCGACGCGCATGGGCAATTTCGCGGTCAACCGGGCGACGTGGCAAAAGGCGGCGGCGTACAAGAAGAAGATGGACGACGGGAAAGCCGTCGACCGCGACCTCGCGATGGAAACGCTCGCGGGCGTGCTGTCGGGCGAAATCCTCGTCCACAATCATTGCTACCGCGCCGACGAGATGGCGCTTGTCATCGATATGTCGAAGGAGTTCGGCTACAAGGTGTCGACCTTTCACCACGCGGTCGAGGCGTACAAGATCGCCGACATCCTCGCGAAGGAAGGCATCTGTTCGGCGATGTGGGCCGACTGGTGGGGCTTCAAGATGGAAGCCTATGACAGCGTCAACGAGAATATCCCGCTCGTCTACAAGGCCGGGGCTTGCACGATCGTCCACTCGGACGATGCGAACCAGATCCAGCGACTGAACCAGGAAGCCGCGAAAGCGCGCGCCGCGGGGCGCCGCATCGGCATCGACGTCAGCGACGAAGTCGCGTGGACCTGGCTGTCGTACAATCCGGCGAAGGCGCTGGGTATCGCCGACCGGACCGGCAGCCTGAAGCCGGGCAAGATGGCCGACGTCGTGCTGTGGAACGGCAATCCGTTCAGCGCCTATACGCGCCCCGAAAAGGTGTGGATCGACGGTGCGCTGATGTTCGACGCCAACGATCCGAAGCGGCGTCCGGTGAGCGATTTCGAGCTCGGCCAGCCGGGCGAAGGAGACGTGAAATGATGCGCGCACTTCTTCTCTCCGCCGCCGCGATCATTGCGGTTCCCGCCGCGGCGCAGGACGTCGCGATCGTCAACGCGAAGCTCGTCATCGGCGACGGCAGCGCGCCGATCGAAGGCGGCTCCGTCATCGTTCGTGGCGGCAAGGTCGTTGCTGCGGGTGACGGCGTCGCCGTTCCCGCCGGGATGGAACGCGTCGATGCGCAGGGCAAATATGTGACCCCGGGGATCGTCGCGGCGTTCAGCCGCGTCGGGCTCACCGAGGTCGACGCCGTCACCGGCACCAACGATCGCTCGGCGCCGCGCACGCGCTTTTCGGCGGGGCTCGACATCGCGCCGGCGCTGAACCCGATGGGATCGCCGGTCGCGGTGAACCGTGCGTCGGGCGTCACGCGCGCGATCGTCGCGCCGGGCGGCAGCAGCAATCTGTTCGCCGGGCAGGGCGCTGTCGTCGACCTGGCCGACGACATGGACATGGTGACCAAGCCGCGCGCGCTGCAATATGTCGCGTTCGGCGAGGACGGCTCGGCGAAAGCTGGGGGCAGCCGTGCAGCGACCTTCCTGTTGTTCCGCGAGCAATTGCTCGCGGCGCGCAGCTATGCGCGCAACCCCGCTGCCCTTGCCGAATGGGGCAATGACGCGATGATCCAGCGCGCCGATGCCGATGCGCTCGTTCGGGTGATCGACGGCACGACGCCCTTGTTCGTGCGCGTCGACCGCGCCGCCGACATCGTCAATGTGCTGAAGCTGCGGCAGGAGTTCCCCGCGCTCAAGCTCGTGCTCGTCGGGGTGACCGAGGGCTGGCTCGTCGCGCGCGAGATTGCGGCGGCGAAGGTGCCGGTGCTCGTCTCGCCGCTCACCGACCTGCCGTCGAGCTTCGAACAGCTCGGCGCGACGCAGTCGAACGCCGGACGGCTCAAGGCCGCGGGGGTCGATGTGTCGGTCGGCGTGTTCGACGACGACGATGCGCACAAGATGGGCTATGCGACGCAATATGCGGGCAACCTCGTCGGCCTCGCGCGCGTGCCGGGTGCAAGCGGGATGACGTGGGACCAGGCCTTTGCCGCGATCAGCAGCGTGCCTGCGCGCGCGGTCGGCATGGAGGGCAGCATCGGATCGCTGCGGCCGGGCCGCGCGGGCGACGTCGTGATCTGGGACAATGATCCGCTCGAGCTCGGCAGTCGGCCGACGGCAGTGTGGATCGACGGCAAGGCGCAGTCGCTGACGACGCGGCAGGATCGCCTGCGCGACCGTTATGCTACCCCGCAGGAAGGGGCGTTGCCCAAGGCTTACGACCGCTAGGGACGGGCGGGCGGTTCGTCGCCCGTCTGCTCCGCATCCTTCATGTTGACACTGTTACCTTTGTGACGGATTGTGCGCGCACGATGCCGCGAGTCGCCCCCGGTCCGGGCGTTCGGCGGCGGGAAATGCGCTCGATGAGGGGGTAGCCATGCAACCGATGTCGCTTCTGATCACGACCTGTATCCTGTTCGTCGGGTCGCACCTCGCCCTGTCGCACCCCTTGCGCGACGGGCTTGCGGGCAGGCTCGGCGAGCGGGGGTTCCAGATCACCTATTCGGTCGTCGCGATCGCGACCTTCATCCTGATCGTACAGGCATGGCGCGGGATGCCGCCCGAGCCGCCGCTGTGGACCGTCGACGATCCGCTGTGGATCCTCGCCTCGCTGATCGTGCTGTTCGCGAGCATATTGTTCATGGGGTCGCTGATCGGCAATCCGGCGCTGCCCGCGCCGCATGCCGCGCGCGACGCGGCCGCCGATCCGCGCGGGGTGTTCGCGATCACGCGACATCCGATGATGTGGGGCTTCGCGCTGTGGGCGCTCGCGCATGTGCTGGTGATGCCGACGCCGGGCCAGATCATCCTGTCGGCGACGATCGCTTTCCTCGCGCTCGTGGGATCGGCGGGGCAGGACGTGAAGAAGGCGCGGCTGATGGGTGACGCGTGGCGCGGCTGGGCGGCGCGGACGAGCTTTCTCCCCTATGCACGCCAGATCGGCGGTGCGGCGCCCTGGGCCGATACGATCCCGCGGCCGCACGCGCTGTTCGGCGGATTTGTGCTTTGGATTGCCGCGACGTGGGGCCATGGTGCGCTCGGCTATATGGTCGCCGGGATCTGGCGCTGGGTCGGATAGGAGCCGAATGAACGCAGACACGCATCTCAACGACCTGTCGCTGCGATTGCTTGGCCGCGCCTTCGACGATCTCGATCCCGAGGAAGCTCGCGTGGTGCAGGCGATCGCAAGGCGTGCGCCGAGCAGCCGTGACGCCGCCAACATCGGGGATGCGCAGGCGAGCCGCGGCGACCGGCTCGCCGACAAGGTCGCGGCAGTCGGCGGCTCGTGGGGCTTCATCATCGTCTTCACGCTGGTGCTGCTCGGCTGGATGTTGCTCAATTCGGAGATACTCCAGCGCTTCGGGCTGGCGTTCGACCCCTATCCCTTCATCTTTTTGAACCTCATGCTCTCGACGCTCGCTGCAGTGCAGGCGCCGATCATCATGATGAGCCAGAACCGGCAGGCGGCGAAGGACCGGCTGACCGCCAGCGTCGATTACGAGATCAATCTGCGCGCCGAGCTGGAGATCATGCGGCTGCACGAGAAGCTCGACCAGATGCGGATTGCCGAGCTGGCGGAGAAGGTCGATGCGCTGTGCGCGCGGATGGATGCGAAGGGGTAGTTCGTCGGACGACGGATGCTGCTTTGGGGTGGAGAACGGACGTTCGCTCACCCTCTTTCGTCATCCCCGACTTGATCCGGGATCCATAGCTGCGCCAAAGTCATGGACCCCGGATCAAGTCCGGGGTGACGATAATCGAGAGAACGGTCCCCGGTCGAAAGCGGCCAGCAACTACAACCGCACCATTCGCATCCCCATCTCACCATAACGCGGGCCGCTCGTGCCGCCCTTCGGCGCCGCAGCGTCGATCGCGGCGAGATCGTCGGCGGTGAGCGTGACCTCGGCTGCCGCGACGCTGTCCTCCATCGTCGCGCGGCGCTTGGTACCGGGGATCGGGACGATATCGTCGCCCTGTGCGAGCAGCCAGGCGAGCGCGACCTGTGCCTTCGACGCGCCGTGCCGGTCCGCGACCGCGCCGATCGCGTCGACGATCGCGAGGTTGGCAGGGAGATTCTCGTCCGAATAGCGCGGATCGTTGCGGCGCCAGTCATTTTCGGGCAGCTCGTCGCGGCTGCGCACCGCGCCGGCGAGGAAGCCGCGGCCGAGCGGCGAATAGGGGACGAAGCCGATGCCATGCTCGCGGCAGACGGGAAGAATCTCGTCCTCGACGTCGCGTTCCCAGATCGAATATTCGCTCTGCAGTGCGGTGATCGGCGCGGCCTTGGCGGCGCGGCGGATCGTTTCGGGGCCAGCTTCGGAGAGGGCGATGTGGCGGACCTTGCCCTCCTTCACCAGCTCCATCATGCCACCGACCGTCTCCTCGATCGGCACCGACGGGTCGACGCGGTGCTGGTAGAAAAGGTCGATCGTGTCGACGCCCAGCCGCTGGAGCGAGCCTTCGCACGCCTTGCGCGCATTTTCGGGCGAGCCGTCGACGCCGGTGATCTGCTTGCCATCGAACCGGAAACCGAATTTGGTCGCGATGACCAGACCGTCGCGCTTGCCGCGGATCGCCTCGCCGAGCAGCTCCTCGTTGCTGAACGGGCCATAGATTTGCGCCGTGTCGAAGAAGGTGACGCCAAGGTCGATCGCGCGGTGGATCGTGCGCGTCGATTCATCGAGGTCGGCAGCCTCGCCATAGAGGATGTTGCCGCCCTTGATCATCGGCATGCAGCCGATGCCGATCGCGGACACTTCGAGGCCGTGGCCGAGCTTGCGATATTTCATGAAACGACTCCTGCGGGGGGGATATCGTCTTCTACACCATCGGCGGCATATTTGGTCGCGGCAACGTCGCCGACGACATTGCCGAGCGTGCGGAAGATGTCGGGGAAGGTCTCGACTGCCACCAGCAACCCGAGCGGGGCGACCGGAACGCCCATCGAGATCGCGATGGGCGCGATCGAGGTCACGAAGCTGATCGAGCCGGGCAGGCTGACCGAAGAGAGCGCCGCGGCGAGTGCCACGCCGAGCCCGACGGCCATTTCAAGCCATGTCAGCTCGACGCCGAACAGCCACGCGACATAGACGACGACCGCGAGGTTCATCGCGGGGCTGGTAAAGCGGAACAGCGCGACCGCGAGCGGCAGGACGATGTCGGCCTTTTTGGGGTCGACGCCGAGTTCGGTCGAGGATTTGAGCATCGCGGGCAGGCTGGCGAGCGAGCTTTGCGTGCTGATCGCGACCGCAAAGGTCGGAACCATCGCGCGGACGAAGCGCGGCAGGGGCACGCCGACGACAAAGACCGCGAGCAGCAATCCGAGGATGATCGTGCAGGCGCCGATCGCGGAAAGCATCAGCACATAGTGGACCAGACCGCCGAACGCCGCGACCCCGGCCTTGATCGCGAGTGCGTAGCCGAGCGCGAACACGCCGAGCGGCGCGAGCGCGAGCACCCAGCCGATGACGACGAGCATCGCGTCGCCGAGCGCCTTGAAGAAGCCCGACAGCGTCGCGCGTTCCGCGCTGCCGATGCGACTGATTGCAAAGGCGAAAATGGTCGTGAAGACGATCAGCGGCAGAATCGACGTTTCGGCGGCGGCGGCAATCGGATTGGTCGGGATGAGGCCGAGGATGAAATCGGTGAAGGTCGGCGACGGCACGGCTTCGGTCGATCCCCCGAGCCCGTGGCGCAGTCCCTGCGCTGCGGCGGCGGACATCGGAAAGGCGCGAAGCAGAAGTGGCAGCACCAGCAGCGTCATCAGCCCGGCGAGCAGGTTTGCGCCGATGAAGATCGCGACCGCGCGGCCGGCGAGCTTGCCCGCGCGTGCGGCATCGGCAGTGGCGGTAATGCCCGTAATCAGCAGCGCGACAATCAGCGGGATGATCGTCATCTTGAGCGCGTTGAGCCAGAGCAGACCGATCCATTCGATATAGGGCAGCGATGCCGTGCCCCACTCGACCGAGACCATCTCGACCCCGATCCCGAGCAACATGCCGGCGACGAGCGCCGAGAGAATGAACCAAGCGGATTTCAAAGCAGATTCTCCCGGCGTTTTTTCTGGCCTGCTTGCCAAGCAAAATTGGGTGACTTAGAGCATCTCCCGGAAGAAACGGGAACCGGTTTTTGGGCCGGGAAATGCTCCGCGGGGGCCATCCCGCGGGTGCCGGGGCAGGCTTTGCTGCCATCGGATTAGGTAGCAGAGGGAACATGCGCAAGTTTTTCGGAACCGACGGGATTCGCGGGCTGACCAACCGGGCCCCGATGACGGCGGAGGTCGCGATGCGCGTCGGCATGGCGGCGGGGGCACACTTCCTGCGCGGCGACCACAAACACCGCGTCGTGATCGGCAAGGATACGCGATTGTCGGGCTATATGCTCGAGAATGCGCTCGTTGCGGGCTTCACCAGCGTCGGTATGGATGTCGTGCAGGTCGGCCCGATGCCGACGCCGGCTATCGCGATGCTCACGCGTTCGATGCGCGCCGACCTCGGCGTGATGATTTCGGCGAGTCACAATCCCTATCAGGACAACGGGATCAAGCTGTTCGGCCCCGACGGCTATAAATTGTCGGACGAGGATGAGGCGCAGATCGAGCATCTGCTGGCCGAACAGCCGACGCTCGCCGAAGCGCCGCAGATCGGGCGCGCCAAGCGGATCGACGACGCGCGCGGGCGTTATATCCACGCGGTGAAGCAGAGCCTGCCCGAATCGGTCCGCCTGGACGGGCTGCGCATCGTGCTCGATTGCGCCAACGGCGCTGCGTACAACAGCGCGCCGACGGTGTTCTGGGAGCTGGGTGCCGACGTCGTCGCGATCGGCGTCACGCCGAACGGCACGAACATCAACGACAAATGCGGATCGACCGCGCCGGCGCTGTTGCAGGAAACGGTGGTCGCGAGCGGCGCCGACATCGGTATCGCGCTCGACGGCGACGCCGACCGGCTGATCGTCGTCGATGAAATGGGGACGATCGTCGACGGCGACCAGATCATGGGACTGATCGGTGCGAGCTGGGCGCGGCAGGGGCGGCTGAAGGGCGGCGGCGTCGTCGCTACGGTGATGTCGAACCTCGGTCTCGAGCGTTTCCTCGAAGGCGAGGGGCTCCGGCTCGAGCGCACGAAGGTCGGCGACCGCTACGTGCTCGAACGCATGAAGGAAGGCGGCTTCAACGTCGGCGGCGAGCAGTCGGGGCATATGATCCTGTCGGACCATGCGACGACCGGCGACGGCACGCTCGCAGCGCTGCAGGTGCTCGCCGAGCTGGTCGCGGGCGGCAAGCCGGCGAGCGATCTGCTGCATCAGTTCGACCCCGTGCCGCAGCTTCTGAAGAACGTCCGCTTTGCCGGCGGCAAGCCGCTCGAAAACAAGGATGTCATCGCGGCGATCGCCGAGGGCGAAGCGACGCTCAATGGCCGCGGGCGCCTCGTCATCCGTCCGTCGGGTACCGAGCCGCTGATCCGCGTGATGGCCGAGGGCGACGATGCCGGGCAGGTCGAACAGGTCGTCGACATGATCTGCGACGCGGTGCGTGCCGCGGCGGCATAACTATCTGATTTTCCGAAACTGAAAGAGACTGACCATGCTTGAAATGCGACCCGATTGTGAAAAGTGCGGCCGCGACCTGCCGGCCAACCTGCACGGCGCCTTCATCTGCTCGTTCGAATGCACCTTCTGCGCGAACTGCGCCGACAAGCTCGACGAGATTTGCCCCAATTGCGGCGGCGACCTGCTCGACCGGCCGCTGCGTGAAGGCGCGGCGCTGGCCAAATTTCCTGCCTCGACGGAGCGGAAATACAAGGGGTGATCTTTTCCCTTCTTCGTCATGCCGGACTTGATCCGGCATCCTCCGCAGCACTGGTGTCATGGACCCCGGATCAAGTCCGGGGTGACGATGAATATGAAGGTGTCCGGTGACCGCGCGCGTCCTGATTATCGCCGGATCGGATAGCGGTGGCGGCGCGGGCATCCAGGCCGATATCAAGGCGGTCACGATGCTCGGCGGTCATGCGATGACCGCGATCACCGCGATCACCGCGCAGAACACGCTGGGTGTGCAGGGTGTTCATGCGGTCCCGACCGACATGGTGCTGGCCCAGATCGACAGCGTCGCGTCGGATATCGGCGTCGATGCGGTGAAGATCGGCATGATCGGCAGCGCGGAGACCGCCGCGGCGGTGGCGGAGCGGCTGACGCAGCCCGACCTTGCACAAGCGGCACTGGTGTTCGATCCGGTGATGATCGCGACGAGCGGGTCGGTGCTGGCCGACGAGGCCACGATCGCGGCATTCAAGGCGTTGCTCGATCGTGCGATGGTCGCGACGCCGAACCTGCCCGAGCTCGACGCGCTCGGCGGCGAGGCGGCGGCGCTCGCGCACGGCTGCTCGCTGCTCGTCAAAGGCGGCCACGCCGAGGGCGAGACGGTCACCGACCGGCTGCTCGAAACGGGCGAGGGCGAGGTCGCGCGCTGGGAAGCGCCGCGCATCGACACGCCGCACAGCCACGGCACCGGCTGCACATTGGCGAGCGCGATCGCTACGGGGCTCGCGCAAGGCATGCCGCTCGAACCCGCGATCGCACGCGCGCGCGATTTCGTGCGGCTCTCGCTGCTCGATGCGCCGGGGCTGGGGCAGGGGCATGGCCCGATGGGCCAGCAATATGTGCGCAACGATGGGCTGTTCACCGGCCCGGCGCTCAACCAGATCACACTGCCCGCGGATGATTATGCGGTGTCGGTCGCTTTCTACAAGCAGATTGGGCTGAAGCAGATCGTCGATAGCCCGGACAATGGATACGCCCGGTTCGAAGCCGCCAATGGCGTGACGCTGTCGATCCACGTCGGCGACGGCGCGGCGGGCGGGGCGACGGCCTATCTCGAAAGCGGTGCGCTCGATGCGTGGGTCGCCTATCTGGCGCGGCGCGGGGTGCGGTTCGAGCAGATGCCGAAGGACGAGGAATGGGGCTGGCGCGAGGCGCGGCTGACCGACCCCGCGGGGAATCGGCTCTGCCTCTATCAGGCGGCCGAGTATCGGAGGTATCCGCCGTGGCGCATCTGATCTCCCCTCCCGCTTGCGGGAGGGGTTGGGGGTGGGCGCGAGCGAAGCGAGTTCCTGCCATCGACAGGGCCCACTCCGCTGCGACTAGGGAGCAAGCTCCCAAGTCTCGTTACCCCTCCCGCAAGCGGGAGGAGGGCAAGTGATCGTCGGTGTCGACGAAGCCGGCCGCGGGCCGCTAGCCGGCCCTGTCGTCGCGGCGGCGGTGTTGCTCTGCGAGGGGGGCATCCCCGGGCTCGACGATAGCAAGAAACTCACCGCCAAGCGCCGCGCCGAACTCGAAGCGCAGATCAAGGCGCGTTGCCGCTGGGGCATCGGCGAGGCGAGCGTCGCCGAGATCGATCGCATCAACATCTTGCAGGCGACCTTCCTTGCGATGACCCGCGCGGTCGAGGCGCTGGGGTTCGAGCCCGCCGAGATTCTCGTCGACGGCAACCGGCTGCCCAGGTGGCGCTATACGGCGCGCGCGATTATCGGCGGCGACGCGCTCCACCCCTGTATCTCGGCCGCGAGCATCATCGCGAAGGAACATCGCGACCGCGTCATGGTCGCCGCGGCGCGCGACTATCCGGGCTTTGGCTGGGAAACCAATATGGGTTATGGTACCGCGCAGCATCTCGCGGCGCTGCGCCAGCACGGCCCGACGCCGCACCATCGGACCAGTTTTGCCCCGGTCGCACAAATGCAGCTGGTCTGAAGCCAAAAGGGGAAGGCGATGAGCAGGGGATTTACGGCCGACGATGTGTCGGCCCAGACCGGCCGAACCTTCCTTGTCACCGGTGCCAATGCCGGGATCGGTTTCGAAGCATCGAAGATACTCGCGGCACGTGGCGCGCGCGTGATCCTCGCCTGTCGCGATGCGGGGAAGGCCGAAACGGCGATGAACCGCATCCGCGTCGATGTGCCGAGCGCCGACTTGTCGTTCCAGCCGCTCGATCTCGCCGACCTCGACCAGATACGCGATGCGGCGAAGGCGGTGCTCGCGGGGCCGCGGATCGATGTGCTGGTCAATAATGCGGGGGTGATGATCCCGCCCAAGACGCTGACGAAACAGGGATATGAGCTGCAATTCGGGGTCAATCACCTCGGGACTTTCGCGCTGACCGGACTCATTCATCCGCATGTCGACGATCGCATCGTGATCACGGGCAGCATCGCGCACCGGAACGGGGCGATGGACTACAGCGACCTTTCGGCGGCGCGCAGCTACCACAACTGGGCGCGCTACCAGATGAGCAAGCTCGCGAACCTGCTCCACATGTTCGAGCTCGACCGGCGGCTCGGCGCCGCGGGACGCGCGACGCAGGCGATCGGATGCCATCCGGGGGTCGCGCTGACCGAGCTGACGCGCCACCTGCCGCTGCCGCTGCGCACGATGACGCCGCTAGCGGGGCCCTTTTTCAACAGCGCCGCACAGGGCGCGTGGCCGACCCTGCAGGCAGCAACCGGCGCGCGCGTGCAGGGGGGCGACTATCTGGGGCCGCAGGGGCTTGGCGAGATATCGGGGCGCTCGGGGCCGGCGCGTGCGACGCGCACCGCGCGCGATCCGAAGCTCGCGCGCGAGCTGTGGGAGCGTTCGATCGAACTCACCGGGGTCGATCCGGGGCTCTGACGAAATTTTTTTCGGGGGTGAGTCCGGATCGCCACACCACCAGTGGTTGAGTCCGCGATTCGCCGATGACTCCATATGGTGTGCCAGACTCGTTTCGTTCTCATCGCGTTAACCAGTTGGTCACGCGGAATCCCTAGAGTCCTGCGCTTGACGGCGGACTCCGCCTGACTCATCAGGGCCTTCTTTCAGTCGAAGACAGGGGCGAAACATGGGTGTGATGGAACGGGTCAAGGCGCCGGCGACTAAGAAGCGGGCGCCGAAAATCGACCCTGCGGACCTGCCGCTCGACAGCATATTGCAGGGCGATTGCGTCGAGATGATGCGTTCGCTGCCCGCCGCGTCGGTCGACATGATCTTCGCCGATCCGCCGTATAACCTTCAGCTCGGCGGCGATCTGCTGCGCCCCGATGGCAGCCAGGTCGATGCGGTCGACGACGACTGGGACAAGTTCGACAGTCTCGCGACCTATGATCGCTTCACCCATGCGTGGCTCAAGGAAGCGAAGCGCATCCTGAAACCGAACGGCAGCATCTGGGTGATCGGCAGCTATCACAATATCTTCCGCGTCGGCACCGCGCTGCAGGACAATGGCTACTGGATCCTCAACGACATCGTGTGGCGCAAGGCGAACCCGATGCCCAATTTCAAGGGCACGCGCTTCACCAACGCGCACGAGACGCTGATCTGGGCGTCGATGGGCGAGAAATCGCGCTACACCTTCAACTATCGCGCGATGAAGACGCTGAACGACGAGCTTCAGATGCGCAGCGACTGGCTGATCCCGATCTGCGGCGGACAGGAGCGGCTCAAGAAGGGCGGCACCAAGGTGCACCCGACGCAGAAGCCCGAGGCGCTGCTCTATCGGATCCTGCTCGCCTGTTCGAACCCCGGCGACGTGATCCTCGATCCCTTCTTCGGTACCGGCACGACGGGCGCGGTCGCGAAGCGCCTCGGTCGCCATTTCATCGGCATCGAGCGCGAGGATGACTATATCGCCGCGGCGAACGAGCGCATTGAGATGGCGCTGCCGCTCGACGAAAGCGCGGTGAAGACGATGATGGCGCCCAAGGCCGCGACGCGCGTCGCGTTCGGCACCTTGGTCGAATGCGGGATGATCGCGCCGGGGACGGTGCTGACCGATACGAAGCGCCGCTGGAAGGCGAAGGTGCGCGTCGACGGCAGCCTCGAATGCGAGGGCCAGCCCGCAGGCTCGATCCACAAGGTCGGCGCCGGCGTGCAGGGCGCGCCGAGCTGCAACGGCTGGACCTTCTGGCACGTCGACACGGGCAAGGAATTGCGCGTGATCGACGCGATGCGGCAGGACTGGCTGCTCGCCAACGAGGCCTGATGTTCCAGCCGCTGGTCAAGCCCGACCTCGGCAAGACGTGGGAGGACGCGCGCGTCTACCTTCGTCCGGCCTGCTTCGTCGATCGGCCGCACGAGCTGGGCGACGATTGCCTGCGCATCGCCGATACGCTGGTCTGGTTCGCGGCGTGGCATGTCAGCCTGCGTGACGATGGTGTGGTCCGGTCGGCGGTTGTGCCCGTTGCGGAACTCGACGGCTGGATCGCGGCGATGCCCGACCGGCTGGCGGACGCGGCCAGCGCGCAGCGCGCGGGCGTCGTCCGGCCGCGCGGCAATCTCCAGCTCGGTGAACGCACGGTCCGGCTGAACGAGCCGCAGCTGATGGGCATATTGAACGTCACGCCCGACAGCTTCTCCGACGGCGGCAAGCATGTCGATGCCGTCGCGGCGGCCGAAGCGGGTTTCGCGATGGGCGCGGCGGGCGCGGCGATCGTCGATGTCGGCGGCGAATCGACGCGGCCCGGCGCCCCGCTGGTCTGGGAAGGCGACGAGATCCAGCGCATCGAGGGCGTCGTCGCGGCGCTGGCGAAAGGCGGCGTCGCGGTGTCGATCGACACGCGCAAGGCCGCGGTGATGGAGGCGGCGCTCGCCGCGGGCGCGCGGATCGTCAACGATATTTCGGCGCTGCGCTACGACGACCGGGCGATGGACGTGGTCGCGCAGGCGGGCTGTCCGGTCGTCCTGATGCACGCGCCGTCGGCGAAGAGCGACCCGCATGAGGGCGGGACTTACGCGAATGCCCTGTTCGACGTCCATGACATGCTCGCCGAGCGTGTCGCGGCGTGCCTCGCCGCGGGTGTCGACCGGTCAAGGATCATCGTCGATCCGGGACTCGGCTTCGGCAAGGGCGTCGGCGACAATCTCGCGCTGATCAATGGCCTTGCGCTGTTCCACACCCTGGGTTGCCCGGTGCTGTTCGGCGCGAGCCGCAAGCGGATGATCGGCGCGCTCGACAATGAGGCGCCTGCCGACCAGCGGCTCGGCGGCACCGTCGCGCTCCACTATCAGGCGGCGACGCAGGGGGCGCAATTGCTGCGCGTCCACGATATCGCCGAAAACCGGCAGGCGCTTCGGGTGTGGCGCGGGCTGCGCGATACGGCGCTGACCGCCTAGCCTTCATCCTCCGGCCGGCGCTGCCGCTTTCCGCGTGCGACTTCGGTCGCGAGCGCTTCGAAACGCGGCTCCCACGTCCGGCGGAAGCGCTGCACCCATGCGTCGATCTCGTCGAAGCGATCGGGGGCAACCGCGTAGAGCCGCCGCCGGCCGTCGGCCTGCGACGTCGCGAAGCCGCTGTCGCGCAGGATACGCAGATGCTGCGACACCGCGGGCTGCGAGATCAAAAATTCGGCGGCGATCACCTCGACGATCTCGCCCGAACTGCGCTGCCCGCCCGCCAGCAATTCGAGAATGCGGCGACGGACCGGATCGCCGAGGATGTCGAAGGCGTGGCTCATTGGGGCGCGGCGGCGCCGGTATAGAAGGCGGTCGTGCTGGTGCCGGCGCGGTTGGCGGCATCCTCTGCGGTCCCGTAGGTAATCGATGCGGCGGTCCAGGCATTGCTGCTCGACGTTGCGAAGGCACGGCCCTCGTCGCTCAGCGGCCATGTCTCTTCGGCGAAGCGTTCCTGCACCGCCTCGCCGGTTTCAAGGTGCCAGGCAAGGCCGAGCAGCGACAGATCCCAGCCAACTCCCACTGCACCGGGGCCGAACCGGTCCCAGAATTCCTCCGACTTCTCGTCGAGAGGGGCGATATGCCTGAGCGTCAGGCGCGTGCTGTCGTTTCCGGTCTCGGTCAGTTCGACTTCGACCCAGCTCATCCCGCCGCCGAATTCCCAGGTGAGCGAAAAGCTGCGCGGCGGCTCGCATGCGGTGACGGTGCCGCCGGCATTGCCCTTGATCTGATATTTGCCGCCGGGTTCGAGGTCGCCGTCGACCGGCGCGAACCAGCGCGGGATGCGCGCCTTGTCGGTGATGGCGTTCCAGAGATCGGCGATATCGGTCGAATAGTCGCGCGACGCGACGACCGCGCGCGCATTCTGGCCCCCGTGCGTCACATCCTCGACCTTGCGGACGACCATGGCGGCTTGGGCGATAGTATCGAACGGCATGATGATTCTCCCGATTGATATCGGAAGATAAATATAAGTCTTAACTTATATATCAAGCCCCGTCGGCCGAACCGGGCCTGTCGCGCGTCAGGCCGCGGTATCGATCCCCAGATCGCTCAGCTTGCGATAGAGCGTCGAGCGGCCGATGCCGAGGCGACGGGCGACTTCGCTCATCCGGCCGCGGTAATGGCCGATCGCGAGGCGGATGACGTCGGCCTCGATTTCCTCGAGCGGACGAAGATTGCCGTCGGGAAGGTAGAGCGTGACGCCGATCGCCTCGCCGTTGATCGCGATTTCGCGATCGCTGCTCACGCCGCCGCCGAGCGCGGCCTCGATCGCGCGGAAGTCGGCGCTGGTGAGGACGTCGGTCTTGCTCTCGACCGCGGCGCGGAACAGCACATCCTGCAGCTGGCGGACGTTGCCCGGCCACGCATAGGCGGCGAGCAGGCGCAGCGCGTCGTCGGTGACGCCGATCGGGCCCATGCCCGGCAGCCCACCGATGCGCGCGAGGAGATGCCGCGCGAGCGGGCCGACGTCGCCGCGGCGTTCCGAAAGCGAGGGCAGGGTGAATTGCGCGCTCGACAGTGCGTAGAAGAGGTCCTCGCGGAAATGGCCGGCCTCGATCAGCTTGTCGAGCGGGCTCGCGCTCGTCGCGATGATGCGGACGTCGACGCTCTGGCGGATCGAACCGCCGATCATCTGCACTTCGCCCGAGTTCAGAAACTCGACGAGTTTCGCCTGTGTTTCGAGCGGGATGCATTCGACATGGTCGATGATGATGCTGCCGCCGTCGGCCTGGACGAGGCGGCCGACCTGCCGGTCGAAGGCGCCCGGAAAGGCGCCGCGCTCGTGGCCGAACAGTCCCGAACCGATCAGGCCCGGCGATACGGCCGAGCAGTCGACCATCACGAGCTGCCCGCGCGCGCGCGGGCTGGCGCCGTGGATCGCGCGGGCGAAGACTTCCTTGCCGGTGCCGGGCTTGCCGTTGATCATCACCGGGACACGCGCGCGCGCGGCCTTGGCGGCGATCGCCAGCGCGCTGCGGAAATTGGGGCTCGATCCGATGATTTCCTCGAACGCCAGCGGCGCGCGCAGCTTCTCGGTCAGCGGGCGGAGCTCGCCCTGCGGGCCGCCGGTCGAAACGACGCGGTCGAGCGCTTCGAGCAGGCGGTCGGGCGCGATCGGTTTCTGGACGAAGTCGCTCGCGCCGGCGCGCATCGCACCGACCGCCACCTCGACCCCGTTGCGCATCGTGATGACGACGAGCGGCAGCGCGGGGCGCCAGCGGCGCAGTTCGGCGACGAATTCGGAAATATCCATGCCCGGCGCGCCCTGATCGACGAGCACGGCGTCGAGCGCCATGCCTTCCTGCGTGCCGAGTTTGGCGAGCGCGGTGTCGGTGTCGGGCGCGATGACGCTGCGCCAGCCGCCGCGCGATACCAGCGCCGAGAGGAAGCGCTGCTGGGCAGGCTCGCTGTCGACGATCATCACCATTCGCGTGTCGCGCATGTTCGTCATCGTATCGAATCTGCCCCCTGAACCGACATTGCTATGGGTTTGTTCTGCTGAGGGGATCATAAGTATCCGACAGGGGTAAAAGGGCGATTAAGGGCATTCGTCTTTTCCTGCTGCGAAGTCCAGCGGCCAAACCCGCACTTGAGCATCGCGGGGCGCGTGGCTAAGACCGGCGCGATAACCGATTCTGGGCGCCGCGCTGTGCGTTCGCGCACAGGAAACGGCCGAAAAAGGGGAAAAGCGATGGCACAGCAGGAAATGAAGGCAGCGAATGAAACCTATGCGGGTTTCATCAACCTGTTCAAGATCGGCTCGATCATCACCGCGGTCGTCGTTATCGGCGTCGTCCTTCTCATCGCCTCCTGATCCGGCCGGCATGCGCATCGCCGTCCTGAAGGAGCTCGCCGAGGGCGAGACCCGCGTCGCCGCGACCCCTGAAACCGTGAAGAAATTCATCGGTCTGGGCGCCGAAGTTGCTGTTGAATCGGGCTCGGGCGACCAGGCCTCGATCGCCGACGCGGACTATAGTGCCGCTGGCGCAAAGGTCGGCAGTCGCGCCGATGTGCTGAAGGGCGCGAACATCATTCTCGGCATTCAGGGGCCCGATCCCAAGAGCCTGTCGGGCTTTGCCGACGGTGCGTGGCTCGCGGCGGGGCTCAACCCGTTCGGCGACCGCGCGCGCGTCGACGATTATGCGAAGCTGGGGCTCGAGGCGCTGGCAATGGAATTCATGCCGCGCATCACGCGCGCGCAGTCGATGGACATATTGTCGAGCCAGGCGAATCTCGCGGGTTACAAGGCGGTGCTGATCGCGGCGAACGCCTATGGCCGCGCCTTTCCGATGATGATGACCGCGGCGGGCACCGTCAGCGCCGCCAAGGCGTTCGTGATGGGCGTGGGCGTCGCGGGGCTTCAGGCGATTGCGACCGCGCGCCGGCTCGGCGCGCAGGTCAGCGCGACCGACGTGCGCGCAGCGACCAAGGAGCAGATTCTCAGCCTCGGCGCGAAGCCGATCTTCGTCGAAACGGTCGCGGGAATCGAGGGCGAGGGTGCCGGCGGCTATGCCACCGAAATGTCCGACGAGTATAAGGCGGCGCAGGCCGAACTCGTGTCGTCGCACATCGCCAAGCAGGATATCGTCATCACCACCGCGCTGATCCCGGGGCGCCCCGCGCCGCGGCTGATTTCGGACGCGCAGCTCGCGACGATGCGCAGCGGCAGCGTGATCGTCGACATGGCTGCCGAAAGCGGCGGCAATGTCGAGGGAGCGGTCGCGGGCGAGGCGAAGAAGATCCACGGCGTCACCGTGATCGGCGCGAAGAATATCGCCGCGCTGATGCCCGCCGACACCAGCGCGCTGTTCAGCCGCAACCTGTTCAACTTCCTCTCGGCCTTCTGGGACAAGGAAGCGGGCAAGCCCGTGCTCGACGAGGAAATCGGCAATGCCGTGCGCCTGACGCAGGGCGGCAAGGTCGTGAACGAGCGGTTGCTGGGATAAGCGAACGATGGGCCTGTTCAGCGCCGGGGATATCGATATCGCGGGCGCGCAGGCCGAATTTCAGGCGTGGCTGATCGACGGCGAGCGCGTGCTCGCGGCGTTCCGGACGATCCGCGACACGGTGCTGCTCACCAATCTCCGCTTCATTTTCGTCGATGTGCAGGGGTTGACGGGATCGAAGAAGGATTTTCAGAGTATCCCGTGGCGTTCGGTGACGCGTTTCTCGTTCGAAACCGCCGGAACCTTCGACCTCGACGCCGATATGAAGGTATGGGTTTCGGGCGCGGCGATGCCGCTTGAGGTGAAGATTTCGCGCAAGAGCGATCCGCAGAAAATCCAGCAGCTTATGGCGCAGCTCATCGTCGGACGCTGACGAAAAAGCGAAAAAATGGCCGTTTTCGGCCTTTTCATGAAACTTCCTTTGGTTACTATGCGTTCAGGGTTTCCCTAACCCTGACTTTCTACCAGTTGGAGAATGATTGATGTCGTCTGCGAAGCTTTTCGCCACTCCCCTCCTTGTGCTTGCCACTCTCTCGCCCGCCTATGCGCAGGACACTGCCGCCCCGGCCGAGACCGAAGTCGCTGTCGATGCCGCCGCCGATGCTGATGCGGCCGTCGATGCTGCCGCGCCGGCCGATGCGGCTGCCGACGCCGCTGCCGACGCCGCCGCACCCGTGGAGCGGACGGGCATCGCGCTGGAAATCGGTACCAAGCCCGACCACAAGACGCTGGCCGACGCGCTGACCGCCGCGGGCGTTTCGGAAAAGCTCGCCGGCCAGCCCTTCACGATCTTTGCGCCGACCGATCAGGCGTTCGCGGCCGTGCCGCAGCCGATGACCGACTGGCTGATGAACCCGGGCAATACCGAATCGCTCGCCAAGGTGCTGACCTATCATGTCGTCCCGGGGCGCGTGACCGCCGAGGAACTCTTTGCCAAGATCAAGGCTGGCGGCGGCAAGGCGACGCTCACCACCGTCGAGGGCGAGGCGCTGACCTTCACCGAGGTGCAGGGCAATATCAAGGTCGACGGCACGCAGGGCAGCAGCGGCTTCATCACCCAGCCCGACGTTGAGCAGTCGAACGGTAATATTCACGTCATCAATGGCGTGCTGATGCCGACGCTCGGCTGACGATTCGCGCTGCCGCGGTCGTCTTTTGAAGGAAAAGCATGTGAAGACCCTCCTGATCCTGACGGCCGCGGCCGCCGCGCTTGCATTGTCGGGCTGCGGCAAGAGCGACACGCCGACCGAGACGACGACGATCGCGGGCGGCGAGACCGGGACGCCCGCTGCCCCCGCCGCGGCGCCGTCGGCGATGCTTGCGAGCAACACGATCGCCGCCAATCTTTCGGCGTCGCCCGATCACAAGTCGCTGGCAGCCGCGGTGACGCAGGCGGAGCTGGGCCAGACGCTGTCGGGGGCGGGGCCGTTCACCCTGTTCGCGCCGACCGACGCCGGTTTTGTGCAGGTTCCGCCCGTCACGCGCGACGGCTGGATGCGCCCGGCGCAGAAGGACGTGCTCGCCGGCGTGCTCAAATATCATCTCGTTCCGGGCAAGCTGACCGCCGCCGACCTCGCGGCGAAGATCACCGAAGGCGGCGGCAAGGCCGTGCTGAAGACCGTCGACGGACAGGATCTGACCGCGACGAAGAGCGGCGACGCGATCCTGCTGACCAGCAGCAGCGGGAACAAGGCGACGGTGACGCAGGCCGACGTCGCCCAGTCGAACGGCGTCGTCCACGTCATCGACGCCGTGCTCGTCCCGAAAATGTAAAAAACAGCGCCGGCGTGCCCGGCGCCGCGATATTTTATGTCGCCAAACGCCCGCATTTCTCGCGCCGGGAGATGCGGGCGCTGCTTTTTGCCCGCTTTGGAGTCGACACACCCCGCGGCGCGCGGCAAGAGGTGCGCGAAACGGAATCAGCAGGGGAGCGAGCCCGTGGATTTTATCGCGATTTTTTCGATTTTCGTACTGGCCTGCTTTGTCGGCTATTTCGTCGTCTGGTCGGTGACCCCGGCGCTGCACACGCCGCTGATGAGCGTCACCAACGCGATTTCTTCGGTGATCATCGTCGGCGCGCTGATCGCCAGCGCCGCGGCGGGTTCGGCCTCGTCGAAATGGCTGGGGCTTGCCGCGGTCGTGATGGCGAGCATCAACATTTTCGGCGGCTTCGCGGTCACCGAGCGCATGCTCGCGATGTACAAGAAGAAGGAGCGCTGAGATGGAATTTCAGCACATCCTGTCCGCCGCAGCCGGCGGCCACGGCGCCGTGAACCCTTGGGCGGCGGTCGCCTACCTTGTCGCGGGCGTCCTCTTCATTCTCGCGCTGCGCGGCCTGTCGTCGCCCGCCTCGTCGCGCCGCGGCAACCGCTTCGGCATGGCGGGGATGACGATCGCCGTCGTCACGACGCTGCTGACGCATGCACCGGTCTCGATCGACGGCGGTGTCGACACGATCGGTCTCGTCGAAATCCTTGCGGCGATCGGCATCGGCGCGGTGATCGGTATCGTGATGGCGCGCAAGATCGCGATGACCGCGATGCCGCAACTTGTCGCGGCGTTCCACAGCCTCGTCGGTCTTGCCGCGGTCGCGGTGGCGGCCGCCGCCTATCTCAACCCGCTCGCGTTCGGCATTGCCGACGCCGCGGGGCAGATCCACACCGTCAGCCGCATCGAAATGGGGCTCGGCATCGCGATCGGTGCGATCACCTTCTCGGGATCGGTCATCGCCTTCCTCAAGCTCAACGGCAATATGTCGGGCGCGCCGATCATGCTGCCCGCGCGGCACGTGATCAATCTCGGTACGCTCGCCGCGATCATCGGCCTCGTCGCCTATTTCACCGTCGACCAGAGCCCGTGGGTCTTCTGGACCGTCACCGGACTCAGCTTCCTGATCGGCTTCCTGCTGATCATCCCGATCGGCGGCGCCGACATGCCGGTCGTCGTGTCGATGCTCAACAGCTATTCGGGCTGGGCCGCGGCGGCGATGGGCTTCACGCTCGGCAACACCGCGATGATCATTACTGGCGCGCTCGTCGGCTCGTCGGGTGCGATCCTGTCGTACATCATGTGCCGCGCGATGAACCGCAGCTTCATCAGCGTGATCGCGGGCGGCTTCGGCGGCGACGACGCCGCGGCGGGCGCGGGCGGCTCAAAGGAACAGCGCCCGTGGAAGCCGGGCAGCGCCGAAGATGCCGCCTTCCTGATGAGTCAGGCGGAGAATGTCATCATCGTCCCCGGCTACGGCATGGCGGTCGCGCAGGCGCAGCACGCGCTCCGCGAAATGGCCGACCAGCTCAAGAAGGAAGGCGTGAACGTCAAATATGCGATCCACCCGGTTGCGGGACGCATGCCGGGCCATATGAACGTGCTGCTCGCCGAGGCGAACGTCCCCTATGACGAGGTGTTCGAACTCGAGGATATCAACGGCGAATTCGCACAGGCCGACGTCGCCTTCGTCATCGGCGCGAACGATGTGACCAACCCCGCGGCGAAGACCGACAAGACGTCGCCGATCTATGGCATGCCCGTGCTCGACGTCGAAAAGGCGAAGACGGTGCTGTTCGTGAAGCGATCGATGGGCGGGGTCGGCTATGCCGGCGTCGACAACGACGTCTTCTATATGGACCAGACGATGATGTTGCTGGGCGATGCCAAGAAGATGGCCGACGACATCGTCAAGGCGCTGAGCGGTAGCGGGCACTAGACAAGAATCGTCGCCCCTGCGAAGGCAGGGGCCGCTGGCAGCCTTGTGCTACCTCGATAGCGGCCCCCGCCTACGCGGGGGCGACGTGTTTTAATAAGGGACCTTATGCGCAAAATCGGCCTGATCGGAGGAATGAGCTGGGCATCGACCGAGCTCTATTACCGCCATCTCAACAAGGGGGTGCAAAAGCGCCTTGGCACCGCCTGTTCGGCGCCGATCCTGATGGAGAGCCTCAACTATTGCGAGCTGTCGCGGATCACGACGCCCGAGCAATGGGCGCACGCGAAGGAGGTGCTGATCGCCTCGGCGCGGCGGCTCGAGGCGGCGGGCGCGACCGCGCTGATGGTCGCGGCCAATTCGATGCACAAGGTCGCCGAGGAGATCGCCGCGGCGATCTCGATCCCGCTGCTCCACATCGTCGACGAGACCGGCGAGAAGATGAAGGCCGACGGGATCAGGTCGGCGGCGGTGATCGGCACGCGCAACGTGATGACCGAGCCCTGGTTTCGCCAGCGGCTCGTCCGGCACGGGCTGACGCTCGCGCCCTATGACGCGAGCCGCGCCGACGAGATCGACCGGATCATTTACGAAGAGCTGATGCTCGGCAAGGCGAACGAGAGCTCGCGCCGGACGATGAAGACCTTCATCACCGACATCGCGAAGCAGGATGTCCAGGCGATCGTGCTCGCCTGCACCGAGCTGGTGATGCTCGTCGATACCGATGCCAATGTCCTGCCGATCTACGACACGACGCGCATTCATGTCGCGGCGGGGGTCGACTGGATATTGGGCGAGGGTTCTTAAGCCCGTACGTGTCGAGCGTGGTCGAGACACCCGTAAGGCGTGCACCGCCGATGGGCATCTCGACGACACTCGACACGAACGGAACAGGAAAGTGCGCTACGCCACGCGCGTCCACGTCACCGTGCGGCAGAATACCGCGACGCAGCCCTTCATCGTCAGCTTGTTGCCCTTCACGCGCAGGTGCGCCTTGTAATAGCGGCCGTCCTCGGGGCTGTAGCCTTCACCCTTCCAGCCATCGCCGTGGGGCACGAGGTCCCAATAGATCTGGAGCCCCTCGACCATACGGCCGCGCTTCGCCTTGTCGGGATTGCGCTCGTCGCGCTGGCCGCCCGCGGGCTCCTTGATAAGCAACTGCGCGATACGGCCGCACATCCTGCTGCCGCACGGCGCCATCGCGACGATGCCCTTGCCGTCGTCGGTTTTCCATCGCCCCGTCAGCGACGTGGGCGCGGCCGCCGATGACGGAACGACAATCAGGGCGGCAAGCGCCCACGCAAATCTGTGAATCAAGCGACCTCTCCCCGGTTAGCTACCCATATGTCAGCAACATCGCTTGGCATGCGTCAAGTCTTGTACCATTCTGCCCCGAAATAAGGGGAGAGACATATGCGATTCCATGGTCTGCGCCACCGCGCGGCGACGCTTTGCATCGCGGCGGCCCTTGCCGCCTGTCCGGCGACGGCGAAAGTGATCAGCGTCAGCGCAACAACGCCCGACGCCAACGAAAAGCTGCAGGAAGCGCTGATCCTCGCCGAGCCCGGCGATACGGTGCAACTGGGCGCGGGCGTGTGGAAACTGACCGACGGCCTGTCGCTCGACGTCGCGAATGTGACGGTGCGCGGCGCGGGGGCGGGCGAGGGCGGATCGATCCTCGACTTCACCGGACAGCAGGGCGCGGGCGAGGGGCTGCTCGTCACCTCCGACGACGTGTTGCTCACCGAATTCGCCGTGCTCAACACCAGGGGCGACGGCATCAAATCGAAGGGCGCCGACCGCATCGTCTATCACAAGCTGCGCGTCGAATGGACGGCCGGGCCCAGGGAAACCAACGGCGCCTATGGCATCTATCCGGTCGAGAGCAGCGACGTGCTGATCGACAGCGTGTTCGTGCGCGGGGCGTCGGATGCGGGCATCTATGTCGGCCAGTCGAAGAATATCGTCGTCCGCGATTCGGTCGCGACCGAAAATGTGGCGGGGATCGAGATCGAGAACAGCCATGACGCCGACGTCCACGACAATGTCGCGACGAAGAATACCGGCGGTATCCTCGTGTTCGACCTGCCGAGCCTGCCGATGCAGGGCGGGCACAATGTCCGCGTGTTCGAGAATATCGTCAACGACAACAGCACGCCCAATTTCGCGCCCAAGGGCAATATCGTCGCGAGCGTGCCGACGGGCACGGGCGTACTGATCATGGCGAACCGCAATGTCGAGGTCTTCGACAATGTGTTCGATCAGAACGGCACCGCCAATGTGATGATCGTCGGCTATCGCTATGAGCACAAGGACCCGAAATATCAGCCGCTGCCGAAGGCGATCGTCGTGCGCGGCAACCAGCATGGCAAGGCGGGCTATGCGCCCAAATTCGCCGGCGGCGACATGATCGCGGCGGCGATGGGCGGCGCGATCCCGCCGGTGCTGTGGGACGGCGCAGGCGACGCGATCGTGCTCGACAAGGTCGGCGTGTTGTCGCTGAACCTGCCCGACGTGAAGACCCCGCAGAGCGAGGCGAAGCCCGCGCCCGCCGACCTGTCGAAGGGCACGCCGCCGGCGGCGCTGCCGGCGATCAGGCTGCCCGATGCGATGGAGGCGAAGGTCAAGTGAAGCGCATTCTCGCGGCGCTTGCCGCGGCATTATTGTGTGCGAGCGGCGGGGCGGCCTTTGCGCCGCCGGGCGTCGATCAGGCGCTGGTCGAGAGCGATGCGATGCCGCCGAAACTGTCGGCGTTCGGTCTGTTTCGCGGTAACGACCCCGCGCAGCCTGCGACGGGCATCGGTTATACGCTGCGCGCGCCGCTGTTCAGCGACTATACCGACAAGCATCGCTTCATTTCGATCCCCGCGGGCAAGAAGGCGAGAGTCGCCGCCGACGGCGTCATCGACTTTCCGGTCGGAACGGTGCTCGTCAAAAGCTTCGGCTGGAGCGACGTCAACGGCGGGCGCCCGGTCGAGACGCGCCTGCTGATCCGGCGCGCGGCGGGCTGGGTGGCGCTGCCCTATATCTGGGACGCCGACGGCAAGGATGCGACGCTGGCGCTCGGCGGACGGCGCGTGTCGGTGAGCTTCAAAAGCCCCGACGGCGAGACGCACAGCATCCGCTATGCGGTGCCCAACAAGAATCAGTGCAAGGAATGTCATAGCCTCAGCGGCGAGATCGTGCCGATCGGGCCCAAGGCACGGAACTTCATTCCCGATCCGGCGGCGTCCGACAAGCTGCGCAGCCTCTATTTCGAAAATCCCGCCGCGCTGGAACCGGTGATGCCGCAGTGGGACGACCCGAAAGCCGGCAGCGTTGCCGACCGCGCGCGCGCCTATCTCGACGTCAATTGCGCGCATTGCCATAATCCTGCAGGCAGCGCGTCGAACAGCGGGCTGTTCCTGCGCTGGACCGACGATCCTGCGGGCGTGAACTATGGCATCGGCAAGCGCCCGACCGCGGCCGGACGCGGCAGCGGCGGAATGGATTTTGCCATCGCCCCGGGCGATCCCGGCCACAGCTTCCTGATCTATCGCCTCGAAAGCACCGATCCCGGTATCGCGATGCCCGAGGTCGGGCGGTCGACGGTGCACAAGGAAGGCGCGGCGCTGCTGCGGCAATGGATTGCGGAGATGCCGAAAGCATCGCATTAGGCGGGTCATGACCCAGCTTGTCCTCCACGACTATTTCCGCTCCTCGGCCAGCTTCCGCGTGCGCATCGCGCTGAACCTGAAAGGGCTCGACTATGAGCGCGTCGAGATCAGCCTGATCGCGGGCGAGCAGCGCAGCGACGCCTATCTCGAGCAGAATGCGCAGGGCTTCGTCCCGATGCTCGTCGTCGACGGCGAGCCGATCATCCAGAGCATGGCGATCATCGACTGGATAGACCGCGCGTTTCCCGAACCGCGGCTGATTCCCGAGGAAGCGATGCCGCGTGCGGTCGCACTCGCGCGGGCGCAGGTGATCGCGAGCGATATCCACCCGCTCAACAATCTGCGCGTGCTCAAATATCTGAAGCGCGATTTGGGCCTGAACGAGCAAACCAAGGATCGCTGGATCGCGACCTGGATCACGCAAGGGTTCGAGGCGCTCGAGGCGATGGCGGGTGATGGCAAATATCTCGGCGGCGACACGCCCGGGATCGCCGACTGCTGCCTGGTTCCGCAAATCTACAACGCGCGCCGCTTCGAGGTGCCGCTCGACGCCTTTCCGCGGCTGACCGAGATCGACGCGGCCTGCATGGAGCTCGAAGCGTTTCAGAGGGCGCATCCCGACGCGGTCAAGCCGGCGTGATCCGGCTTTTGACGGGGGCTGCGCTGCTGGCGATGCCGGTGGCGGCGGTGGCGCAGGAGGATTACGACGGCGGCATCGACTGGACAACAGCCGATCCGGTTGCTTCGCACAGTCCATATGAAATCGTGGTTCGCGGTGGCCTGCTTCAGCATAATGACGGCGACCTGATCCAAAGCAGCGCAATCCTGGCGGATTTGCCGACCGGCCTCGGCGCCCGCGTCGAAAACCGCCTGCGCGATGAAGCCGGCCTCGTCCAGTTCCGCCGCTCCGACGGCCGCAGCGCGCATCCAACCAGCCAAGGCATCACACTCCGCGGTCTTGGCGGTAATGCATCGAGCCGCGCGCTGGTGACGCTTGACGGCGTGCCCCAGGCCGACCCCTTCGGCGGCTGGGTCGCGTGGAGCGCCTATGACGCGATCAATCTTGGCGGCATCATCGTCGCGCGCGGAGGCGGCAGCGGGGCTGATGGACCGGGTGCACTCGCGGGGACCGTCGGCCTCTATTCGACGATGACCGATGGCGTCGAGGCAAGTCTTGCTTATGGCGGCCGCGACAGTTGGGACGCATCGGCGTCGGTCGGCGGCGAGATCGGGAGCGGACAGATCGCGGTCGATGGCCGCTACAGCCGCGGCGACGGCTTTGTGCCAATAGCAAAGGGGCAGCGCGGTTCGGTCGACCGCGCGGCGCCCTATGAGCAGGGTGGACTTGGCCTGCGTCTTCGTTTCGACGCCGGCGACGACAGCCGGGTCGAGGCCTCGCTGCGCGGCTTTTCGGACCGGCGCGACCGTGGAACCGATTTTACCCAAAGCCGGTTCGACGGGATCGACGCGAGTCTGCGCTTCGTCCACGATCCCGCTGGCGAGACGCAATGGCTTGCGCTCGGCTATATCCAGCTCCGCGATTTCGAAAGCGGCTTCGCGAGCGTCGCGGCCGGCCGGAACAGTGTCGCACCCGCACTGTTTCAGCGCGTTCCGGCGACAGGCCTTGGCGTGCGGTTCGAGTTGCGCCCCGCGTTCGATGGATCGAACCCGCTTCGCATCGGCATCGACTGGCGCCGCACGACGGGACGCACCGAGGAGGATTTCTTTTTCAGCGGCACCAGGCCGGGCCGCCACCGCATTGCGGGCGGCAGCAGCGATACGGTGGGGGCGTTCGCGGAGTGGACTTCGGGGGATGCCGACGATGGCGTCCTCTGGACGCTGAGCGGCCGCGTCGATCGCTGGTGGCTCGGCGAAGGCTATCGGCTTGAACGCAATATTGCGGGGCCGGTCATCACGAATTTGCGCTTTGCGGCGCGGCAGGGCTGGGAAGGCAGCGGCCGCGCGGGCGTGCGCTGGACGTCCGATGCGTTTTCGCTGCGCGCTGCCGGCTATCGCGGCTGGCGCCTGCCGACGCTCAACGAACTCTATCGCCCGTTCCGGGTCGGCGCCGAGGTGACGACCGCGAACGAGATGCTGGAGCCCGAGCGTCTTTGGGGCGGCGAGGTTGGCGCCGACTGGGACAATGGCGGCACGAAATTGTCGGCGACGCTGTTCGCCAACCATCTGACCAATGCGATCGCCAATGTGACGCTCGCGCCAAACCTCAACCAGCGGCAAAATCTCGACGCGATCGACAGCAAGGGTGTCGAGGTCAGTGCCGAGCAGCGGATCGGCCCGGCGACGCTGCGCGCCACTTACGCTTTCACCGATGCGAAGGTCGATGCATCGGGTGGCGCCGCGATGCTCGATGGCCGTCGTCCCGCACAGATTGCCAAACATGGCGGCAGCGTCTCGCTACGCAGCAATGCGCGCGGTCCTTTCGGCGGCTTCGCGACCTTGCGTTATGTGGGCAAGCAGAATGAGGACGATCTTGGACTGCTCGCCCTCGATGATGCGCTGACGCTCGATGCGGGACTTTCATGGCAACTTGCCGAAGCGATCAGCATCGAGGCACGCGGCGAGAATCTGTTCGACGAACTCGTCCCTGCGGCAATCTCGTCGTCGGGTATCGTCGAGCGCGCGACGCCGCGTACCTTGTGGATCGGCGCCCGCTTTTCTTTCTGATTTTCACGACATTCCGCCCTTCACAGGTCCGAAACAGGCGATAGGATGGTCTGCGCCGGGGTTCACGGGTTTGGGGATATACAAGGCATGGCTGCGAAAAAGCTGAATCTCGACAATTTCCTGCCGTATCGCCTGTCCATCGCTTCGAATGCCCTGTCGAGCCGGATCGCGGCCGAATATGAGAATCGCTTCGGGCTGAAGATTCCCGAATGGCGGCTGATGGCGGTGCTCGGCGAAGGGCAGCCGAAGACGCAGCGCGAGCTGGTTCAGGCGACGCGCATGGACAAGGTCACCGTCAACCGCGCCGCCAAGGTGCTCGCCGATCGCCAGCTGATCGCACGCCAGGCGCACGAGGCCGACGGGCGGTCCCACCACCTCGAACTCACCGAAACCGGACGTTCGCTCTACGATGCGATCGTTCCCGCGGCGCTCGCGAGCGAGGCGCAGCTCGAATCGAACATCAGCGCCGGCGAACGCGCGACGCTGATGGCCATCCTTGCGAAGCTGACCGCCGCCGCCGAAGTCTATGACTGACCGCGCCTATCGCTCCGCGCCGGCGGGCGCGCTGCGTATCGAGGCACTGGGCGAGCTGACCGCAATCTTCGACCGACGCTCGATGCAGACGCATCTCGTCGTGTCGCCGATGCCCGAAATATTGGGCGCGATGGGCGAGGAGGCATGCAATCCGGCGGTCCTGGCCGCGCGCCTCGCCGCATCGTTCGATTTCGACAGCGAGGGCGACGCGCGTCCGATCCTTGCCGAGCGGCTTGCCGAACTCGCCGCGATGGGGCTGGTAGAGCGCGCGTGAGGCACAGCACGCGCATTGCCGTCGGCCCGGTGCAATTCCGTATCGGCAGCGACTGGGCCGAACCTGTGGCGGCGCTCGAGCGGTTATATGCCGGCTATCCCCGCGACGAGACCCGCCCCGCCGACGCGACGGTGCGCCTGTTCGCGGCGCGCCCGTGGCGGCGCTGGCTGCGCCCGTCGGTGCATATCGGCGGCGATTTCGTCGTTCCCGACGCGCTACCGCTGCCGCTGTCGATGGGGCTGCTCGCCGCCGAAATGGGGATGAATCTGCAGGTCGCCCTCGGCTGGCGGCGGCACATGCTGCTCCACGCCAGCGCGGTGGCGAAGGACGGGCGCGCGCTGATCATGTCGGGCGAGTCGGGCTCCGGAAAATCGACGCTCGCGGCGCTGCTCGGCGAGGACGGCTGGCGGCTGATGGGCGACGAGTTCACGCTGATCGACCCGGCGGCGGGCGACGCCTTCGCCTTTCCGCGCGCGGTCAGCCTCAAGAACGAGGCGATTGCCGAGGTCGCCGCGCGGGTCGATGCGGCGCGGCTGGGGCCACTGCTTGCAGGGACGCCCAAGGGCGATATTCGCCATCTGATCCCGCGTGCCGATGCGATTGCGGCGATGCACGAACCCGCACGCCCGGCGCTGCTGCTTTTCCCGCGCTTCGGCGGCGAGATAGCGGTCGAGCCGATGGGCGAGGGTGAGGCTTTCGTGCGGCTGACCGAGGCGTCGACCAACTATGTCGCGCTTGGCGAAGCGGGCTTTGCGGCGCTGACGCGGCTGGTGCGCGAGACGCCCGCTTTCTGCATCACCTATCCCGATAGCGCAGCCGGCATCGCACTGGTCGGGCAACTCTGGGCGGAGATGGTCCGGTGAGTGCCGTACATCGCTTCGTCGATCTGCTGGGGGGGCGGTGCGATCCGGCCGCGGTGGCGTCGCGCGACTGGGACGGCATCATCGGCGTCGCGCGCAGCGAGGCGATGCTTGCGACGCTGGCGTACCGGCTGGAGGGGGCCGACTTGCCGCCGACCGTTGCCGCGCTCTTCGCCGACCAGCGCGCAGCGGCCGAGGTCGCGCAGCGGCAGGCGCTGTGGGAGGCCGAGATGGCGCGCCGCGCGCTTGCCCCAGCGGGCATCGAGTTCGTGCTTTTGAAGGGCGCGGCCTATGCTGCCGCCGGCATGGCGTGCTCCAAAGGGCGGCAGATCGGCGATCTCGACATCCTCGTGCTTGCGTCCGATATCCGCCGCGCCGAGAATTTGCTGCTCAAGGCCGGGTGGGAGTGGGTCAAGTCGGATCCCTATGACGATCATTATTACCGTGCGCATATGCACGAGCTGCCGCCGCTGATTCACAAGGTGCGCGATCGGATGATCGACGTCCACCACACGATCCTGCCGCGCACGCACCGGATCACCCCCGACGCGCTCGCGCTGGTCAGCGATGCGGTGACGGGCGCCGACGGCTATGCGGTGCTGTGTCCCCCCGACATGGCGGTCCATTGTGCGGCCCATATGCTCGCTGACGGCGACCTGCAGGGCGGGCTGCGAAACCTGTGGGACTTTCATACGATGACGCGCGACTTCGCCGCCGCCGATCCGGCGTTCTGGAGCAAGCTCGACGGGCGCGCCCGGATGCATGGGTTGCAGGCCGCGGTACAGCGTGCTGTGCGGCTTTCGCGCGACCTGTATGGCGCGGCGCTGCCGGGCGGGTGCGACCGGCAGGATCCCGCCGACGCCTGGTTCCGCCGCCGCCTGCTCGCGCGCGACGATTGGGGGCGGGTGACGCAGCCGTTGCTGGAGCAGGCCTTCTACATCCGTTCGCACTGGCTGCGCATGCCGCCCGCGATGCTGGCGCGGCACCTCTGGACGAAGTGGCGCAAGCGCTAGAGCATTGCGAGAAGCGGGACCAGCTCGTCGAAATGATCGATCACATGGTCGGCGCCAAGCTCCGGCGCGGGCCGGTCGAGAAAACCGAAGCTGACCGCGACGCTCGGCACGCCCGCATTCTTCGCCGCCATTACGTCATAGATGCTGTCGCCGACGAAGACCGCGCGCCCGCCGCCGCAGCGCGCGACCATCGCATCGATCGGTTCGGGCGAGGGTTTGCGCGTCGCCAGCGTGTCGCCGCCGATGATCGTCGCCATGCGATCGGCTAGATCGAATTCGGCAAGCAGCAGGCGCGCGAGATGCTCGGCCTTGTTGGTGACCACCGCGGTGCGCACGCCCAGCGCGTCGAGCCGATCGAGCGCAGCGATGACGCCGGGAAAGAGCCGGCTTTTTCCCGCGATATCGGCTTCGTAAAAGCGCAGCAGTTCGGGATAGAGCCGCTCGACCGCGCCGTCGGGGGCGCCGCCGGACGCACGCAGCCCTTCTTCGAGCATATGCTTCGCGCCGCGCCCGATCATCGGCCGCACCGCATCTTCGTTCAGCGGCGCGCGGTCCATCAGCGCCAGCGTGCGATTGACCGCAGCGGCAAGGTCGCCAAGCGTATCGAGGAGCGTGCCGTCGAGGTCGAAGCCGACGGTCGCAAAAGGAAATCCGTTCATCGGCCCCGCATGGCGCGATGCTCTGGAAACCGCAATGATTTGCTGGCATGGCAGCGCGCATGAGCAATCCCATCGCCGCCATCGTCCTTGCCGCGGGCAAGGGAACCCGCATGAAATCCGACCTGCACAAGGTGCTGCACCCGATCGCCGGGCGCCCGATGCTGTTGCACCTGATGGCGAGCGTCGATCTGCTGAAACCGGCAAGGAAGGTCGTGGTCGTCGGCGACAAGGCCGAACAGCTCAAGGCGGCGCTGGCGGGCAGCGCCGACCTTGCGGTGCAGGAACCGCAACGCGGCACCGGCCATGCGGTGCAGCAGGCCGAAGGTGCGCTGGCAGGTTTCGACGGCGATGTGCTGATCCTCTACGGCGATGTGCCCTTCGTTCCCGCGGCGACGATGCAGGCGATGATCGACCGGCTCGGCGCACCCGATGCGCCTGCCGTCGTCGTGCTCGCCTTCGAGCCCGCCGATCCGTTGCAATATGGACGGGTGATTACCGACGGCGACCGCGTCGTGAAGATGGTCGAGCACAAGGACGCGACCGATGCCGAGCGCGCGGTTCGTCTGTGCAATTCGGGGCTGATGGCCGCGAAGTCGGCCGATCTCTTCGCGCTGCTTGCGCGCGTCACCGACGACAATGCCGCAAAGGAATATTATCTCGTCGATATCGTCAATATCGCGAACGCCGACGGGCGGTCCTGCGCGGTCGTAAAGACCGATCCCGCCGATGTGGCGGGGATCAACAGCCGCGCCGAACTCGCGGCGGCCGAGGCGCAGTGGCAGGCGTTCAGGCGCGAGGAGGCGATGGCGGACGGCGCGTCGCTGCGCGCGCCCGACACGGTCTGGTTCTCGTGGGATACCGAGCTTGGCCGCGACGTGACGATCGAGCCCAATGTCTTTTTCGGCCCCGGGGTGAAGGTCGCCGACGGCGTCAACATCCGCGCCAACTGCCATATCGAGGGCGCGACGATCGGTACGGGCTGCGAGGTCGGGCCCTTTGCGCGGCTGCGCCCCGGCACGATACTTGGCGAGAAGGCCAAGATCGGCAATTTCGTCGAGACCAAGAATGCGGTGCTTGGCGAGGGCGCGAAGGCGAACCACCTCACTTACCTCGGCGACGTTACCGTCGGCGCGAAGGCCAATATCGGTGCGGGCACGATCACCTGCAACTATGACGGCTATTTCAAATACCGGACCGAGATCGGCGAACGCGCGTTCATCGGGTCGAACAGCGCGCTCGTCGCGCCGGTGAAGATCGGCGCCGACGCGATCGTTGCCGCCGGCAGCGCGGTGACGCGCGACGTCGCCGACGGCGAATTGCGGATCGTGCGCGGCGAGCAGTTGGTGAAACCCGGCTGGGCCGACCGTTTTCACGAGGCGATGCGCAAGAAAAAGGCGGCGGAGAAAAAATAGCCCGATGCCCGCGCCGACGCTGACGACCGCGCGCCTCGTGCTGCGCCAGTTGCGCGAGGATGACGCCGCCGCGCTGTTTCCGGTGTTGTCGGATCCCGAGGTGATGGTCTGGTGGTCGAGCGGGCCGCACACATCGCCCGCCGAGACGATGGACTATGTCAAAGGCAATGCCAGCGAAGGGCTGGGCTACCTCTGCTGGGCGATCACCGCGGGCGACGATGTCGCGCTCGGCTGGGTGATCCTGATCGACGGCAAGCCGCAAGTGAAAGAGATCGGCTATATCCTGCATCGGAGCCATTGGGGTACGGGCATCGCGCGCGAAGCCGTCGCGCGGGTTATCGACCATGGATTCGCCGACCTTGGCTTGCGCCGTATCTTTGCCGATACCGATCCCGAAAACAGCGGCTCGATCGGATTGCTCGAACGGCTGGGCTTTCAGCGTGAGGGGCACCTGCGCGGCGAATGGGAAACGCATATCGGGGTGCGCGATTCGCTGATCTTCGGATTGCTGCGCGACGAATGGATGGAGAAGAAGAAGTGACCGACCGCTATACCGACAAACCCTTTCTGCGCTTTGTCGACGCGTGGGTGCTCAAGGCGATCGGCCACCTCGACGAGCCGACCGAAGCATATTGCAGGGCGATGGCCCCGCAGCTCGAACAAAGCTTCGGGGTGAAGGGAAGCTGGGAGCAGATCGTCGAGCGGCAGATGAAATTCTCCCCCGACCTGCCCGCACAGATCCTGAAAATCTGGACCGACGGCAAGGCGCGTTTCGCCGCGGGTAATGGCGAAGCCCCCGATCCCCGGCAGTTCGCGATGATCTTCGTCGACCGCAATTTCGGCCGGTCATGAGCGGCCTGATCGTCCGTCCCGCGGCGCGCGCCGATTACGACCGCTGGTTGCCGCTCTGGAACGGCTACAACGCCTTCTACGGCCGCAGCGGCGAGACAGCGCTGGCGCCCGAGATCACGGCCGCGACATGGGAGCGCTTCTTCGATCCCTATGAGCCGATGTTCGCACTCGTCGCCGAACAGGGCGACGCCCTTCTCGGCCTGACCCATTATCTGCTTCATCGCAGCACGACGTCGCTGCTGCCGTCGCTTTATCTGCAGGATCTGTTCACCGCGGCCGAGGCGCGCGGCAAGGGGGTGGGAGGCGCATTGATCGAGGCCGTCTATGCGGCGGCGAAGGACCGCGCGCTGCCGCGCGTCTATTGGCTGACCCACGAAACCAACGACACCGCGATGCAGCTATATGATCGCATCGCCGAAAAATCGGGGTTCGTCGTCTATCGGAAGCAGTTGCCCGCTTGATTTGATATCATGATATGATATCATTCTTTCATGCGCTTCCTCGCGGACATTCCGGACGATGATATCCAGTGGCTCGACGCGCTTGCGGCCGAACTTGGCGTGTCGCGCGCAGAACTCGTGCGCCGCGCGGTAGCGGCCTATCGCGCGGATGCGTCGGGCGACGCGATCGATAACGCCTTCGGCATTTTCCGCGCCCGCGCCGACATCGGCGACGGCCTCAAATATCAGCGGCGCCTGCGGGGCAAGCGCGAATGATCGATGCGCAGTTCGACAGCGACATCCTGATCGACGCGCTGAACGGCGTCGAGGCGGCGCGCAACGAGATCCGCCGCGCGGGGCGCAAGAGCGTGAGCCGCGTCAGCTGGACCGAGGTCATGTCCGCCGCCGATCCCGCATCGGTGAAGGCGGTCGAGGCGTTCCTCGGCTGTTTCCAGGTCGAGGAGATCGGCGATGCGGTCGCGCGCCGCGCCGCGGCGCTGCGGGCGGAGCGCAAGGGCTTGACCTTGGCCGACGCTTTCGTACTGGCGACCGCGCAGATCAGCGGACGCATTCTCGTCACACGCAATATCAAGGTGTTTCCGGCATCGATGCCGGGTATTCGCGTTCCCTACACGCTCTAATGAAAGCCAGAACCCATGTGCGGAATTATCGGAATCATCGGCAAGGATCAGGTGGCGGACCGCCTCGTCGACGGGCTGAAGCGCATGGAATATCGCGGTTATGACTCGGCGGGCGTGTGCACGGTCGAGGGCGGCCAGCTGATCCGCCGCCGCGCCGAGGGCAAGCTCGGCAACCTGGTCAAGGAACTCGCGGGCAATCCGGCACCCGGCACCGTCGGCATCGCGCACACGCGCTGGGCGACGCACGGCGCGCCGACGACGAGCAACGCCCACCCCCATGCGACGGGCGAGGTCGCGCTCGTCCACAACGGGATCATCGAGAATTTCAAGCCGCTCCGCGAGGCGCTGCAGGCGCGCGGTCGCAAGTTCGAGAGCGAGACCGATACCGAAGTCGTCGCGCATCTCGTCTCCGAGCAGGTCGAGGCCGGCAAGTCGCCGCAGGAAGCGGTGCAGGCGGTGCTTCCGCAGCTTCGCGGCGCCTTCGCGCTCGCGATCGCCTTCCGCCAGCACCCCGATCTGCTCATCGGTGCGCGGCTCGGCTCGCCGCTTGTCGTCGGCTATGCCGAGGGTGAAACCTATCTGGGCAGCGATGCACTCGCGCTCGCGCCGCTGACGCAGAAGATCGCCTATCTCGACGAAGGCGACTGGGTCGTCATCACCAAGGACGGCGCGCAGATCTATGACGCCAGCAACAATTCGGTGACGCGCGAGATCACGACGTCGGGCGTCACCGCTGCGGCGGTCGAGAAGGGCAACTACCGCCACTTCATGCAGAAGGAGATTTTCGAGCAGCCGACCGTCGTCGCACAGACGCTCTCCTCCTACATCCGCCCGCTCGAACAGACCGTCGCGCTGCCGCAGATGGACTTCGACCTGTCGAAGGTCGAGCGCATCACGATCGTTGCGTGCGGAACGAGCTTCTATGCCGGCATGGTCGCCAAATACTGGTTCGAGACCTTCGCGCGCGTTCCCGTCGACATCGATGTCGCGTCCGAATTCCGCTACCGCGACCCGGTGCTCGCACCGGGCGGGCTGGCACTTTTCATCTCGCAGTCGGGCGAGACCGCCGACACGCTCGCGGCGCTCCGCCATTGCAAGGCGAACGGCCAGACGATCGCGGTCGTCGTCAACGTCCCGACCAGCAGCATGGCGCGCGAGGCCGACCTGCTGCTGCCGACCCACGCGGGTCCCGAGATTGGCGTCGCCTCGACCAAGGCCTTCACCTGCCAGCTCGCGGTGCTCGCCGCGCTCGCGGCGCATCTTGCTCTCAGGAAGGGCAAACTCAGCGCCGCCGACGAGCATGAGATCGTCAGACATCTGATCGAGGCGCCCGCCGCATTGAACGCCGCGCTCGCGCACGACGAAGAGATTTCGAAAATGGCGCATCTCGTCGCCCCGGCGCGCGATGTCCTCTACCTCGGCCGCGGCCCCGATTATCCGCTCGCGCTCGAAGGTGCGCTCAAGCTCAAGGAAATCTCGTACATCCATGCCGAGGGCTATGCGTCGGGCGAGATGAAGCACGGCCCGATCGCGCTGATCGACGAGGCGGTTCCGGTGATCGTCCTCGCGCCCTCGGGCCCCCTCTTCGAAAAGACCGTCAGCAACATGCAGGAAGTCATGGCGCGCGGCGGCAAGGTCGTGCTGATCTCGGACGCCGAGGGTCTCGCCGAAGCCGGCGACGGCTGCATGGCGACGATCGAGATGCCCAAGGTCCACCCGTTGATCGCGCCGCTCGTCTATGCGGTGCCGGTGCAGCTCTTGGCCTATCATGTCGCCGTGGCGAAGGGCACCGACGTCGACCAGCCGCGCAACCTCGCGAAGTCGGTGACGGTGGAGTGAATTTCGGGAATCTAGCTATCTGGTCTGGCATCGGAGTAATAATGCTGCTGGCGGGGTGCAGCCCTCCCAACCGCTGCGAGGGCTTCCCGCAGGAACTGCGCGAGCAACCCGTCAGAATATGGGACTTGTCGGAAGTAAAACCGGAAATCGTGCCGGCCGCTGCAAAGTCGCGCATCAAAAGCTGCTATCCCAAGACCGAATATTCAGACGAGGGGCGCCCGCTGATCGAAGAAGAGGCGAGGAGATATGGGGCGGACAGATTCATCCTGTCCTACGCACAAGAAGGCGTGTCCGACGCACGGACTGCATTCGTCGTCGAGAGCAGTGGTCGGATAAGCTCGGCCTTCCAGTACGGCATGTGATGACCCCCGCCGCCATCATCTTCGACTTCGACGGCGTTATCGCCGACAGCGAGGTACGCGCGAACCGGACGCTCGCCGAGAGCCTGACCGCGATCGGGCTGCCCACGTCCTATGAGGACTGTCTGCGCGACTATTGCGGGCATAATTGGCAGGAAACCGAGCGGCGCATTGTGACGCGCCTTGGCCGGCCCTTGCCCGCCGATTTTCGCGAGCAGCACCGCGCGCGGGCGCGCGAGCGGTTCGCCGAAGGCTTTGCGCCGGTGCCCGGCGCGCCGGAGTTCCTCGATACGCTCGGCGCGCGGCGGCGTGCGATCGCCTCGTCGAGCAGCCCCGATTATATCGGCATGTCGCTGGGGCGCTTCGGTCTCGCGCATCATTTCGGCGCGCATGTCTACAGCGCCGACGGTTGGGACCGCGGCAAGCCCTTTCCCGACATCTATCTTGCCGCCGCGAAAGGGCTGGGCGTCGATCCGGTGCGGTGTCTTGCGATCGAGGATTCGCCGATCGGGGCCCGTGCAGCGCTCGCGGCGGGGATGACCGTGGTCGGCTTTTGCGGTGCGGGGCATATCGTCGACCGCGCTGCGCATGGCGAGATGTTGCGCGGCGCGGGTGTGCACCATGTCGCGATGACGTTCGACGAGGTCACCGCCTTCGCCTGACCCGACGAGGCGGGGCGGTTGACGTCGCCCGAAAAACCGCTGTCCTATCATGTCATGCTGGATTAGCTTCGCGCTCTCTTCGATCCCGATCACGGGACGAAACATGTAATTGCGAGTAAAGTTGCGCAGTTTTCTGCGACTTTCCGGAATCGCCCCCAAGGAGAGAAACGATGTGCACCGACAACACCGAAGCCGATCTCGACCGCGCCGGAATGCCCGTCGCGCGGCGCAGCTTCGCCGCGCTCGCGGGTGCCGGCGCACTGGCTGCGGCGCTGCCCGCGTGCGCCATGGCCGGAAAGCCGGTGAAGGGCCGCGACGTCACGATCAAGACCGCCGACGGCATCTGCGACGCCTATTTCGTTGCGCCCGCCGAAGGCAGGCATCCGGGCGTGCTGGTGTGGCCCGATATTCGCGGACTCCGGCCCGCCTTTCGCCAGATGGCCGACCGGCTGGCGGGCGAGGGCTATGCGGTGCTGACCGTGAATCCCTTCTACCGCTGGCAGAAATCGCCGGTCGTCGATGCGGCGAACGATTTCAACGTGCCCGCGGTTCGCGAGAAGCTGTTCGGCTATCTGAAGCAGTTGAACAGGGAGCTTGTCACGACCGATGCGACGGCGCATCTCGCCTTTCTCGACGCGCAGAAGGAGGTCGATGCCAAACGGAGGCTCGGCACGACCGGCTATTGCATGGGCGGGGCGATGACGATCTACACCGCGGCGCTGAAACCCGACCGCGTCGGCGCCGCGGCGAGCTTTCACGGCGGCGGGGTCGGGACCGACAAGCCCGACAGCCCGCACCTGCTGATCCCGAAAACCAGTGCCGGCTATCTGTTTGCGATCGCTGACAATGACGACAAGGAAACGCCGAACGAGAAGCTGCTGCTGAATGAGGTGCTCGCGCCGCGCAAGCAGTGGCACGAGGTCGAGGTCTATGAAGGCGCGATGCACGGCTGGTGTCCGCCCGACGGCCGCGCCTACAACGAGGCGGCGGCCGAAAAGGCGTGGGCGCGGATGCTGGAAATGTTCAAGGCCGAGCTGGCCTGATCGGTCCGGCGCTGCCGGTGGGCAGGGCGTCGAGCAGCGCCCGGCCGCGCGGCGACAGGCGATATCCGGTTTCGAGGCTTTCGGTCAGGCCAAGCTCCTTGAGCTTGCGTATATTCTGCTTGAGCCGGAGCTTTTCCATTCCGAAAGCCTTGGCGATTGCCGCGGCCGGCTGCCCCTCATTGGCGGCGATATAGCGCAGCGCGGGGGCCGTCCATTCTCCATCGGCACCGCGGTCGAGCCGGTCGAGCCGCCCGACCAGCGCGGCGAGATCCTCCTCCGCAAGGTCGCCGGTTTCGCGGAGCGCGATGCGGGGATCGGGGCGGTCGAAGCGAAAGGCGATGCGATAGAGGTCGCCATCCTCGCCGCCGCCGAGATCGGCGAGAAGGTCGGCGGCCGACACGAAGCCCGCCGCGCAGGCATCGGCTTCGGTGATGGTTATCATCTCGCAGCGCGCGACGCTTTCGATCGCGAGTTCGCCGATCGCGGTGCGCAGTCGCCCGCCGGCCTTCACGGTCGGACGCCGCCAGCGCCGGAATGCGAGGGTAATCTCGCCGGTCCTGATCCTGTCGAGGGTTGCGACACGGAACAGCATCGGCCGCGCCCGAAGCTCAGTGCGCGTGCGCGCCGCCGCTCGCGGCATAGCTGGCGTAGACGCGCTGGCCGCCCGGGCCGAAGGTCATGACCTTGTACGCTTCGCGGTGGTTGCCATGCTCCATCCCCGGCGATCCGGTCGGCATGCCCGCGACGGCGAGGCCTTTCACGCCCTTCGGCTTTTCGCGGAGCAGCCGGGCGATCTCCTTCGCGGGAACATGGCCCTCGATCACATAACCGCCGACGAGGACGGTGTGGCAGCTGCGCAGCGCCTGCGGCACGCCCTGCTTGTCCTTGACCGCATTCATGTCGGGAGAGTTCACGATTACCGCCTTCTGCCCGAACGAGCCCTTCACCTGCTCGAGCCATTTGAGGCAGCAGCCGCAGCCCGCGTCGCGGAACATCGTCGGGTTCGCGGCATGCGCTGTGCCGACGATGGCGGAAAAAGCGGCGAGGGCGAAAAACGCACGGCGGGCAGGGAGCATCGCAAATCCTTTTGGTGGAAACGCGGCCAAGTCTATAGGCGGGGTTCATGAAAGTCCATTTCATCCGATCAGGCGAACGCCGCTACTCGATGCGGATCGAGCGTGCCGGTGCGCCGGTGCTGGCGATGGATCCGGCGCCGGGCTTCGATCCCGATCTGCCGCACGACATGGTGCATTTCGTCGTCGAAGCGGCGCTGGGGCTCAAGACCGGTGTGTTCGGCCAGATTGCAGCGGGCGGCGACGCGGGTTCCTTCCATGTCGAGGCCGGTGGTGCCTTGTCGGCCAAGGAGCGTCAGCGCGCGGCGCGCAAGCAGGTCGCGAAGGGTGCAAAGCTGATCAAGACGCAGGGCCGCGAGGGCGAACTGTCCGAACTCGCCGCCTTCCTGTTCGACATCGGCTGGCGGAGCGGCACGCGCCCCGACAGCGCCGCGCAGCGCGCCGCGCTTGGCGAGGCCGAGCGCACGCGCGCCTCTCTGAGCGTCGACGAACGCGCGCGGATCGACGCGGCGCAGCCGCAGGTGTTCGCCGATTTCGAGCGACTGTCGAAGGTTTGGCGCGCGCTGCCGGTCGGCGGTGCGCTCATCCTCGAATGGCCGTCGGCTCAGCCCATCGGGTAGAGGATGTCCTTGCCGACCTTGTGCAGCGCCTTCATCACATCGCCGGGAAGTACCAGTTCCATCGCATCGAGGATCGGGTCGACCTGGTCGTAGGCGCTGACCCCGACGATCGTCGACGCGACGAAATCATGCTGTTTCGACCAGGCGGTCGCCATCGTGACCGGATGCAGCCCTGTGTCCGCGGCAATCGCCAGATAGCGTTCGGTCGCGGCGAGCGTCCTGTCGTTGACGAAGCGGCGCCCCATTGCCGCCTGTCGTCCTTCCATCTTCAGATAGCGTGAGAAGCGCGCGCCTTCGGGCGTCGCGCCGCCCTGATATTTACCCGAAAGCACGCCGCCCGCGAGCGGCGAATAGGGGATCAGGCTGACGCCTTCCTGCCGGCACACCTGCGCCAGTTCGTCCTCGAAGCGGCGGTTGTTGAGGCTGAAATTATTCTGGATCGTATGATAGCGCGCGCCGCCCAGCCGGTCCGACGCCGCGAGCGATTTCATCAGTCCCCAGCTCGTCTCGTTCGAGCAACCGAGGATGCGGACCTTGCCGACGCGGACGAGTTCGTCGAGCGCGTCCATCATCTCGTCATAGGGCGCGTCGTGGTCGGGCCAGTGTGTCTGGTAAAGGTCGACATAGTCGGTCTGGAGCCGCGCCAGGCTGTCGTCGATCGCCTGCATGATATTCTTGCGGTCGAGCGCGGTCATGCCGCTGCGGCACGGCGATTTGAACCACACATGGCTCGGTCCCGAAACCTTGGTGGCCATGACGATCGCGTCGCGCGATTTCGTCTTCATCCAGCGGCCGACGATTTCCTCGGTACGTCCGACCCATTTGACGTCGGGCGGCACCGGATAGCCCTCGGCGGTGTCGAAGAAATTGATCCCGGCGTCGAAGCAGCGGTCGAGCACGCGGAAGGCTTCGGCCTCGTCGGCCTGGCTGCCAAAGGTCATCGTCCCCATGCAGATGTCGGATACATGGATGGCGCTCTTGCCGAGGCGACGGCTTTGCATGGCTCTGTTCTCCGGTCAGGAAGGGGAGCGCCGTGCATAGGTTGCGAACCGCAACCTGGCAATCAGATCAGAAGCGCGAGCGATCCGACGAGCAGCGCGGCCATCGTCCAGTTGAACGCCCTCAGCCGCGCCGGGCTCGACAGCCAGCCGCGCAGCGACACGCCCATCACCGCCCACAGGCTGGTTGAGGGCAGGTTGATGATCCCGAAGATCAGCGCGACGAGCAACACCGCAGCGAAATTGCGGTCGGGCGCGTAAAGCGCGATCGCCGTGAGCGCCATCGACCACGCCTTGGGATTGACCCACTGGAACATCACCGCCTGGAAAAAGCTCATCGGCTTGCCGCGCGCGCTTCCTTCGGTGTCGGGCGCGGCGGCATTGGCGATCTTCCATGCGAGCCAGAGAAGATACGCGACGCTCACCACCTTGAGCACGACATTCAGCACGGGGAACATGTCGAACAGCCCCATGAGGCCCACCCCGACGAGCACGATCATCAGCGTGAAGCCGATCCCGACGCCGAGCGCATGCGGCACCGTCCGGCGCAGGCCGAAATTGGCACCCGATGCCATCAGCATCATGTTGTTGGGCCCGGGCGTGATCGACGAGACGAGCGCGAAGGCGGAGAGCGCGGCGAGGGTGGTCTGGTTCATGCGCGCAACATAATGCGTTTCGATGCGCGACGGATTGCAAAGATACGTAGTCATCGGATAGATTGTGCAATCTATGATCAAGATTGACGCAATCGGCCGCAAGATATTGCAAGAACTGTCGCGCGACGGGCGAATCTCGAATCTCGAACTCGCCGAGCGCGTCGGGCTGTCGCCGTCGGCCTGCCTCCGCCGGGTGCAGGAACTCGAACGCAGCGGGGTGATCAAGGGCTATCGCGCGGTGATCGACCCCGCGAAGCTCGGGTTGACGTTCGTCGCCTATGTGACGATCGGCCTGTCGTCGCACACCAAGAAGTCGCAGAATGATTTCGAGGCCGCGATGGCGCTCGCGCCCGAGGTGCGCGAATGCCATAATATTACCGGCACGATCGAATATCTGCTGCGCGTCGAGACCGAGGATCTCGCTTCCTACAAGCATTTCCATACCGAGGTGCTGGGCGTGCTGCCGCAGGTCCATTCGATCACCACCTATGTGTTGATGGACTCGCCCAAGGACGAGCGGGCATAGTTTTTCTTCGTCCTGCTCGCGAAGCGGTGCGGTTGAACCTGTGCGGCGTCAACCGCATATCGGTTTCATGACGAAACTCTCCTTCCTCGACCTCGTGCCCGTCACCGACACCGGCACGATCGCGCAGTCGCTCGCCAACGCCGCCGATCTCGCCCGTCACGCCGAGGCGCTCGGCTATGAACGTTATTGGGTTGCCGAGCATCACGGCATGGCGGGGATCGCGAGTGCCGCGACCTCGGTCGTGCTCGCGCATATCGGACAGGCGACACAGGCGATCCGGATCGGGGCGGGCGGCATCATGCTGCCGAACCATGCGCCGATGATGATCGCCGAGCAGTTCGGGACATTGGAGGCGTTGTTCCCGGGCCGGGTCGACCTTGGCCTCGGCCGCGCGCCGGGGTCCGACGGCGTGGTCGCGCGCGCGCTCCGCCGCAACCTTGCGAGCGACGAGCGCCAGTTCCCGCAGGATGTCGTCGAGTTGCAGGCTTTTCTCGCCGGCGACGACCGCCTCGGCATTCGCGCGGTGCCGGGCGAGGGGACGAACATCCCGCTCTGGATCCTCGGGTCGAGCCTGTTCGGCGCGCAACTCGCGGCAATGCTCGGGCTGCCCTATGCCTTCGCGAGCCATTTTGCGCCCGACGCACTCGACGAGGCGCTCGACATCTATCGCCGCCAGTTCAAGCCGTCGGCGCAGCTGTCCGAGCCTTATGCCGCGGCCGCCTTCAACATCTTCGCCGCCGACACACGTGAGGAAGCCGAGCTGCTGGCCTCGTCGCAACAACAAGCATTCGTTGCGCTGCGCACCGGCAACCCGGGCAAGATGAAGCCGCCGCTTGCGGGCTACAAGGACAGCCTGCCACCCAATGCGCGCGCGATCCTCGACCATGTGCTGCAATGCTCGGCGGTCGGGACGGTCGACGATATCGCGGCGGGGCTCGGGGCGTTCCAGGCGCGCACCGGCGTCGACGAGATCATCGTCGCTTCGTCGATGTACGACCATGACGCGCGCAAACATTCGGTATCGCTGGCGATGGAAGCGGCAAAGGCGCTCTAACCCCCGTGTTGACGCGGCTCCGGCAGCAGCAGTATAGGAGCGGCCCGACCAAGGGCGGCCCGTTTTGGGGTCGCCTTTTTACTTTTGACTGAAAGGTGCCTGCCATGACGATCACGCCGCTGATGCCCGTATACCCCCGGTGCGGTGTGCGTCCGGTGCGCGGCGAGGGCGCGTATCTGATCGGCGAGCGAGGCGAGCGCTACCTCGACTTCGCGAGCGGCATTGCCGTCAACCTGCTCGGTCACGGACATCCGCACCTGACGAAGGCGATCCAGGAACAGGCCGCGACGCTGATGCATGTGTCGAACCTGTACGGCAGCCCGCAGGGCGAGGCTTATGCCGCGCGCCTTGTCGACAACACTTTCGCCGACACGGTCTTCCTGACCAATTCGGGCGCCGAGGCGGTCGAATGCGCGATCAAGACCGCGCGCGCCTATCATTCGAGCGCGGGCAATGCCGAAAAGCACACGCTGATCACCTTCAACAACGCTTTCCACGGCCGCACGCTCGGCACGATCTCCGCGACCAACCAGGAAAAGCTGCGCAAGGGTTTCGACCCGCTGCTGCCGGGCTTCGCCTATGCGCCCTTCGACGACATCAACGCTGCGCTCGACCTCGTCGACGACAATACCGCAGGCTTCCTCGTCGAGCCGATCCAGGGCGAGGGCGGTATCCGCCCCGCGTCGCAGCCTTTCCTGCAGGCGCTGCGCGACATTTGCGACAAGCGCGACCTGATGCTCGTCTTCGACGAGGTCCAGTGCGGCGTCGCGCGCACCGGTCACCTCTATGCCTATGAACATTATGGCGTGACGCCCGACATCATGGCGAGCGCCAAGGGCATCGGCGGCGGCTTCCCGATGGGCGCGTGCCTTGCGATCGAAAAGGCCGCGCGCGGCATGGTCATCGGCACCCACGGTTCGACCTATGGCGGCAATCCGCTCGCCTGCGCGGCCGGGCAGGCGGTGCTCGACGTCGTGCTCGAAGAGGGCTTTCTCGATCAGGTCAAGGCGACCGGCGAGCGCCTCCGCGGCGCGCTCGAGCAGCTCATTCCGAACCACGACCAGCTGTTCGACAGCGTGCGCGGTGTCGGGCTGATGCTCGGGCTCAAGCTCAGCTCGGACAGCCGCGCGTTTGTGGCGCACCTGCGCGACAATCACGGATTGCTGACCGTCGCCGCGGGCGAGAATGTCGTTCGCGTGCTGCCGCCGCTCAACATCGACGACAGCCATATCGCCGAATTCATCGAGAAACTGTCGGCAGGCGCGGCGAGCTATACGCCGCCCGAGTCCTGATGTTTTCCGTTCCTGCAGAACGGAGGGCGTGATGCGGCACTTCCTGAACCTGTCCGACGCGGGCGGAGATGCGGTCGCGGCGATGCTCGCCGACGCGATCGATCGCAAGGCCGCGCGCGCCGGCTGGCCGAAGGCAAAGCCCGACGCCGACAGGCCGCTCGCCGACCATGTGCTTGCAATGGTGTTCGAGAAGAATTCGACGCGCACGCGCGCTTCGTTCGACATTGCGATCCGCCAGCTTGGCGGCGTGCCGATGATCCTCGATGCGGGGACCACGCAGCTTGGTCGCGGCGAGACGATCGCCGATACGGCGCGTGTCCTGTCGCGCTACGCCGATGCGATCATGATCCGCACCGACGATCATGCGAAGGTCGAGGAGCTCGCCGAATTTGCGAGCGTTCCGGTGATCAACGGCCTGACCGACCTGTCGCACCCGTGCCAGATCGTCGCCGACCTTCTGACGATGGTCGAGAGCGGCAAGGCGCTGCCGGGGCTTGAGCTTGCGTGGCTCGGCGACGGCAACAATGTCCTTGCCTCGCTGATCGAGGCGGCGGGGCTGTTCGGATTCCACGTGCGCGCCGGCGTGCCGCAAGGCTATGAACCCGACGCTGGCTTCGTCGAAGCGGCGCGCGCGAAGGGCGTCCGGATCGATATCGTGCGCGACGCGCGCGAGGCTGTTGCGGGTGCGGATCTCGTGGTCACCGATACGTGGGTGTCGATGGGGCAGGACCATGCGCACAACAAGATCGCGGCGATGGCGCCCTATCAGGTCGACGAGCGGCTGATGAGCGGCGCCAAGAGCGATGCGATCTTCCTCCACTGCCTGCCCGCCCACCGCGGCGACGAGGTCGTCGACGCCGTGATCGACGGCCCCCGGTCGCGCGTGTGGGACGAGGCCGAAAACCGCGTTCATGCCCAGAAATCGATCCTGCTCTGGGCGCTCGGGAAATTGTGAGTTCGAAGACGTGAGTGAAACAATCGAAACCTGGTTCGATCAGCCACTGCTGTTCACCATCGCCGAGCGTCATGTGCGCGGGCGGCTGGTCCGGCTCGGGCCGACGCTCCGGACGATCATCGGCGCGCACAACTATCCGCCCGTGGCCGAAAAGCTGCTGGCAGAGGCCCTTGTGCTGACAGTCCTTCTCGGTTCGACCCTGAAGGACGAAAACGGGCAGATGACGCTGCAGGCGCAGACCGGCGGCGGTCCGGTCGAGCTGCTTGTCTGCGACTATCGTGGCGGCGAACTGCGCGGTTACCTCAAATTCGATGCCGAGCGGCTGGCCGAGGTGGGCGCCGATCCCACGCTCTTCGCGCTGTTCGGCGAGGGCTTCCTTGCGATCACTTTCGATCAGGCGACCACCGGCGAGCGCTACCAGGGCATTGTTCCGCTCGAAGGGGCGTCGATCGGCGAGGCGGCCGAACATTATTTCGAGCAATCGGAGCAGATTTCGAGCCTGATCAGGCTCGCGGCGCGCCACGACGCCGAGGCGGGCTGCCTTGCCGGCGGATTGCTTTTGCAGCATCTGCCCGAAGGCGAGGTCGGTCGCGACCGGTTGCACGTCCGCCACGACAATCCCGAATGGGAGCATGCCAGGACGATCGCCGCGACCCTGAAAGGTGAGGAGCTGACCGATCCTGCGACGTCGCTCGAGACGCTGGCCTGGCGCCTGTTCCACGAGGATGAAGTGCGTATCGAGCCGGGCGTTGCAGTGTCGCGCGGGTGCCGGTGCAGCACCGGCTATTTCGCAGGCGTACTGGCGCAATTTCCCGAAACCGAGCGCGCCGAAATGGCAGACGATGCCGGCAATATCGTGGTCGACTGTGCCTTTTGTTCGCGCTTCTTCCCGATTCCGCTAGGCGAAATCGCAACGCACGATCGCGCGGAATAGCGGGGAAAATTACCGTCGTCAGCGCGATGAAGCGGGGCAATCCGGCGCCAAGCGGTTGAAAAATGGCGGGGGCATTGCTAGCTAACCCGGAACGGGGTCGCAGCCCGTCCGATAGCGGGCGGACAGTGGATAGGATAAAATGGCGATCTTCTCTCCCTTGCTCCGATGGCCCCTGATGGCGTGCGCGCTCGCGGGCGCGACCGCAGTGCCCGCGCAGGCGCCGTCGCTGGCGATGCTCGACCGGCTCGAAAAGGGCGGCTGGCAATTGCGCGAGCGCGGCAAGGATGCGGTGCTCCAGACGGTCTGCCTCGGCGATGCGCGGCGAATGATCCAGATCCATCACCCGCGCGCAACCTGCTCGCGCTACGTTATCGAGGATACGCCGAATTCGGTGACCGTCCATTACACCTGTCCGGGCGCGGGGCACGGTCGGACGACCATTCGCAGCGAGACGAACCGTCTCGTCCAGATCGACACACAGGGCATTGCGGAGGGCAAGCCCTTCTCGCAGGCGATCGAGGCGCGGCGCACCGGCGGCTGCTGAGCGAACGAAATCTTAACCATCCGATGGCAGATCGGCGGCATGGCATATCGATGTGTGCCATTCTCCCTATCGGCTGTCATGCCGAACTGGGCCGTGCGGCGATTGCCTCGCGGCCCGTTTCTTTGATGCAGGGCGGCCCTTGCACCCCCGCCGGCACGCGCCTATCTGGCGCCGATGCAGCAAGTTTCCGGAAAAACGGTGATCGTCCTCCTGTCGGGCGGGCTCGACTCGATGGTCTGTGCGGGCCTCGCGCGCGAAGCGGGCGCGCGCATCGTCGCGCTCACCATCGATTATAACCAGCGCCATCGCGTCGAACTCGAATCCGCCGCGCGCATCGCGGACTATATCGGCGCGGCCGAGCATATCGTGCTGCCGCTCGATCTTCGCCGTTTCGGCGGCTCGGCGCTGACCGCCGATATCGATGTGCCGAAGGACGGTGTCGGCGACGATGTGCCGGTCACCTATGTTCCCGCGCGCAACCTCATCTTCCTGTCGCTGACGCTCGGGCTTGCCGAAGCGCGGCAGGCGCAGGACATCGTCATCGGGGTCAATGCGCTCGACTATTCGGGCTATCCCGACTGCCGTCCCGAATTCATCGAGGGTTTCGGGAAGCTGGCGGCGCTCGCAACGCGCGACGGCGACAAGGGCGTCGAATTCCGTATCCATGCGCCGCTCCAGCACATGACCAAGGCCGATATCGCCGCCGAGGCGGCGCGGCTCGGCATGGACGCGGGCATGAGCTGGTCGTGCTACGACCCGACGCCCGACGGGCTGCACTGCGGCGCGTGCGACAGCTGCCGCCTGCGCAGCAAGGGCTTCGCCGACGCCGGGCTCGCCGACCCGACGCGTTACGCCTGAGCCGATGAGCTACGCGGTCAAAGAGATTTTCCTCACCCTGCAGGGAGAGGGTGCACAGGCGGGCCGCCGCGCGGTCTTCTGCCGCTTCGCCGGCTGCAACCTGTGGACGGGACGCGAGAAAGACCGGGCGAAAGCGATCTGCCAATTCTGCGATACCGATTTCGTCGGAACCGACGGCACGCTGGGCGGCAAATATGGATCCGCCGCCGCGCTCGCCGACGTCATCGCCGAAAGTTGGGGGCAGGGCAGCGACGACCGCTATGTCGTGCTCACCGGCGGCGAACCGATGCTGCAGGTCGATGCGGCGCTGATCGACGCGCTGCACGATCGCGGCTTCACGATCGCGATCGAAAGCAATGGCACCTTCGCGATCCCGCGCAGCATCGACTGGATCTGCGTCAGCCCGAAGGCAGGCAGCGAGCTCGTCCAGACGAGCGGCGACGAACTGAAGCTCGTCTGGCCGCAGCCGGGCAGCGATGTCGGGCGCCTTGCCGCGCTCGATTTCGGCCATCTGCTCGTCCAGCCGCTCGATGACCCGAACGCCGCCGCCAACGTACAGGCGTGCATCGATCTGGTGATGGCCGATCCGCGCTGGCGCCTGTCGCTGCAGACGCACAAGAATCTGGGGCTGCGCTAAGGGCTATTCGCCCTTTTTGGTAGCGGTATCGCCTGTGATCGCCTTGCGGGCGACGGGGATGTCGACCGCGTCGGGATTGTCGTCCGCCTCGTCGTTTGTCGCGGGCTCGTCCGCGCTCGCCTCGTCGGACTTCACCGAATCCTTCTTCGTGCCATCGTCGGGAATGCTGTTGTCGACCGCGGTGCCGTCGCTTGCCGCATCGTCGAGGATGATCATCGAATCGCTCACCGATCCGGGCTGGACCTCGACCGCGTCGAGCTTGGTCGCCGATTTGCCGGCGGTGTCGCCGCCGCCGCAGGCAGCAAGGGCGAACAGGGAGAGCGATGCAACAAGGGTGCGGGTCATCCGGCGTTCCTAGTCTTTCGGCCCGAGCTTGTCGAGAAAGGCGGGAAGCGTCTGCACCAGCGCGGCATCGACGTCGGAAAAGGTCGCCGCCTTGCCGAGCGCGGCGAGGCTGGTGACGGGGAATTCGGCGATGCCGCAGGGCACGATCCCGCCGAAATGCGCGAGATCGGGCGCGACGTTGAGCGAGAAGCCGTGCATCGTCACCCAGCGCTTCACACGCACGCCGATCGCCCCGATCTTGGCTTCGCGGCCGTCCGCGTCGTCGGTCCAGATGCCGATGCGGCCCTCGGCGCGGCGCGCCTCGACGTCGAGCAGTGCGAGCGCATCGATCACCCAGCCTTCGAGCGCGGAGACATAGGCGCGCACGTCGCGTCCGCGCCGCGTCAGGTCGAGCTGGATATAGCCGACGCGCTGACCCGGGCCATGATAGGTGTAGCGCCCGCCGCGTCCCGCATCATAGACGGGAAACTGGGGGTCGAGCAGTTCGGCGGGATCGGCGCTTGTCCCGGCGGTATAGAGCGGCGGATGCTCGAGCAGCCAGATGCGTTCGCCCGCATCCCCGCAATGGATCGCGGCGGCGCGCGCCTCCATATCGGACAGCGCCGTGTCGTAGGCGGTCAGGCCGGAGCTGATAGTCCATTCGGGAGAAGAAAGGGCGTTCATTCGCCGGCTATCTGGCCCCCCGCACCGCCGCATGCAAGCCCCTCCGCACGCTTTGCCGAGAGGGCTGGACAGACGCGCCGAAGATCGTCACCTTCGGCGCAACGGGGAACCCAAAAAATGACGGGGTATCAATGGTAAAATTCGACATGGGTGCGGCATGGGACGATACGCTGCTGCTTCTGAAATCGCATGCGGCGCTGGTCGGCACGATCGCGGGCGTGTTCCTCTTCCTGCCGGCGCTCGCCTTCGCCTGGTTCGGCCCGGTGCCGATCGAGCCGCCGGCGGGGGCCGATTTCGATCAGGTCATGGCAACATTCCGCGAAAGCTTCCGGCAGATGATGCCCGGGCAGATCGTCGTCGCGCTCTGCACGATGATCGGTACGATGGCGATCCTGCGGCTGTGGCTGTCGCGGACCGGAATCAGCGTCGGCGAGGCGCTGACCTTCGGCCTGATGCTTTTCCCGACGATGCTCGCGGCCCAGATATTGTCGGGCATCGCGATCGGTTTCGGCCTCGTCCTGCTGATCATCCCCGGCATCTATCTGATCGGGCGGCTCGCGCTCGTCTCGCCGGTGATCGCCGACCGGGGTATCTACAATCCGCTCGAGGCGATCAGCACGAGCTGGGACCTCACCCGCAACAACGGCTGGGCGGTGTTCTTTTTCCTCTTTCTCGTCAGCATCGTCATCGTGATCGCGGCGCTGATCATCGGCGGCATCGTCTCGGTGATTTTTGGAACCGAGCCCGGAATCGGCCGCATCATGGGCGGTCTGGTCGAGGCCGGGTTCGGCGCGATCGGCAGCCTCGTCTCGATCGCCGTATCGGCGGCCGCCTATCGCCAGCTCGCGCTGCGGACCTCGTCGGACGTGTTCCAGTGACCGGCATCGCCGCAATAACAATGAATGTGTCGCAATCGGGGTGAAGCCGGTCGGTCTTCGCCCAACCTTGGATGGAGTGAAAAGCGGGTTTTGACAAACAGGGGGAAGTGACATGACAAAAATGAGTATCGGAGCGGCCTTTTCGGAGACCTTCGCGTTTCTGAAGGCCAACTGGATGCAGATGCTGATCTGGATCGGCGGCGCGCTGGTCGTCGTCGGTTTGCTCGGTTATCTGTTCCTCGGATCGACCTTTTCGGCGATGGCGCTCGCGCCCAACGATCCGTCGCTGGTGATGGGCGCATTCGGCAAGATCGCGCTCTTCGCACTGATCGCGGCGGTGATCTTCTATGGCGTGTCGATGCTGATCTGGCGCGGCGGCATGCACCCCGGCGAGGCGCCCAATTTCGCGTGGGCATTCCAGGCGGGGCCGGCGCTGGCTTTTGGTATGCTTGTCGTGATGATCGCCGCCTATATCGTGATATTCATCATCATGTTCATCCTGACGCTGATCTTCGGCGCGGCGCTCGGCGGCATGGGAGCCTTCTCGCCGGGCGCGCTGGAATCGGGCGGCGCGGGCGCGATCGGCGGCGGCGCGATCTTCCTGATGGTGATCCTCTATATCGCGATGATCGTGTTCCTGCTGTGGGTGCAGGGGCGCTTCATGGTCGCGGGGCCCGTGATGGCCGAGCGCCTGACGCGCAACCCGGTGACCGGGCTCGGCGAATCGTGGCGGCTGACGGGGCCCTCGCAATGGACGATCGTCGGCTTCTACCTTCTCTTCACGATCGGCATTTTCATCTATGCGCTGATCGCGGGGATGATCTTCGGCGGTATTCTCGGCGCGATCGCCGGCGGTTCGGCCGTCGGCGCGATCCTGACGATGATCGTGATGGCGGCATTCGTCTATCTGCCGCTCATCATGCTGTCCTTCTCGTTGCCGGTCGGCGTCTATCGCGCGATCGCGCCGCGTGCGTCGGGCGACGTTTTCGCCTGATCGACGGCCAGGGAAAGAAAGGAAGGGCGCTCCGCTGCGGGGCGCCCTTTCTGCATCAGGCCCATTTGGCGAGCGGCGGCAGGCTCATCAGGATCGCGTCGATATTGCCGCCGGTCTTGAGCCCGAACAATGTGCCGCGGTCATAGACGAGGTTGAATTCGGCATAGCGCCCGCGCCAGATCAGCTGCGCGTCGCGCTCGGCGTCGGTGAAGGGCAGGCCCATACGGCGCCGCACGATCTGCGGGAAAATGTCGAGAAAGGCCTCGCCGACCGCTTGTGTCAGCTGGAAATTGCGGTCGAACCCGGCGTCGTCGCCGCATTCGAGATGGTCGTAAAAGATACCGCCGACGCCGCGATGGACGCCGCGGTGCGGGATGTAGAAATAATCCTCGGCCCATTTGGCATAGCGTTCGTAGACGTCGGGGCCGAAGGGTGCGCACGCGGCGCGCAGCCGGGCGTGAAAGGCGTCGGTGTCTTCCTGATACGGAATCGGCGGATTGAGGTCGGCGCCGCCGCCGAACCAGCGTTTTGTCGTCGCGAGGAAGCGCGTGTTCATATGCACCGCGGGGACGTGGGGGTTCGCCATATGCGCGACAAGGCTGATCCCGGTCGCGAAGAAGCTGGGATCTTCGGATGCGCCGTGGATCGATGCAGCGAAGTCGGGGGCAAACTGGCCACCTACCGTGGACACGTTGACGCCGACCTTTTCGAACACCTTGCCGGTCATCACGCCGCGCACGCCGCCGCCGCCGCCGCCTTCGCCCGGCTCCAGGCCGTCGGCCTCGCGGTCCCACGGCGTATAGACAAAGCGCGCGTCGCTGCCCGCCTCGGCCTCGATCGCCTCGAATTCGGCGCAGATCCGGTCGCGGAGCGATTCGAACCAGCCGCGCGCCGTCTGTTGCTGCGGGTCGAGCGTGATCATGCGGGAAAGCCTTTCGTTTGCCGGAGCGCCTCGGCGAGCGCGATGCCAGCCGCGACCGCGACATTCAAGGAGCGAAAGCCCGGCTGCATCGGAATCGCGACCCGTGCGGCGACAACATCGTGAACATGATGCGGAACGCCGGCGCTTTCCGATCCGAAGAGCAGGACGTCGCCTTGCCCGAAAGCGAATTCGGGCAGGGGGGTCGCGCCCGCCGTCGTCAGCAGCACGAGGCGCTGTCCGCCGATCTGCGACCATTGGCGAAAGGCATCCCAGCCCGGATGCCGACGGACGTTGGCGCGGACGGCATAATCCATGCCCGCGCGTTTCAGCGCCGCGTCGCCGAACGGAAATCCACAGGGTTCGATAATATGCGCGGGCGCGCCGAAACAGGCGGCGGTGCGCAGGATGGTGCCGACATTGCCAGCGATGTCGGGCTGAAACAGGGCGATTTCCATCCCGCCGCCATAGAGGCGAAGGCACCGCGAATCGAGAGGCTTGGCCGTTGCGGGGCCATCGGGTGACGGAAGCGGAAATTGCCTGTTGGCAAGCCCGGACAGTGCGGCTATCAGGCCCGCAATTCCCGGAGGGGCCGCCGGGTTGTGTGCCTTCGTGCGCGCGCAACAGGGCGGGTCATTCCTTCGAGAATCTTTATGGTTCACCCATGCAAGGGCAATCGAATGGCCAGTGAAACTGAACTCAACGCCGGTACCGAAGATGGCGTACGCCGTCGGGATTTCATCAATATTGCGGCAGTGAGTTTCGCTGGTGTCGGTGCGACCGCGGTGGTGCTGCCGCTGCTCAACCAGATGAACCCGTCGGCCGACGTGCTCGCGCTGTCGACCACCGAAATCGACATTTCGGCGATCCAGCCCGGCCAGGCGATCAAGACCAGCTGGCGCAAGCAGCCGGTGTTCGTGCGCAACCTCGTCGCCAAGGAAATCGCCGAAGCGAAGGCCGTTCCGATGGGCGACCTGCGCGATCCCGAAACGATCGACCAGCGCACCAAGCCCGGCAAGGAAAACTGGCTGATCACGCTCGGCGTCTGCACTCACCTCGGCTGCGTGCCGCTCGGTGCCGCCGAAGGCGAGAACAAGGGCGATTTCGGCGGCTATTTCTGCCCGTGCCACGGTTCGCACTACGACACCGCAGCGCGCATCCGTAAGGGCCCGGCGCCCAAGAATCTGGTTGTGCCGCCCTATGAATTCACCAGCGACACCGTCGTGACGATCGGCTGAGGAGCGAGATAAGATGAGCTTTCCCTGGGCCAAACCCTATGAGCCGACGCATCCGCTGATGAAGTGGATGGACGAGAAGCTGCCGATCCCGCGCCTCGTCTATAATGCCACCGGTCCCGGCTATCCGGTTCCGCGCAACCTCAATTATTTCTGGAACTTCGGCGTCCTCGCCGGCGCCGCGCTGATGATCCAGATCATCACCGGTATCGTGCTG
>Ga0209676_1000240_pt1 | contig 117689 bp, 105 predicted proteins | sample AraplaCvi_mLB_r2_FD_184282 | JGI IMG/M metagenome (GOLD analysis project Ga0209676, IMG submission 184282) | Arabidopsis root microbial communities from North Carolina, USA - plate scrape MF_Cvi_mLB_r2 (SPAdes) (version 2) | ecosystem: Host-associated > Plants > Roots > Endosphere | place...
CGGCCTCCGACCCGGTGCCGCGCTTCTTCTCGTTCTTCCTCGCGTTCATGGGCGCGATGATGGGCGTGGTGCTCTCGGGCAACCTGATCCAGATGGTGCTGTTCTGGGAGCTCACCAGCCTGTTCTCGTTCCTGCTCATCGGCTACTGGCACCACCGGCGCGACGCGCGCCGCGGCGCGCGCATGGCGCTCACCGTCACCGGCGCGGGCGGGCTGTGCCTCTTGGCCGGCGTGCTCGTGCTGGGCCGCATCGTCGGCAGCTACGAGCTCGACATCGTGCTGGCCTCGGGCGACATCATCCGCGCGCACGCGCTGTACCCGGTGGCGCTGGTGCTGATCCTGCTCGGCGCGTTCACCAAGAGCGCGCAGTTCCCGTTCCACTTCTGGCTGCCGCGCGCCATGGCCGCGCCCACGCCGGTGTCGGCCTACCTGCACTCGGCCACCATGGTGAAGCTGGGCGTGTTCCTCATGGCGCGCCTGTGGCCCGTGCTCTCGGGCACCGAGCAGTGGTTCTGGATGGTGGGCGGTGCGGGCGCCATCACGCTGCTGCTGGGCGGCTTCGCCGCGATGTTCCAGCGCGACCTGAAGGCGCTGCTGGCCTACTCGACCATCTCGCACCTGGGCCTCATCACGCTGCTGCTGGGCCTGAACAGCCCGCTGGCTGCGGTGGCGGCGGTCTTCCACGTGATGAACCACGCGACCTTCAAGGCCTCGCTGTTCATGGCGGCCGGCATCATCGACCACGAGACCGGCACGCGCGACATCCGCAAACTCAGCGGCCTGATGCGCCTCATGCCCATCACGGGCACGCTGGCCATCATCGCCAGCGCCTCGATGGCCGGCGTGCCGCTGCTCAACGGCTTTCTCTCGAAGGAAATGTTCTTCGCCGAGACCGTCTTCATCCAGGCCACGCCCTGGATCGACTTCAGCCTGCCGGTCATCGCCACGCTCGCGGGCATCTTCAGCGTGGCGTATTCGGCGCGCTTCGTGTTCGACGTGTTCTTCGGCCCGCCCTGCGGCCCCGACGTGCCCAAGCCCCCGCACGAGCCGCCGCACTGGATGCGCGTGCCGGTCGAGCTGCTGGTGCTGGTGTGCCTGGTGGTGGGCGTGGCGCCGGCCTGGTCGGTCGGCCCGATGCTCGCGGCCGCGGCCACGCCGGTGGTCGGCGGCACGCTGCCCGTCTACAGCCTGGCCGTGTGGCACGGCTTCAACCTGCCGCTGATGATGAGCTTCGTCGCACTGGCAGGCGGCGCCGTGCTCTACCTGCTGCTGCGCCGCCCGCTGGGCAGCGGGCGCCTGGAGCACACGCCGCTGCTGCACCGCTTCGACGGGCAGCTCATCTTCGAACACCTGATCGCGCTGCTGAGCGAAGCCGGCCGGCGCAGCCGCCGCCTCTTCGGCACGCGCCGCCTGCAGTGGCAATTGCTGTGGCTGGTGGTGGTGGCCGTGGCCGGCGCTGCGGCCTCGCTGTGGGCCACACCGGCCGATCGCGGCACGCGCGAGCTGCTGCCGTTCTCGCCGATGTTCGCGATGACCTGGCTCATCGGCTGCACCTGCGCCGTGGCCGCCGCGTGGCAGGCCAAGTTCCACCGACTCGCGGCGCTAATGTTGGCCGCGGGCGCCGGGCTGGTCTCGTGCGTCACCTACATCTGGTTCTCGGCCCCCGACCTCGCGCTCACGCAGCTGGTGGTCGAGGCCGTGACCACCGTGCTCATCCTGCTGGGCCTGCGCTGGCTGCCGATGCGCAGCAAGGACGTGGTGCAGCCCGCGCGCATGCGCCTGCGCCCCTGGGGCCGCCGCGGGCGCGACCTGCTGGTGGCCACCATCGCCGGCTGCGGCATGGCGGCGCTGGCCTGGGCGATGATGACGCGCACCTTCCCGCAGAGCATCTCGCCCTTCTTCCTCGAACGCGCGCTCACCGAAGGCGGCGGCACCAACGTGGTCAACGTGATGCTGGTCGACTTCCGCGGCTTCGACACCTTCGGCGAGATCACGGTGCTGGGCATCGTGGCGCTCACCGTGTATGCGCTGCTGCGGCGCTTCCGCCCGGCCATCGAATCGATGGCGCTGCCGATCCAGCAGCGGCTGCAGGTCGACGACGGCAGCAGCGACCTGCTGAACCCGCGCCGCGCCACCGACTCCGCCATCGGCTACCTGATGGTGCCGGCCGTGCTGGTGCGCCTGGTGCTGCCGGTGGCCGTGCTGGTGTCGGTGTACTTCTTCATGCGCGGCCACAACGCGCCCGGCGGCGGCTTCGTCGCGGGGCTGGTGATGTCGGTCGCGCTGGTGCTGCAGTTCATCGTCTCGGGCACCGAGTGGGTGGAAGAGCACCTGCGCATCTACCCGCGCCGCTGGATCGCCATCGGCCTGCTGTTCGCGCTGGCCACCGGCGGCGGCGCGATCGTGTTCGGCTACCCGTTCCTGACCACGCACACCGCGCACGTGCACGTGCCGCTGCTGGGCGACATGCACGTGCCCAGTGCCCTCTTCTTCGACATCGGCGTGTTCGCGCTGGTGCTCGGCGCCACCATGCTGATCCTGACCGCGCTGGCCCACCAGTCCATCCGAAGCCACCGCTGGGCCGACGAACAAGAAGAGAAAGAAGCGCAGGCCCGCGCGGCCGCCGAAGCCGAAGAAGCCGCCACCGCCACCGCCACCGGAGGGGCCCGCTGATGGAAATCGTGCTGGCCATCGCCATCGGCGTGCTCACCGGCTCGGGCGTGTACCTGCTGCTGCGCCCGCGCACCTTCCAGGTCATCATGGGCCTGACGCTCATCTCGTACGCGGTCAACCTGTTCATCTTCAGCATGGGCCGCCTCAAGGTCGACAGCGAGCCGGTGCTGGTCGAAGGCTTCAAGGCCACGCTGGCCAACACGGCCGACCCGATGCCGCAGGCGCTGGTGCTCACCGCCATCGTGATCGGCTTCGCGATGACCGCCCTGTTCCTCGTGGTGATGCTGGCCTCGCGCGGCCTGTCGGGCACCGACCACGTGGATGGTGAAGAGCGGGAGGCCGTGGAATGAACGACCTCCTGCACCTGCTCGACCGCTTCCTCGAGTTCAGCATGCCGCACCTGGTGGCGGTGCCCATCCTCGTGCCCATGCTCACGGCGGCGTTGATGCTGCTGATGAACGAGAACCACCGGCGCACCAAGTCCTTCCTCAGCGTGGTCTCGGGCCTGGTGGGCCTGCTGGCCGCGCTGGCGCTGCTGCGCTGGGTGAACGCGGCCGACACCGGCGGCGGCCCGGGCTCCATCGGCGTGTACCTGCCGGGCAACTGGCGCGCGCCCTTCGGTATCACGCTGGTGGCCGACCGGCTCTCGACCATGATGGTCGCGCTCACGGGCGTGGTGGCCTTCGCGGCCTCGATCTATTCCACCTCGCGCTGGGACCGCGCGGGCGTGCACTTTCATCCACTGCTGCAGCTGCAGCTCATGGGCCTGAACGGCGCCTTCCTCACGGGCGACCTGTTCAACCTGTTCGTGTTCTTCGAGGTGATGCTGGCGGCCTCGTACGGCCTGCTGCTGCACGGCTCGGGCCGGCTGCGCGTGCGCGCCGGGCTGCACTACATCGCGATCAACCTCGCGGCCTCGTCGCTGTTCCTGATCGGCGCGGCCATCCTGTACGGCGTGACCGGCACGCTCAACATGGCCGACCTGGGCGCGCGCATCGCCGAGCTCGCGCCGGGCGACCGCGGCCTGGTGCATGCGGCGGCGGCCATCCTGGCCACTGCGTTCTTCGCCAAGGCGGGCGCGTGGCCGCTGAACTTCTGGCTGGTGCCGGCCTACAGCGCGGCCGTGTCGCCGGTGGGCGCGGTGTTTGCGCTCCTGACCAAGCTCGGCGTGTACACCGTGCTGCGCCTGTGGACCGTGCTGTTCGCGCCCGACACCGGCGCCTCGGCCGCCTTCGGGCAGGCGGCGCTGGTGAGCGTCGGGCTGGCCACGCTGTTCGTCGGCGCCATCGGCATCGTCGGCACGCAGCGGCTGTCGAACCTCGCAGGCTTCAGCGTGCTGGTGTCGGCGGGTACGCTGCTGGCCGCCGTCGGGCTGGGCGATCCCGCCGTGTGGGCGGGCGCGCTGTACTACATGCTGAGCTCGACGCTCGCGGTGGCGGCCTTCTTCCTGCTGATCGACATGATCGAGCGCTGGCGCAACGCAGGCATGAGCGTCGCGCCGCACGAGGCGGCGGGCAACGCGCCCTTCCTGGCCGAAGACCTGCGCGCGCTCGACGACGTGAACCTCGACGACGACGCCCAGGCGCTCTACGGCCGCGCCATTCCGGCGGGCGTGGCCTTCCTGGGCCTGAGCTTCATGCTGTGCACGCTGCTGCTGGCGGGCCTGCCGCCGCTGTCGGGCTTTGTCGGCAAGTTCGCGATGCTCTCGGGCCTGCTCGACGGCAGGGCCGTCACCACCGCCGGCTGGACCTTCCTCGGCCTGCTGATCGTTGCGGGCTTTCTCTCGCTGATCGCGCTGAGCCGCACCGGCATCCGCCATTTCTGGACCCAGCACCACCCCACCATGCCCTCGCTGCCCGCGCTCGAGGTGCTGCCGGTGGCCGCCCTGCTCGCGGCCTGCGTCGCGCTCACCGTCTGGGCCGAGCCCGTGATGCAGCACGCGCAAGCCACCGCCGGCGGCCTGCGCACGCCCACCGCGTACCGCGAGGCCGTGCTCGGTGCCAAGCAGAAGCCCAACCCGGTGCCCGCGAAGAAAGAGGAGGCCAAGCCATGAAGCGCTTGATGCCTTCCCCGCCGCTGTCGTTCGCGCTGTTCGTCATCTGGCTGCTGCTCAACCAGTCGCTCGAAGCGGCCACGCTGCTGTCGGCCGCGCTGCTCGCCATTGCGGTGCCGCTGATCACCAAGGGCCTGCGCCCCGCCACCGTGCGCATGCGCCGGCCCGGCGTGGCGCTGCGGCTGTCGTTCCTCGTCACCTTCGACATGCTGAAGTCGGCGTACGACGTGGCGCGGCTGCTGCTCACGCGCCGCACCGCCGACATCTCGGCGCGCTTCGTGCAGATTCCGCTGGACATGCGCGACCCCAACGGCCTCGCCGTGCTCGCGATGATCATGTGCCTCACGCCCGGCACGGCCTGGGGCGAGGTGTCGTTCGACCGCACCACGCTGCTGATCCACGTGTTCGACCTCGAGGACGAGGCGGCCTTCATCGCCCTGATCAAGACCCGCTACGAACGTCCGCTGATGGAGATTTTCGAATCATGACGCCTGTTCTCTTCTGGGCCCTGAAGGCCGCGCTCTTCCTGCTGGCCGTGGCGATGCTGTGCGCGCTCTTTCGCCTGCTGGCCGGCCCGTCCGCGCAGGACCGCGTGATGGCGCTCGACTGCCTCTACATCAACGGCATGCTGATGATGCTGGTGCTGGGCATCAACTACGCGAGCAGCGTGTACTTCGAGGCGGCGATGCTGGTGGCGCTGTTCGGCTTCGTGGGGTCGACCTCGATCGCCAAGTTCTTGCTGCGCGGGGAGGTCATCGAATGAGCGCCACCGCACTTCCTCTTTGGGCCGAGATCATCACCGCCGTGTTCGCGGTGCTCGGCGCGGCCTTCGCGGCCATCGGCTCCTTCGGCCTGGTGCGCATGCCCACCTTCTTCCGCCGCATCCATGCGCCCACGCTGGGCGCCACGGTGGGCGCCTGGTGCCTGACGGTGGCCACCATTGCCTACTTCTCGGTGCAGGGCTTCAGCCTGTTCCTGCACGCGGTGCTGATCGTGCTGTTCATCGTGCTGACGGCGCCGATCACCACCATCTTCCTGATGCGCGCCGCCCTCTTCCGCGAACGGCAGAAGGGCAACACGAAGGTGCCGCCCTCCTCCGAGTCGCGCTGAAGCGGCGTCTTCCCATCAGTTGGGCGCCATGCGCACGCCCTTGTCGAGGAACTCGTTGGTGAACAGCGTCGCGGGGTCGTAGGCCTTGTCGATGCCGATCAGCGAAGACACGAGCTCGTAGTCGGCCTTCACGCGTGCACCGTCGAAGGCGCCGAGCGCCACCTTGGTGGTGGTGTCGTCGCGCATCAGCTGCTTGATGCGATTCCACTGGTCGCGCTGGTTGTCGGGCGTGAGGCCGCTCACGCTGGTCTGCAGCGCCTGCAGGCAGGGCTCGAAGCTCTTCACGCAGGCCTCGTAGGCACGCTGCGTCACGGCCACGAACTTCTTCACCTGGCCGGGGTTCTTCGCGAGGTACGGGCCGTTCACGATCAGCGAGTTGCCGTACACGTTCACGCCCGCGTCGCGCCACGGCTGAAAGCCCAGGTCGGCGCCGAACTCGCGCGCCTTCAGGTCGTGCTCGTTGTAGAAGTCGCTGATGATGTCGACCGACTTGCTCTTCAGCGCCGCCACCTTGGCCTGCGGGCTCACGTTGACGAAGGTCACGCTGGCCGGGTCGAGCCCCACCTTCTTCGCGAAGGCGGGCCACATGAGGCGTGCGGCGTCGCCCGGTGGGTTGCCGATCTTGCGGCCCGCGAAGTCCTTCGGGCCGTTGATGCCCGACGACTTGAGCCAGTAGAAGCCCTGCGGGCTGTTGGCATAGATGACCATTACGGCCTTCACGTCGGCGCCCTTGCCCTTGGCCTGGATGGTCGTGGGCAGGTCGGAAATGCCGAGGTCGCTGCCGCCCGTGCCCACGCGCTGCGCCGACACGGCCGAGCCCTTGCCGGCCTCGATGTTCAGGTCGATGCCCGCCTCGGTGTACCAGCCCTTGGCCTTCGCAAAATAGATCGGCGCATGATCGGCCGTGGGTGTCCAGTTGAGCATCAGGCTCATGGCATCGGCCGCGAACGCGGCAGGGGCCGAGGCCATGAGCAAGGCGGTGGCGCCGGCGGCCGACAACAGCTTTTTCATGCGGAACACTCCAAAAGAAGGTAAAACAGGTCCTGAAATTCATATTACCAACTGTTTGGTTGACAAGCAATCCAGATCATCCAGACTGCGTTGCCCCTGCCGGGAGAATCGAAAACACCATGACCGCCACCAAGCCCGCGAGCCCCGCCACCCCCGCCCGCACCGCCGTTGCCACGAAACGCGAGCGCGACCCCGTCGCCGCCAAGCAGGCCCTCATCGCCGCCGCGGTGGCCGAGTTCGCCACCAAGGGCTTCGCAGGCGCGCGCGTCGACGAGATCGCCGCCAACGCCGGGGTCAACAAGCAGCTCGTGTACCACTACTTCGACAGCAAGCAGGGGCTGTACCTGGTGGCGCTCGAGTCGGTCTATGCCGAGATCCGCGAGAAGGAACAGAAGCTCACGCTCGACGAGCTCGAGCCGCTCGAGGCCATGAAGCAGCTGGTCGCCTTCTCGTTCGACTACCTGGCCGAGCACCCCGAGTTCATCGCGCTGCTGGCCGACGAGAACCGCAACCACGGCGCGCACCTGCGCGAGTCGGAGCGGCTGCAGAAGATGCACTCGCCCTTCATCGAGATGCTCGAGGCCACGCTCAAGCGTGGCGTGGCGTCGGGCGTGTTCCGGCCCGACTTCGATGCGATCAACCTCTACATCTCGATCGCCGGCATCTCGTATTTCTTCTTCTCCAACAACCACACGCTGTCGGCCATCTTCGGCAAGCCGCTCGACGCGCGCGGCGCGCTGCTGCAGCGCCGCCGGCACGTGATCGAGTTCGCGCTCAATGCCTTGCGGCCCGACAAAGCCGCCGCATGAAAATTATCAACTAGTTGGTTGACTCGGGTCGTGGCGACTCCTATGATTCGCCGCATTGCTTCCTAGACCCAGGAATTGAGATGACGGCACCTGATGGCGCTCTGGCGCCCCCCGCACCTGCGCCCTTGTCGGGCGAGCGCCCCGAATGGCAGCGCTGGGCCCTCGTGGTCGCCGTGCACTTGGCGGGCATCGCGCTGTGGGAGCTCGCGGTGCGGGTCTTCGCGATCCAGCCCTTCATCCTGCCGGCGCCCTCGAAGGTGCTGGCGACGCTGGCCAATCCGAACTACAGCTGGCTCAAGAACACCGGCGTCACCGCGCTCGAGGTGTTCGGCGGCTACGCGCTGGGGCTGGTGCTCGGCATTCTTTGCGCGCTGCTCTTCATCACCAGCAAGCGGCTGATGCTGGTGGTGTTCCCGCTGCTGGTCACGCTCAACATGATTCCGAAGGTGGCGATGGGGCCGCTGGTGATCGTGTGGTTCAGCTACGGCATCGGGCCGAACATCCTGATCACGTTCAGCCTGTGCTTCTTCCCCATCTTGCTGACCACCATCCGCGGGCTCAACGAGACCGAGCCCGAGCTGCTCGACCTCGTGCGCGCGCTCAAGGGCTCGCGCTGGCAGCTGTTCCGCTACATCCAGCTGCCGGGCTCGCTGCCGTACGTGTTTTCGGGCATGAAGGTCGCCACCATCCTCGCCGTGGCGGGCGCGGTGGTGGGCGAGTTCATCGCCTCGGAACGCGGCCTGGGCTATCTGATGATCCAGGTCCAGGCCTCGCTGGACACGCCCGCGGTCTTCATGGCCGTGCTGCTCATCACGGGCCTGGGCGTGCTGCTCTATCTGCTGGTGCTTCTGCTGGAGCGCCTCTTCATCACCCAGGACGCAAGAATCCAATGACCTCCACGCCTGTCCTCGACGACCTGCCCTTTCCCGAGCGCTTCGAGAGCGAAGCCGCGCTCGAAGACTACCTGGCCACGCCCTCGCGCGACCTCGTGCGCGACATGGCCCGCCTCGACGGCGACCTGATGATCCTCGGCGTGGGCGGCAAGATGGGCCCCACGCTGGCCCGCCTCGCCAAGAACGCCATGCCCGGTCGCCGCGTGATCGCCGTCGCCCGCTTCAGCGAAGCCGGCGTGCGCGAAGCGCTCGAGGCGCACGGCATCGAGACCATCGCCTGCGACCTGCTCGACCGCGCCGCCATCGCCGCGCTGCCGCCGTGCGCCAATGTGGTCTTCATGGCTGGGCGCAAGTTCGGCGCCGACGCCGACAACCCGCTGACCTGGGCCATGAACGCGCACGTGCCGGCGCTGGTGGCCGAGCACTTCCATGCCTCGCGCATCGTCGCCTTCTCGACCGCCTGCGTGTACCCCTTCGTGCCCGTGACCAGCCAGGGCGCGAGCGAGAGCGACGCACCCAACCCGCCCGGCGAGTACGCCAACTCGTGCGTGGGCCGCGAGCGCATGTTCGAGTACTTCTCGCAGCACCACGGCACACCGGGCCGCCTGTTCCGCCTGAGCTACGCCATCGACCTGCGCTACGGCGTGCTGGCCGACGTGGCGCTCAAGGTGTGGCGCGACGAACCGGTCGACGTGACCATGGGCCACGTCAACGTGATCTGGCAGGGCGACGCGAACGCACAGGCGCTGCGCTGCCTCGCGGCGGCCACGGTGCCGACCTCGCCGCTGAACGTGAGCGGGCCCGAGACGACGTCGATCCGCTGGCTCGCCGAAGAGTTCGCGCGCCAGTTCGACAAGCCCGTGACGATCAGCGGGCAAGAGGCCCCGACCGCGTGGCTGATGAACACCGGCGAAGCTGAGCGCCTGTTCGGCTACCCGCGCGTGCCGCTGGCACAGCAGATCCGTTGGGTGGCCGACTGGATCTCGCGCGAGCAGCGCCAGTACGGAAAGCCCACCAAATTCGAATCGCGCGACGGCAAGTACTGAGCCCATGACCATGCCCGCCGTCGAAGCCCTGTCGTCGATCACGCTCGGCATCGCCCCGATGCTCGACGCGCTGGTCGCCGCGAGCGGCTGGAACCAGACCGTTCACGACTGGCGGCTGTTCGAGCGGCTAGGCACGCTGCATGGCGTGCGTGACGAGGCGGGCCAACTCATCGCCAGCGGCGCGGTGCTGCCGATGGAAGGCGTGGCCTGGATCAGCATGATCCTCGTGATGCCTGCCGCGCGCGAACAAGGCCTGGGCCGCGCGGTGTTCGCGCGCTGCCTTGAGCAGGTGAAGGCCGCCGGCCTCGTCGCCATGCTCGACGCCACGCCGCAGGGCGAACCGCTCTATGCGAGCTTCGGCTTCACGCCGCTGTGGCGCCTCACGCGCTGGCAACGCGAGGCCGCGCCCGCCACCGCATCGCTCGCCACCGACAAACCGGCCCTCGACAACCTGGCCGCACTCGACGCGCAGGCGCTGGGCTTCGCGCGCCCCGCCGTGCTCGCCGACCTGCTCGGGCGCGAGGACAGTAGCTGCGTGCGCAACGGCCTGGGCTTCGGCCTCGTGCGCGCGGGCCGCACCGCACACCACATCGGACCGCTGCTGTCGTCCGATGAGGCCACGGCCGCCGCGCTGCTGACACAGGCCGCACGCGGCATCGACGGCCGCATCTATGTCGACGTGCCCGACGACCGCAAGGCCATGGCTGCCGCATTGCGCGCCGCCGGCTTCACACCCCAACGCAGCTTCGCACGCATGGCGCTGGCCACGCGCGAGGGCGCGCAGCCGCCCACCGGACACCCCGCCTTCATCCACGCCATCGCCGGCCCCGAGTTCGCCTGAGGACCTTTTCCCATGCCACTGAACCGCTCCGACCTTCCCGCCGACGTGCTTGCGCTGCTGTCGCAAGGCACCGTCATCCCGGCGCATCCGCTCGCGCTCGACGCCGATCGCCAGTTCGATCGCCAGCGCCAGCGCGCGCTCACGCGCTACTACGTCGATGCCGGCGTGGGCGGCCTCGCGGTGGGCGTGCACACCACGCAGTTCGCGATCCGCGAGCGCGGCCTGTACGCCACCGTGCTCGAGGCTGCGATGCAGGACCGCCTGGCCTGGAACGACCGCCCGATGGCGATGATCGCCGGCCTGTGCGGCCCGACCGCGCAGGCGCAGGCAGAGGCGCGCACCGCCGTGGCTCTCGGCTATCACGCGGGCCTGCTGAGCCTCGCGGCGTTGGCCGGCGCATCGGAAGACGCGCTCATCGCCCATTGCGAGGCGGTGGCGCAGGAGATTCCGCTGATCGGCTTCTACCTGCAGACCGTGGTCGGCGGCCCGATCCTGTCGAGCGACTTCTGGCGCCGCTTCGCGCTCATTCCCAACGCGCTGGCGATCAAGGTTGCGCCCTTCAACCGCTACCGCAGCATCGACGTGGTGCGCGGGCTGGTCGATGCGCGCGCCGAGGAGCGCGTGTTCCTCTACACCGGCAACGACGACCACATCGTGCTCGACCTCGCGCTGCCCTTTGCCGCGATGCGCGACGGCGCGCCCGTGCAGGTGCGCTTTCGTGGCGGCCTGCTGGGCCACTGGTCGGTGTGGACGTCGAGTGCGGTGCACCAGCTGCAGCAGATCAAGGCCGAGCTGGCCGCCAGCGGCGGCGCGCTGAGCCCCGCCCTGCTCGCGCTCGATTCGCGCGTGACCGACTGCAACGCCGCCTTCTTCGACGTGGCGAACAACTTCCACGGCTGCATCGCGGGCTGCCACGAGGTGCTGCGGCGCCAGGGCCTGCTCGAAGGCATCTGGTGCCTCGATCCGGAAGAAGGCTTGGGCAAGGGCCAGTCGGCGGAAATCGACCGCGTCTACCGCCAGCATGGCGACCTCGCCGACGACGCCTTCGTGCGCGACAACCTGGCACGGTGGCTCGCATGAGCGCCGTACTCGCGCCCGCGCAGGAGGCGCCGCTGATCCGCATGCGGCAGCTGCGCAAGGTCTACCGCAAGCGCAACGAAGAATTCCTCGCCGTCTCCGACGTCACGATGGACGTGCATGCGGGCGACATGATCTCGCTGGTCGGTCCCTCGGGCTGCGGCAAGTCGACGCTGCTGAAGATCCTGTCGGGCCTGCACGGCCACGACGGCGGCACGCTCGAGATCGGCGGCCCTGGCGGCACAGGCTTCAACCCGGGCCGCGACGTCGGCATGGTGTTCCAGCAACCGCTGCTGCTGAAGTGGCGCACGATTCTCGAGAACGTGCTGCTGCCCGCCGACATCCTCGGGCTGAACCGCAAGGCCGCCAAGGCACGCGCGCACGAGTTGCTCGACATGGTCGGCCTCACGGGCTTCGCCGACAAGCTGCCCTACGAACTCTCGGGCGGCATGCAGCAGCGCGCCGCCATTGCACGCGCGCTCATCCACGACCCGAAGCTGGTGCTCATGGACGAACCCTTCGGCGCGCTCGATGCGCTCACGCGCGAGAAGATGAACCTGGAAATGCTGCGCATCTGGGAGCGCAGCCGCAAGACATTCATCGTGGTCACGCACAGCATCCAGGAGGCGGTGTTCCTGGGCTCGCACTGCGCCGTGCTCACGGCCGGGCCGGCGCGCATGGCCGACTTCTTTCGCATCGACCTGCCCGAGCCGCGCAAGCTGCACGTGAAGACCAGCCCCGAGTTCGGCGAGTACGTGCGCCGCATCTACGACCTGCTGGGCGTGGACTGAGCCCCGCCCCATTCAGTTCAGCTCGGTTGCAGCTGCTGGATTTCCTTGGCGCGCGCCACTTCCACTTCGCGCGGCAAGGTCACCGCGTTCTTCACCGCCAGGATTTCCGCCATCACGCTCACCGCGATCTCCGGCGGCGTCTTGCTGCCGATGAAGATGCCGATGGGCCCGCGCAGACGTGCGAGCGACTCGGCTGTCTGGTCGAAGTGTTCGATCATGCGGTCACGCCGCGCATCGGCATTGCGGCGCGAACCGATGGCGCCTACGTAGAAGGCCTCGCTTTGCAGCGCTTCGAGCAGCGCGAGGTCGTCCAGCTTGGGGTCGTGCGTGAGCGCGACCACGCAGCTGCGGCGGTCGGGCTTGAAGGCCAGCACGGCGTCGTCGGGCATCTCGGTGGTGATCGTCACGCCGGACAGCGTCCACGCGGTGCGGTACTCGGCGCGCGGGTCGCACAGCGTCACGGCGAAACCGCTGAACTTGGCCATGGTCGCCAGGTACTCGGCGAGCTGGCCGGCGCCGATCAGCAGCATGCGGTACTCGGGGCCGAAGGTGTTGGTGAGCTCGGTGTCGTTCACCGTGAGCTCGTCGGGCGCGGTCGCCTCGGCCAGCCGCACCGCGCCGGTGGCCAGCGTCACCGTGCGGCGCATGAGCTTGCCGCGTTCGAGTTCGGCGACCAGCGTGTCGAGCGCGTCGGCGTCGGGCGCGTATTCGAGCAGCAGCTCGAGCGTGCCGCCACAGGGCAGCCCGAAGCGGTGCGCCTCGTCGGCCGTGATGCCGTACTTGACCAGCGCGGGCGGCGCGCCCAGCGGCACGTCTTCGCCTTTGCCGTGGGCGTAGCTGTAGCGCGCGATCAGGTCGTCCTCGATGCAGCCGCCCGAGACCGAGCCGACCACGGCGCCGTCCTCGGCCAGCGCCATGATCGAGCCCACGGGACGCGGCGACGAGCCCCAGGTGCGCACCACGGTGGTCAGCAGCGCGCGCTTGCCGGCACGCCGCCAGTCGCGCAGCGTGCGCAGCACCATGACGTCGAGGTTTTCCATGGCAGGACCTTGTGCGTCAGGCGGCGTCGCCCGGGGTGGAGGCGTCTTCGCCGTCCTTCTTGCCGAAGCCCATCTTCTTCATGAGGCCCGACATCACGCCGGCCTTCTCGGCGGGCGCCTCGGCCGATGCTTCCGCAGGCGGTGCGGGCGGCGGGCCGTAGCGGCTTTGCATCTCGGCCTCGAAGCGCTTGAAGAAATCGTCGGCGGTGGACTTGGCCGCGCCGTCGATCAGGCGCTGGCCGAGCTGGGCGATCTTGCCGCCGACCTGGGCCTGCACGGTGTAGTCGAGTTCGCAGCCGGCGGGTGCCGTGGCCACGGGGGCGGTTTCGGCAGCAGGTGCGCCCTCTGCGATGGGTGCGCTGTCGGCCACGGCCACCGGCTTGAGCGACACGCTCGACGAGCCCTTGGCAAACCCCGCCACGCCGCCCTGCCCCTCGAAGGTGAGCTTGTAGCCATCGGGCGCGACGATGTCCGACAGCATCACCTTGCCGCTGAACTTGGCCGACACCGGGCCGATCTTCACGGCCAGCGCCACGCTGTAGGTGTTGTCGCCCGTGAGCTCGAACTTGTCGCAGCCGGGGATGCACTTCTTGAGCGTCTCGGGATCGTTGAGCGCGTCCCAGGCCTGTTGTTGGGTGACGCCGAGGCGGCGGTTTCCGAGCATTTCCATGGTGGGTTTCCTTTGTTCCTTCCTGAGTCCGGTCCTAGCGACTGGCGCGCATCAGCGCGGCCAGGCTGGCGGCCAGCTGTTCGAGTGCATTCAGATTGTGGACCGCCAGCATCGCGTCCGCATGGCGGTGCAGCACGGCGGCCCCACGCGCCAGAGGGGCGTAGCCCTCGAAGCGCAGCAGCGGGTTGAGCCACAGCAGCCGGCGCGAATGGCGCTTCAGCCACTGCAACTCGGTCTCGAGCTGCGCGGGCTCGCCCGTGTCGAGGCCGTCGCTGATCACCAGCACCAGCGTGCGGCGGCCGATGAGCCGGCGCGCATGCGACTGGCGCAGCTCGGCCAGCGAGCCGCCCAGCCGCGTGCCGCCCGCGAAATCGTCGATGGCCAGGCTGGCGGCCCCCAGCATGGCGTCGGTGTCGGCCAGCCGGAAAGCCGGCGTGAGGTCGGTCAGCCGCGTGCCGAAGGCGAACACGTCGCGCCGCCCGGCCCGCCGCGTGGCGGCATGCAGGAAGGCCAGCAGCAGGCGGGCGTAGCGCTCCATCGAGCCCGACACATCGACCAGCACCAGCAGCGGCAAGGGCTGCTCGCGCCGCGCCAGCCGGGGCAGGCGCAGGATCTCGCCGCCGGTGCGTGCCGCCTCGTGCAGCACGCCGGGCCAGTGCATGCGCGCGTGCGCACGGCCCGCGTCACCCGCCGGGCGCAGTCGGCGCGCAGGCAGTTCGGGCACCGGCAAGCGGATGTCGCGCGCCAGCCGCTCGACCAGCCGGTACTCGGCCGCGCCCAGCGCGTTGAAGTCGGCATGCTGCAGCCGCTGGCGGTCGCTGGCCGTCATGGCGGCGTCGAACTTGATTTCCTCGTCGGGCTTCGTCGGCGCCGTGGGCTTCACGGCATCGCGCGGCGGACTCAGCGCCTCGCGCACACGCGGGCGGCGCTTGGAGGGCTCGGCCTTGCCCTCGGCGCTGGGCAGCATCTGGGCGAGCAGCTTGTTGGCCAGCTCGGGGTCGCGGAACCACGCATCGAAGAGTTCGCGGAACACCAGACGGTCCTGCTCGCGGCTGACCATCACGGCTTCCATCGCGGCGCCCAGGTCGAGCTTGTCTTCGACGCCGACCAGCGTGGCCGCCTCGGTGGCGAGCGCGATGCGCATGGCGTCGGTGCGCACGCCGGCGCGGCGCAGTGCGCGGCCGAAGGCGGCGATGTTGCCCGCCAGCTTGCCGCTGCGCACGTCGCCGAGTTGCTGGATGCCGGCCATGTAGATGCCTCGGCCTCGCTCAGCTCGCGAGCGGTTCCTCGGGCCTCAGCAGGTCGGAGGCCAGCTCGTTCGTCAGCGCCGCCACGTCGTCGCGCTGCTTGAAGAGGATGCCGGCGGTGTCGACGACCACTTCGGGGTCGAGTTCGACGGTGTCGAGCGCGATGAGCGCCCGCGCCCACTCCACGCTTTCGGCGATGCCGGGCGCGCGCTGGAAGGCGTTGACGAACGGCGCCGAGCGCAGCCGCGCGACAAAGGCCGCCACCTGCGCCGACAGCACCTCGCCGGCCTGCGGCACCTGCGCGCGCACGATGGCGAGTTCGCGCTCGCGCTCGGGGTAGTCGAGCCAGTGGTAGAGGCAGCGCCGCTTCACGGCGTCGTTGAGCTCGCGCGTGCGGTTGCTGGTGAGCAAGGTGACCGGCGGCACCACGGCGCGCACGGTGCCCAGCTCGGGAATGCTGACCTGGTACTCGCCCAGGTACTCGAGCAGGAAGGCTTCGAAGGGCTCGTCGGCGCGGTCGACCTCGTCGATCAGCAGCACCGAGCCGGGCGCCGGCGTCTGCAGCGCCTGCAGCAGCGGGCGGCGGATCAGGTAGTGCGGCTGGTAGACCTCGGCCTCCACGTCGCGTGCCGCCCCGGTGGCTTCGGCCGCGCGCATGTGCAGCAGCTGCGCGGCGTAGTTCCATTCATACAGCGCCTCGCGCTGCTCCATGCCGTCGTAGCACTGCAGGCGCAGCAGCTCGCGGTTCAGGGCCGTCGACAGCGCCTTGGCCAGCTCGGTCTTGCCGACGCCGGGCTCGCCTTCAAGCAGCAGCGGGCGCTGCAGCTTGAGCGCGAGGAACACCGCGGTGGCCAGGCGGCGGTCGGCAAAGTAGCCGGCCTGCCGCAAGCCGTCGGAAAGGGCGTCGATGGTCGGGAAGATCATGGGCAAGCGTAGCGGAAGACGCGAGGGTGTCGCGCCTTCCGGTGGGCGGCGGCGCTGGGCTGCTTCAGCCGAGTGCTTTGGTCACGGCGCGCTGCGTCAGCACGCTGATCAGGTTCGCGCGGTAGGCGGCCGAGGCATGCAGGTCGCTGTTGAGGTCGCTCGCGTCGATCTTCACGGCCGCGGCCGACGCGGCGGTGAAGCTCTTGTTGAGCGCGTCCTCGAGCCCGGCATGGCGGAACACGCCGTTGCCCGCGCCGGTGACGGCCACGCGCACGCCGCTGTCGTACTGCGCCAGGAAGATGCCGACCAGCGGGAAGTTCGAGGCCTTCTGGCGCAGCTTCTCGTACACCGCGCGCTTCGGGATCGGGAAGCGGATGGCGACGATCAGCTCGTCTTCTTCAAGTGCCGTGGTGAACAGGCCCTGGAAGAAGTCGTCGGCCGCAATCTCGCGCTTCGAGGTGACGATGGTCGCGCCCGAGGCCAGCACCGCGCTCGGGTAGCACGCCGCCGGGTCGTTGTTGGCCACCGAGCCGCCGACCGTGCCCATCGCGCGCACCTGCCGGTCGCCGATGCGCGACGCGAGATCGGCCAGCGCGGGGTACGCGGCCTTCACGTCGGCATTGTTCGCCACGTCGAGGTGGCGCGACATGGCGCCGACGGTGATCGCGCCGCCGTCCTTCTTGATGCCGGTGAGTTCCTTGATGCCGCTGAGGTCGACGAGCTGTTCAGGCGCCGACAGCCGCAGCTTCATCGAGGCCAGCAGGGTCTGTCCGCCGGCCAGTGGCTTGCCGCCCGCGGCAATCAGCCGGGTGGCATCTGCCACGCTGGCGGGCCGTTCGAGTGTGAAGGCATACATGGGGTGATTCCTTCTCTGTTATTTCTTGTGTCGTTCAGGGCTTGGCGGCGGCCTGCATCGCTTCCCAGACGCGGCTGGACGAAGCGGGCATGTCGAAATCCTTGACGCCCAGCGGCGCCAGCGCGTCGAGCACGGCGTTGATGACGGCCGGCGGCGACCCGATGGCGCCCGCCTCGCCGCATCCCTTGGTGCCCAGCGGGTTGTGGGTGCAAGGGGTGCAGACGGTGTCGAGCTTGAACTGCGGGAAGTCGCCGGCGCGCGGCATGGCGTAGTCCATGAAGCTGCCGGTGAGCAGCTGGCCGGTTTCGTTGTCGTACACGCAGTTCTCGAGCAGCGCCTGCCCGATGCCCTGCACCAGCCCGCCGTGCACCTGGCCCTCGACGATCATCGGATTGATGATGGTGCCGAAGTCGTCCACCGCGGTGAAGCGGTCGACCTTGACCTCGCCGGTCTCTTTGTCGATCTCGACCTCGCAGATGTAGGTGCCGCCCGGGAAGGTGAAGTTGGTCGGATCGTAGAAGGCGGTTTCGTTCAGGCCGGGCTCGAGCTTGTCGAGCGGGTAGTTGTGCGGCACGTAGGCCGTGAGCGCCACCTGGCCGAACGGGATCTTCTTGTCGGTGCCCTTGACCGTGAACTCGCCGTTGGCGAACTCGATGTCGGCGTCGCTCGCCTCCATGAGGTGCGCGGCGATCTTCTTGGCCTTGGTCTCGATCTTGTCGAGCGCCTTCATGATGGCCGCGCCGCCCACCGAAATGGAGCGCGAGCCGTAGGTGCCCATGCCGAAGGGCACGCGACCGGTGTCGCCGTGCACCACGTCGACGTTCTCGACCGGAATGCCCAGGCGCGCGGCCACGACCTGCGCGAAGGTGGTTTCATGGCCCTGGCCGTGGCTGTGCGAGCCGGTGAACACCGTCACGCTGCCGGTCGGGTGCACGCGGATCTCGCCGCACTCGAACAGGCCCGCGCGCGCGCCGAGCGCCCCCGCGATGTTCGACGGCGCGATGCCGCAGGCCTCGATGTAGCTCGAATAGCCCATGCCGCGCAGCTTGCCCTTGGCCTCGGTCGCCGCCTTGCGCGCGGCGTAGCCGTCGACCTCGGCCAGCACCCGCGCCTTGTCCATGCAGGCATGGAAGTCGCCGGTGTCGTACTGCAGCGCCACGGGCGTCTGGTACGGGAAGCTGGTGATGAAGTTGCGCTTGCGGATCTCGTCCTGGCCCAGGTTCATTTCCCAGGCGCAGCGCGACACCAGGCGCTCCAGCAGGTAGGTGGCCTCGGGCCGCCCGGCCCCGCGGTACGCATCGACCGGCGAGGTGTTGGTGAACCAGGCATCGACCTCGACGTAGATCTGCGGCGTGGTGTACTGGCCGGCCAGCAGCGTGGCGTACAGGATGGTCGGCACCGCGGTCGAGAAGGTCGACAGGTAGGCGCCCAGGTTGGCGTCGGTGTGCACGCGCATGGCCAGGAACTTGCCGTCCTTGTCCATCGCCATCTCGGCGTGGCTCACGTGGTCGCGGCCGTGCGCATCGGACAGGAAGCACTCCGAGCGCTCCGCCGTCCACTTGATGTTGCAGTTGAGCTGCTTGGCGGCCCAGGTCAGGCACACGTCTTCGGCGTACAGGAAGATCTTGGAGCCGAAGCCGCCGCCCACGTCGGGCGCGATCACGCGCACCTTGTGCTCGGGCAGACCCAGCACGAAGGCGGTCATCAGCAGGCGCTCGACGTGCGGGTTCTGGTTCGACACGTAGAGCGTGTAGTCGTCGGTGCCACGGCTGTAGCTGCCGATGGCCACGCGCGGCTCGATCGGGTTGGGAATCAGGCGGTTGTTGACGAGGTCGAGCTTGGTGACGTGCGCCGCCGTGGTGAACACGTTGTCAACCGCCGCCTTGTCGCCGAGCACCCACTTGTAGCACTGGTTGTCGGGCGCTTCGTCGTGCAGCGTGGTGCTGCCGGTCTTCTTGGCGGCGTCGGCCACGCTCACCAGGGCGGGCAGCACGTCGTAGTCGACCACCACGGCCTCGGCCGCGTTCTTGGCCTGCTCGACCGTCTCGGCCACCACCATGGCGACGTGGTCACCCACGTAGCGCACCTTCTTGATCGCCAGGATCGGGTGCATCGGCTCCTTCATGGGGGTGCCGTCGGGGTTGTTGATGAGCCAGCCGCAGGGCAGCCCGCCCATCTTGCCTTCGATGTCCTTGCCGCTGAAGATGCCGACCACGCCGGGCATCTTCGAGGCCTCGGCGATGTCGATCGACTTGATGACGGCATGCGCGTGCGGCGAGCGCACGAAAACGGCGTGGCTCTGGTTGGCCAGCGTGATGTCGTCGGTGTAGTTGCCCGCGCCGGTCAGGAAGCGATAGTCTTCCTTGCGCCGCAATGCCTCGCCGATGTGCGGCAGGTTGGAGAAGTCGGAAGCGCCCATGTCGCTCTCCTCAGGCCGTGACCGTGGTTTGCTGGGTCGGCACCGGATTGCCCGATGCCATGGCCTCGCCGCCCATCTTCACGGCCTTGACGATGTTCTGGTAGCCCGTGCACCGGCACAGGTTGCCCTCGAGCAGCTCGCGGATCTCCGATTCGCTCGACTTGGGGTGGTGGGTGCACAGGTCGATGGCGCTCATGACCATGCCCGGGGTGCAGAAACCGCACTGCAGGCCGTGGCATTCCTTGAAGGCCGCCTGCATGGGGTGCATGGTGCCGTCGGCGGCGGCCACGCCCTCGATGGTGGTGACATCGGCACCGGCCGCCTGCGCGACCAGGATGTTGCACGACTTGACCGCGCGGCCGTTCAGGTGGACCGTACAGGCGCCGCACTGGGCGGTGTCGCAGCCGACGTGGGTGCCGGTGAGGTGGAGGTGCTCGCGGATCGCGTGCACAAGGAAGGTGTTGGGTGGGGCGTCGACCGTGACCGGCCGGCCGTTGACCTTGAAAGCGACCTGCATGTGGCTGTCTCCGTGAAAGGTGATGGCTGGTTCAGCGAGGCATCTTGGATGCCGCCCTTTCGCACTATCCTAGGCAAAAACCCTTGACACTTGCACAGAGCGCGGGAAATTCTCAAAATGAAACAGCTTGCCAACCGGCCGGCCCGCAAAAGCAGCCCTCCCCGCGCGAAGAAGAACTTTCACGATGATGTCCGCTTCCGCCGTCCCCCCTCCTGCTGAGCGCTCGCTGGCCATTGCGCAGGCGCGCCGCGAGCTGATCGACGGCGACGGCCCCCGCCCGCGCGGCAGCGTGCGGGTCGACCCGGGCATCACGCGCTCCTGGCAGCGCTGCCTGGAGGCCGGCCGCCGGCCCCAGCAGCGCGTGAGCTTCGAGCCCGTGAGCCGCACCGCCAGCCGCGAGGTCACGGAATGCAACCGGGCCCTGGTCACGGCGGCGCGTCCGGTGATCGAACGGCTCTCGCGCGCCATTGCCGACACCCGCTATTTCGCCATCCTGACCGACGCCCGCGGCATCGTGGTCGACGTGGGTACCTTGCCCGACGGCACCGACCCCGCCGCCCGCTATGCGCGCGACATCGGGCGCATCGGCGTCGACCTGTCCGAAAGCGCCATCGGCACCAGCGCCATCGGCACGGCGCTGGCCGAGCAGGAATCGGTGTGGCTGCACCGGGGTGAACACTTCTTTGACGACACCAGTGTGTACAGCTGCGCCGGCGCCCCGCTCTTCGGGCCCCGGGGCGACTGCATCGGCATGCTCGACCTCACGGGCGTGCAGGTGGTCGAGCGGCCCGAGCTGCGCCACCTGGCCACCCTGTCGGCGCGCAGCATCGAGAACCTGCTGGTGCAGCGCGAGCCCTGCGAGCTGCTGCTGCGGCTGCTCTGGCCCGGTTGTCCGAGCAGCGAGACCACCGAAGGCCTGCTGTGCATCGACGCCGCCGGCCATGTCACCGGCGCCAACGCGGCGGCGCGGCAGATGCTGCACCAGCCGCTGGTCTGCCATGCCGGCGGCCTGCATTTCAACGACCTGTTCGCGCTGCCGCTGCACATGATGTTCGACGCCGCCCGGCGCGGCGACGCCATGCTCGAGGTGCCGCTGTGGTCGGGCCTGCGGGTGCAGGCGCGGGCCCAGCGCGGCGGCAGCGAGCATGGCGGCGTGCCGGGCATGCCCGGCGACGCCACCGATGGCCGCCCCCGCCTGCGCGACGTGGAAACCGCGCTGATCCGCAAGGCGGTGAGCGACGCACGCGGCAATGTGGCCGAGGCGGCGCGCACGCTGGGCATCAGCCGCGCCACCGTCTACCGCAAGCTCTGGCGCGGCCGGCCGGCGGGCGACTGACCCGCCTTATTCATCACGCGCCTGCGGGCACGCGGTCGAGAAAGCCCGTCACCGCGCGCAGCTTGCCCGCGTCGAGCTGCGCGAAGTCGGTGCCCTGGATCAGGTCGTCGGCGCCGCTCGGGCCCAGGGTCCACGAGAAGCGCAGGTTGTCGCCGTGCGCCTCGGCCTTGCCGAGCAAGTGGAAGCGAAAGCCCGGATAGCGCTGGTGCACCGCGCCGACCAGCGCGCTGATCTGCTCGCGGCCGCTGGCCTGCGCCATCGGGTCGACATAGCGGGCGTCGGCGGTCCAACCGGCGTCGATGAGCGCGGCGCGGCGCGCGGCGTCGGTCTCGTTCCAGACGGCGATGTAGCCCGTGGCGATGGCGTGGGCGTCGTGGGCGGCGGTGTTCATGGCGACTGTTCCTTTCGAGGGTCCGACCCGCAACAGCGCGGGGTGAAGGAATGGTCGCGGGGCACGCGCCGCGCGTCGATGACGTGGCAGGTTATGCCGGCACGTCCATCGCCGCGTTCGCATCGAGCGGAAACACCGGCCGGCGCACCTGGCTGAACGGGAACAGGCTGTAGTCGGAGCTCGTCACGCCCGGGCTGTCGCACTCCACCAGCGCGGCCGACAGCGGCTCGAACACCGGCCGGCAGTACATGCGCGACTTCAGCAGCAGGAAGCGCTCGGTGCGCGGGTCGAGCCCCGCGCACTCGAACACGCCGATGTCCCACGGCTCCTGCGTGCGCTCGGTGACGACGATGCGCGCCACGCCGATGTCGAACAGCACGGTGCGCCCCATGCTGCTGCGCTGGCCGGTGTAGGTGGGGCCGGTGATCACGTACTCGCCGTCGCTGATGGTTCGCACCATGCCGGTCAGCCGCACCGGTGTCTTCTTCAGGCCGATGCCTTCCAGCGACACCTTGTTGCCCAGCGCCACCGTCACCTCAGCGCCCTCGCCCGCCGCGACCAGCGCGGCCACCGCCTCGGGGTCGCACAGCGGCCCGACGCCGATGCCGTCCAGGCCCTGCGCCAGCGCTTCCTGCAGCACGTCCATGGTGTCGCAGCTGCCGCCCGACATGCAGTTGTCGCCATGGTCGAGCAGCAGCACCGGGCGCGTCGCGCCGCCCGCGATGAGCTTCGCGCGCGCGACCGACTCGGCCAGCGGCTCGCTGCGGTAGATGAAGGCCTCGCGCTCGGCCCACATCTGCGCCGCGATGCGGTCGGCCGTGGCCTGGGCGCGCGCGGGCGATTGCGCATCGACCACGATCACGCTCATGCACGGCGCCGTGATGTCCGACAGCGAGAAGCCCGCCAGGATCGACACCGCCAGCGACTCGGATTCTTCCGCCGCGCGCGCCGCCTCGATGGCCCGCTGCATCGCACCCGTGAACGAGGCGCTGCGCAGCGTGTGCGCCATGAGCGGCAGCTGGCGCCAGCGCATGTGCGGCTGGCTGCGCCCGGCCAGCAGGTCGAACAGCAGGCGGCCGGCGTGCTCGCCGGTCTCGTACATGTCGACGTGCGGGTAGGTCTTGAAGCCGACGATCACGTCGGCGTTGTCCACCATCGCGGGCGTCACGTTGGCGTGCAGGTCCAGCGCCACGCCGATCGGCACGCCGGGCGCCGCGGCGCGCAGGCGCACCAGCAGGTCGCCTTCGCCGTCGGTGCTGTTCTGCGCCACCATCGCGCCGTGCAGGTCGAGCAGGATCGCATCGCAGCCCGGCGCCGTATCGACGATGCATTGCGTGAGCGTGGTGTAGGCCTGCGCATCGACCGGCCCGCTCGGGTTGGCCGAGGCCGACACCGGCGTGACGAGCTGCGCGCCCGCCGCTTCGGCCAGGTCGATGAAGGCCGACATCGCGGTGCGCATGCCTTTGTTGTCGGTGTAAGCCTGCGCGCCGAAGGTCGGGCCGTCGGGCCCGAAGGCCGCGAGCGGCGTGGGCACGGGCGAGAAGGTGTTGGTCTCGTGGTTGAGACGTGCGATCAGGACTTTCATTGGGCAAACTTTCCGGCGCTGCCCAGCATGGTGATGTCGCCGAAGCTGGAGCCGTTGCGGTTGTCGGGACGGAACGCGACCGTGAAGCCATTCAGGTTCATGGGCGGCGAGTTCTCGATGCTGCGGCGCAGCGATTCGGTGGTGATCGGCCCCTTCACGCGCTGCAGCGATTCCGCAAAGGCCTTGGCCGTGATGTAGCCCTCCAGCCCCAGGTAGGAGCCTTCGCCTTCGCTGCCCGCGGCCTTCCTCGCGCGCTGGTATTCGTCGACGATGGGAAAGCGTGTCTTCCAGAACGGCGGCACCACCTGCGACAGCACGATGCCGCGGCTCTTGTCTCCGAGTTCCTTGTACAGAAGGAACGAGCTCGCCACCGAGTTCGTGTAGATCTGCGGATGGATGGGCGCGGCCACCAGCGAGCGGATGATGTTGATCGCCGGCGTTCCGGCCGCGATGACGTACACCGCCTGCGCCCCGCTCGCGATGACCTGCTGCGCGATCGCGGGATGGTCCTTTTCCTTCGGATCGAAGCGCAGCGACAGCAGGGCCGGCTGCCTGTTCTTCTCGAGCGCGGCCACCGCGTCCTTCTCGATGCCCTTGCCGTACGCGTCGTCGCTGGAGACGATGGCGATGCGCGTCACGCCGATGGTCGTCAGGTGGTTCATCACACGCGAGACCTCGTCGGCATACGACTCCCGCACGTGGTAGATCGGCACCTTCGGCCCGCGCAGCACCGCCGCGCCGGTCAGCCCGCCGAAGATGAAGCTGTCGTACTTCGCCGCCACCGGCACCATGGCCGCGCCGATGCCCGTGCCCATGGTGGCGAACAGGCAGACGACGCGGTCCGTGCCGAGCAGCTTCTCGGCATTGGCCGCGGCCTTCTCGGGGATGTAGGCGTCGTCGTAGGTGATCATCTTGACGGGCCGGCCACCGACGCCGCCCGCCTTGTTCAACTGGTCGAGGAACAGCGTCTGGCCTTCCATGAACGCGAGGCTGTTCGGCGTGAACGGGCCGGTGAGCACCGCGGACTGGCCGACCAGGATCGGCTCTCCAGCCGCCAGGGCCGCCGTCGACGCCGCGACCATGCCCATCACCAGCACACAGTGAAGGCCGATGCGGCGAAGCGCCGCCTTCACGCGGCCACTCCCGCGCTCTGCAGCATCGCCTGCAGCAGCACGTTGCAGCCGGCCTCGAGGTGGTCGGGCTGCGCGTCCTCGATCTCGTTGTGGCTGATGCCGTCCAGGCAGGGCACGAAGATCATCGCCGCAGGGCACACGCGCGCCAGGTACACCGCGTCGTGGCCGGCGCCGCTGATCACGTTCATCCACGTCATGCCCTGGTCCTGCGCGGCCTCGCGCACGGCCGACACCAGCGCGGGCGTGAACGGCTGCGGCGGGAAGTACACGACCTGCTCGGCTGTCGCCTCGACCTTGCCCTTGGTAGCGATGCGCTGCACGGCTTCCTTCAGCGCCGCGTCCATGGCCGACAGCACCACGTCGTCGGCCGCGCGCAGGTCGACGCTGAGCTTCACGCGTCCCGGGATCACGTTGCGCGAGTTCGGGTAGTTGTCGATCCAGCCGACCGTGCCACGCCCGTGCGGTGCGTGCGCGAGCGCGATGCGGTTCACCTCGACCACGAGTTCGGCGGCGGCCAGCAGTGCGTCCTTGCGCAGCTCCATCGGCGTGGGGCCGGCGTGGGCTTCCATGCCCTGCACCACCACGTCGTACCAGCGCTGGCCCAGCGCGCCCTCGACCACGCCGATGACGCGTTCGTTGGCTTCGAGCACCGGGCCCTGCTCGATGTGCGCCTCGAAGTAGGCACCGACCGGCGACGCCGCCGCCGAGGCGGGCACGGCACCGGCGTAGCCGATGGCTGAGAGCGCATCGGCCACGCTCACGCCTTCGGTGTCGCGCTGAGCGAGCGCGTGCTCCAGCGTGAAGGCGCCGGCGAACACGCCCGAGCCCATCATCACGGGCACGAAGCGCGAGCCTTCCTCGTTGGTCCACACCGCCACTTCGAGCGGCGCCTCGGTGGCGATGCCGGCGTCGTTCAGGCTGCGGATCACTTCGAGCCCCGCGAGCACGCCGTAGTTGCCGTCGAACTTGCCGCCCGTGGGCTGCGTGTCGATGTGGCTGCCGGTCGTGATGGGTGGCAGCGCGTTGTTGCGGCCTGCGCGGCGCGCAAAGATGTTGCCGATGGCGTCCACGCGCACCTCGCAGCCGGCCTCGCGCGCCCAGCGCGTGAAGAGGTCGCGGCCCTGGCGGTCCAGGTCGGTGAGCGCGATGCGGCACACGCCGCCCTTCTCGGTGGCGCCGAGCTGCGCCAGCTGCATCAGCGAGTCCCAGAGGCGCTGGCCGTTCACGCGCAGGGCGCGCACGTCCGTTGCGGCGGAAAGTTCGTTCGTTGTGTTCATGATTTTTGCGACGAATGAAGGGCGGGGTCAGGCGAGACCGACGCCGAGATAGCGGTCTTTCACGTCGTGGTCGGCCATGAAGGCGGCGTTGCCGGCCTCGTGCACGATCACGCCCTGCTCCACGATGTAGTGGCGGTCGGCCAGCTGCACGCAGACCTCGAGGTTCTGCTCGACCAGCAGGATGGCCACGCCCGCGGCCTTGATGGTCTTGAGCTGCGCGACGATCTCTTCCACGATCACCGGCGCCAGGCCTTCCACGGGCTCGTCGAGGATCAGCAGGCGCGGGTGGTTCATGAGCGCGCGGCCGATGGCCAGCATCTGCTGCTCGCCGCCCGACAGCTGCCCGCCGCCGTTGCGCCGGCGCTCCTTCAGGCGTGGAAAGATGCGGTAGATGTCGGCCAGCTGCCAGGGCGAATCGCGCCGCAGGCCGAGCAGCAGGTTCTCTTCCACCGTGAGCAGCTTGAAGATGCCGCGGTGCTCGGGCACGAGGCACACGCCGCGCGTGGCGATGCGGTGCGGCGGCTGGCCCGCGATGTCCGCGCCCTGGAAGCGCACGCGCCCTTTCGTGGGCGTGACGGCGCCGGCAATGCTCTTGAGCGTGGTCGACTTGCCCGCGCCGTTGCGGCCCAGCAGCGTGACCAGTTCGGCCTCGCCCACCGTGAGCGACACGCCCTGCAGCACATGGCTCTTGCCGTAGTGCGCATGCAGGCCTTCGACTTCGAGGATGTTGCTCATGCCTTGCCTCCGGTGATCATGTTGCCCAGGTACGCCGTGCGCACGCGCGCGTCGGACCGGATGTCGCCCGGCAGCCCCTCGGCCAGCACGCGGCCCAACTGCATGACGGTCACGGTGTCGGAGATGTCCATCACGATGTTCATGTTGTGCTCGATCAGCACCACGGTGTGCGCGTCGCGCAGGCCGCGAATGAGCTGCTTCATGTCGTCGAGGTCGTCGATGCCCATGCCCGAGGTCGGCTCGTCCAGGAAGATGGCCTTGGGCTTTGCGGCCAGCGCCATGCCCACTTCGAGGCGGCGTTGCTGGCCGTGCGAGAGCACGCTGGCGGGCGTGTCGGCCAGTCGCTCGAGGCCGACGCGCGCGAGCACCTCGGCCACCGTGTCGGCGCAGGCGCGCTCGCCGATGGGTGCGCGCCAGCAGTTCATGGCCTGGCGCGGCGCAACGCCCTGCGCCGCCACGCGCAGGTTCTCGCGCACCGACAGGCTGGGGAACAGGCTCGTGACCTGGAACGAGCGCGCCATGCCGCGCTGCACGCGTTGATGGTCAGGCTCGCGCGTCACGTCGTGGCCGTCGAACAGGATGCGCCCGCCCGTGGTGGTGCCGGTGCCCGTGAGCATGTGAAAGAGCGTGGTCTTGCCCGCGCCGTTGGGCCCGATCACCGAGTGCACGGTGTTGCGCCTGATCTTCAGGTCGACCCCGCCGAGCGCGGCGAACTTGCCGTAGTGCTTGGTGACGCCGATGGCTTCGATGAGGATCTCGCTCATGCCTGTTCTCCTTGCACGGCCGGCGCCTTGGCCTCGGCCGCCGTCTTGCGGAACACCCGGCGCCAGGCGCTTTCGCCCAGGCCCCAGAGGCCGCGTTGCATGCCGATGCTCACGCCGATCAGCAGCAGGCCCAGCAGCAGCAGCCAGCGCGGCCACAGCGTGGAAAGCCAGTCGGCCAGCAGCACGTAGAAGGCCGAGCCCAGCACCGAGGCAAAGAGGTTGCCGGTGCCGCCGATCACGGTGATGACCAGGATCATCTCGCTCGTGTGGTACTCGGCGTTGGACAGCGGTGCGATGCCGGTCATCATCGCGTGCAGCCCGCCGGCCAGGCCGGTGACGGCGCCCGAGATCACGAAGGCCAGCAGCTTGAAGCGCTTCAGGTCGTAGCCCACGGCGGCGGCGCGGTCCTCGTTGTCGCGGATGGCGAGCAGCGTGCGGCCGAAGACCGAGTCGGTCACCTTGAGCAGCAGCGCGAACGCGGCCAGGAAGATCACCGCCACGAAGGCGTAGTACTTCCACGGCGTGTCCATGAAGGCCGGGCGCGGCACGTCGAGCAGGCCGTTGTCGCCGCCCGTGAGCCCCGAGGCCGTGTAGGCGATGAAATAGAACATCTGCGCAAAGGCCAGCGTGAGCATCACGAAGTAGGTGCCGCGCTGGCGGATGGCGACCCAGCCGACCACCGCCGCGCCCAGCGCGCCCATGCCGATGGCGGCGAGCAGCGCGAGCGGCATCGGCAGTTGCAGCCGCGTGAGCAGGATCGCGATGGTGTAGCTGCCCAGCCCGAAGAAGATGCCCTGGCCGAACGAGAGCAACCCCGTGTAGCCCAGCAGCAGGTTGCAGCCCAGGGCCGCGAGCGCGTAGATGAGCACTTCGCTCGCAAGCGAGCCTGAGCGCATGAACAGCGGCAGCGCGAGCGCGACGATCAGCGCCAGCAGGAAGGTGTATTTCTTTGGCATGGCGCGTTCATCCTCTGCGGCCGAGCAGGCCATGCGGGCGCAGCAGCAGCACGGCGCCCATCGCGATGTAGATCATCAGGCTCGCCCCCGGCGGCCAGATGGTGCTCATGAGGCTTTGCACGATGCCGATCAGCACGCCGCCGACCAGCGCCCCGCTGAAGCTGCCGAGCCCGCCGATCACCACGACCACGAAGGCCACGCCCAGCGCCTCGACGCCCATGAAGGGCTCGGCCCCGCGGATGGGCGCGGCCAGCACGCCGGCCAGCGCCGCCGTGGCCGCGCCGAGCGCGAACACCAGGCTGAACACGCGGAACACGTTGATGCCCAGCAGCGAGACCATCTCGGTCGATTCGCTGCCCGCACGCACCGCGCTGCCCAGGCGCGTGCCCTCGAGCACCCACCACAGCAGCACCGCGAGCACGGCGGTGAAGCCGATCACGAAGAGGCGGTACTTCGGGTAGATGAAGCTGCCCCACATCACCACGCCCTGCAGCAGGTCGGGCGTGGGCACGCTGTTGCCCAGCGGGCCCCAGAACACGATGACGATCTCCTGCACCGCGAGCGCCAGGCCCACGGTCACGAGGATGTGGAACTCGTGCGGCTTGGCGTACACGCGGCGCAGCAGCAGCTTTTCGGCCAGCCAGCCGAGTGCGCCGACGAACAGCGGCACCAGCACGAGCGCGGCCCAGAAATTGAGGCCCCACTGCATGGCCTGGAAGCACAGGTAGGCGCCCAGCAGGTAGAAAGCGCCGTGCGCGAAGTTCACGAAGCGCAGCAGGCCGAACACGATGGACAAGCCAACGGCCAGCAGGAAATACAGCATGCCGATGCCGATTCCGTTGATGGTCTGGAGCAGGTAGACGGACATAGGTGTCGTGGGGGTGGCAAACGTGCAGGCGGCACGCGCCCTGCCCGCGCCCAAAAACGGCGCGGGCGCGGCGCGAAGCCGGGCGGCGTCAGGCCAGCTTGCAGCCGGTCTTGTCGATCGGCAGGAACGACTTGCCGGAGCTGACGACGTCCACGTAGTCGGCCGGGTTGGCCATCTTCGACTTCGCCTTGCCCTTGAGCAGGTAGTAGTCCTTGATCACCTGGTGGTCGGCCTTGCGGATTTCTTCCACGCCCGTGAGGCCGTCGAACTTCATGCCTTCGAGCGCGGCGACCACCGCCTTCGGGTCGACCGTGCCGGCCTTCACGATGCCGTCGATGAGGATCTTGGTGCAGATGTACGAGCCGGCCAGGCTGTAGTTGGGCACGATCTTGAGCTTGTCGGCGGTGCGCTTCACCAGGTCCTTGTTGAGCGGCGTGTCGACCGTGTGCCAGTACTGCGCACCGAAGTAGACGCCGTCGCACAGGTCGGCGCCCAGCTCGTCGAACTGCTCCAAGCCCGAGGCCCAGGCCATGAGGATCGTCATGTTCTTGTGCATGCCGAAGCTCACCGCCTGGCGCAGCGCGGCCGACGACTGCGCGCCGAAGTTCAGCAGCAGCAGCACGTCGGGCTTGGCGGCCATGGCGTTGGTGAGGTAGCCGCTGAACTCCTTGTCGTTGAGCGAGTGGTAGCTGTTGCCCACGTGCTCGATGCCCTTCTCCTGGAAGATGGTCTTGGCCGCGCTCAGGAGGCCGTCGCCGAAGACGTACTGCGGCGTGATCGTGTACCAGCGCTTGGCCTTGGGCATGGCCGCGATCAGCGGGCGCACCGTCTGCTCGATGGCACCGAAGGTGGGCACCGACCAGCGGAAGGTGGCGGGGTTGCAGTCCTTGCCGGTAATCTCGTCGGCGCCCGCGGTGGTGATGAACAGGCCGCCGGCCTTCTCGGCCTCCTTGCCCATGGCCAGCGCCTCGGACGACAGGATGCCGCCGACGAAGAACTTCGCGCCTTGCTGCTGCGAGGCCTCCTGCACCTTGCGCACGGCCGTGGCCGGCTTGCCCTCGGTGTCGAGCACCGTGTAGGCCAGCGGCCGGTTCAGCACCTTGCCGTACTGCTCGATCGCCAGCTTGGTGCCCAGGTCGGCGAACTTGCCGTTGGCCGCGAAGGCACCCGACATGGGCACCGGCGCACCGAATCGGATCGCGTCGGTGGCCTGGGCGAAGACCGAGCGGCTCATCAGGAGCGAAGCCGGGGCGGCCGACAGGGCGGCGAGCTGAAGGAGTTGTCTGCGTTGCATGGGGTTCTCCGGTCGTGGTGTGGGAAGTGGGGAAGAAAACACAGTGCCTGCGATCGCCGGCAATTTAAGCGGATAAATAGGATTAATATGTTGGTAAAAACCCGTTAGCAAGCCCCGTGCCCAAACCCAACCCGACCCTGCCGATGACGCCGTTAAGATCGCGCGCTGTTGCGCATCCCGCGCATCTCCCGATGTGCATGGATGGAGCGTTTTGATGAGAGTGGGGCACAACCCTCCGAAGCGGCAAAAGCTCTCGGACGTCATCGTCGAAGACGTCAAGCGATGGATCGTTGCCGAGCGCAAACAGCCCGGCGACCGGCTACCGAACGAGAAGGAACTGATCGAGCTCTTCGGCTATTCGAAGAGCACGGTGCGCGAGGCGCTGAAGGCGCTCGAGGTGCGCGGGCTGATCTCGATCCGCACCGGCCCGGGCGGCGGCGCGTACCTGCAGCAGGTGTCGGTCGACCATGCGTCGGAGCCGCTGCGCAATTTCCTGCACTTTCATCACCTGGACGGCCACCACATCTACCAGTTGCGCAAGGCGCTGGAGCCCGAACTGGCCGTGAGCGTGGTCGGGCGGCTCACGCCCGAGCAGTTCGCGCGGCTCGAAGACAACGTGCGCCTGTGCACCGTCGAGCCGACCAACGAGGACGAGCTGCGCACACAGCGCGAAGCCGAGTTGGCCTTCCACACGATGCTGGCCGAGGCCTGCCCCAACCCGGTGCTGTCCTTCATGTGCCGCTTTCTCAACGACCTGCTGCGCGACCTCGTCGTCTACAAGAAGGCGCTGGACCACCACCACTTCGGCGAGACCAACGTGGACTACCACACGCAGCTGCTGGCGGCCTACCGCAAGGAGGATGCGGACGAGGTGCGGCGGTTGATGGCGGAGCACATGGTGGATGCGGAGCACCACATGCATGAGATGGAAGCGCACATCGGGGCGAAGCATCTGTTGCTGCCCAGCGGACAGCGATAGCACCACAAAGGTCTAGAAGACCTTGCGGAACCGCTCGGCCCTGCCGAAGCGCACGGCGACGGTGCCGTTCGCCTCGAACCCACAGCGCAAGTAGAACGACCCGGCGTGCGGATTGCCGGTGACGTGGAGTGCCGACGCACCCTGGCGCCGGGAAAGCGCGACACAGTGCGCGACCAATGCCTTGCCGATGCCGCGACGCCATGCCTCGGGCTCGACGAACAATCCATCGAGTTCGGCGCTTCCGTCATCGTTGGGCAGCACGACAGCGAATCCCGCCACCGCGCCATGGACCTCTGCCACGAACACCCGGCCATCGACGATCTGGGCCAGAGGCAGTTCGATGGCGTCCGGGTCGGACTGAATCGCCTCCCGATCGCCAGGGTTCGCGAGCGATGCACGCCGCTGCAAGTCTTCGAGTGCCCGGTGTTCCGACGCAAGTGCAGGGCGAATACGCAGTGGTGTTTCGGTCATCTTGGGTGGTTTCAACGCCATCAGATCTTCTTCGCACCGCCATGCGCCTGCTCCAGGCACGCCTGAAACGCCAGCACCGCCCGCGAAGGCTTCGGCGACCGCCGCAGCAGGCTCACGAACCGGCACGCATAGTTGAAGCGCGCCGACAGCACCGCCTTCATCAGCCCGCGCTGCTCGAACACCTGCGCGTAGTGGTCGGGCAGGAAGCCCAGGAAGCGCCCTGACAGGATCAAGGTCGCGATCGCCTCCTGGTCGAACCCCGTCGCCTTGCGCGACAGCCTTGCCCGGTGGCTCAGCTCCATGTTCGGCGAGTGGTAGCCCAGCCCCGCGAAATGGTGCTCGCCCAGCTTCGACCACGTGAGCTTGCCGTGCGGGCTGTCGAACAGCGGATGCCCCACGCCGCAGTACAGCAGCATGGTCTCGTCGAACAGGTCGGCGTAGACGAGGCTCTTCGAGCTGCGGTGCGCCGGGATGATGCCGATCTGGAAGTTGCCCTCCAGCACGCCCTGCTCGATGGCGTTGATGGAGCCCACGTGCACCGCCAGATTCACTTCGGGCGCGATCTCGGTGAAGCGGGCAATGGCCTCGCCGATGCGCGCCTTCGGGTTGGTCGCGGTCTTGTCGAACAGCGCCACGTCGAGCTGCCCGCCCATGCGGTTGTGGATGTCGTCGATGCTGCCGCGAAAGGCGTCGACCGAGGCCAGCAGGCGCAGCGTCTCGTCGTACACGCGCTGGCCCTCGGCCGTGAGCGCAAAGCCCGCCCGGCCGCGCCGGCACAGCACCAAGCCCAGGCGCGTTTCCAGGTCTTTCACGTGTCGGCTCACGGTGGAGGTGCCGATGTTCAGCTCCAGCTCGGCCGCCGCCATGCCGCCGCAGTCGACCACGCTCTTGAACACCTTGAGCAGGCGCAGGTCCATGTCGCTGAGCTGCCCCAGCACGGCGCGGTTGCGGGTGCCCTGGGCAGCGGTTTCGTCGGCGGGCGAGGCCTTGGCCTTTACTTGCATGGATCGTCAAGTGAACATTGATATTGCGCCATTCTCCACACTGAAGGCGTTGCGAACAATCGGCGCATCCCTTCACCCCCGGAGCCCGCCTTGCGCGGGATGCGCCATGACCCTCGCCACACCCGCCATCGAACCCACGCCCACCGCGCGCACCGACGCCGCCTGGCTCGAGGCGCACTGGATGCCCTACACCGGCAACCGCAACTTCAAGGCCGATCCGCGGATCATCGTGGAGGCCAAGGGCGCCTACTTCACCGACAACGACGGCCGCAAGATCTTCGACGGCCTCTCGGGCCTGTGGTGCTCGGGCCTGGGCCACGGCCGCCCCGAGATCACCGAGGCAGTGAGCCGCCAGATCGCCAAGCTCGACTACTCGCCCGCCTTCCAGTTCGGCCACCCGCTCTCGTTCGAGCTGGCCAACAAGATCAAGGAACTGACACCCGCCGGCCTGGACTACGTGTTCTTCACCGGCTCGGGCTCCGAAGCCGCCGACACCTCGCTGAAGATGGCGCGCGCCTACTGGCGCACCAAGGGCCAGGCCGGCAAGACGCGCCTGATCGGCCGCGAGAAGGGCTACCACGGCGTGAACTACGGCGGCATCTCGGTGGGCGGCATCGCGGCCAACCGCAAGCTGTTCGGCCAGGGCGTCGAGGCCGACCACCTGCCGCACACGCAGCTGGCCAGCAATGCCTTCTCGCGCGGCATGCCCGAAAGCGGCGCCGAGCTGGCCGACCGCCTGCTCGACCTCATTGCGCTGCACGACGCCTCGACCATCGCGGCCGTGATCGTGGAGCCCTTCGCCGGTTCGGCCGGCGTGGTGATTCCGCCCAAGGGCTACCTGAAGCGCCTGCGCGACATCTGCACGGCCAACAACATCCTGCTGATCTTTGACGAAGTGATCACCGGATTCGGCCGCTGCGGCGCGCTCACGGGCGCCGATGCCTTCGGCGTCACGCCCGACATCATGAACATCGCCAAGCAGGTCACCAACGGCGCGCAGCCGCTGGGCGCCGTGGTGGCCAGCAAGGACATCTACGACACCTTCATGGCCGCCGGCGGTCCCGAGTACATGCTCGAGTTCCCGCACGGCTACACCTACGGGGCGCACCCCGTGGCCTGCGCCGCCGGCATCGCCGCGCTCGACGTGCTCCAGAAGGAAGACATGATCGGCCGCGTGCAGACGCTGGCCCCGCACTTCGAGAACGCCGTGCACAGCCTGAAGGGCAGCAAGCACGTCGCCGACATCCGCAACTACGGCCTGGCCGCCGGCATCACCATCGCCGCGCTGCCGGGCGAGCCCGCACGCCGCCCCTACGAGATCGCGATGAACTGCTGGAAGAAGGGCTTCTACGTGCGCTACGGCGGCGACACGATCCAGCTCGCCCCCCCGTTCATCGCCGAGAAGGCCGAGATCGATCGCATGGTCAATGCGCTCGCGGACGCCCTCGCCGAAACCAACTGATCCCCTTTCGAGACATCCAGACATGCAACACGACAAGAACGTCACCGCCACCATCGGCCACTTCATCGACGGCAAGCACGTCGGCGGCGGCAGCCGCGTGCAGCCGGTGTTCGACCCCGCCACCGGCCTGTCGGCCAAGAGCGTGGCGCTCGCCGACAAGCTCACGGTCGAGCAGGCCATCGCCTCGGCGCAGGCCGCCTTCCCGGCCTGGCGCAACACGCCGCCGCTCAAGCGCGCCCGCGTGATGAGCCGCCTGAAGACGCTGCTCGAAGAAAACGCCGACACCATCGCCGCGCTGATCACCGCCGAGCACGGCAAGGTGCTGGCCGACGCGCACGGCGAGCTGCAGCGCGGCATCGAGAACGTCGAGTACGCCAGCTACGTGCCCGAGCTGCTCAAGGGCGAGCACAGCAAGAACGTGGGCCCGTCGATCGACTCGTGGAGCGAGTTCCAGGCGATGGGCGTGGCGGCCGGCATCACGCCGTTCAACTTCCCCGTCATGGTGCCGCTGTGGATGTGGCCGATGGCCGTGGCCTGCGGCAACACCTTCGTGCTCAAGCCCTCGGAGCGCACGCCCTCCTCCACGCTGTTCATGGCTGAACTCGCGCTGCAGGCCGGCCTGCCGCCGGGCGTGCTGAACGTGGTCAACGGCGACAAGGAAGCGGTCGACACGCTGCTGACCGACCGCCGCGTGAAGGCCGTGAGCTTCGTGGGCTCCACGCCCATCGCCGAATACATCTACACCACGGGCACGGCCCACGGCAAGCGCGTGCAGGCGCTGGGCGGCGCCAAGAACCACGCGGTGGTGATGCCCGACGCCGACATCGGCAACGCCGTGAGCGCGCTCATGGGCGCGGCCTACGGCTCGTGCGGCGAGCGCTGCATGGCGATCCCGCTGGTGGTGGCCGTGGGCGACGCCACGGCCGACGCGGTGGTCGAAGGCCTGAAGGTCGAGATCGCCAAGATGAAGGTCGGCCCCGGCACCGACAACGGCAACGACATGGGCCCGCTGGTCACCCAGCCGCACTTCGAGAAGGTCAAGGCCTTCGTCGACGCGGGCGTGGCCGCCGGCGCCAAGCTGGTGGTCGACGGCCGCGGCATCCAGGTCGAAGGCCACGAAGGCGGCTACTACCTGGGCGCCTGCCTGTTCGACCACGTCAAGCCCGGCATGACGATCTACCAGGAAGAAATCTTCGGCCCGGTGCTCGGCGTGGTGCGCGTGAAGACGCTGCAGGAAGCCATGGACCTGATCGACGCGCACGAGTACGGCAACGGCACCTGCATCTTCACGCGCGACGGCGAGGCCGCGCGCTGGTTCAGCGACAACATCCAGGTCGGCATGGTCGGCATCAACGTGCCGCTGCCGGTGCCCGTGGCGTACCACTCGTTCGGCGGCTGGAAGCGCTCGTTGTTCGGCGACCTGCACGCCTACGGCCCCGACGCCGTGCGCTTCTACACCAAGCGCAAGACCGTCACGCAGCGCTGGCCTTCGGCCGGCGTGCGTGAAGGGACGATGTTCTCGTTCCCGTCGAACCGTTGATGCGGTCTCCGCAGGTCAGGCTTTATCAGCCTTGCCTGCGGCGTTCGCGAGCTTGCTGAGCATGCGGTCCACCAGCCACGGCTGGCGGTCCTCATCCTCAGCGCGTTCCTTGCGGCGGATCGCGTTGCGCACGACGATCGAGCCCACATAGCGCATCGGCTCCGGCGGAAAGTAGCCCAGCGGCCCGTTCGTGATCGGGCTGCGCGTCCATGCGTTGTCCTGGTCGAGCACCAGCGACGACAGGATCTGCCCGCCCATGTAGGTCGGCCCCACCCCGTTGCCCGAGTAGCCGAAGCCGTAGTAGATGTGCGGCGCCCCATCGAGCTTGCCGAAGAACGGAAAGCCCGTCACCGAACGGTCGGACGGGCCGTTCCAGCTCGCGGTGATCGGCGTGTCGCGCAATGCGGGGAAGAACGAATGCAGCGCCTGCGTGAGCTCGCCCTCGTAGGGCGAGCGCTCGTCGAACACCTTGGCCATGCGCCCGCCCCACGCGAAGGTGTTGCCGCCCTTGCCCAGCATGATGCGGCCGTCGACCGTGCTGCGGTAGTAGTACACGAAGGTGCGCGAGTCGAGCACCGACACGCCGTCGGTCAGCCCGATCTGCTGCAGCAGCTCGGGACAGCGCTCGGTGATGATCATGTCGCTCGACACGATGGCGATGGTCCGCTCGAACTGCGGAAAGCGGCTGGCCATCCACGCATTCATCGCCAGCACCAGTTTCTTCGCACGCACACGCCCGGTGGGCGTGTGCACCACCACGGGCTGGTCGGTGCTGAAGTCGAGCATCTGCGTGCGCTCGTGGATGCGGATGCCCATGGCCAGCGCCACGCGCCGCAGCCCGCGTACCAGCTTGCCCGGGTGCACGGTGGCGGCGATCGGCGAGTACACGCCGGCCAGGTTGCGCGCCGAGCCCGAGCGCCGCGCCACCTCGTCGGGCGGCAGTGCGTGGTACGAATGGATGCCGCGCGCCTCCAGCGCCTGCATCATCGGATCGAGCGTGCCGATCTGCGCCTGCGAGGTCGCGGTGTAGAGCGTGCCGTCGCGCCGCAGTTCGGCGTCGATGCCGTGCGCCGCGCAGAAGTCGGCGATGTGCCCCACCGCCGCTTCCGAGGCCTTCACGAGACGCACTGCCTCGTCTTCGCCGAACAGCCGCCGCAGGGTCAGGAACTTGGCCGACCAGGTGAGCAGGCAACCGCCGTTGCGCCCGCTGGCGCCGGCGCCGCACAGGTCGCTTTCGAGGATGACGATGTCGAGCGCGGGCGCCTGCAGCTTGGCCTGGATGGCCGTCCACAGACCGGTGAAGCCGCCGCCGACGATGCAGACGTCGGCGGTGGTTTCACCTTGCAGCGCCGGTGCCAGATCGCCATCGTTGAAGAGCGCTTGTTCGATCCAGAAGGGGCGCATCCGTGTGCCTTAAGCGGTGGTGAGGGCTTGCCGGTGCTCGGCGGAACTGATTTCGAGATGGCGCACGAAGTGTGCGAGGCCGGGCATGTCGGCATCGGCCATCTTGGCCGTGTCGTCCCACTGCCGCAAGCGCACCGCGTCCATCGCATACGGCAGGGCCTCGAAGGCCTGGGCCTGTGCCTCGTCGAAGACGCCGCCCTGCAGTTGCAGGCTGCGCTTCGAGTCGGCCGACAACGCCTCGAGGTAGCCGGGCACACGCGCGCACAGAAAACGCTTGGCGTCCACATGCAACCGGATCGGCTCCAGCGTGGCCGGGCCGAACAGCGCACGCAGGAACGGCAGGCAACGGTACTGGTGCAGGTCGTCCAGTCCCTGCTGCGTCGGCGTGCCGCCGAAGTCGTGCAGCAGGTGACCCAGGTCGTGCAGCAGGGCGGCGGCGATCAGCGCGCTGTCCGCCCCCTCCTGCTCGGCCAGGTGCGCGGACTGCAGCGCATGCTCCAGCTGCGTGACCGGCTCGCCGTCGTACTGCGCGTGGCCCTTGGTCTCGAAGAGGCCGACGATGTCGGGGATGCTGAGGCTCATGGTTACCAGGGCAGCGAATAGGTCTTGGTGTTGGTGAAGCTCTTCATGGCCTCGAGCACGCCTTCCTTGTAGCCCAGGCCCGAGTCCTTGATGCCGCCGAAGGGCGTGAGCTCCAGGCGGTAGCCCGGCACCTCGCGCACATTGACGCTGCCCACGTTCAGCTCGCGGATGAAGCGCGTGATGTAGTCCAGGCGGTTGGTGCAGATCGACGACGACAGACCGTAGGCGGTGCCGTTGGAAATGCGGATCGCCTCGTCGATGTTCTTGAAACGGATCACCGGCGACACGGGGCCGAAGGTCTCGTGCTTGGCGACGGTCATCTCGGGGTCGACGTGGTCAAGCACGGTGGGCGAGTACAGCGCGCCGCGGCGTTCGTTGCCGTAAAGCAGCTTGGCGCCGGCTGCGATGGCTTCGTTGACGACGGCTTCGAACTGCTTGGCAGCGGCCTCGTCGATCACGGTGCCCATGTCGGTGTCGGGGTCCATCGGGTCGCCGTATTTCAGCGCGCGGGTCTTCTCGACCAGCAGTTCAACGAAACGATCAGCGACCGATTCGTGCACCAGCATGCGTTTGACTGCGGTGCAGCGCTGCCCCGAGTTCTTGTACGACCCGTTGGCAGCCAGCGTCGCCGCCTCCTCGATGTCCGCGTCTTCCATCACGATGATGGGGTCGTTGCCGCCCAGCTCCAGGATCTGGCGCTTGTAGGTGGCCTTGCCCGCGATGTATTTGCCGATGGGCACGCCGCCGGTGAAGGTGACCAGATCGACGTCGGCGTTGGTCAGCAGCTCGTCGGCAATTTCCTTCGGATCGCCCGTGAGCACCGACAGCATCTGCGGCGGCAGTCCTGCCTCGTACAGGATGTCGGCCAGCAGGAAGGCCGTGAGCGGCGTCTTCTCGCTGGGCTTCAAGACGATGCGGTTGTTGGTCGCAATGGCCGGCGCCACCTTGTGGATCACCTGGTTCAGCGGGTGGTTGAACGGCGTGATGGCGGTGATGGCGCCCAAGAGCGGCTCGCGCATCGTGTAGACCTTGCGACTCTTGCCGTGGTGCGTGAGGTCGCAGGAGAACACCTGGCCGTCGTCCACCAGCGCCTGGTTGGCGGCGAACAGCAGCACGTCGGAGGCACGGCCCACTTCGTACAGCGAGTCCTTGCGCGACAGGCCCGATTCGAGCGTGATGGTGCGTGACATCTCGTCTAGGCGCGAGGCGATGATCTCGCCGGCGCGCATGAGGATCTTGTAGCGCTCGTAGCGCGTGAGCGTGGGCTTGTAGTCGCGGGCGATGCGCAGGGCATGGCGCACGTCGTCCAGCGTGGCCTTGGGCACGGTGGCGATCACTTCGCCGGTGTACGGGTAGGTGACCTCGATGGTGCGGTCGCGGTGGACTTTCTCGCCGGCGATGCGCAGCGCTTCGCGGTGGACGGTGCCTGGCTTCAGGATGGCTTGGCTCATGAGTGCTCCGTGTGGCTTCAGCGTGCGTGGTTCAGGGCGAGGTCGAGCGCATCGAAGTTGCGCAGCCGGCGGCCGGGGGCGATGCCTTCGACCGGGCGGTTGCAGATCAGCGGCACCTTCTGTTCGGACACACCACCGTGCGAACGCAGCGGCACTTCGAGGGCCGACAGGTCGTGGCGACTGGCGGCGGTGCCGATGACGGTGCTCTGTTCGCTCACCACCACGATGTCGCCGATGCGGTCCGGCGGCAGCTCGAAGCGCTTGGCAGCTTCGGCGCGCGAGAGCACGAGCTCCATGCCCGGGATGCCCTTGATGCGTTCGATCCAGCCCGGCACGCTGGCTTCGTCGGGTGCGTACACGGTGGCGAAGGAGCCGAGCGCGCCGTGGTGCACCACGTAGGGGTCGGTGATCGGCAGGATCACGCGGGCCTTTTCAGCGCCGTACCAGCCGTCGAGCACGTCCTGCAGGTAGATCACGTTGGGTGAGCCGTCCGCGCCATGCTTGTCATTCATGCCGTGGTCGGCCGTGAGCACGATGGTGGCGCCCAGTGCATCCAGCTGCGCCAGGTAGCCATCCATCATTTGATAGAAGGCATTCGCTGCAGGGCTGCCCGGCGCGGCCTTGTGCTGCACGTAGTCGGTGGTCGACAGGTACATCAGGTCCGGACGCTGCGATTCCATGAGCTTCACGCCGGCGGCGAACACGAACTCCGACAGCTCCGCGCTGTACACCGAAGGCACCGGCATGCCGACCATGTCGAGCACGTTGTCGATGCCGTTCTCTTCCATCGTCACCTGGTCCGACTTCTCCGACGAGAAGCAGATGCCCTTCATCTTGTGGCCCAGCAGCTTGCGCAGCTTGTCCTTGGCCGTGACCACCGCGAGCTTGGCGCCCGCATCTGCAAACGCAGCCAGCACGGTGCCGGCGCGCAGGTACTTGGGGTCGTTCATCATCACTTCCTGGCCCAGCTCGCGGTCGAAGAAGTAGTTGCCGCAGATGCCGTGCACCGCGGGCGGTGCGCCGGTCACGATCGACAGGTTGTTGGGGTTGGTGAACGAGGGCACGACGCAGTCGGCGAGCAGATCGGCACCGTCCTTGCGCATGCGGGCGATGTAGGGCGCCACGCCGGCCTCGATGGCCGCGTCGAGGTAGGCCGGCTCGCAGCCGTCCACGCACACGACCACGATCGGACGCGCCATCCAGCGATAGCTCCTGGCATTGACTTCAAGTGTCTCCGGTGTCATTTCAGACTTCCTTTTGGGGTGGGTGGTTCGGGGTAGCGGTGGTGTTGCTGGAAGTGGCCGCATCGGCGTCGATGCGGCCGAAGGCCTTGTGCATGCGTGCGCGGCTGCCGGCCACGTGTTCGCGCAGTGCGCGCCCTGCCGTGTCGGGGTTGCCGCTGGCGATGGCGTCGACGATGTGGCTGTGCTCGTCGGCCGAGACCCGCAGGCCGCCGCCGCTGTCGAGCGCGCGCATTCTGAAAAGGTGCAGCTCCTTGACGAGCCGCTTGTAGGTTTCGGTGAGCTTCTTGCTGCCGGCGGTGTCGAGCAGGATCTCGTGGAACTGCAGGTTGAGCTGCGCGTACTGCTCCACGTCCTGCGCCTGGGCCGCCGAGCGCATGGCGTCGACCATGGCGCGCAGGCGCTCCACCGCGTCGGGCTGGATGGCCAGGGCCACGCGCCGGCCGATGATTTCTTCCAGCGCCTCGCGCAGTTCGTAGATCTCGTCGGCCTCCTCGAACGCGATCTCGCGCACGAAGACGCCGCGGTTCTTCTCGTTGCGCACGAGGCCCGCCTCTTCCAGTGCGCGCAGCGCCTCGCGGATCGGCCCGCGGCTGGTGTTGAAGCGCTGCGAGAGCTCGCTCTCGTTGATGCGGCTGCCCACGGGGAGCTCGCCCGTCATGATCAAACGCTCGATTTCTTCCTGCATCAGCATCGGCAGCGAGCTGGACTGGAGGAACGCGAGGGCGGCGGAGTGATTGCTGGTGACCATGGGGCGTATTTTCCCGAAGGATCGTCAACTGTCAACAATTTTTTATTGACAGTCATCAATCAGCAACCTACATTGCAAACACCGGATGGCGTTGCCCACCCTCGCGCCGGCGCCAGCCCTCACCCTTCTTCAGTGACAGCCAGCCTTTCAGGAGAAACAGATGACGATGAAACAAAGCACGCGCCGTCTCACGGCCGCCCTGTGTGTTGCGGCCCTCGGCCTCATGTCCGGCAGTGCGTGGGCGCAAAAAACGCCGCTCCTGGTCTACACGGCGCTCGAGACCGACGCCATGAAGCTCTACAAGGACGCGTTCGAGAAGGCCAACCCCGACATCGAGGTGAAGTGGGTGCGCGACTCCACCGGCATCGTCACCGCCAAGCTGCTGGCCGAAAAAGCCAACCCGCAGGCCGACGTGGTGGCCGGCCTGGCCGCCAGCAGCCTGGCGCTGCTGCAGCAGGAAGGCATGCTGCTTCCTTATGAGCCCAAGGGCTTCAAGGAGCTGAACCCCGCGTACTCCGACGCCGCGCGCCCGCCCGCCTGGGTCGGCATGGACGTGTGGGCCGCCACCATCTGCTTCAACACGGTCGAGGCCAAGAAGCTCGGCCTGCCCAAGCCCGAGAGCTGGAAGGACCTGACCAAGCCCGTCTACAAGGGCACGATCTCGATGCCGCACCCCGCCTCCAGCGGCACGGGCTACCTCGACGTGTCGTACTGGCTGCAGAACATGGGCGACGCCGAAGGCTGGAAGTACATGGACGCGCTGCACCAGAACATCGCGCAATACGTGCACTCGGGCTCCAAGCCCTGCAAGCAGGCGGGCGCGGGCGAGTTCCCCATCGGCATCTCGTTCGAGTTCCGCGCGCACCAGGTGAAGAAGTCGGGCGCGCCGGTCGACCTGATCTTTCCGAAGGAAGGCCTGGGCTGGGACATCGAGGCCACCAGCCTCATGAAGACCAGCACGAAGCTGGCGCAGGGCAAGCGCTTTGCCGACTGGATGGCGAGCAAGGAAGCCAACCAGATCAGCGCGCGCTGGTGGGCCGTGGTGGCCTACCCGGGCGTGGTCTCCAAGCTCGAAGGCATTCCGGACAACTACGAGAAGCTGCTGGCCAAGAACGACCTGAACTGGGCTGCGAAAAACCGCGAACGCATCCTGGCCGAATGGAGCAAGCGCTACGAAGGCAAGGCTGAGCCGAAGTAAGCCCGACGGCATCCCCCGGTTTTCAATTCAAGGGTGCCGCCGCAGCTGGTGACGCCCTCCAACGACGAGTGCGAAAAATGGACATGACCGACACCCGCTTCATCGCCAGCCAGTTGACTCCCACCTCGGCCCCGCCCGCGGCCCTCGAGATCGTCGGCGTTCGCAAGGACTTCGAGACCTTCAGCGCGCTGCGCGACGTGCACCTGCGCGTGAACCCGGGCGAGATGCTGTGCTTTCTCGGCCCCTCGGGCTGCGGCAAGACCACGCTGCTGCGCATCATCGCGGGCCTGGAGACGCAGACCGCCGGGCAGATCCTGCAGAACGGCAAGGACGTCTCGTGGCTCTCGCCGGACAAGCGCGACTACGGCATCGTGTTCCAGTCGTACGCGCTCTTTCCCAACCTGTCGATCGCCGAGAACGTGGGCTACGGCCTCGTCAACAGCCGTGCGAAGCGCGGCGAGATCAAGGCGCGCGTCGACGAGCTGCTGAAGCTGGTCGGCCTGCCGACCTCGGGCGCCAAGTACCCGAGCCAGCTCTCCGGTGGCCAGCAGCAGCGCGTGGCCCTGGCCCGTGCGCTGGCCACGCGGCCGGGCCTGCTGTTGCTGGACGAGCCGCTGTCGGCGCTCGACGCGCTGGAGCGCATCCGCCTGCGCGGCGAGATCCGCCGGCTGCAGAAGCAGGTCGGCATCACGACCATCATGGTCACGCACGACCAGGAAGAAGCGCTGTCGATGGCCGACCGCATCGTGGTGATGAACCACGGCGTGATCGAGCAGGTCGGCACGCCGATGGAAATCTACGAACAGCCGGCCACGCCCTTCGTGGCCGACTTCGTGGGCAAGGTCAACGTGCTGCGCGCGATGGCGCTGGGCAACCAGCGCTTCCAGGTCGGCGACATGGAACTGCAGTGCGACGCCTGCGACGGCGCCTTCGAGCCCGGCGACGCGGTCAACCTGTACCTGCGGCCCGAAGACCGCGCGGTGGAACACCTGCGCGAGGACACGCCGAACCGCCTGCAGGCCAAGGTCACGAAGGTCGAGTTCCTGGGCGGCCTGTGCATTGCCGAAGTGACGGCCGACGCGCTGCACGGCCAGACGCTGGGCCTGCACTTCTCGCTGAACCAGCTGCACGACCTGGACATCCGCGAAGGCAACACCATCGACATCGCCTTGCGCGCCAACCGCATCCGCGCCTTTGCCGCGCGCACCGCCAAGCCATGAACACGCTGGCACATCCCCGGCCTGTGCTCGCTACGCGCCCCGCCCTGCGCTGGAGCCGCGACGAGACCATCGCGCGCGCCATCCTGTTCGTGGTGATGGCGATGCTGTTCGTGTTCCTCATCGCGCCGCTGCTGACCATCCTGGCCCACGCGGTGCAGGACAAGAACGGCCGCTTCGTCGGCTTGGCCCACTTCATCACCTACTTCCAGACGCCGAGCCTGCTGCGCGCGGCCTGGAACTCGGTGTGGGTGTCGGCCGCGGTGGTGATGATCTCGGTGCCCACGGCCTTCGTGTTCGCCTACGCGCTCACGCGCAGCCGCATGCCGGCGCCGCTGAAGGCGGTGTTCCGCCTCATCGCGCTCATTCCGCTGCTCGCGCCCTCGCTGCTGTCGGCCATTTCGTTCGTGCAGTGGTTCGGCAACCAGGGTGCGCTCAAGTTCCTGCTGGGCGGCGCCTCGATCTACGGCGCGCCCGGGATCATCCTGGCCGAGGTCTACAACACCTTTCCGCACGCGCTGATGATCCTGGTCACCGCGCTGTCGCTGGCCGACGGCCGGCTGTACGAGGCGGCCACCGCCCTGCACACGCGGCCCCTGCGCCAGTTCATGACGATCACCCTGCCCTCGTGCAAGTACGGCCTGATCAGCGCGGCCACGGTGGTCTTCACCTACGTGGTGAGCGACTTCGGCGCGCCCAAGGTGATTGGCGGCAACTTCAACGTGCTGTCGGTCGACGTGTTCAAGCAGGTGGTGGGCCAGCACAACTTCTCCATCGGCGCGGTGGTGGGCATGCTGCTGCTCATTCCGTCGATCATCTCCTTCGTGATCGACTACGTGGTGCGGCGCAAGCTGAAGGCGCAGCTCACGGCGCGCTCGGTGCCCTACACGCCCAAGCCGCGCAAGCTGGCCGATGCGCTGCTCACGCTGTTCTGCACCGTGGTCTGCAGCCTGCTGCTGGCAACCATCGGCATGGCGATCTACACCTCGGCGATCTCGCTGTGGCCCTACGACCTGTCGTTCACGCTCAAGCACTACCACTTCGTGCTGGTGGAAAGCGACATGGCTGCCGCCTACGGCAACAGCCTGCTCCTGGCCATGGTCACCGCGGTGGCGGGCTCGCTCATCGTGTTCGTGGGCGCCTACCTGATCGAGAAGACGCGCAACCTGGGCCTCATGCGCAAGGGCATGCACCTGATGGCGGTGCTGTCGATGGCGGTGCCGGGCCTGGTGCTGGGCCTGGGCTACGTGATGTTCTTCAACCATCCGGCCAACCCGCTGAACTTCCTGTACCAGACGATGGCGATACTGGTCATCTCGATGGTGGTGCACTACTACACCTCGAGCCACCTCACGGCGGTGACGGCGCTCAAGCAGATCGACAACGAGTTCGAGGCCGTGTCGGCGTCGCTGAAGGTGCCGTTCTTCAAGACCTTCCTGCGCGTGACGGTGCCGGTGTGCCTGCCGGCCATCCTGGACATCGGGCGCTACTTCTTCGTGGTGTCGATGGCCAGCCTGTCGTGCGCCATCTTCCTGTACACGCCGGAGACCATCCTCGCGTCGGTCGCGATCATGCACCTGGACGACGCCGGCGACATCGGCCCGGCCGCCGCGCTGGCCAGCCTGATCGTCGTCACCTCGACGCTGGTGTGCATCGCCTACGCGCTGCTCACGCGCGTGCTGCTCGCACGCACGCAGGCCTGGCGCAACCTCGCCCGTGGCTGAACGAACACCCTACCTCTCGCCCCTCATTCCCTTTCCCTGCCTGGAGACACCATGAGTCAAGCCGCCCACCCCATCCTGCTCACGCCCGGCCCCCTGACCACCTCGGACCGCACCCGCCAAGCGATGCTGCGCGACTGGGGTTCATGGGACGCCGACTTCAACCAGATCACGGCGCGCATCCGCAAGGAGGTGCTGAACATCGTGCACGGCACGGGCACGCACGAATGCGTGCCCCTGCAAGGCAGCGGCACCTTCTCGGTCGAAGCGGCCATCGGCACGATCGTGCCGCGCAACGGCCACGTGCTGGTGCCGAGCAACGGCGCCTACTGCCAGCGCCTGGCCAAGATCTGCAAGGTGCTGGGCCGCAAGCTCACCACCATCGACTACACCGAAGAGAAGCAGGTCTCGCCCGCCGACGTCGACCGCGCACTCGCGGCCGACCCGTCCATCACGCACGTCGCGGTGGTGCACTGCGAAACCGGCGCCGGCGTGCTCAACCCGCTGCACGAGATCGCGCTGGTGGTCGCAAAGCACGGACGCGGCCTGATCATCGATGCCATGAGCTCCTTCGGCGCGCTGGAGATCGACGCGCGCAAGACGCCCTTCGACGCCGTGGTCGCCGCCTCGGGCAAGTGCCTCGAAGGCGTGCCGGGCATGGGCTTCGTCGTCATCAAGCGCAGCACGCTTGAAAAATGCGAAGGCAACTGCCACTCGCTGAGCATGGACCTGTACGACCAGTGGGTCTACATGGAGAAGACCACGCAGTGGCGCTTCACGCCGCCCACGCACGTGGTGGCCGCGCTCGACACCGCCATCGCGCAGTACATCGAGGAAGGCGGCCTGCCCGCGCGCGGTGGGCGCTACACGCGCAACTGCAAGGCGCTGGTCGACGGCCTCGCCACGCTGGGCTTCCGGCCCTTTCTCGACCCGGCCATCCAGGCGCCGATCATCGTCACCTTCCATGCGCCCGACGATGCCAACTACAACTTCAAGACCTTCTACCAGGAGGTGAAGAAGCGCGGCTACATCCTCTACCCCGGCAAGCTGACGCAGGTCGAGACCTTCCGCGTGGGCTGCATGGGGCACTTCGGCGACGCGGGCATTCCGGGCGCGGTGGCGGCCATTGCCGACACGCTGAAAGCCATGGGCATCCGGCAGGTGACGGCGGCCGTCGCGGCCTGAAGCACCTGTGAGCGGACCGGCGTATTGCAGCGCCGGTCCTACAGCGAGGGGGTGATGCGCTTCGCATAATGCCCCGCATGACGGTTCTGCGCAGCGACATCCCTGCCCGCCTGGACCGCCTGCCGTGGTCGCGCTGGCATTGGCGCGTGGTGATCGCGCTGGGCGTGGCCTGGATCCTCGACGGCCTCGAGGTCACGCTGGTGGGCTCCATCGGCGCGGTGCTGGAGCGACCCGACACGCTCGGGCTCACGGCCGCAGAAATCGGCTGGTCGGGCTCGATCTACATCGCGGGCGCGGTGATCGGCGCGCTGGTCTTCGGCCGGCTCACCGACCGGCTCGGGCGCAAGAAGCTCTTCCTGCTCACGCTCGTGGTCTACACGCTGGGCACGCTGGCCACGGCCTTCTCCCCCAACTTCGCCTTCTTCGCGCTGTGCCGCTTCGTCACCGGGCTGGGCATCGGCGGCGAGTACGCGGCCATCAACTCGGCCATCGACGAACTCATTCCGGCGCGCGTGCGCGGGCGCGTCAACCTCGCGATCAATGGCAGCTTCTGGATCGGTGCGGCGCTCGGTGCGGCGCTGAGCCTCGTGCTGCTCGATGCGCGCGTGATCGGCCCCGTGTGGGGCTGGCGTGCGGGCTTCGCGCTGGGCGCGGTGCTGGCGGTGGCGATCCTGCTGGTGCGCCGCCATGTGCCCGAGAGCCCGCGCTGGCTCATCGCGCACGGGCGCGCGGATGAAGCCGAGCGCATCGTCGCGGGCATCGAGGCCGAAGTAACGGCGCAGCACGGTCCGCTGCCCGCCGCGCACGGCCACGTGACGTACACCGCCGCACGCCCCAACAGCCCGCCGATGCGCGAGGTGGCGCGCGTGCTGCTGCGGCGCTACCCGGCGCGCAGCGTGGTGGCGACAGCGCTCATGGTGTCGCAGGCCTTTTTCTACAACGCGATCTTCTTCACCTACGCGCTGGTGCTCACGCGCTTCTACGGCGTGGCCGAAGGCCGCGTGGCGCTGTACATCTTTCCGTTTGCGCTGGGCAATGTGCTCGGGCCGTTGCTGCTGGGCCCGCTGTTCGACAGCGTAGGCCGGCGCAGGATGATCGCGCTGACCTATGTGCTGGCCGGCGTGGGCCTGGCGCTCACGGGCTGGGCCTTCATGCAGGGCTGGCTCGACGCGCGCAGCCAGGCGCTGTGCTGGTCGGCGGTGTTCTTCCTGGCCTCGGCGGCGGCCAGCTCGGCCTACCTGACGGTGAGCGAGGTGTTCCCGCTGGAGATGCGCGCCATGGCCATCGCGATCTTCTATGCCATCGGCATGGGCGCGGGCGGCTTCGCGGCGCCGCTGCTGTTCGGGATGCTGATCGAGACCGGCAGCCGCGGCGCGGTGATGGTGGGCTACCTGATCGGCGCCGTGCTGGTCATCGTCGCGGGGCTGCTGGCGTTGCGCTACGCGGCCGATGCGGAACGCAAGCCGCTGGAGGAAGTGGCGCCGCCGCTGTCGTCGGAGGCCGGCGGCGAGCGGCCCTGAAGGCGGCTACAGCGCGCAGGTACGGAAGCCGAAGAAGCCGTCGTCGGCATCGGGAAGCGCAAAGCCACGGCGGCGCGGCGAGCGCAGGCGCGCACGCGTCGCGAACGAGGCGCCGCGCAGCACGCGCGCGCGGCCGAAGGCGGCCACCGGATCGAACTCGTCACCGGCGCTCCACGGATCGGCCCGGAAGCCCGGCCAGGGCTGCAGCGTGCCTGCCGTCCACTCGTGCACGTCGGCCCAGCGGAAGCCCCGCCGCGTGGCCGTGTGGGCCGCGATTTCCCATTCGACCTCGGTCGCGATGCGCCGGCCGGCCCAGCGCGCCCAGGCGTCGGCCTCCCACCAGCTCAGGTGCACGGCGCTGTGGTGCCCGGCCGCGCGCACGGTGACGCCGAAGCGCTGCTGCAGCACCGAGCCGCCCGTGCCGTTGCGCGACACGCCGATCTGCTCCACATGGCGCGGCCCGCGCCGGCCTTCGGTCTGCGCGGCGAGCCAGCGCCAGCCGTCGCTGTGCCACAGTTCCTCGCGGTCGTAGCCGCCGTCGTCGACGAACTCGATGTACTGGTCCCAGGTGACGGGCTGGGCGTCGATCTCGAACTCGGGCACGTCGACGCGGTGCGCCGCGCCTTCCTGCGCAAACAGGAAGCCGCTGTGCTCGGGCAGGCCGAGCTCCCAGCGCGTGGCCGGCAGCAGCAGCGGCTCGCGCGTGACGGCGGTGGGCGGCTGCTCGATGTTCAGCGGCAGGCCCAGCGTCTGCGCCAGCACCACGAGCTGTTCGCCGCGCAGGTCCTCATGGAACAGCGCGAGCCGGTAGAAGTACAGGCCGGCATCGGTCTCGGCGGCGTTCTCGAGCAGCTCGAGCGTGCTTTCGAGGGTTTCAAGCAGGTAGGCCTTGGTCTGACCCAGGCCCGGCAGGTCGGGCGACCAGCAGCGATCGGCCGCGCCCTGGGCCGGGTTCCACCAGTCGTCGGCGTCGGGGTCGATGGCGGCCAGCCGCGTGGGGCGCACGGGGCAGTCGATGCCGAAGGCGCGCTGGGTGTTGCGCCCGATCCACCATTCGGCGAACCAGCCGATGTGGCCCGCCAGCCAGACCGGCGGCACCACGCCCGGCTGCGGCGGCACGCGCATGGCTTCGCCCAGCGCCTGTTCGAACAGGGACAGCAGGTGCAGCGTGTGGTTGCGCGCGTCGATGAGGGCCAGCGAGAGCAGGTCGCGGCCGGCGCGGCGCATGTCGGGGGAGTCGATCGACAGCGGGCCCGCTGCCGCCGGGGCCGGTGGAGGGCGCGGAGTCTGGGCCATGCCACATTATGGCCACCGCCGCCGCCCTGGGTAGGCCCCCAAGGAACTTTCCCCGTACACCGATAGAATCCGTGCCGCCTCTTGCACCCGACCCGCTGGCACACAAAGCCAGAGCGTCGGGTGCCGTCGTATCGGGGCATCCAATACAAAAATGGAGATGTAATGCAAGGCTTGCTCAAGCTGTCCCGGGCCATTGACTGGCTCAATGCCCAGGTCGGCAAATACGCCATCTGGCTCATCCTGGCCGCCACGGTGATCAGCGCTCTCAACGCGATCGTCCGCAAGGTCTTCAACACCAGTTCCAACGCCTTCCTCGAAGTGCAGTGGTACCTCTTTGCCTGGTCGTTCCTCGTGGCCGCCGGCCTGACGCTGCTGCAGCGGGAACACGTGCGTATCGACGTGCTGAACAGCCGCCTGTCCAAGCGCACGCAGGTGTGGATCGACATCGTCGGCTTCGCCTTCTTCCTGACGCCGCTGTGCATCACGGTGCTGTGGCTGTCGATGCCGGTGGTGATCCAGATGTATCAGTCGGGCGAGATGTCCGGCAACTCGGGCGGCCTGATCCGTTGGCCGGTGTGGGCGGCGCTGCCGGTCGGCTTCGTGCTGCTGATGCTGCAGGGCTGGTCGGAGCTCATCAAGCGCATCGCGTTCCTGCGCGGCCAGGGTCCCGACCCGATGGGCCGCCTGACCGACAAGACCGCTGAAGACGAACTCATCGAGGCGCTGCGTCGCCAGACCGAGGCGGACGCCGCCGCGGCCAAGCCCCAACACTGAACGGCCAAGGCAGAAAAGACACCATGGAATTCATTGTTGCCAACTTCGCCCCGATCATGTTCGCGGGGCTGATCTGCTTCCTGCTGCTGGGCTTTCCCGTCGCGTTCAGCCTCGGCGCCTGCGGCCTGTTCTTCGGACTCGTCGGCATCGAGCTGGGCGTGTTCCAGTCGTCCGTCATGGCCTGGCTGCCGCAGCGGCTCATCGGCATCATGGCCAACGACACGTTGCTCGCGGTGCCCTTCTTCACGCTGATGGGGCTCATATTGGAGCGCAGCGGCATGGCGGAAGACCTGCTCGACACCGTCGGCCAGGTCTTCGGCCCGATGCGCGGCGGCCTCGCCCTGGCGGTGATCTTCGTCGGCGCGCTGCTGGCGGCCACCACCGGCGTGGTGGCGGCTTCGGTCATCTCGATGGGCCTGATCTCGCTGCCCATCATGCTGCGCTACGGCTACGACCGGCGCCTGACCAGCGGCGTGATTGCCGCATCGGGCACGCTGGCCCAGATCATCCCGCCCTCGCTGGTGCTGATCATCATGGCCGACCAGCTCGGAAGGAGCGTCGGCGACATGTACAAGGGCGCGTTCCTGCCCGGCTTCATGCTGATGGGCCTGTACGTGCTGTACGTCGTGTTCCTCGCGATCTTCAAGCCCACGCAGGTGCCCGCGCTGCCGCCCGAGGCACGCACCTTCCGCGAGCCGAACGGCAGCGGCGGCTACACCTCGCTGGTGGGCATCACCGCGCTGTCGGCCGTCGTGGCCGTGTTCCTGGCGCGCAACATGGAGACCGTGCACACCTGGTTCCAGGGCGAGGAAGTGACCTTCGTGGCCACCGACGAGAAGGTCGTGGTCGCCATGTGCGGCGGCGTGTTCGTCGCGCTGGTCATTGCGCTGATCAACAAGGGCCTCAAGCTCAACCTGCTGTCGCGCCTGGCCGAACGGGTCACCTTCGTGCTGATCCCCCCGCTGCTGCTGATCTTCCTGGTGCTGGGCACCATCTTCCTGGGCGTGGCCACGCCGACCGAAGGCGGCGCGATGGGTGCCATGGGCGCGCTGATCATGGCCTGGGTGCGCCGTCGCATGAGCTTCTCGCTGCTCAAGCAGGCGCTGGGCTCGACCACGCGGCTGTCCAGCTTCGTGATGTTCATCCTGATCGGCGCCACGGTGTTCAGCCTGGTGTTCCAGGCCGCCGACGGCCCGATCTGGGTCGAGCACCTGCTGACCTCGCTGCCCGGTGGCCCCGTGGGCTTCCTGATCGCGGTGAACGTGCTGATCTTCTTCCTGGCGTTCTTCCTCGATTACTTCGAGCTGTCGTTCATCGTGGTGCCGCTCCTGGCCCCGGTGGCGCACAAGATGGGCATCGACCTGATCTGGTTCGGCGTGCTGCTGGCGGTGAACATGCAGACCTCGTTCATGCACCCGCCCTTCGGCTTCGCGCTGTTCTTCCTGCGCTCGGTCGCGCCCGAGAAGCAGTACGTGGACCGCGTCACGCAGAAGGTCATGGAGCCCGTCACCACGATGCAGATCTACCGTGGTGCGATTCCTTTCGTGCTGATCCAGCTGACGATGGTGGGCGTGCTGATCGCGTTCCCGCAGATCGTGACGGGCAGCCTCGACAAGGAAGTGAAGGTCAACCTCGACGACATCGGTGCGCAGATGCGCGACAGCCTGAAGCCCGAAGAAGGCCAACCGCCGGTCGACCCGTACGGCGGCGCCGAAGAGTCCGAGCCGAAGGTCGAAGTGCCAGGCGCGGAAGGCGCGGCGCCTGCGGCACCTGCAGCGGCTCCGTCGACGACACCCGAGCCGGCAGCCGAGACCGGCGAGAGCGATCCGATGAAGGCGATGCAGGACGCGTTGAAGACGCCGCCGCAAAAGCCCTGAGCGGCCTCCCCTTCTCTCACGCCAAAGCCCCCGGCCCCGGGGGCTTTTTTCATGCCCGCGCGAAAGCAGTGAACGAGGCGCTCCAAAGAAAAAGGCCGGCCTGCTTGCGCAGACCGGCCTCTGGATGAAGCCTCAGCGGATCGTCAGATCTTGACCGAGTTCATGTACTGGTTGAACGGGTACTCCGAGAAGCGGTTCCACAGGACCTGATCGCGCTGGAAGGCGCGCATGTCCTGGTGGATCTTCTTGAACTCGGGCGACTTGCCTTCGTGCAGCGCGAACACTTCCATCGAGGCCTTGAAGCCGGCGTCCATCACGGCCTTCGGGAAGGCCTTGAGCTGCGTCTTGGCAGCCACGAGGCGCTTCAGTGCCACGGGGTTGTAGGCGTCGTACTTGGCGGTCATGTCGCGCGCGGCAACCTTGGTCGCAGCGTCGAGGATGGCCTTGTTCTCATCGGACAGCTTGGCGAAGGCCTTGTTGTTGATGAAGAACTCGAGGTCGGCGCCGCCTTCCCACCAGCCCGGGTAGTAGTAGAACGGGGCGACCTTGTTGAAGCCCAGCTTTTCGTCGTCGTGCGGGCCGACGAATTCGGCGGCGTCCAGCGTGCCCTTTTCGAGCGACTGGTACACGTCGCCGGCCGGCATGTTCTGCGACACCACGCCCAGCTTGGCCATGGCCTCGCCGAACACGCCGCCGCCCATGCGCATCTTCAGGCCCTTGAGGTCTTCGACGGTCTTGATTTCCTTGCGGTACCAGCCGCCCATCTGCGTGCCGGTGTTGCCGGCGCTGGCGGTGCGGAAGTTGTACTGCGCGAAGAAGGCGTCGAGCAGCTTGCGGCCGTTGCCGTACTCTTTCCACGAGTCGTTCTGGCGAGCCGTCAGGCCGAAGGGCACGGCGCAGCTGAACGCGAAGATCGGGTCCTTGCCGGTGAAGTAGTAGGCAGCGGATTGCGCCATTTCGAGCGTGTCGGCCTGCAGGGCATCGACCACGCCGAACGCGGGCATCAGTTCGCCGGCGGGGTGGACCGAGATTTCGAACTTGCCACCGGACAGCGCCTTGACCGTCTTCGAGAGCATTTCAGCGCTGCCGAAGATGGTGTCCAGGGAGCGGGGGAAGCTCGAGGCCAGGCGCCAGCGAACCGCGGCCTGCGCATGGACGGCAGGGGCGATGCCAGCGGCCAAAACGCCGGCGATGCCCGCGTTTTTGATGAGGGAACGACGATCCATTGAATTCACTCCGAGTGCTTTGGAAAAAACAAAACGCGGCTTGTGACCGCGTCAGGGACTTTTGTGAGTCCTTTTGATTGTAAAAACGCGCTTACAGGTGGCCGGCGGGGGTTTACCCTGCGACCTCTTGTCAAATGAAGCGTTTCTTGATCGCGGCGGCGATGCCGTCGGCATCGAGGCCGATCGATGCGAGCAGCTTGGCCGGATCGCCGTGCTCGATGAAGCGGTCGGGCAGGCCCAGTTGCAGCACCGGCTTCTGCACGCCCGCGGCCTGCAGGGCCTCGACCACCGCACTGCCCGCACCGCCCATGATGGCGCCCTCTTCGAGCGTGACGAGCGCGTCGTGCGTGCCCGCCACCTGCAGCAGCAACTCGACGTCCAGCGGCTTGGCCCAGCGCATGTTGACCACGGTGGCGTCGAGCGACTCGGCCGCGGTGAGCGCCGGGTACAGCAAGGTGCCGAACGCGAGGATGGCGATGCGCTGGCCTTCGCGGCGGACTTCGCCCTTGCCGAAGGGCAGCGCATCGAGCGTGAGGTGCGGCGTGGTGCCGGCGCCCGCGCCCCGCGGGTAGCGCACGGCCACCGGGTGGTTCTGTTCGTAGGCGCTCGTCAGCAACTGGCGGCACTCGCGCTCGTCGGCCGGGCAGGCGATGCTCATGTTGGGAATGCAGCGCAGGAACGGGATGTCGTACGCACCCGCGTGCGTCGCGCCGTCGGCACCCACCAAGCCCGCGCGGTCGAGCGCGAACACCACGGGCAGGTTCTGGATCGCCACGTCGTGGATCAGCTGGTCGTAGGCGCGCTGCAGGAAGGTCGAGTAGATCGCGACCACGGGCTTCAGGCCCTCGCAGGCCAGGCCGGCCGCGAAGGTGACGGCGTGCTGCTCGGCGATGCCGACGTCGTAGTAGCGGTCAGGGAAGCGCTTTTCGAACTCCACGAGCCCCGAGCCTTCGCGCATCGCGGGCGTGATGCCCACGAGGCGGCCGTCGTGCGCGGCCGTGTCGCACAGCCACTGGCCGAAAACCTGCGTGAAGGTCTGCTTGGCCGCCGTGGTCGACTTGACCAGCCCCACCTGCGGATCGAACTTGCCCGGGCCGTGGTAGGCCACCGGGTCGGCCTCGGCGAGCTTGTAGCCCTGCCCCTTTTTCGTGACCACGTGCAGGAACTGCGGGCCGTCCAGGTGCTTGAGGTTCTCGAGCGTGGGCACCAGCGAGTCGATGTCGTGGCCGTCGATGGGGCCGACGTAGTTGAAGCCGAACTGCTCGAACAGCGTGGCCGGCACGACCATGCCCTTGGCATGCTGCTCCAGGCGCTTGGCCAGCTCGAACAGCGGCGGCGCATTGCGCAGCACGCTCTTGCCGACGCTCTTGGCGGCGGCGTAGAAGTTGCCGCTCATGAGCTGCGCGAGGTAGCGGTTGAGCGCGCCCACCGGCGGGCTGATCGACATGTCGTTGTCGTTCAGGATGACCAGCAGCTTGCAGTCGCACACGCCCGCGTTGTTGAGCGCCTCGAAGGCCATGCCGGCCGTGAGCGCGCCGTCGCCGATGATGGCCACGGCATGGCGCTTCTCGCCCTTCTGCTTGGCGGCCATGGCCATGCCGAGCGCGGCCGAGATGCTGGTCGACGAGTGGGCGGTGCCGAAGGTGTCGTATTCGCTCTCGGTGCGCTGCGGAAAGCCCGAGATGCCGCCGAGCTGGCGCAGCGTGGGCATGCGCTCGCGCCGGCCCGTGAGGATCTTGTGCGGGTAGGTCTGGTGGCCCACGTCCCACACCAGCCGGTCGTGCGGCGTGTTGAATACATGGTGCAGCGCCACCGTCAGCTCGACCGTGCCGAGGTTGGAGCTCAGGTGGCCGCCGGTGCGCGAGACGTTGTCGAGCACGCAGGCGCGCACTTCGTCGGACAGCTGCTTGAGCTGGGCCCGGTCGTACTGGCGGATCGGCGAAGGGTCGTGGAGAGTGGGAAGCAGCGGAGCCATGGAGGTGGGTTCTTTTTTCTTCTCAGCGGTCGCGGTCGACCACCATGTGGGCCAGGGCGCGCAATGCGGCAGTGTCGGGCAGGCCGCTCTTGTTCAGCGCGGCGATGGCATCGGCAAGAAGCTGGCTCGCCTGCGCGCGCGCGCCGTCCAGGCCGAGCAGCGACACGTAGGTGGGCTTGTCGGCCGCGGCATCCTTGCCGGCGGTCTTGCCCAGGGTTTGCGAGTCGGCGGTGACGTCGAGGATGTCGTCGACCACCTGGAACGCCAGGCCGATGGCGGCGCCGTAGTCGCGCAGCGCCGCCAGCGCGGCCGGCGACACGGAGCCGCAGGCGGCGCCCATCTCGACGCTGCCCTGCAGCAGCGCGCCGGTCTTCAGGCGGTGCATTTCGCGCAGCTGGGTTTCGTTCAGTGCGATGCCGACGCTGGCCAGGTCGATGGCCTGGCCGCCGGCCATGCCCTGGCTGCCGGCCGCACGCGCCAGCAGGCGGCACAGCAGGGCCTGCATGGCGGCGGGCACCTCGTCGCCCTCGGGTGCGAGCAGCTCGAAGGCCAGCGCCTGCAGCGCGTCGCCCGCGAGCAGCGCGTCGGCTTCGCCGAACTTCACGTGCACGGTGGGCTTGCCGCGGCGCAGCACGTCGTTGTCCATGCAGGGCAGGTCGTCGTGCACCAGCGAATAGGCGTGGATGAGTTCTGTGGCGCAGGCCGCACGCAGCGCGGCGTGGGCATTGCCGCCGACCGCTTCATTGGCCGCGAGCACCAGCAGCGGCCGCAGCCGCTTGCCGCCGTCGAGCACGGCATAGCGCATGGCGTCGCCTAACAGCACCGGCGCATCGACGCCGACCCAGCGCGACAGCGCCGCCTCGACCGCGGCCAGGTGGGGCTCGGCCCAGTTGGCCAGCGTCTTCGCGTCCCAGGGGGTGATGGCGGTGGAAGTCATCGGGACGGCGCTCATTCGGCCGTCCAGGGCTTGAGGCTGCCTGCGTCGAGCACCTTGATCTGGTCCTCGACCGCCTGCAGCTTGTCGCGGCAGAAGCCGAGCAGTGCGGCGCCGCGCTGGTAGCTGCCCAGCAGCTGGTCCAGCGGCAGCTGGCCCGATTCGAGTTCTGCAACCAGTTGTTCCAGTTCCTGGAGCCCGGCTTCGTAGCTGGCGGGCAACGGCCCGGTGTCGGGCGTGGCCGCCGGGCTGGTCGTGGAAAGAGAAGGCACCTTGGGCATGCAACGAATCGTGGATGAAACGGAACATTTTAGGGCGGGGGCGCAACGAACCGCCGGGCAGCCCGCGCACGCGCGCGCGACCCTTTGCAACACCCTGTATGGCGCCCGGCCATGCGAGGCCAAAACCCGGCGGGCGCAAAAATGCCCCCCGGGTACAATCCCCGCTTCCCCCCGCCGGTCGCACCGGCACACCTCTTCGGGCCGTCACCCTTGCAGACGGCGCCTTCCGTTTTTTTCTTTTTTTCTCCCTGTGGGGAGCTTGGTCAGGTCCTCCATGTCTGATTTAAGTCTTCAACTGCAGCAGGCCGCGAGCCAACTTCCAGTTACCGCGTATTTCGACGAGGCCCTGTACGCCCGCGAAATGCAGAACCTTTTCGCGCGAGGGCCCCGCTACGTCGGGCACCGACTGGCCGTGCCCGAGCCGGGTGACTTCCACACCCTGCCGCAGGAACACCAGGGCCGCGCGCTGGTCCACACGCCCAAGGGCGTGGAGCTCATCTCGAACGTCTGCCGCCACCGCCAGGCCCTGATCCTGCAGGGCCGGGGCCAGCTCGACGCCCAGACCGGCGGCAACATCGTCTGCCCCCTGCACCGCTGGACCTACGCCGCGAAAGATGCGCGCACCACCGGCACGCTGATCGGCGCCCCGCATTTCGACCAGGACCCGTGCCTGAACCTGCACAACTACCCGCTCACCGAATGGAACGGTCTTCTGTTCGAGAAGAACGCCGACGGCAGCGGCCGTGACGTGGCGGCCGACATGGCGGGCCTGGGCCCGCAGGCCGACCTCGACTTCTCGGGCTACGCGCTCGACCGCGTCGAGCTGCACGAGTGCAACTACAACTGGAAGACCTTCATCGAGGTCTACCTCGAGGACTACCACGTCGGCCCGTTCCATCCCGGCCTGGGCAGCTTCGTCACCTGCGACGACCTGCGCTGGGAGTTCAAGCCCGAGTTCTCGGTGCAGACGGTGGGCGTGGCCAACCGCCTGGGCCGCGCGGGCAGCCCGGTCTACCAGAAGTGGCAGGAGCAACTGCTCAAGTACCGCGACGGCAAGCCGCCGAAGTACGGCGCGATCTGGCTCACCTACTACCCGCACGTGATGATCGAGTGGTACCCGCACGTGCTCACGGTGTCGACGCTGCACCCGGTGAGCCCGACCAAGACGCTCAACATGGTCGAGTTCTTCTACCCCGAGGAAATCGTCGCCTTCGAGCGCGAATTCGTCGAGGCCCAGCAGGCCGCCTACATGGAGACCTGCGTGGAAGACGACGAGATCGCCGAGCGCATGGACGCCGGCCGCCGCGCGCTCATGCTGCGCGGCGACAACGAAACCGGCCCCTACCAGAGCCCCATGGAAGACGGCATGCAGCAGTTCCACGAGTGGTACCGCAACGCGATGCAACAACCACGCGCCTGAACGCCGCCCGCCCCGCACCCGCCGGGGCTTTCTTTTTTCTGATCTGGATGTCAATCGATGCAAGCGCTGTGGATGGTGCTCGGGGCCTTTCTGTTCGCCACCATGAGCGTGGTCGTGAAGGTGGCCTCCGAATGGTTCAACAGCGGTGAGATGGTCCTGGGGCGCGGCCTCATCGGCATCGTGTTTCTCTGGCTGCTGGCGCGCAACCGCGGCACCTCGCTGGCCACCAAGTACCCCGGCATGCACGCCTGGCGCAGCACCATCGGCGTGGTGTCGCTGGGCGCGTGGTTCTACGCCATCGCCCACATGCCGCTGGCCACGGCCGTCACGCTCAACTACATGAGCAGCGTGTGGGTCGCGGCCTTCCTGGTCGGCGGCGCGCTGCTGGCCTGGGTGCCGGTGCCCGGGCGCGACGGCCGCATCGAGCGCCCGCCGCTGCAGGGCCCGCTGGTGATGACGGTGCTCGCGGGCTTTGCCGGCGTGGTGCTCATGCTCAAGCCCACGGTGGGCGGTGGCGACGGCTTCGCGGGCATGCTGGGCCTGCTGTCGGGCGTCACGGCCGCCTTTGCCTACATGCAGGTGGTGGCGCTGTCGCGCATCGGCGAGCCCGAGCTGCGCACGGTCTTCTACTTTGCGGTCGGCTCGGCCGTGGCCGGCGCCTTCGCCACGGCCGCGACCGGGTTTTCGGGCGGCAGCTCGTGGACGTGGCAGCATGCGCTGTGGCTGCTGCCGATCGGCCTCTTGGCCGCCCTCGGACAGCTGTGCATGACCCGCGCCTACGCCACCGCTAAGACCCAGGCCGGCACACTGGTGGTGGCGAACCTGCAATATTCGGGCATCGTGTTCGCGGCCTTCTACAGCGTGGTGCTGTTCGACGACCGCATCGACGCCGCCGGCTGGGCCGGCATGGCGCTGATCATCGCCAGCGGCATCGCGGCCACCGTGCTGCGCCAGCGGGCCGTGCCGAAGGCGCCGGCCGAGGAACACTGAACGCAGCAGCCACGGCACCCATCGCCGAACCATTTTTCGAAGGAGCTTTTGCCATGTACACCACCCTCATCTCCGTCGAACAACTCAGGCAGCTGCGCGAGGGCGACTCGCCCCTCATGGTGTTCGACTGCAGCTTCGACCTCATGAAGCCCGAGGCCGGCGCGCAGCTGTATGCCGCCGCACACATCCCGGGCGCGCAGTACGCCAACCTCGACACCGACCTCAGCGCCAAGCATGGCCTGCCCGGCGCGCACGGCGACGTGGTGGTGGCGCAGGACGACGGCGTGCCCGCCTCGGGCGGGCGCCATCCGCTGCCCAGCCGCGAGAAGTTCGCGGCCTGGCTCTCGTCGGTGGGCTTCTCCAACACGATGCAGGCCGTGGTGTACGACCGCAACGGCGCCAACTACTGCGGGCGTCTGTGGTGGATGCTCAAGTGGATGGGCCACGACGCCGTGGCCGTGCTCGACGGCGGCCTGCAGGCCTGGCAGGCCGCGGGCGGCGAAGTGACCGACCGCGAAGAGCCGGCGCGCTTCCAGTCGAATTTCGTACAGGGCGAACCGATCGCCAAACTCGTGACCACCGACACCGTGGTGCGCCGGCTCGGCCAACCTGACCAGCAGCTGATCGACGCGCGTGCCGGTGCACGTTACCGCGGCGAGGTGGAACCTCTGGACCCGATCGCGGGTCACATCCCCGGGGCCCTGAACCGGCCCTTCGCCGACAACATCGGTCCCGACGGCAAGTTCAAGCCCGCCGCGCAACTGCGCGCCGAGTTCGAAGCACTGCTCGCGGGGCGCGATGCGGCGACCGTCGTCCACCAGTGCGGCAGCGGCGTGAGCGCCGTGCCCAACCTGCTCGCGATGCAGATCGCGGGGTTCGGGACGACCGCGCTCTATGCCGGCAGCTGGAGCGAATGGAGCAACACGCCGGGGCTGCCGACCCGGCAAGGCGCAGAACCATGATGCACACCCTGCACACCCGACTTCGACGCACGTCGTCCGGCTTCGCACTGACCGCCGCCGCACTGTTCGCGGCCGCCGCCCTTCCCGCACAGGCCCAGCAACAGCACGCGCATGTGCACGGCCAGCTCAAGCTCGACGTGGCCATCGACGGGCCCACCATCGTGATCGCCATGGAATCGCCGCTGGACAACATCGTCGGCTTCGAGCGCGCGCCCAAGACCGACGCCGAGAAGAAGACCGTCGAAGCCGCCATCGCCCAGCTGCGCGCGGCCGACAAGCTCTTCACCATCGACCCCGCCGCCAACTGCAAGCTCGGCCCCGTCGACCTGCGCTCCGGCGCGCTCGGCCTGGGCAACCCCGACCCCGCCGAATCGAGCGGGCACGCCGACCTCGACGCCTCTTTTTCCTTCAACTGCACCCAGGCCGCCGCCGCGAAGTTCATCGACCTGAACCTGTTCGCGGCCTTCAAGGGCGCACGCCAGATCGACGTGCAGATCGCCACCGCGCAAGGCCAGTTCAAGCGCCAGCTGAAGCGCCCGGGCGGCGCGCAGGCGGCGCAGCCTTCCCGCCTGACGCTGGGCAAGTGACAGCGTGAGCACCCTCCCGCAGGCCGAGACCACGCACTTGCGCGTCGTGCTCGCCGCCGAAGCCCTGCGCTTCACCTGGCCCGGCGTGAAGACACCCTGCATCGACATCGAGGCCCTGCGCATCACGGCGGGTGAGTCCGTGTTCCTGCACGGCCCGAGCGGCTGCGGCAAGAGCACGCTGCTGTCGCTCTTGGCCGGCGTGCTGGTGGCCGACGAAGGCCGCGTCACGCTGCTGGGCCACGACTGGGCCAAGCTCTCGGGCACGCAGCGCGACCGCGCCCGCGTGGCGCACGTGGGCTACATCTTCCAGCAGTTCAACCTGCTGCCCTACCTGAGCGTGCTCGACAACGTGCTGCTGCCCTGCCGTTTCTCGGCGCGGCGCGAGGCGCAGGCCGCGCGCAACGGCAGCTCGCGCGACGAAGCCGAGCACCTGCTCGACCAGATGGGCCTGGACCGCGCGCTGTGGAAGCGCCAGGCGCTGCAGCTCTCGGTGGGCCAGCAGCAGCGCGTGGCCGCGGCGCGCGCGCTCATCGGCCAGCCCGAGGTCGTCATCGCCGACGAGCCCACCTCCGCGCTCGACGAAGACCGGCGCGAAGCCTTCCTCGACGTGCTGCTCACGGCCTGCGCCGTGAACCACAGCGCGCTCGTGTTCGTGAGCCATGACCAGCGCATCGCGCAGCGCTTTGCGCGGCACGTGCTGCTGCCGGAGATCAACCGTGCGGCGTCGAGCGCGATGGCGGTGGACGCATGAGAGCTCTTTTCTCGATCGCATGGCGCAGCGCCTGGAACCGCCGCTTCACGCTCGCGCTGACGGTGTTCTCGATCGCGCTGTCGACCTTCCTGCTGCTGGGCGTCGAGCGCATCCGCACCGAGCTGCGCGAGAACTTCGCCTCGTCGGTCTCGGGCACCGACCTCATCGTGGGCGCTCGCACCGGCTCCACGCAGCTCTTGCTGTATTCGGTGTTCCGCATCGGCGCGGCCACCAACAACATCTCGTGGAAGAGCGTGCAGGCGCTGCAGGCGCACCCCGGTGTCGACTGGGTGGTGCCGCTGTCGCTGGGCGACTCGCACCGCGGCTTCTCGGTGCTCGCCACCACGCCCGAGTACTTCACGCACTTCCGCTACGGCGACCGCCAGACCTTGAAGCTGCGCGAAGGCAAGCCCTTCGATGCGCTGTTCGATGCCGTGGTCGGCGCCGAGGTGGCCGACAAGCTGGGCTACCACGTGGGCCAGAAGATCACGCTGGCGCACGGCAGCGGCGAACTCAACGTGGCCGAGCATGCCGACAAGCCCTTCACCGTGGTGGGCGTGCTCGCGCGCACCGGCACGCCGGTCGACCGCACGGTGCACATCGGCCTCGCTGCGATGGAAGCCATCCACCTCGAATGGGTGGGCGGCGCGCCGATGCCGGGCGTGAAGATTCCGGCCGAGCAGGTGCGCAAGTTCGACCTCACGCCCAAGAACGTGACAGCCGCGCTCGTGGGCCTGAAGAACCGCGCCGCCGTGTTCGGCGTGCAGCGCTGGATCTCCACCTACACCGGCGAGCCGCTGATGGCCATCCTGCCCGGCGTGGCGCTCGACGAACTGTGGAGCGTGATCGGCATCGGCGAGAACGCGCTGCTGCTGATGTCGGCCCTGGTCGCGCTCGTGAGCCTCGCGGGGCTGGTGTCGGTGGTGATGGCGGGCCTGAACGAACGCCGCCGCGAGCTCGCCGTGCTGCGCGCCGTGGGCGCGGGCCTGCGCCACGTGCTGGCGCTGCTGGCGCTCGAAGGCGCGCTGGTCACCGTGCTGGGCGTGCTGCTCGGCGTGACGATGGCGGTGCTCGGCATCGCCCTGCTCTCGCCATGGCTGCAGGCGCAGTTCGGACTGACGCTGAGCCTGTCCGAACCTACACTGAACGAATGGCTGCTGACGGCGAGCCTGCTGGTCGCCGGCTGGCTCGCGAGCCTGCTGCCCGGCATCCGGGCCTACCGACTGTCGCTGGCCGACGGCCTTTCTCCGAGAATCTGACCATGACGAAGACCTCCACACCCCGCGTGCTCACCGCCCTGTCGATGCTGCTGGCCGGCGCCGGCCTCGCAGCCGCCGCCTGGGCCGCCGAGCCCGCACCGAAGGACACCACCGCGACCAACCCGCTGGGCGGCAAGCCGGCCGCGGCCGCGCCCCAGGCCGCGGCGGGCCAGCCGCGCCAGATCAGCTGGGAAGAGCTGGTGCCCAAGGACTGGGACCCGGCCAAGGCCTTCAAGGGCATCGACCTGAGCACGCTCGACGACGGCGACCCGCGCGCCAACGAACTGCTGATGAAGATGCAGGAGGTGTCGAACAACGCGCCCACCAACCCCGCGCTCAACGGCGTGGAAGTGAAGATCCCCGGCTTCATCGTGCCGCTCGAAGAGGCCAAGGGCGAGGTCACCGAGTTCCTGCTCGTGCCCTACTTCGGCGCCTGCATCCACACGCCGCCGCCGCCGGCCAACCAGATCCTGCACGTCATTCCGCAAAAGGGCGCCAAGTTCCGCGCCATGGACACCGTGTGGGTCACCGGCAAGCTGCAGACGCTGCGCAACGACTCGATGATGGGCGTGAGCGGGTACCACGTGAAGGCCAGCAGCGTCACCAAGTACTCGGGCGGCGCCAAGTAACGGCAGAGGTTCTTCCCCGGGCGATCGCCACGTCGCCCGGTGGTCTCGTGGTCCTGCGCCGACAGCACAGGCGGCGCACCGCCGACACAGACCGTTGCATCCGGGGCGCAGGCTGTGTCATCGCCTGCTCTGGCCCGCCGTTGAAGGAGTTCCGGGCACCCTGCCGGCGTCTTCAGGACATGCCAGATGACACCCTCTCCCCACCGCCCCCTCCTTCAGCGGCGCCTCATGGCTTCGCTGTGCGTCGCAGCGTTGTTCGTTGCAGGCTGCGACAAGCCCGCACCACCACCTCCCGCCGCTGAAGCACCGGCCACCCAGGCACCAGCCCCCGCGCCCGTCGCCGCACCGGTGCCGGCCGCCTACACGCCACCCTCGGCCGAGCAGCTGTACCAGCTGGTCGCACCGATTGCGCTGTACCCCGACAAGCTCGTCGCGCAGATCCTGGCCGGTGCCACCTACCCCGATCAGATCACCGCGGCCCACGGCTGGCTGCAGCAGAACCCCACGCTCAAGGCCGGCCCGCTCGCCGACGCCGCCAACCAGCAGCCGTGGGACCCGAGCGTGAAGTCGCTCACCGCGTTCCGGCCCGTGATGGACCAGATGGCCGGCAACATCGCGTGGACCACCTCGCTGGGCAAGGCCTACTACAACGACCCGGCCGACGTGATGAACGCGATCCAGGTGATGCGCCAGCGCGCGTCGAAGGCCGGTCGCCTCAAGAACAACGACAAGCTGCGCATCGCGCGCGCCGCGACGCCGCCCAACTACACGCCCGCGCCCGACATGCAGCCCATGTACGCGGGCCCCACGGTGATCGAAGCGCCCGAAGAGCTCATCACCATCGAGCCCGTGCAGCCCGACGTGGTGTACGTGCCGCGCTACGACCCGCAGGTCGTGTACGACACGCCCGTGGCCGTGTACCCCGGCTATGCCTATGCTCCGCCGCCCGTGGTGGTCGAGCCCGGCTACAGCCGTGGCCAGGTGGCCGCGGTGGGCGCGCTGGCCTTCGGCAGCGGCGTGATCGTCGGCTCGGCGCTGGAGCGCCACGACTGGGGCTGGAACGCCTGGAACATGAACTGGGGCGCACCGCGCTGGCGCGACCGCGCGGCGCCGCCGCCACCGGCCTACCGGCCTGCGGTGGTCTACAACAACAGCACGTATGTCTCGCGCTCGACCACGGTGGTCAACAACGTGCGCAACGTCTACAACAACAACTACGCAGGCGATCGCAGCGGCCCGCCGACCGGTGCGGCGGCATGGCAGGCGGCGCAGCAGCAAGAGCAGCTGCAACAACAGGCGCGTGCCCAACAGCAACAGCAACAACAAGCGCTGATGCAGCAGCAGGCGGCCCAGAACCAGGTGCGCGAGCAACAGCAGGCGCAACAGGAACAGGCACGGCGCCAGCAACAGGTGCAGCAGGAACAGGCCTTGCGCCAGCGCCAGGACCAGCAGGAGCAGGCACGACGCCAGCAGATGCAGCAGCAACAAGCGGCACAGAACCAGCAACGTCAACAACAGGCGCAGCAGGAGCAGGCACGGCGTCAGCAGCAGATGCAGCAGGACCAGGCCTTGCGCCAACGCCAGGATCAGCAGGAACAAGCCCGTCGCCAGCAGATGCAGCAACAGCGGGCCACGCAGGACCCGCAGCGTCAACAACAGGCCCAGCAGGAGCAGGCACGGCGCCAGCAGCAAGCGCAGCAGGAACAGGCACTGCGTCAGCGGCAAGACCCGCAGGAGCAAGCCCGTCGCCAACAGATGCAGCAACAGCAGGCCACGCAAGACCCGCAACTTCAACAACAGGCGCAGCAGGAACAGGCACGACGCCAGCAGCAAGCGCAACAGGAGCAGGCACTGCGTCAACGCCAGGACCCGCAGGACCAAGCCCGTCGCCAGCAGCAGGCGCAGCAGCAGGAACAGGCGTTGCGCCAACAACGCCAGGACCCGCAGGAGCAGGGCCGCCGCCAACAGATGCAGCAGCAACAGGCACAACAGGAACAGCTACGTCGCCAGCAGGAACAGCAGCAGGCCCAGGCCGCCCAGCAACAGCAACGGCAGGCGCAGCAGGAACAGGCCCGGCGCGCGCAGCAGATGCAGCAGCAGGCTCAACAGGAACAGGCCCAGCGAGCGCAGCAGATGCAGCAACAGGCTCAACAGGAGCAGGCCCGTCGTCAGCAGCAGTTGCAACAGCAACAACAGGCGCAAGCGCAGGCCGCGCAACAGCAACGTCAGGCCCAGATGGAACAGGCGCGCCAGATGCAGATGCAACAGCAGCAGGCCGCCCAGGCCCAGCAACGCCAGCAACAAGAGCAGATGCAGCGCCAGCAGATGCAACAACAGCAGGCGGCGCAGAACCAGGCCCGCCAGCAGCAGCACCAACAGGAACAGATGCAACGCCAGCAGGCGCAACAGCAGCAGGCCCAGGCTCAGGCCGCAGCGGCGGCAGCGGCCGCCCATCGCCGCCGCCCAGGCGATCCCAACGCACCTCAGTGAACCCGCGGCCCCAGCCGCGGGCGCACTGCGCGCTACGAACTCAGTTCTTGCCGATCTCGGTCAGCAGCCGCGTCACGAGGTACAGGCGCGGCACGATCGAGTCGACCTCGATGTACTCGTCGCGCGCGTGGTAGCCGAAGCCCGCGAGGCCGAAGCTCTCGACCACCGTGGCCTTGCCCGAGCGGCCCGCAAAGCCGGCGTCGGTGCCGCCGCCGGTCATCGGCGTCAGCGCCAGTTCGCGGTCGAGCTCCTTGTAGATCGCCTGCGCCTTCTCCGCCAGCGCGCGGCCCTTGGCGCCCGCGACGAAGGCCGGGCGGCCCACCTCGACCTTCACCGTGGTCTCGGTGTCGGGAATCAGCTTGCCGCTGGCGATCTTGGCCTGCAGCGCCTCGGTGAGTTTCTTCTCGGCACCAGGTTGCGTGATGCGGATGTCGCCCAGCGCCTGCGCCTTCTCGGTGATCTGGTTGATCGGGCCGGTGGCGCGCGCCACGGTCCAGTTCAGCGTCACGCCGGGGATGTCCTTGGCGAGGTCCTTGGTCTGCAGCATCTGGTACGACAGCTCATACAGCGCGTTGCGGCCCAGCTCGGGCGCAGCGCCGGCGTGCGCCGCGCGGCCCTTCACCTCGAGCGTGGCCTGCGCGATGCCGGCCGCGCCGAGCAGCAGCGACTCGCCCTTGGCCACCGCCTTGGCGGCCGTCGGCTCGAAGGACAGCACCGTGTCGTGCAGGTCGGCCGTGGTCGCGATGAGTTCGCCCGAGCCGACCGAGCCCACCTCTTCGTCGGGGTTCACGAGCACGGTGAGCGTGTCGTAGTCGCGCCAGCCTGCGTCGGCCAGGATCTTGAGCGACGCCATCATCACCGCGAGGCCGCCCTTGTCGTCGGCGATGCCGGGGCCGTAGATGCGGTTGCCGTCCACCTTGTAGGGCTGGCTGTTCAGGATGCCCGGCGCGTACACCGTGTCCATGTGGCCCTGCAGCATGATCTTGCGCTTGCCCGCGCCCTTGATCGTGCCGATGACGATGTCGGCGCCCGCGCCGGCCGAGGCCTTGCGGCGCTCCGTTTTGAAGCCGGCCGCCTTCAGGCGCCCTTCGATCACGTCGGCCATCTTCATCAGGCCCTCGACGTTCAGGCTGCCCGACTCGATGGACACCATCTCCTTCAGGTTGTCGATGACGGCGGGCTGCGCCTTCTCGGCAGCAGCGAGCAGCTTCGCATCGGGCGCCGCCTGCACGGTGGCTACGGCGCCGAGCGCCAGGCCGCAGGCCAGGGCGACGGAACGCAGGGAGAAGAAAGACGAGGTACGCATGGTCATGAGAGTCTCTTTTCCTGGAGTGATTTGGCGGGCGCCAGCATAGCGACATGGCGGGCGAAGCGGCGCAAATCGGCGACAGCGGCCGGGCGGCGGTTTACAGTGCGCCGCATCCTTCCACACGCCGCCTGTCCAAGACCATGAGCCTCGCGAACGACGCCAGATTCTGGGACCGCAGCTCGCGCCGCTACGCGAAGAGCGCCATCGCGGACGAGGCCGGCTACGCGCGCACGCTCGAGCGGACCCGCGCCCTGTTCAAACCGGACGCGCGCGTGCTCGAGCTGGGCTGCGGCACCGGCACGACAGCACTGCGCCTTGCGGGCCACGTCCGCACGTACCTGGCGACGGACATCGCCGAAGGCATGATCGCCATCGCCGAAGAGAAGCACGCCGCCGCCCCGGTCCCCGGCCTGGCGTTCCGCGTGGCGACCGCCGAAACGCTGGCACCGGGCGAAGGCCCCTTCGACGTCGCCCTGGGCTTCAACTACCTCCACCTGGTGCGCGACCTGCCCGGCACGCTGCGCCGCATCCACGCCCTGCTCGCGCCGCAGGGCCTGTTCATCTCCAAGACGCCCTGCCTCGGCGACATGACCCCGCTGCTGCGGCTGGCCTTGCTGCCCGCGATGCGCGCGATCGGGCTGGCGCCGCATGCCGGTGTGTTCCGGGCGGAAGAGCTCGGGGCGCATCTGCAGGCGGCCGGCTTCGAGGTGCTTGCGAGCGAGAACCACGCGACGAAGGGTGGAGAGAACCGCCCCTTCATCGTGGCACGCAAGCAGTGACCTGCACTTCGGCGCGTGGCGTCGCCCTGGCCCGATCCGCTACCATCCGAGCCGCGGTGCAAGCCGCGCCCGGGCCCGCGGGAAGGGTTGAACCCACTTGCCTTCTTCATGACGATCCACAGCCTTTTGTGCAGCCGGATTTGCGGGTCATCGGCGCTTGATGCACGGAGGTTTCCATGAAGCGCATTCCCGCCCGGCCCGACATCGGCCACCTGAAGAAGCAAGCCAAGGAACTGCTGGCGCTCTACCGCAGCAACGACCCTGAGGCCCTTCACCGATTTCGCAGCGCCTTGCCGGCCGCGTCGGGCAAGTCCGATGGCGCCCTCGCAGGCCAGGGCTTGCGTCTGCACGATGCCCAATCGTGCGTGGCGCGCGAGTACGGCTTCGCCTCGTGGGCCGACCTGCAGGGCTTTGTCCTCGCCCGCAGGGCACAAGCCGATGACCCGGCCAAAGCGGTGCTCCATTGGCTGCGCCTCGTGTACGCGGGCGACATCGCTGGCGGCACGAACCGCGCAAGGCCCGCGGCGGCCTGGCGCATGCTCGACGAGAACCCCGCCTTGCTGACGGGCGGCGACCCGTACCTGGCCTGCGCCATCGGCGATGAAGCCACGCTGCGCCACGTCACCGAGCAAGACCCGGCATGGGTCCATCGCGCGGGCGGCCCGCTGCAGCTGCCGCCGCTCGTCGCCGTCACGCACTCCGGCCTGATGCGACTGCCCGGCCATCGCGAACGCCTGCACGCGTGCGCGAAGTTCCTGCTCGACGCCGGCGCGTCCCCCGATCAATCGGCCGGCAACCGCTGGCCTCCCGCATCGCTCGAAGCGCCCGCCGACATCGAGCGGCTTTCCGCGCTGTACGGCGCGGCCGGCCAGAACCACGACCCCGAACTGACGAAGCTGCTGCTCGATGCCGGGGCCGACCCGAACGACGGCGAGTCGCTCTATCACTCGCTGGACCAGCCTGCCTGCACGAAGCTGCTGCTGGAAGCCGGCGCGCGCATGACGGGTTCGAACGCGCTGTACCGGGTGCTCGACCTGGACGACGTCCAGACGCTGCGCCTCCTGCTCGCACACGGCGGTGACGCGAACGAACCGCCGCAGGGCCCGCCCATCTCGGACTGGGGTTCGCCGCTGATGTGGGCCCTTCGCCGCCGCCGTTCACCGGCGCACATAGAGGCCTTGCTGGCCGCTGGCGCGCACCCCAACGTGTTCACGCAAGACGGCACGCCCGCGCACACCGTCGCCCTGCGCTTCGGACTGACCGAGGTCGCACAGCTGCTGCAGGCCGCAAGCGGCGACCCGATGCCGCTCCCCACCAGCGAAGCCTTCATCGCCGCATGCGCGCGCGGCGACGAAGCCACGGCGCGCGAGCTGCAGGCGCGGCACCCTGGCCTCATCGGCTCGCTCGACCCCACGCAGCTTCGCCTGCTGCCCGAGCTCGCCGCCCAAGGCTGCAGCGACGCTGTGAAGGCGATGGTCACGCTCGGCTGGCCGCTCGAAGTCCGCGGTGGCGACTGGGACGCCTCGGCGCTCAACCACGCCGTGTTCTGCGGCGATGCGACGCTCACCCGGTTCCTGCTCGCACACGGTGCCGACTGGCAGGCGCTGCACGGCTTCGGCGACAACGCCTGCGGCACCTTGTCGTGGGCCTCGCTGAACGAGCCCGTCGAAGGCGGCGACTGGGTCGGCTGCGCCCAGGCCCTGGTGGCGCACGGCATGCCTCCCGCGCGGCCCGACCCGGAGAGTGCGAACGGCGTGCTCATCGGTGCGCGGCGCAGCGTGTTCTCGGACGAGGTCACGGACTTCCTGCTGGGCGCGTCGATGGCGTGAAGCCGGACGGTGCCGCGCGCTCAGCGCACCACCATCGCCCCGAACACCACGATCAACAAGGCCAGGTAGACCTTGGCGTGGATGCGGTCCGGAATGCGCCCGATCCACAGCGCGGCGACACGGATGCCGATCCACGAACCCACCACGAGCGCCGCCGCCGCGCGCACGTCGACATACCCCACATGCCACGGCCCGAACGCCGGCGTCGAGGTGGCGGACAGGGCCACGTAGGTGGCCGTGCCGGCCAGCGCGACCGGCAGCGACAGCGGGTTGGCCATGGCCGTCGCACGGCTCATCTCGATGCCGCGACGGCGCATGAGCGGCACCGTCATCACACTGCCGCCGACGCCGAGGAACGCGGCAATCCAGCCGATCGCCAGGCCCGACAGCGTCGTGGCCGCGAGAGAGGGTGCCGCCTTGCTCGCCACGATTGGCGAAAGAAAGCCGGGGCGCAGCCAGCAGTCCACGATGGTCAGCGCCAGGTACGCCGCAAACGCCCAGCGCAGCCATTCCCCGTGGACCGCGGTGGCTGCCAGCGCACCCAGCACCGCACCGGCACCGATGACGCCCAGCAGCGGCCGGATGTGCGACCAGTCCAGCGTTCCTGCACGCTGATGCCGCCACGTGGCCAGCAGCGCGCCGAAGACCATCACGCAAGTGGACGTGGCCACCGCGATCTGCATGGCCGACTGCCCGACGGCGCTGTCGACCGCGTTCAGCTGGGACAGCAGCTGGTAGAGCAAAGGAACCACGACGAATCCACCGCCGAAACCGAACAGCACGGTGGTGACGCCCGTCAGGCATCCGCACACCACCAACATCACATACAACGACACGAGGCACTCCATCGACACGGAAAGAAGCCCCGAGGCTAGAGTCCGAGGGGCTGGCGCGCTTGCGATGTTCGGTCAACAATATTTGCGTTCCGGCCAACCCACGAATCCGCTGCCGTGCGCAACCAGCCTCTCGACACCCTCGACCCCACGCCCCGCGCCGTGCTGGCCATCGGCACCGACTACGCGCCCGGCACCCTGCTCGAAATGCACAGCCACCGCCGCGCCCAGTTTCTCTACGGTGCGACCGGGCTGATGGAGGTGGGCACGGACGACGGCGCCTGGGTCGTGCCGCCCCACAGCGGTGTCTGGATTCCGGCGGGCAAGCCGCACCGGGTGCGGATGGTGGGCGTCAGCACCCGCAGCCTCTACATCGAGCCGGCCGCCGCGCCGCGCGGCGGTCCGCAGTGCGAAGTGCTGGCGGTGTCGCCGCTGCTGCGGCAGCTGCTGATCGAGGCCATCGACGTGCCGGCGCTGTACGACGAACGCGGCCGCGACGGCCTGTTGATGTCGCTGGTGCTGAAGGAAGTCGGCCGCGCGGCGGCCCTGCCCTTCTTTGCGCCGCTGCCGGGCGAGCCGCGACTGGCGGCGCTGTGCATCGCCTTCCTGCACGCGCCCGACGTGCGCACCTCGCCCCTGGCCTGGGCGCAGCAGCTGCACCAGAGCGAACGCACCTTCAGCCGGTTCTTTCGCCTGCACACCGGCATGGCGTTCGCCGAATGGCGCAGCCAGGCCTGCCTGCTCTCGGCCATGGCCCAGCTGGCAACAGGCCGCTCGGTGACTGCGGTGGCGCTTCAGCTGGGCTACGACAGCCCGGGCGCGTTCTCCACCATGTTTCGCAAGCGGCTCGGGCAGAAGCCTTCGGCGTTCATCGCCGCCTGAGGCGCAGGTTCTCGCTCGCAGCGATGCATGGCATTCTTCGCCTGCTTGCCCACCGATTCACAGGGAGTGAAACCAATGAAGCCTCGTCTGCCCAAGCACCGCGCCGTGCTGGCATGCCACCTCGTCGCATCCGCCTGCGCTGCTGCGACCTTGCTGGCTGCCGTTGCCACACACGCCGCCGACACCTGGACCGAAATCGCCACCACCCCGCGCAAGCAGGTGCTGCTGCAACGCGACTCGGTCAAGCCGCATGGCGATGCCGTGGAAGCGTGGACGCTCTACCGCTACGACGAACTGCAGACCGACGTGGGCAAGACCCCGTTTCGCACCTCGCGCTATCTCTACGACTACGACTGCAAGGGCCGGCGCGAGAAGATGCGCCGCGTCGTGAGCCACAACGGGCCGCTGGAAGTGCACGACATCGACCTCGCCCGGCGCAGCGAGTGGAAGGCCGTGGGCGGCCCGACCACGGTGAGCGGGATCGTGTTCAAGCGCGTGTGCGCGCAGGTGCGTTGATCGGGACGACGACGCCTTGACGACCTCGCTCGACGACCTGGCCGTCGCCGCCATCGGGTACTCGCCTTCGGATGAAGAGTCGCAGGCGGCCGCACACCCGCCGTATCCGATGCCGACCGCGCTGGTTCCGTTCCAGGACGCGGCGCGAACCGCCCTGCGCACGCGCCTGACGCAAGGCCCCGACCCTGACCCCTTCTGCTCGCGGCGCCTCTACGAATCCGCCCTGCGTTTCAGCGCCTGCGTGCCCACTGTCATCAGTGAGCACACCGACTTCAATGTGGGCGACGCTGTCTGCATGCTGCTGGCGGGCGGGTTGATTCCGGTGGCCACGGCGCAACGCGCCATCGAGGTGAGCGCCTCCGACCTGGCGCCATGCTTCCTGCAGCGCGCCATCGTCTACCGCCTGCTGGCCGACGGGAATCTGCCAGGCGCCACGCAGGCCGCGGCAAGCCCGCACTTCGGCGATGCGCAATGGGTCGGTTGGCGGGCCATCGGCGAGCACCATGCGGCGCATGCCGATGCGCGGGCGTTCCTGACGCTGTGGCCGAACTATGCATCCCGCCACGAACGCCACTGGATGGACACCCTGCGGCGCCAGTTGGTCAAGGCTGTCTCCCGCCGCCATGGTTGGCGCGACGCCCTGGCGTTGACGCGCGACAAGCGGATCGGCACCAAGGGCCACGTCCACGGCATGGCCTTCATCGCACTGCAGCCGTTGGCGAAAGAAACCGCCGTGCGCGAACTGGACCACCTGCTGGCCACCGCGCCCGAACTGGCTGAACCGGACACCTCACTCGATGCGCTGGCTCGCCTGCAGCTGCTGGTGGACGCCATGCGCGCCAGCACGCCGCACGCACCTGCAGACGATCCCCCGGCGCTGGATGCGGTCCTGGCGCGCATCATCGCTGTCGACGCCACGGTCTCGAAGGAGCAGAGCCGGCGCCGGGACTGGCTGCTGATGGACTGCTGGCCTCTCATCGGCGATGCGGCCACGCTCAAGCGCGTGCGTGCCGCCATCCGCGCGCCGTCGAACAAGCGAGAGTTGGCGAAGCTCGCCAAGGACATTCCGGCGGCTTCGCCGGACAGCACAGAGGCCGACCGCATCTGACGACCTGGCGCAGGGGGTGCGCCGTTTCCACCGAAATCGCACGGGTGCTTTCGAGAACCGCGGACGCGGCTTGAGCGGCCCACGTTGCCAGCAGGGAATATCCACTGCTACGATGCCCTTCGCGGGAAAACAGCCTCCCGCGCTGCAAAGCAAGACGGTGTCCCGTCCAAGCGCTGGTGACCCTCAACGGAGTTTTCCGTGGACACCGCCTTGCCTGACGCCCCCTCCGCGCTTCCTGCGCCCCCCACGCCCGTTTCCTTTGCCGAAGCGCTTCGCTTCTGGCTCAAGCTCGGCTTCATCAGTTTCGGCGGGCCCGCCGGACAGATCGCGATCATGCATGCGGAGCTGGTCGAGCGACGGCGCTGGATCAGCGAAAAGCGCTTCCTGCATGCGCTGAACTTCTGCATGCTGCTGCCCGGCCCCGAGGCGCAGCAGCTGGCCACCTACATCGGCTGGCTCATGCACCGCACACGCGGCGGCCTCGTGGCCGGCACCCTGTTCGTGCTGCCCTCACTGTTCATCCTCATCGCGCTGTCGTGGGTCTACCTGCGCTTCGGCAACGTGCCGGTGGTGGCCGGCATCTTTTACGGCATCAAGCCCGCCGTCACCGCGCTGGTGCTGCATGCGGCGCACCGCATCGGCAGCCGCGCGCTGAAGAACCGGTGGATGTGGGGCATCGCCGCCGCGGCCTTCATCGCCATCTTCGCGTTCGACGCGCCGTTTCCGGCGATCGTGCTGGCGGCCGGCCTCATCGGCCACTTCGGCGCGCGACGGGCACCCGAGGTGTTCGCACTCGGCGGCGGCCATGGCAGCGCGCAGCAGCACTACGGCCCGGCGCTGATCGACGACGACACGCCCACGCCGGCGCACGCGCGCTTTTCACGCGCGCACCTGCTGAAGATCCTGGGCATCGGCCTGGGCCTGTGGCTGCTGGCCATGGGCGTGCTCGTCGCGACCCAGGGCCTGCACGGCACGCTCACGCAGATGGGCGGGTTCTTCACCAAGGTTGCGCTCTTGACCTTCGGCGGCGCCTATGCCGTGCTGCCTTACGTGTACCAGGGGGCCGTCGAGCAGTACCACTGGCTCTCCGGCGCGCAGATGATCGACGGGCTGGCGCTGGGAGAAACCACGCCGGGACCGCTCATCATGGTGGTGGCCTTCGTCGGCTTTGTCGGCGGCTGGCTGACGCAGGTGCTGGGGCCCGATTCGCTGTTCCTCGGCGGCGCGCTCGCCGCGACGGTCGTCACCTTCTTCACCTTCCTGCCCTCGTTCATCTTCATCCTGGCCGGCGGTCCCGCCATCGAGGCCACGCACGGCCGGCTGGGCTTCACGGCGCCGCTGTCGGCGATCACCGCAGCGGTGGTGGGCGTGATCCTGAACCTGGCGCTGTTCTTCGCGTACCACGTGCTCTGGCCGCATGGCTTCGCAGGCCGCTTCGACGCGATCTCGGCGGTGATGGCCGTGGCCGCGGCCATCGCCCTGTTCCGCTTCAAGGTCGGCGTGATGACGTTGCTCGGTGCCTGCGCGGCCATCGGGTTGGCGCTCACGTGGCTGCCTGCCCTGCCGCGCTGAAGGAGTTCCCATGGACGCCCGACCCCAACCGCTGCCCTTCGACCCCGCCACGCTGCGCGGGCTGTCGAAGAAGCTTCTGAACAGCCACCACCAGAACAACTATGGCGGCGCCGTCAGGCGCCTCAACGCCATCCGCGCGCAGCTCGCCGCGGCATCGTTCGCCGCCATGCCCGGCTTCGAACTCAATGGTCTCAAGCGCGAAGAGCTCATCGCCTGCAACTCGATGCTGCTGCACGAGCTGTACTTCGCTTCGCTCGGCGGCGACGGCCGGACGATGGAGCCCGCCATGGCACTCGCCCTGGCGGCCAACTTCGGCAGCGTCGACCGATGGCGCGAGGAATTCGCGGCGATGGGCAAGGCGCTTGGCGGCGGCTCGGGCTGGGTGCTGCTCAGCTTCCAGCCGCGCGAGGGCACGCTGGTCAACCAATGGGCTGCTGACCACACCCATGCGCTGGCGGGCGGCATGCCGCTGCTGGCGCTGGACATGTACGAGCACGCCTACCACCTGGACCACGGCGCCGCCGCCGGCGCGTACGTCGATGCCTTCATGGCCAACATCGACTGGGCCCCGGTGTACGCGCGCTACCAGCAGGCGGTGCACGCCGCCAGCGAACCCTTCGGCGCGACACAAGACGAGGTGGCCGGATCGATGTTGCTCGACGTGCGCCGCGCCGGCGTGTTCGCGCAAGCCGCGTCGATGCTCCCCGGTGCCCGCTGGCGCGACCCGGCGGCGGTCGATCGCTGGGCCGCCGAACTCCCGGCCGACCGCGCGCTGGTCGTCTACTGCGTGTACGGCCACGAGGTGGGGCGCAGCACGGCTCTGCGGCTGCGCGCCGCGGGCCTGGATGCACGCTATCTGCGCGGCGGCATCGACGGCTGGCAGGCCGCCGGCCGGCCGCTCCAGCCCAAGCCTGCCGACCCAGGAGCCACGCCATGAAATGGATCACCCGCGAACACCCGAAGATCGACCGCATCGCCTGCCCGTGGCTGATCCTGCGCTTCATCGACCGCGAGGCCGAGTTTCTCTACGTGCCGCCGGCCGACGTGCTGGCCATGGCGCAAAGCACCGGCGCCACGCCCTACGACATTCCGGGCGTGGAGATGAGCCACGTCGGCGAGCGCTGCAGCTTCGACGCCTTCCTCGCGAAGTACCGGCTCGCCGAGCCTGCGCTGCACCAGATGGCCGACATCGTGCGCGGTGCGGACACCTCGCGGCTCGACCTCACGCCGCAGTCGGCCGGGCTCTACGCCATCTCGCTGGGCCTGTCGCGCGTGTTCGCCGACGACCACGCCATGCTGCAGCACGGGCTGGTGATGTACGACGCGCTGTATGCCTGGTGCAGCGAAGGCCGCGGCGAGACGCACAACTGGCCGCCGAGGATGCCCGGGTGAAGCGGGTCGGAGGACGATGGCCTGCCTTGCCGGAAGCACGCTAACATTTCGCCCGGCTCCGCCGCTCCACCCGGGTCGGACCATCGCGAGGTCTGCGACAACCCAGGGTGTCACTGCAAACATGGAGCGTCCCGATGTGGAGCATCCTGGCTGACCTTGTCGTCGGCATCTTCGATTTCGTTCTCGATGTCCTGCTGTTCCGCGGCCTGCGCCGCAAGCACGGTCAGCGTAACCGCAGCGTGGCCGAAGACACCGTCGAGGTCGCGCGCTTCGATTTCGTCACGCTGACGTTCATCGCACTGGTCAGCGTCGGCTTGATGCTGATCCTGGCGCTCGGATTCGATGTGCCGGCGGGCTGGAGCGTGGGCATCGGCATCACCGTCGGCGCGATCTGGGGCCTCTGGCGGTACGCCCAGCTGGTTCGTGAGTGAGCGATGCGCACATGAAGCATTCAAGAAGGTCAACGATGCCGGGTGTGACTCGTTTCGCACGCTTGACCACGGGGCTGTCGATCGCAGCCGCCGCCCTGCTCGCTGCCGGCTCCGCCGCAGCACAGTCCCTCGCCTGCAACGGCTACCTCGTCGGAAAAGGGGCGTCGCCCGCGACCTTGCTCCAGACCTGCGGCGAGCCGGTCTACCGGCAGGCGGTCTGCGTGCCGATGGTGCAGCTGGGCTGGGTGCTCACGCCCTATCGGCCAGGCAGCCCCGAGGCCGTGCTCGCCAATCAATGCGTACCGATGGAGGAATGGACCTACGACCGGGGTCCGGGCACCTTCTTCGGCATCGTGCGCATCTACAACGGCACGATCGAATCGGTGCGCGATGGGGACCGCGGCCGTTAGGGGCCGACCGATCAGCGCGCCCGAAACGCCCGGCAACATCTGCGGTACCCACTACAGGGGAGGACGCCCGCGCAACGGCGTTGACGACGATGCCTGGCAGGGCCACCATGGCCCATCGTCCCCGTCACGCATGCCCGAACAGGCAACGGACTCGTTGGAGCAAGGGAGCAGGCCCGCTCTGTTCAGAGCTTTCAAGGAGTTCCCATGGCCGACGAAAGCGACAAGGTGTTCGCGGGCTCGATCCCGAAGTTCTACGACACGCTGATGGTCCCCCTGATCTTCGAGGGCTACGCCGTCGACGTGGCCGCCCTGGTCGCTGCGTTCTCGCCCGGCGCGGTGCTGGAAACGGCGGCCGGCAGCGGCGCGGTCACGCGGATGCTGGCACCCCAGCTTGGCGCCGGTGCGCGCTACGTGGTGACCGACCTCAACCCCGCGATGCTCGACTACGCCGTCACCCGGCAGGCGAGGGACAACCTCATCGAATGGCGGCAGGCCGACGCGCTCGCTTTGCCGTTCGAGAATGCGTCGTTCGATGTGGTCCTGTGCCAGTTCGGCGCCATGTTCTTCCCGGACCGGGTCGCCGGCTACAGCGAGGCGCGTCGCGTGCTGAAACCCGGCGGGCGCTTCGTGTTCAGCGTCTGGGACCGCATCGAAGACAACGCCTTCGCCGACGACGTCACCCGCGCCGTCGCCACCGTGTTCCCGGACGACCCGCCGCGCTTTCTCGCGCGCACGCCGCACGGCTACCACGACGTCGCACAGATCCGCGACGACCTGCACCGCGCGGGGTTCACCGACATCGAGATCCAGACGCACGAGAAGCTGAGCCGCTCACCCTCGGCACGCGAGGTGGCGGTGGCCTACTGCCAGGGCACGCCGCTGCGCAACGAGATCGAAGCGCGCGACGCGAGCCTGCTTCAACTCGCGACCGACCGCGCGGAGGAGGCGATTGCCAGCCGGCATGGCACCGGGCCGGTGGCGGGCAAGATCCAGGCGCACGTCATCGTGGCGACGGGCTAGGCAGGCCCCATTCGCACTACGTCCGCAGGATCTTCTCGATCGCCTTGCCCTTGGCCAGCTCGTCGACCAGCTTGTCCATGTAGCGGATCTTCTGCATCAGCGGGTCTTCGACTTCCTCGACGCGCACGCCGCACACCACGCCCTTGATCAGCGCGCGGTTCGGGTGCAGCGCCGGGGCCTGCGCGAAGAAGGTCCTGAAATCGTTCTGCTGTTCGATCTGCTGCCGCAGCCCCGCCGCGTCGTAGCCGGTGAGCCAGCAGATGACCTCATCGACTTCGTCTTTCGTGCGCTGCTTGCGCTCCGCTTTCTGGACGTACATCGGGTACACCTTGGCGAACGGCATCGCGAAGATTCGGTGCTCTGACATCGTCATGTCTCCTTCAAGTCGGGCCGCAGGCTGACGCGGGCGCTCAGCCCTTGCGGCCGCCCGCGGTCTTCTTCGCCACCACGGTCTTGCGCGCCGGCTTCATCGCAGGCGCCTCGCGCGCCGACTTCATGTGCCCGCTCTCCCCCGAGGTCATGCCCACGATCTTCGCGAGCTGGCGGCTCACGCTCACGTAGGCGTGGCCGAGGCGGCTGTCGAAGTACAGCGAATCGCCGCGCGCCAGGCGCACCACTTCGCCGTTGTCGAAGTACACGTCGATCTCGCCCGACAGCACGTAGGCGAACTCTTCGCCCGTGTGGCGCACGAAGTCTTCGGGGCCGTTGATGCGGCGCGCGTGCACGGTGCCGACGATGGGGCTCATCTGCTTGCCGGCGGCGGTGGTGCCCAGGAACTCGTAGGCGATGGCCAGCCCCTTGTAGACCACGCCCTTGCCCGCGCGCGTGACGACCGGGCCGTCGAGCTGCTCGGGCTTGACGCCGGCGCCCGCGAACATGGCGTTCATGTCCATCTCGAGCGCGCGGCCCAGCGCGGTGAAGTTCTCGTAGCCGAGCGCGAGCTGGCCGCGCTCGGCGCGCGAGATGGTGGTGATCGACACGCCGGAGCGCTCGGCCAGTTGCGCCAGCGTCCAGCCGAAACGCTTGCGCGCGGTGCGCAGGCGATGGCCGAAAGTGGTGCGGTCCAGCGTGGGCGGCTCTTCCTTCGGCTTCGCCCCGCCCCGGTTCCCTGTGTGTGGAGTCACGCTTGGCTTTCTCTAGGTGTGCCGGGTGATTCTGCCAGCCCCGCGCCCGGCCGGCCACGCACGGTGCGATCTTGGTCGGCACGCGTTTTGCGTATGCGCAAATTGCGTGTACGCAAATTTCACCTTGCTGGTGCACCCATGGTTTCCCCTTGGTCGACGCAAATCAATTTGCGTATCCGCAAATTTCTACCTACACTTTTCGGCGATGACAACAAACACAACCACCCCTGTCGTGGCCGACTATCTCGTGATCGGCGGCGGCATCGCCGGGGCCTCCGTGGCCCATTGGCTCGCCCCGCATGCCCGCGTGATCCTGCTCGAACGCGAAGCCCAGCCGGGCTACCACTCCACCGGCCGTTCGGCCGCGCTCTTCATGGAAAGCTACGGCACGCCGCAGGTGCGTGCCCTCACCATGGCCAGCCGCGCCTTCCTCGAGCACCCGCCCGAAGGCTTTGCCGAGCACCCGCTGCTCACGCCGCGCGGCGCGATGATGGTCGCGGGCACCGAGCACCTGCACGAGCTCGAAGCGCACTGGGAACTGCTGCGCGCCATGGACGTCGGCGCCCAGCGCCTCGACGGCGAGCAGGCGCGCGAGATGGTGCCGGCGCTGCGCCCCGAGCAGGTGGCCGGCGCGGTGTACGAGCCCGATGCCTCCGACATGGACGTGCACGCCATCCACCAGGGCTACCTGCGCGGCATGCGCCAGGCCGGCGGCAAGCTGGTGTGCGACGCCGACGTCACGGCCATGGAACGCGTGGGCGACTGCTGGCGCGTGACGGCCGGCGGCACGGTGTACGAAGCGCCCGTGGTGCTCAACGCGGCCGGTGCGTGGGTCGACACGATCGCGCAACTGGCCGGCGTGCGCCCGCTGGGCATCGAGCCGCGCCGCCGCTCGGCCTTCATCTTCGCGCCGCCCGAGGGCCAGAGCGTCGCGCACTGGCCGATGGTGTTCGCCGCCGACGAAGGCTGGTACATCAAGCCCGACGCCGGCATGTTGCTCGGCTCGCCGGCCAACGCCGACCCGGTCGAGCCGCAGGACGTGCAGCCCGAAGAGATGGACATCGCCATCGCCATGCACCGCATCGAAGAAGCGACCACGCTCGCCATCCGTCGCCCCACGCGCACCTGGGCGGGCCTGCGTTCCTTCGTGGCCGACGGCGACCTGGTCGGCGGCTTTGCGCCCGACGCGCCCGGCTTCTTCTGGGTCGCGGCGCAAGGCGGCTACGGCATCCAGACCTCGGCCGCCATGGGCGAGGCCTGCGCCGCGCTGGCACGCGGCCTGCCGCTGCCCGAGCGCATCGCGGGCTTCGGGCTCACGGCCGAGATGCTCGGACCGCAGCGGCTGCACACGGCCGGCTGATCCGTTCCTTCCCCCACAAATCCTCTCCACGAGAAATCACCATGCGTGTCTTCAGTGCCTCTCTTGCGACCGAAACCAACACCTTCGGCCCGATGCCGACCGGCATCGCGTCCTTCAAGGACCGCGGCTACTTTCCCGCCGGCCAGCATCCCGATGCGCTGACGATCTACTCGGGCCCGCTGTGGGCCGCGCGCATCCGTGGCAAGGAAAAGGGCTGGACGCTGCTCGAAGGCATGGTGGCGGGCGCGCAGCCCAGCGGCATCACCACGCGCCATGCGTACGAAACGCTGCGCGACGAGATGCTGAACGACCTGCGCGCGGCGCTGCCGGTCGACATGGTGCTGCTCGGCCTGCACGGCGCGATGGTGGCCGACGGCTATGACGACTGCGAAGGCGACATGCTGGTGCGCGTACGGGAGATCGTCGGGCCCCACGTCATCGTCGGCGCTGAGCTCGACCCGCACAACCACCTCACGCCCGCCATGGTGGACAACGCCAACGTGATGGTCTCCTTCAAGGAGTACCCGCACACCGACGTGCTCGAACGCGGGCTGGAACTGGTCGACATCTGCGCCGCGGCGGTCGAAGACAAGGTCAAGCCTGTGGCTGCGATGGTCGACTGCGACATCATCGTCACCGTCCACACCTCGCGCGAGCCGGCGCGCAGTTTTGTCGAGCGCATGCAGGCGCTCGAAGGCAAGGACGGCGTGCTCTCGGTCTCGCTCACGCACGGCTTCTCGTGGGGCGATGTGCCCGAGATGGGCACCAAGGTGCTGGTCTACACCGACGGCGACCAGGCCAAGGCCGATGCACTGGCGCGCCAGCTGGCCGACGAAGTCATCGGCATGCGCGACGGCCTCACGGTCAACTACCCGAGCATCGACGACTCGCTCGACCAGGCGCTGGCCTTCAACGGCGGCCCCGTGGTGCTGGCCGATGGCGCCGACAACCCCGGCGGCGGCGCGGCGAGCGATTCCACCTTCATCCTGCGTCGCATGCTGGAACGCGGCATCACGAACGCGGCGCTGGGCCCGATGTGGGACCCGATCGCCGTGCGCATCGCCTTCGACGCCGGCGTGGGCGCCAAGCTGCAGATGCGCATCGGCGGCAAGATCAGTCCGCTGTCGGGCGACCCGCTCGACGTCGAATGCACCGTGAAGGCGCTGCAGCACGACCTGGTGATGACGGGCCTGTCGAACACGCCCACCGCCATGGGCGACTGCGCGCTGGTCGAAGTCAACGGCATCGAGATCGTGCTGATCACGCGGCGCAACCAGGCCATGGGCACCGACATGTTCACGCAGCTGGGTTGCGACCTGGCGGCCAAGAAGATCGTCGTGGTCAAGTCGTCGCAGCACTTCTACGCGTCGTACTCCCAGGTGGCGAAGCACGTGATCTACGCCGGCGCACCGGGCGCCGTGACGCTCGACCTCACGACGCTGCCGTATCGAAAAGCACGCCTGCCCAAGTGGCCCATCGGCGTCGCTGCCTGAACTCCCTCTTCTTTTTCTTTCGCCCCCACCGACCGGAGAACCGACGATGAAACGACGAACGCTTGCCGCCCTCGCTGCCCTGGCCTTTTCGGCCGCCAGCCTTCCCGCGCTCGCCCAGACAACGCCGCCCAAGACACTGAAGGTGGTGGCGCATGCCGACCTGAAAATTCTTGACCCGACCTTCACCACGGCCTACATCTCGCGCAACTTCGGCCACATGGTGTACGACACCCTGTTCGCGCAGGATGCCACCGGCAAGCCGCAGCCGCAGATGGTCGAGAAGTACACGACCTCGAAGGACGGCAAGCAGTGGAGCTTCACGCTGCGCCCGGGCCTGAAGTTCTCCGACGGCGCCGCCGTGACCTCGGCCGACGCCGTGGCCTCGCTGCAGCGCTGGGCGGCGCGCGACAGCCTGGGCCGCGCCATGACGGCCGTCGGCGCCGAGTGGAAGGCGACCGACGCGCGCACCCTCACGCTCACGCTCAACGAGCCCTTCGGCATGGTGCTCGACGCGCTGGCCAAGCCCTCGGGCTTTCCGCCGGTGATCCTGCCCGAGCGCATCGCCAAGCTGCCGGCCACCGCGCCCCTCACCGAGGTCGTCGGCTCGGGGCCCTTCATCTTCAAGCGTGACGAATGGGTGCCGGGCAACAAGACGGTGTTCGTGCGCAACCCGAACTACGTGGCGCGCAGCGAGCCGCCGAGCGGCCTGGCCGGCAGCAAGAAGACCAGCCTCGACCGCGTCGAATGGCTCTACCTGCCCGACGCCAACAGCGCGATCTCGGCGCTCAAGCGCGGCGAGGTCGACTACATCGAGCAGCTGGCGCCCGACTACATCGCGCCGCTGCGCACCGACAGCAACATCAAGATCGGCTCCGGCGGCGCCTACCAGGGCTTCCTGGTGATGAACCAGCTGCACCCGCCCTTCGACAACCCGAAGGTGCGCCAGGCACTGCTGCAGGCCGTGAACCAGGAGCGCTTCGTCGCGGCCATGGGCTTCCCGCTGGACATGCGCATGGCCTACTGCGCCACCTGGTTCATCTGCGGCAGCCCCAACGACACCTCGGCCGGCGCCGAGCCCTTCCGCAAGGCCGACGTCGCCAAGGCGAAGAAGATGCTCGCCGACGCCGGCTACAAGGGAGAGAAGGTGGTGCTGATGGTGCCCAGCGACGTGCCCTACCTCAACGCCGAGGCGCTGATGGCCGCGCAGACCATGAAGAGCATCGGCCTGAACGTCGATGCGCAGACCATGGACTGGGCCTCGATCGGCGCGCGCCGCGCCAAGCGCGATGCGTCCGACGCCGGCGGCTGGAACATGTACGTCACGGTGGCCGGCGAGTTCGACGTGAACTCGCCCATCAGCAACGCCTACTTGGGCGCGGCCTGCGGCAACACGCTGCCCGGCTGGCCCTGCGACAAGAAACTCGACGAGCTGCGCACCGCCTGGCTGAAGGAAACCGTGCCGGCCAAGCGCAAGGAACTGCTCGACGCCTTCCAGTCGCGTGCCTACGAGGCCGTGCCGTACATCAACGCCGGCCAGTACTCGGCCGCGTTCGCGGCGCGCGCCAGCATCAAGGGGCTGGACAAGATGTGGGCCGGCCTGCCGACCGTCTGGATGCTCGACAAGTAAGCCACGCGCACCACCATGGGCTACATCGTTCGACGCTTTCTTTCCACGCTGCCGGTGATGGCGGTGGTGGCCGTGGTGGTGTTCCTGCTGATCCACCTCTCGCCGGGCGACCCGGCCGCGCTCATCGCGGGCGACCTCGCCACCACCGAGGACATCGACAAGCTGCGCGCCGCGCTCGGGCTGAACCTGCCGCTGTGGCAGCAGTTCGGGCTGTGGATCGGCAAGATCTTCACCGGCGACCTGGGCACCTCGATCTTCACGCAGGTGCCGGTGACGCAACTGCTCGGCCAGCGGCTGGAGCCGACGGTGTCGATCGCGGCGCTGACCATGCTCATCACGCTGGTGACGGCCGTGCCGCTGGGCACGCTCGCGGCCTACTGCGCGGGCACCTGGATCGACCGCCTCGTGATGCTGTTCGCGGTGCTGGCCTTCTCGGTGCCGGTGTTCCTCGTGGGCTACCTGCTGGTCTACACCTTCGCGGTGCAGCTGCCGTGGTTTCCGGTGCAGGGCTACGTGAACTTCTCCGAAGGCCCCGGCGCCTGGCTGCGCGCGCTGGTGCTGCCCTGCGTGAACCTGGCGCTGGTGTACATCGCGCTGGTGACGCGCATGACGCGCGCCACCGTGCTCGAGGTGCTGCACGAGGACTACATCCGCACCGCGCGCGCCAAGGGCCTGGGCGTGCTGCCGGTGCTGGGCCATGCGCTGCGCAACGCGGCCATTCCCATCGCCACCACCATCGGCGCGGGCATTGCGCTCCTGATCGGCGGCGTGGTGGTCACCGAGACGGTGTTCGCCATTCCGGGCGTGGGCCGGCTGGTGATCGATTCGGTGCAGCGCCACGACTACCCGGTGATCCAGAGCGTGCTGCTGCTGTCGGCGGGGGTATACGTGCTGATCAACCTCCTGATCGATTTGAGCTACCGCCTGTTCGACCCGCGCATCCAGTACTAGAACAAAGAACGAGCCCCACGACGCCATGTCCACTGCCCTGCCCTTGCGCGAAGTCGATGCACCGGTTCCCAACGCCGCTGTCGCCGACGCCGCCGAAGACCCTCCTTTCGTACCGCCGCGCTGGCGCTGGGTGCGCAAGCACCCGACGCTGATCGTCGGCGCGCTGCTGCTCATCGCGGTGGCTGCGCTCTCCATCGCCGCCCCCTGGATCGCCACCCACGACCCGCAGGACATCGACCCGCTGGCGCGCATGCAGCCGGCTTCGGCCGAGCACTGGTTCGGCACCGACGCGCTGGGCCGCGACGTGTTCAGCCGCGCCGTGTGGGGCGGCCGCGTGTCGATGATCGTGGGCGCTTCGGTGGCCGTGCTCGCCACCTTCTTCGGCATCGCGCTGGGCCTGGTGTCGGGCTTCGTGCGCTGGGCCGACGGCCCAATCATGCGGGTGATGGACGGCCTCATGGCCATCCCCGGCATCCTGCTGGCGATCGCGCTCATGGCCGTGACGCGCGCCAGCCTCACCACCGTGATCATCGCCATCACCGTGCCCGAGATTCCGCGCGTGGTGCGGCTGGTGCGCTCGCTGGCGCTCACGCTGCGCGAGCAGCTGTTCGTGGAGGCCGCGCATGCGGTCGGCACGCGGCTCCCGGTGATCCTCGTGCGGCACGTGCTGCCGAACATCGTCGCGCCGCTGGTGGTGCAGGCCACCTTCGTGGCCGCCGCCGCCGTGCTCACCGAGGCCGCGCTGTCCTTCCTCGGCGTGGGCGTGCCTTCGCAGACGCCGAGCTGGGGCAACATGATGGCCGAGGGCCGCAACTTCGTGACCGTGGCGTTCCACATCATCCTGTACCCGGGCCTGCTGCTGGCAGCCACGGTGCTGGCCATCAACCTGCTCGGCGACGGCCTGCGCGATGCGCTCGACCCGCGCCTGGCGCGGCAGCTGTGAAGAGGAACGCGCTATGACCACTCCCATGTCCCAGGCCACCCTCGCCCCCGGCGAGCCATTGCTCGAGGTCGACAACCTGCGCACCTACTTCAGCACGCTCGCGGGCACGGTGCGCTCGGTCGACGGCGTGTCGTACACCGTGCGCGCGGGCCGCACGCTCGGCGTGGTCGGCGAATCGGGCTGCGGCAAGAGCGTGACGGCGCTGTCGATCCTGCGGCTGGTGCCCACGCCGCCCGGTCGCCACATGGGCGCGGTGCGCCTGCGCGGCACCGACCTGATGCAGCTGAGCGAACGCGAGATGCGGCAGATCCGCGGCAACCGCATCTCGATGATCTTCCAGGAGCCGATGACCTCGCTGAACCCGGTGCTCACCGTGGGCCGGCAGATCGCCGAGACGGTGCAGCTGCACCAGAAGGCCAGCCGCGCCGAGGCGCTGCAGCGCGCGGTCGAGATGCTGCGGCTGGTGCAGATCCCCGAGCCCGAGCGGCGCGTGAACGAGTACCCGCACCAGCTCTCGGGCGGCATGCGCCAGCGCGTGATGATCGCGCTGGCCCTGGCCTGCAACCCCGAGGTGCTGATCGCCGACGAGCCCACCACCGCGCTCGACGTGACCATCCAGGCGCAGATCCTCGACCTCATCAAGCGGCTGCAGAAGGAGCTGGGCATGGGCGTGGTGATGATCACGCACGACCTGGGCGTGGTGGCCGAGAGCTGCGACCGCGTCGTCGTCATGTACGCCGGCAAGAAGGTGGAAGAAGCCGACGTGGTCGATCTCTTCGACCGCCCGCTGCACCCCTACACCCGCGCGCTGATGGCCTCGATGCCCGCCATGAGCACATCGAGCACGCGGCTGCACGAGATCCCGGGCATGGTGCCCGCCGCGCACGAGCTCGGGCGCGGCTGCGCCTTTGCCGCGCGCTGCGCGCAGGCGCGCGAACGCTGCCGCCGCGAGACGCCGCCGCTGTCCACGCAGGGCGACGGGCACGTGGTCGCCTGCTTCGCGGTGCAAGAGCAATGGACCGACGAGGCTGCCGAGGTGAGCGCATGACGACGACAACGACAACAACATCCACGAAGGCCCCACTCCTGCAGGTGCGCGAGCTGCGCAAGCACTACACCTCGCCGCGCCGCTGGCTGCGCCCGGCCAAGCCGGCCATCCAGGCGGTCGACGGCGTGTCGTTCAACGTCGGGCACGGCGAGACGCTGTCGCTGGTCGGCGAATCGGGCTGCGGCAAGACCACCACGGCCAAGTCGGTGATGCGGCTGGTCGAGCCCACCTCGGGCTCGGTGCGCCTGAACGGCGAAGAGCTGCTGACCCTGCCCGCGAACGCGATGCGCCAGCGCCGGCGCGACCTGCAGATCATCTTCCAGGACCCCTACGCCTCGCTGAACCCGCGCCTCACGGCCGGCGACATCGTGGCCGAGCCGCTGCGCAACTTCGGCGACGTGTCGGTGGCCGAGCGGCGCGAGCGCGTGCAGTGGCTGTTCTCGCGCGTGGGCCTGCGGCCCGAGGCGGCGAAGAAGTTTCCGCACGAGTTCTCGGGCGGCCAGCGCCAGCGCCTGGGCATTGCGCGCGCGCTGGCGCTCAACCCCAAGCTCATCGTCTGCGACGAGCCGGTGTCGGCACTCGACGTGTCGGTGCAGGCGCAGGTGGTCAACCTGCTGATGGACCTGCAGGCCGAGTTCGGCATCGCCTACCTGTTCGTGGCGCACGACCTGGCAGTGGTGCGCCACATCAGCCACCGCGTGGCCGTGATGTACCTCGGCCACATCGTGGAGATCGCCGACCGCGACACCTTGTTCTCGGCGCCGCGCCATCCGTACACCGAGATCCTGCTGTCGGCCGTGCCGGTGCCCAACCCGCGCACGCCCGCACGCCGCCTGCTGCTGCAGGGCGATCCGCCGAGCCCGGCCAACCCGCCCTCGGGCTGCCGCTTTCACACGCGCTGCCCGATGGCGCAGGCCGTGTGCAAGGAGAAGACGCCCGAACTGACGGAGCGCCCTTCGTCTTCCCAGGGCGGCCATTGGGTCGCCTGCCACTTCCGTTGAAAGCATTGCCCTCATGACCGACAAGACACCCCACTACGACCTCTTGATCCACGGCGGCACCGTGATCGACGGCACCAAGGCCCCGCGCTTCGACGCCGACGTGGGCATCGTCAATGGCCGCATCGCCGCCATCGGCAAGCTCGCGGGCCACACGGCCGACCAGACGCTTGACGCCACCGGCCGCATCGTCGCGCCGGGCTTCATCGACTCGCACACGCACGACGACCAGGCCGTGCTGTCGCATGCGCAGATGCCCTTCAAGGTGTCGCAGGGCGTGACCACGGTGGTGGCGGGCAACTGCGGCATCAGCGCTGCGCCGCTGCGCGCCGACATGGACCTGCCGATGCCGCTGAGCCTGCTCGAGACGCCGCCGGAAGACCGCTTCACGACGTTTGCGGCCTACCTCGACGCGCTGCGCGCCACGCCCTCGTCGGTCAACGTGGCGGCGATGGTCGGCCACTCGACCCTGCGCGCCGTGACCATGTCCGACCTCGACCGGCCCGCGACCGACAAGGAGATCGGCGCCATGCAGGCGCTGGTCGAAGAAGCCATGCAGGCCGGCGCCATCGGCCTGTCGACCGGCACCTTCTATCCGCCGGCCGTGAAGGCCACCACCGAGGAGATCATCGAGGTCGGCCGTCCGCTCACGGCGCGCAAGGCGCTGTACGTGACGCACATGCGCGACGAGAGCGACCGCGTGATGGAGTCGTTGGAAGAAACCTTCCACATCGGCCGCGCGCTCGACATCCCCGTGGTGGTGTCGCACCACAAGGTGCAGAACACACAGAACTTCGGCAAGACCAAGGTGACGCTGCCCTTCATCCAGGAAGCGATGAAGCACCAGTGCATCGGGCTCGATTGCTACCCGTACACGGCCGGTTCCACCATGATCCGCACCGACCGCGGGATGATGGACGGGCGCGTGCTCATCGCCTCCAGCGTGCCGCACCCCGAATGCGCGGGCCGCGACCTGAAGGACATCGCGGCCGAATGGGGCGTGTCGGGCGAAGAGGCCGCGCTGCGCCTGTCGCCCGGCAGCGCCATCTATTTCATGATGGACGAGGACGACGTGCAGCGCGTGCTCGCCTTCGACGAGACCATGATCGGCTCCGACGGCATTCCGCTGGGCGACAAGCCGCACCCGCGCCTGTGGGGCACCTTCCCGCGCGTGCTGGGGCACTACAGCCGCGACGTGGGGCTGTTCCCGCTGGAGACGGCCGTGTGGAAGATGACAGGTCTCACGGCGCGCAACTTCGGCCTGCACGAGCGCGGCGCGCTCAAGGTCGGGCACCACGCCGACGTGGTGGTCTTCAATGCCGCCACCGTGCGCGACACCGCGAACTACGAAACGCCGACCGAACCTGCCGAAGGCATCGACGCGGTGATCGTGAACGGCGCCGTCACGTGGCGCCACGGCGTGCACAGCGGCGCGCGCAACGGCCAGGTGATCGTGCGCCAGGACGCGGCCTGACACCTCGCACCCCGGCGGCGCCTGCATGGCACCGGCCTTCGCATCCTGGTGCATGCGCAGCACCGAATCGGTGAACACGCCGGGCCTCGCAGGCCCGGTTTTCCTTTCTCCCTTGCGCTTTTCCCCTCTGGCAGAGCGTGCCTAGGGGATTTCCCTCGACAGCTGGCCCGGAGCTTGCGTAGTTTGCCCACATAGTTGAACATTTCAACTATTGAAGACTTCTACCAACCCGCCATGCACGCCCCGCTTCGCCTGAAAGACGACTACCTCAACGTCCTGCTCGACCTGGCCTCGCAGCGCACGCGCGACCGCGGCTCGCGCATCTACGAGATCGAGCTCGGCCTGTCGATCCGCGACGTGCGCCTGCTGCGCATGATCGGCGCCGAGCCCGGCATCACCATGGGGCAGCTGGTGCAGACCTGCGCCATCGAGAAGACGCTGGTCTCCAAGCTGGTGAGCTCGCTGGTGCAGCGCGAGCTGGTCGAGCGCCAGATCGGCACCGAGGACGCGCGGCAGATCCGCCTGTGCCTCAGCAAGACCGGCATCGACATGGTGCTGCGCGCCGAGCCCATCGGGCATGAGATGGAAGCGCGCTTTCTCGACTGCCTGAGCGTCGCCGACATCGAGAACCTGCGCCGCATCATGCACAAGCTCATCGACGCGGAAGAAGGTTCGCGCGACATCTTCGAATTCCTGCTGGTGCAGCTGCGCGAAAGCAAGGAATCGCCCCCTTCCTCCCCCGGTTCTTCCGCTCCCTCCCGAAAGAAGTAAGGCTCCATGGCAATCCACCTTTCACCGCGCCGCGTCGCGGCGGCTTCCCTGTCGGCGCTCGCTTTGTGCTTCGCCGCCACCGTGTCCGCCCAGACCGTGCTTCGCACCGTGCCCTCGTCGGACCTGAAGATCGTCGACCCGATCTGGACCACCGCCAACATCACGCGCAACCACGGCCTGATGATCTACGACACCCTCTTCGCGATGGACGAGAAGGGCGTCATCAAGCCGCAGATGGTCGACAAGTACAGCGCGAGCGCCGACAACAAGGTGTGGAGCTTCACGCTGCGCCCGGGCCTGAAGTTCCACGACGGCGCGCCGGTCACCTCGCAGGACGTGATCGCCTCGCTGGCGCGCTGGGCCAAGCGCGACACGCTGGGCCAGAAGATGTACGAGGCAATGGACAGCATCGCCGCCGACGGCCCGAACGGCTTTCGCATGACGTTCAAGCAGCCCTTCGGCGTGGTGCTCGACGCGCTCGGCAAGCCCAACCCGCTAGTGCCTTTCATCATGCCCAAGCGCGTGGCCGACACGCCCGCCGACAAGCAGATCGACGAGATGGTGGGCTCCGGCCCCTTCACGCTCGCCAAGGAAGACTTCCGCCCGGGCGACCGCGTCATCTACCGCAAGAACACCGCCTACGTGCCGCGCAAGGAACCCGCCTCGGGCCTGGCCGGCGGCAAGGTGGTGCACGTGGACCGCGTCGAATGGGTGATGCTGCGCGACCCGCAGACGCAGGCCAATGCGCTGCTCAACGGCGAGGTCGACATGCTCGAGACCGTGCCCTCGTCGGGCTACACGGGCATGCGCACCAACGACAAGATCGAGCTGGTCGACGTGATGCCGGCGGGCCCCTTCACCGTGCTCTACAACCACAAGGTGCCGCCCTTCAACAACCCGAAGGCGCTGAAGGCCGCGATGCTGGCCATCAACCAGGAGGCGATGCTGCGCGCGCAGGTCACCTTCCGCGATTTCTACAAGCCCTGCGCTTCGATCTACCTGTGCGGCTCGCTCTACGCGAGCGACAAGACGGGCTTCTACACCGGCAAGCCGCAGTTCGAAGAGGCGCGCAAGCTGCTCAAGGAATCGGGCTACGACGGCAAGCCCGTGGTGATCCTGCTGCCGGGCGACGCGCCCGCGCTGAACAAGCTGCCTGCGGTGTACGGCCAGCTGCTCAAGCAGGTGGGCTTCAACGTCGACGTGCAGACCACCGACTGGGCGACGCTCGTGACCCGGCGCGCCAAGAAGGACCTGCCAGAGAACGGCGGCTGGAACGCCTTCATCACTTTCTGGGGCGGCGTGGACGCGAGCAGCCCCATCGGCTACAGCCCGCTGACCGGCAACGGCGACCAGGGTTACTTCGGCTGGCCCGTGGTGCCCGAGCTCGAGGCGCTGAAGACCAAGTTCATCGCCACCGCCGACCTCGCGCAGCGCAAGGAGATCGCCACGCAGATCCAGCAGGTCGTGCTCGAGCACGGCGTGCTCGCCCCGCTCGGCGAAGGCAAGGCGCCCACGGCCGTGCGCCGCGGCACCATCACCGGCCTGCTGCCGTCGCCGGCGGTGCTGTACTGGAACGTGCGCAAGACGTCCGCACCATCGCCATGACCGCGACATAGGCCGGCCCGCGCGCCCGCCCCTCTCCCCTTTCTGATCGCCACCCCTGACCGGCTGCGCCTCGCGCGGCAGCCGGGCGGGACTTCCTTTGCCCGCGCCACACGCCCGGCCCCTCGTCAAGGACCTGATTCACATGCTCCACTTCCTGTTGCGCCGCGGACTGGCCACCGCGCCCGTGCTCCTGATCGTGGCCGTCATCGTCTTCCTGCTGCTGCGCATGACGCCCGGCGACCCCGCGGCGGCCATCGCCGGTGACGCGGCCAGTGCGCAGGACATCGCGCGCATCCGCGCCCAGCTGGGCCTGGACGCATCGATCGTGACGCAGTTCGTGCACTGGCTCGGCCAGGTGCTGCGCGGCGACCTCGGCTACTCGTTCTTCTACCGGATGCGCGTGACCGACCTGATCGGCCAACGCCTGGAGCCCACGCTCTCGGTGGCGGCGGTGACGGTGGTGCTCACGGTGCTGATCGCCGTGCCGCTGGGCGTGCTCGCGGCCTCGCGGCGCGGCGGCCGGCTCGACCGCTTCATCATGGGCGCCTCGGTGCTCGGCTTCTCGGTGCCGGTGTTCGTGGCCGGCTACGTGATGATCTGGCTGTTCTCGATGCAGCTCGGCTGGCTGCCCTCGCAGGGCTACCAGCGCGTCGGCGACGGCGTGGGCCCGTGGCTGCGCCATCTGGCGCTGCCCTGCATCACGCTGGCCGTGATGTACGCGGCACTCATCGCGCGGGTCACGCGCGCGGCGGTGTCGGAGGCGCTCACCGAAGACTACGTGCGCACCGCGCGCGCCAAGGGCATCGCCGAGTGGCGCATGCTGCTGCGCCACGCGCTGGCCAACGCGGCCGTACCCATCGCCACCGTCATCGGCCTGAGCGTGGCGGGCCTGATCGGCGGCGTGGTGGTCACCGAGACGATCTACGCGATCCCAGGCCTGGGCCAGCTCACGGTGGACGCCGTGCTCTCGCGTGACTACCCGCTGATCCAGGCGATCACCCTCTTCTTCTCGCTCGTGTACGTGGTGGTCAACCTGCTGGTGGACCTGAGCTACCTGCTGCTCGATCCGCGCATCCGGTACTGACCTTCCTTCGAAAGCCTCGCCATGACTTCGATCTCCCTGCGCGACGACGCGCCCACCCCGGCCGCCGCCGCGACGGCCGGTGTTCTTCCCGCCGCACCCCGGGCCCCGGCCCGCTCGCTGCTGCGCCGCCTGCTCGCCAACGGCGGCGTGCGCATCGGCGGCGTCCTTCTGGCCGCGATGCTGCTGCTGGCGGTGGCCGCGCCCTGGCTCGGCACCATCGACCCGAACGCGATGGACCCCGCGAACTCGCACCTGCCGCCCGGCGCGCGCGCCGAGTTCACCACGCTGGCGGGCGACAGCTTCGATCGCTTCTTCCCGCTGGGCACCGACAGCATGGGCCGCGACCTGTGGAGCCGCACGGCCTACGGGGCGCGCATCTCGCTGTCGGTGGGCGTGGCGGTGGCGCTGGGCTCGGTCGCGTTCGGCCTCGTGGTGGGCATGGTGGCGGGCTACTTCCGGCGCCTGGACGGCGTGATCATGCGGGTGATGGACGGGATGATGGCCATCCCCGGCATCCTGTTCGCGATCGTGCTGGTGGCCGTGTGGCGACCCAGCCTGCTCACGGTGATCCTGGCCATCGTGGTGCCCGAGACGCCGCGCGTGGCGCGGCTGGTGCGCTCGGTGGTGCTGTCGGTGCGCGAGGAGCCGTATGTGGAAGCGGCCGTCGCGCTCGACACGCCGACCTGGAAGCTGATGTTGCGCCACATCCTGCCCAACACGGTGGCGCCGCTGATCGTGCAGGGCACCTTCATCTGCGCGGCGGCGATGCTGGTGGAGGCGGTGATGTCCTTCCTGGGCATCGGCCTGCCGTCCGAGGTGCCGACCTGGGGGAACATCATGTCCGAAGGCCGCACGCACTTCACCTCGCACCCCTCGACCGTGCTGCTGCCCGGCCTCTTCCTGGCGCTCACGGTGCTGGCCGTGAACATGCTCGGCGACGGCCTGCGCGACGCACTCGATCCCAAGTTCAAGGCACGCGGAGGCTGAGCATGACATCCACCCCTTCCACAACGTCCGCCGCGCCCTGCCTCGTGGTGCGCGACCTCGCCATCGACCTGCCCGCCGGCGCCGACCGCGCGCATGCGGTGCACGGCATCTCGTTCGACGTGATGCCCGGCCAAGTCGTGTGCCTGCTGGGCGAATCGGGCTCCGGCAAGTCGGTCATCGCGCAGGCCGCGATGGGTCTGCTGCCCGCGTCGCTGCGGCCCTCGGCCGGGCGCATCGAGGTGCAGGGCGAAGACGTGCTCGCGGCCAGCCCGGCGCGGCTGCGCGCCCTGCGCGGCGCGCGCATGGCGATGGTGTTCCAGGAGCCGATGACCGCGCTCAACCCGGTGATGCGCTGCGGCGCGCAGGTCGACGAGATCCTGGCCGAACACACGACGCTGGGCGCCGGCGCGCGCCGCGCGCGCGTGCTCGCCATCTTCGAGCGCGTGCGGCTGCCCGAGCCCCAGCGCATCTACGACGCCTACCCGCACCAGCTCTCGGGTGGGCAGCGCCAGCGCATCGTGATCGCCATCGCGCTGATCCTGCGCCCGGCCCTGCTGATCTGCGACGAGCCCACCACCGCGCTCGACGTGACCACGCAGGCCGAGATCCTCGCGCTCATCCGCGAGATGCAGCAGGAGAACGGCACGGCCGTGCTGTTCATCACGCACGACTTCGGCGTGGTGGCGGACATCGCCGACCAGGTGGTGGTGCTGCAACTGGGCCGCCAGGTCGAGAGCGGCCCGAAGGACGAGGTGCTGCGCCGCCCGAAGGAGGCCTACACGCGCATGCTGCTCGACGCGGTGCCGCGGCTGGCCCCGGTGCTGCGCGCGCCCATCGACGCCCAGGCGCCGCTGCTCGATGCGCGCGGCGTGGGCAAGGTCTACCGCACGGGCAGCTGGCCCGGCAAGCGCCGCACGGTGCATGCGGCGGCCGACGTGTCGCTGAAGCTGCATGCGGGCGAGACGGTCGGCATCGTGGGCGAATCGGGCTCGGGCAAGTCGACCGTGGCGCGCTGCATCGCGCGGCTGATCGAGCCGACCGACGGCGACATCCGCGTGCCGGGCATCGAGGGCTCGCGCGGCGCGCAGCGCTCGGCGTTCCGGCGCATGGTGCAGGTCGTGTTCCAGGACCCGAACCGCTCGCTCAACCCGCGCCGCACGGTGGGCCAGTCGATCGTCGAGGGGCCGGTGAATTTCGGCGTGCCGCACGCCAAGGCCTGGCAGCGCGCCGAGGAGCTGATGGCGCTGGTGCGGCTGCAGCCCGAGGTGCTGCACCGCTACCCGAGCGAGTTCTCGGGCGGCCAGCGCCAGCGGCTGTGCATTGCGCGCGCGCTGGCCTGCGAGCCGCGCGTGCTGATCGCCGACGAGGCCGTGTCGGCGCTCGACGTGTCGGTGCAGGACCAGATATTGAAGCTGCTCGCGGAGATCCAGCAGCGGCTGTCGATCGGCATCCTGTTCATCACCCACGACCTGCGCGTGGCCAGCCAGATCTGCGACCGCCTGATCGTGATGCACAAGGGCCGCATCGTCGAAGAAGGCAGCGCGCACGACGTACTGCTGTCGCCGCGCGAGGCCTACACGCGCACGCTGCTGGCCGCGGCGCCGGGCCAGGGCTATGCGTTCGGGGCCGGCTGAACGGCGCCCTCTTCCCCTCTTTCAACCCACCTTCATCCCTCCACCCAAAGAAGAAACGAAGACATGACCACACCCCTGTACGAACTCAGTGCCCTCCAGTTGCTCGAACGCTACCGCGACCGCGCCTTGTCGCCGGTCGAGGTGACGCAGGCCGTGCTCGCGCGCATCGAGCGCTGGGAGCCGCACATCCACGCCACCTACGGGCTGGACGCCGAAGCCGCGCTGGCATCGGCGCGCGCCTCCGAGGCACGCTGGGCCCAGGGCAAGCCGCAGGGCGATCTCGACGGCGTGCCGGTCACGCTCAAGGAGAACATCGCCACGCGCGGCACGCCCACGCCGATCGGCAGCGCGGCCACCGTGCTGGCGCCCGCCGCAGCCGACGCACCCGCCGCCGCGCGCCTGCGCGAAGCCGGCGCGGTGATCGTGACCAAGACGACGATGCCCGACTTCGGCTTTCTCGGCGCGGCGCCGTCGAGCTTCCACGCGCTCACGCGCAACCCGTGGGACCTGGGCCGCAACACCGGCGGCTCGAGCTCGGGCGCCGGCGCCGCCGCCGCCGCGGGCTACGGCCCGCTGCACCTGGGCACCGACATCGGTGGCTCGGTGCGCATTCCGGCCAGCTTCTGCGGCGTGTTCGGCCTCAAGCCCAGCCAGGGCCGCATCCCGGTCGACCCACCCGCCGCGGCGCGCGTGATCGGCCCGATGACGCGCACCGTGGCCGACGCCGCACTGCTGATGCAGGTGGTGACGCGCCCCGACGCGCGCGACTACATGAGCCTGCCGCCGAACGACTTTGCGTGGCAGCGGCTCGAGCGCAACGTGAAGGGCCTGCGCATCGGCTTGTGGACCGAGACCATGGGCGGCTGGCCCATCGATGCGGAAGTGAAAGAAGCCGTGCTGGCCGCGGCCCGCCTGTTCGAGCAGGCCGGCGCCATCGTCGAGCCGCTGGCCGACTGGAGCACGCTGGACATGCGCATGGGCATGGCCCACTTCTTCACGATGCGCTGCCGCGTCGACCTGGCCGCGATGCTGCCGGAGCGCGCGAAGCTCGCGGCCGGCTACATCCACCAGGCGGCGGAGTTCGCCGCCTCGCTCACGCCCGAAGACACCTTCCGCGCCTTCACGCGCATGCAGGCGCTGCGCGCGGCCACCGTGGCGGCCACGCAGCCCTTCGACTACGTGCTGTCGCCGGTGTCGCCGGTGCTGCCCTTCGCGGCAGACGCCATCAACAGCGGCTCGGAAAACCTGCTGAAGGACTCGCACTTCACGTCGGTGTTCAACCAGTCGGAACAGCCGGCCGCGTCGATCAACTGCGGCCATGCAAAGAACGGCCTGCCGATCGGCCTGCAGATCGCGGGGCGTCGCTTCGACGACCTGGGCGTGCTGCAGATGGCGCACTTCTACGAATCGGTGCGTCCGGCGCAGGCGCGCTGGCCTGAACCGGCCTGACCGGGCTGGGTCAGGCGAATCAGTCCGGCGCGTTCATCACGCGGTCGAACTCTTCGTCGGCCGGCACGTTGTCGGCATCGAGCTCGCTGGCATCGGTGAGGTCGATGCCCGTTTCGTCCGACAGGTCGTCGGACGCATCGGCTTCGAGTTCATCGAAGTCGTCGGCAGGCGTGCTGTCGTCATCGTCGTCTTCGGACGACGAGGCGGAGCGCGCGGTGGCATCGGCTTGGGGCGTCATGATCGAATTCCTCGGCAGATGAGTAAACGGCCCTCTATGGTGCGCCTGTTTTGCCCCTTGCGGTGGATCGACGGGCTGACGTCGGTGTCGGAAAGTTTCCCGTCTCCCGAGGCCGCCCACACGCGTCGTCGTCAGTCCTTGTGGACGTGGCCGTGCTCGCCGTGTCCTTCATCATGGCCGTGTTCGTGGCCATGCTCGCCGTGCGCCAGCCGGCTCACGAGCGTGACCAGCAGGATGCCCGCTGCGAGCCACGCGATCTGCGCCGCGGTCTGGCGCGCGGGCAGGCGCTTCTGCAGCTGCGGAATCAGGTCGGCCAGCGCCACGTAGACGAAGCTGCTGCCCGCCAGCACCAGGAAGTACGGCAGCCAGCCATGCAGCTGGTCGACCAGCCACCAGCCCGCGATGCCGCCGAGCATGGTCATCGTGCCCGCGAGCGACACCTTCACCAGCGCGGCGCGCGAATTGGCCGAGCTCTGGCGCAGCACGACGAGGTCGCCGATGTGGTGCGGCACCTCGTGCGCGAGCACGGCCAGCGCGGCCACGAGGCCCAGGCGGATGTCGGCCACGAAGGCCGAGGCGATCAGGATGCCGTCGCCGAAGCAGTGCACGCTGTCGCCGGTGAGCACGGCCCAGCCGCCGCCGCCCGTGGTGGGCGCGTGGTGGTGGTGGGCGTGCGAATGGTCGTGATGATCGTGGTCGTGGTGATCGTGCGCGCCCTCTTTCGCCGGTGCGGCATCGCCGTGGTGGTGCTCGTGCCCGTGGTGCCACAGCTCGGCCTTGTCGAGCAAAAAGAAGAACACCAGCCCGAACAGCAGCACCGCGAACAGCAGCGCGGGTTCGATGCGGCTTTCGAAGGCCTCGGGCAGCAGGTGCATGAAGGCGGTGGCCAGCAGCGCGCCGGCCGCCAGGCTCAGCAGGTGCTGCGGGTTCACGCCGCCGCCACCGCTGCGCACGCCCACGCGCAGCAGCAGGGCCGCGAGCCAGACGCTACCGATGCCGGCGACCAGGGTCGCCACGAGAATTACTATCAAATTCATAGCTGCTTGCGCAAGAGGGACGGCCGGTACGGCCTTGTTCCGTTCATAAAAAGAGAAAGGCCGTCACTTCGGACGGCCTTCGGCGGCAGGTGGCTACGGGCGCCGTCTTCGGTCAGGCGACACCATTGGCTTTGAACCAGGCCGTGGCACGCTGCCAGCCGTCTTCCGCGGCGCTCTTGAGGTAGCTGGGGCGGTAGTCGGCATGGAACGCGTGGCCTGCTTCGGGGTACACGACGAAGCTCGATGCCTTGGCCGCCGGAGTCCCACCGGCCAGAGCAGCTTTCATCTTATCAACCGTGTCAAGGGGGATGCCCTGGTCTTTTCCACCGTACAGGCCGAGCACCGGCGCCTGCAGGCTGGCGGCGATGTCGACGGGGTGCTTGGGCTGCAGTTCGCTGGCCTGCCCGACCAGCCGGCCGTACCAGGCCACGCCGGCCTTGACCTTGCCGGTGGCCGCATACAGCCACACGATGCGCCCGCCCCAACAGAAGCCGGTGATGCCGGCCTTGCTCGTGTCGCCGCCGTTGGCCTTGGCCCAGGCCAGCGCGCCGTCGAGGTCGCCCATCACCTGCGCATCGGGCACCTTGGTGACGATGTCGGCCTGCAGCTTGGGAATGTCGGTGTAGCCGCGCGGATCGCCCTGGCGCGCATACAGCTCGGGCGCAATGGCCAGGTAGCCCAACTCGGCGAAGCGGCGGCAGGTGTCGGCGATGTACTCGTGCACGCCGAAGATCTCCTGGATCACCAGCACCACGGGCAGCCCCGTCTTGCCGGCCGGCGCCGCGGCATAGGCAGGCACCCCGAAGCCATTGACGGTGTACTTGATGGGGCCGGCCTTCAGGCCGTCGGCCGGTGTGGTGATGGCCGTCTGCGCGGCCACCGGCAGCACGGCGGCGGCGTAGCCGACACCGAGGGCGGCCTTGAGCGCGGTGCGGCGCGTCGCCCCCTGCTCGGTGCTGTCGCCGGGGCGCAGCGAATCGAATTCGGAACGGTTGTCGTCGAAGGAGGTCATGCAAGGGCTCCGGTTGAATCGTCTGACAAGGGGGTGTGGCGTAGAAAAACGCACGCCGCAATGTAGGCGAAATCGGGCCGGGCCGTGTGACCGGACCGTAAAGCAGCCGGGCCGCTTCGGGCTGTGGCTACGTGCCGTAGGCCCGCCGTGCCAGCGCCTCGGCCAGCACCTGCGCCGGATCGACGAGGCGCAGCCCCGCCACCGCGGCCGAGCCCTGCAGGCCCAGCGGCACCTCGGTGCAGCCCATGATGATCGTGACCGGGCCGTGCCGCTCGGCCAGCCGCAGCGCGACCTCTGAGAAGCAGCGTTCGGCCAGCGGCAGGTTGCCGGCCTTCACGCCGTCGAAGATGCCGCGCATGATCGTCTGGCGCTCGTCGGCCGACGGCACATGGCAGCCCAGGCCGGCCTCGGCCAGTGCCTGCTCGTACAGCCGCACGCGGTAGGTGCCTTCGGTGGCCATCAGCGCCACCTCGCTCGCGCCCTGCGCGGCCAGGTGCTGCGCGGTCTCGCGCGCCATGTGCAGCAGCTCGACCTGCGGAAAGCGCTCCTGCAGGTTGGCGTGCCACGCATGCGCGGTGTTGCAGGCGATGGCCACGGCGCGGCTGCCCAGCGCGGCCAGCCGGCCCAGCGCCTGCAGCATCGGCTCGAGCGGCTGGTGCGCGCCCTGCGCGTCGGAGGCCAGCGCGCCGGTGCGGTCGGGCACCGGCACCTGCGCCAGCCAGTGTTCGGGAAAGGACTGGTCGCGCACCGGCTCGCCGCGCGCACGCATCTGCTGCGCGCAGGCCTGCACGAAGAGCCGGACGAAGTCGGCGCCCGCCGCGGGGCCCATGCCCCCGAGGATGCCGACGACCTGTGTGGCTGCGACCATGTCTTTTCTCTTGCCTTCGATCAGGTGGCCGGCTTGTCGCTGAAGGCCTTGAGGTTTTCCTTCAGCTGGTCGCTCATCGGCAGGTTCAGCGGCACGTTCTTCGGCGGGATCGGCTGCATGAACCACTTGGTGTAGAGCTTCTCGAACTCGCCGCTCTTCATCATCGCGGTGAAGGTGTCGTCCACCAGCTTCTTGAAGGCCGGGTCGTCCTTGGGCAGCATGCAGGCGTAGGGCTCGACCTGCAGCGACTCGCCCACCACTTCGTAGTCGGCCGGGTTCTTCGAGTTGGCGATGAGGCCGAACAGCAGGATGTCGTCCATGGCGAAGGCCACGGCGCGGTCGCTCTCGACCAGCAGGAACGCGTCGGCGTGGTCCTTGCCGAGCACGATGTTCATGTCGAGGTTCTTCTCGGTGTTGTACTTGCGCATGACCAGCGCGTTGGTGGTGCCGGTGGTGCTGGCCACGGTCTTCTTCGCCAGGTCGGCGTAGTCCTTGATCTTGGAAGACTTCTTCGTCAGCAGGCGCGTGCCCGTGTAGAAGTGGTTCACCGCAAAGGCCACGTCCTTGCCGCGCGCGGTGTTGTTGGTGGTGGAGCCGCACTCCAGGTCGATGGTGCCGTTGGTGATCAGCGGGATGCGGTTCTGCGAGGTGACCGCCATCAGCGAGACCTGCAGGTTGGGCTTGTTCAACTTCTTCTTCACCGCCTCGACCACGGCGTTGGAGAGTTCCACCGAGAACCCGATCGGCTTGTTGGGGCCGTCCAGATAGCTGAAGGGCACCGACGACTCGCGGTAGGCGAGCGAGATCTTGCCGGACTCGGCGATCTTGGCGAGCGTGTCGGCAGCCTGTGCGGCCGGTGCAGTGAAGAGGACCGCGGCAGCCAGGGACGCCATCAAAACGGAGAGTTTCATTCGAGCCTTCATCGGTTGGATTGAACAGACAGCCAGTGTAAGAAGGAGTGACACATCGGGACAATTCCAATTAACCCCGGGGTCATGCCCAAAGGTTATGGGCTGGGTTCTTTTGGCATTTCCGGGCACGGCGAGGGGCCTCTACAGTCGCACGCTGTCTCTTCTGTTCCCCTTCTTCTTCACTTCCGGAAAGTTGCCCCCATGCATGTGTGCGTGCTCGGCGCCGGCATCGTGGGCCTGGCGACCGCCTGGCAACTCGAGCGCCAGGGCCACCAGGTCACGGTGATCGACCGCGCGGCGCCCGGTGCGGGCGCCAGCGGCGGCAACGGCGCGCAGCTGAGCTACTCGTACGTGCAGCCGCTGGCCGATCCTTCGATCTGGACGCAGCTGCCCAAGCTGCTGTTCTCCCCCACCTCGCCGCTGAAGCTGCGCCCGCAGCTCGACCCGTTGCAGTGGCGCTGGGGCCTGGCCTTCCTGGCCGCGTGCAACGCCGCGACCTCGCGCGACACCACCGCGCAGCTGCTCGCGTTGGCGGCCGCGAGCCGCACCGGCTTCGAGGCCATGCAGGCCGACATCGCGCCCGACTGCGATTTCTCCGCCACCGGCAAGCTGGTGCTCTATGCGAGTGCCGCCTCGCTGGCCGGCGCGCAGGCGCAGGTCGAGTTGCAACGCACCCTGGGCAGCGAACAACGCATCGTCACGCCCGACGAGTGCGTGGCCATCGAGCCCGCGCTCGCGGACTACCGCGGCCAGATGGCGGGTGCGGTCCACACGCCGAGCGAGTGCGCGGCCGACTGCCTCAAGGTGTGCGCCGAGCTGATGCGCGCACTGAGCGCGCGCGGCGTGCGCTTCATGCTCGGTGCCGACGTGCACGGCTTTGCGCGCAGCGAAGGTCGCGTGGCGGCCGTGCAGACGAGCGAAGGCGACATCGAAGCCGATGCCTTCGTGATGGCGCTGGGCTCGGCCTCGCACAAGCTGGGTCGCGCGCTCGGCGCCTACCTGCCCGTGTACCCGCTCAAGGGCTACAGCATCACGGTCGACGTCGACCCCGCCCCCGGCGCGGCGCCGCGCGTGAACGTGACCGACAGCGCGCGCAAGGTCGTCTTCGCGCGCATCGGCTCGCGCCTGCGCGTGGCCGGCATGGCCGAGCTCGTGGGGCACGACGCGAGCATTCCGGCCACGCGCATCGAGACGCTGGCCGACGCCACGCGCGCCGTGTTCCCGCGCGCGAGCCGGCTGGCCGAACTGCATCCCTGGACCGGCATGCGCCCCGCCACGCCGAAGGGCCTGCCGATCATCGGGCGGCTGCCGCATGCGCCGTCGAACATGCTGTTCAACACCGGCCACGGCGCGCTGGGGTTCACGCTGGCCTTCGGCTCGGCGCAGCGGATCGCGCAGGCGCTGGACGCGGCCCCGTCGCGCTTCTGAGCTTGCGGCCCAGGCGCCGCCAGCCGATCACCACGCCGGTCAGGCTCAGCAGCGCGCCGCCCGCGCTGAGCGCGACCAGCAGCACGTCCCACAGCGGGCGATGTTCGAGCAGCGGCAGCCAGTCCCAGCTGTGCAGCATCGCGAACAGCCAGCGGCTCCACCGCCGCGTGCTGTCGCTGCGGCCGAGCATGGCGCCGGTCTGCGGATCGACGTGGACCCAGGTGGCATGCGCGTCGGCGAACACCACGCGCCAGACGGGCAGCGGCTTCTCGCTGCCGCCGGTCATGGTGTGCGCTTCGCGCGTGTAGTAGTGGCTGTCGTAGGCGGTAAGCACGTCGATGCGTGCGACCGGGTCGGGCAGCAGTTGCGCGACGGCGGTGCGCAGCGTCGCGGGCTCGATCTGATGCGGCTGCGCGCTGACCGCGTCGCGCACCAGCGGCCGGCCGCTGGCGGTGCTGGCCAGCACCAGCGTCTGCCCTGCCGCGCGCACCCAGCGCAGTTCGCGGATATCGCCGCGCGTGGAAGCCAGCAGTGCAGTGGGCGCTGCATCACCAGCTTCTACGACGAGCGGTCCGCCCTGCATCGCCGCCATGCGCAATGCCGGCGCACCGCTGTCGAACACGCGCCAAGGGTTCATCGACATCAGCCCGCTGAAGATCCACGTCAGCGTGACGAGCGCGAACAGCAGCCCGCTGATGTGATGCCAGCGCATCATCGTGCCCTGGTACGGCGAGTGCGAGCCGCTCTTGTAGGTGCGCCGGAAGCGCCAGCGCATCACGCCCACCACCGTGCCGGTGAGCGTGACGGCGATGCCGACGATCGACAGCCAGTTGACGATGTCGGCCCAGTAGCGGTCCAGGCCCGTGCCGCGCAGCGGATACAGCCAGTGGATCCATGCGCCGGCGTAGTTCCACAGCCGCTCGGCACGCGGCGCATCGCGCACCACCTCGCCGGTGCGGCCCGAGATGTACAGCCGCGTGGCCTGCGCATCGGCCAGGTCGGCCACATGCAGCGGGCGGTGCGCGTCGAGCCCCCGCGAATGAGTGAAGGCGTCTTCGTCGATGGTGCCCCGGTACTGGAGCACCACGGCCTCGCCCCCATAGGCCTGCGCACTCACGAGCGCGCGGGCGCGGTCGACCTGGCGCAGCACGACGCCGGTCTGCGCGTCGACGACGACCACGCCGCGCCCCGGCGGTGATCGGCGCGCGCCGGGTTCTGCCGCGCTCGCCGGCACCGCGAGGTACACCGCCTGCCCGCCACTGGCCACGGCCAGCCGCAGGTCCTGCAGCGGCCCTGCGATACCGGCCGCATCGAGCGCCTGCCGTGGCCCCAGCAAGGGCGCCTTCGCATCGAGCGGCGGCAGGTGCTGCAGACGCTCGGCCTCGGTGAGCTTGGGGTAGCCCACGTACATCATCACCACGCCCGAGACGAACCACATCGCGAAGAAGGCGCAGACGACCACGCCCAGCCAGCGGTGGATCAGGAACAACCAGCGTTTGGCATGCATGGCAGCGCTCCTTCGATTCAGAAGCTCACGCGCACCGACACATCGGCCGTGCGCGGCGCGCCGAGGTAGGCGAAGCCGGCGCCGACGTTCGCGGCGTACACGCGGTCGGTCGCGTTGCGCACGCGCCCCACCAGCGTGACGTTGCGGTTCACCTGCCAGCTCAGCCCGAGGTCGAGCAGCGTGTAGCCGGGCCAGTGCATCGTGTTGGCTGCATCGGCATACACCTTGCCCACATGCCGCACGCCCGCCGTGGCCTGCAGGCGCGGCGTGATGGCGTACGACACCCAGAGGTTCGCGACCACCGCCGGCGTGTTGGTCGGCGTGCGGCCCGCGAGCGACACGCCGCCCTGGCGGAACTGTTCGTAGCGCGCATCGACGTACGTGAGGTTGCCCTGCAGCGACCACTGCGGCGTGGGCTGCAGTCCGAGCGCCAGCTCCACGCCCTTGGACGACTGCTCGCCGACCAGCACCGTGAGCGCGCTGTTGGCCGGGTCCTGCGTCGCGATGTTGGTGCGGCGGATGCTGTAGGCCGCGAGCGTGGCCGTGCCCTTGCCCTGCCAGAAATCGAGCTTGGTGCCAACCTCGACCTGGCGGCCGGTGGTGAGCTCGCTGTTGTTGCGCACGTCGGCGAACGAGGCGGTCGAGAGCACGCCCGAGGGTGGATCGGCCGCCGTGGCGTACTGCGCGTACAGGTTGGCGCCGGGCGCGAAGTCCCACACCAGGCCGATGCGGCCGGTGGTGGGCTTGTAGCCACGATGGAAGGTGGCCGGGTTCGCCGCGTCCACGGTGCGGCGGTTGACCAGGTCGAGGTCGATGCGCTCGTGGCGCAGCGCCGTCACGAGGTGCAGCGATGGCTGCAGCGCGGTGCGGTTCTCCAGGTACAGCGCGGTGGTCCGCACCTTGTTGTCGCGGTCGGGACGAAAGCCCGGCGTCATGCCCGGCACGTCGAAGAAGCGCTCGGTGGCAAAGACGTACGGGTTCACCGTGCTCACGGTGCCGGGCAGGCTGTTGGGAAAGCGCGTCTGCCGGTTCACGCTGAAGTCCAGCCCGAAGGACCAGTCGCTCTTCAGCCCGCCGAGCTGCCCCTTGTAGAGACCCTCGACGCGGTTGCCCCACACGTCCTGGTCGTGCCGCTGCAGCAAGGCGCCCGAGCGGATGACGGCCGTGTTGCGCGCGTTGTAGCGGTAGTTCTCGACGTTGCGGTAGTCGCGCAGCGCGTCGTAGGCATAGAAGGTGTTCTTGAACTGCAGCGCGTCGCTGGCCTGCCACTCGGTGACCGAGCGCAGCCACTGCACGCGCTGCGCGTAGAGGCCGTCGGCGCTGTTGTAGTTCTTGAAGCGCGTGCCGCGGTCGATGCGCATCTCGCCACCCGCCGGGTTCAGCACCGGCGTGCCCCAGTAGGGCCGCGTCACGTCTTCGTCCTGGTACTCGTAGGCCAGCGTGTGCTTCAGGCCGCCGCCGAAGTCCGACAGCAGCGAGGCCGCGAGCTGCGTCGATTGGCTCTTGGTGCCGTCGGTCCAGCCGTGGGCGTCGCGGTGGTTCACGTCGATGCGCGCGTAGTGGCTGCCCGCGCCGCCGTCGCCGGCGATGCGGCGGTTCAATCCGAACGAAGCCTCCTTCAGGTTCTGCGTGCCCAGGCGCAGCTGCGCTTCGGCGAAGTCGCTGCGCTCGGGCGCCTTGGTGATGTAGTTGATCGAACCGCCCAGCGCGCCCGAGCCGAACAGGAAGCTCGACGGGCCGCCGATGGCTTCGACGCGGTCGTAGATCCAGCTGTCGACCGGGCGCGCCGCGATCGAGTACTGCAGGTTGATGCCGTTGAACAGCTGCGCGATCGAGCCGCTGCCGAAGCCCCGGTAGCTCACGCCGACGTTGCCGGGCGCATCGTGCGCGGTCACGCCGGGCACCGCGCGCAGCGCCTCCTGCGTGTTCTGCGCGCCGCGCGCATCGAGCACCGCGCGGTTCACCACCGTGACGGAAGCCGGCGTCTCGCGCGGCGTGAGGCCCAGGCGGCTCGCGGTGTCGGCGGGCGTGTCGAGGTCGAGCCGGCCGTTGGGGCGCGGGGCGTCGTCGGCCACTTCGATCAAAGGCAGTGAAGACACGGTGGTCTGGGCTTGGACAGGCGAACTGACGGCGCCGAACAAGGCAAGCAGCCCCAAAGCGGGGGCACGGGAAAGGGTGGGCATGGCATCTCTCTTGCGACGGCGCTGGCGAAAACAGATGGAGCGCAGCGCCGGCCGCACAACGACCGGGAACGCACCGCGCGGCCCGTTCAGGCCGCGTCAGGTGCAGGAACGATGAAGCTCAGGAGAGATGCGTGGGCGGCCCGCGCGCCGGCAGCGGCGAGGCCGTGGCTGCCGCGAGGCGGGCAGCGGGAATCGATTGCAGCGCGCGGCCCAGCGGCAGCGGCGTGGGCAGCGTCACCTGCACGGTGGCGGGCGGCGGGCCGGAGACCATGCACAGCGGGCAGTCCATGGCCGCCATGCCGACTTCGGTGGCGCCGTCGTCGCCCTGCACGATGAGCTTGACGGTGCCCGCGGCGGAACACACGAGTTCCATTGCCTGCGGGTTCACGAGCGGCGACGCGCCCGCGACCAGCAGCGATGCCATGAACCACGCCAGCACCAAGCGGTGCATTGCGCAGAAGGTTCGAAGGGCGTGCATGGGCGCGGATTATGGCGCGAGGCGAATGCCCCGCATCTTTCTCAGGCGGTCTGCTCGATCGCTTCGCGCATGCAGCGCGTGATGCCGCGCACCGCCACCGAGTCGGGCCGGCCCGCAAAGCGCAGCGCGCGCACCGGCACCGGAATGTGCGGCTCCAGCGTCAGCACGTCGACCTTGGCGCGGTCGGCCGAGCGCGCCGTGCAGCCGTCGACCAGCGCCACGCCCAGCCCGTGATGCGCCATGGCCAGCGCCGCGTGGTAGGTCTGCACCGTGACCACGGCCTGCTGGAAGCCCACGCCCGCCTGCCGGCAGGCCTGGCTCAGGCTGGTGCCGACGGGGTCGCGGCCGTCCAGGCCGATCACCGGGCGGTCGATGAGGTCGTGCAGCGCCACCGAGCCGTTGCGCACCAGCGCGCGCGGCAGCATGCCCTTGGGCGCCACGCACACCATGCGGCTGTCGGCCAGCGTCTCCTGCGTGAGCGAGGGATGCACCGCGGGGCTGAAGGCGAAGCCCACGTCGGCCTCCTGCAAGAGCAGCGCCGACATGATCTGCGGCGAGTGCAGCGACTCGACCGTGATCGCGTAGCCCGGGTGCATCTCGCGGAAGGCCTTGAGCGCGCGCGGCAGGATTTCGTAGCTCAGTGCGAGCACGCTGAGGATGCGCAGCTCGCCCGTGTCGTTGCCCGCGCGCAGGTTCGCCGCCAACCGCTGCACCTCGTCGAGCTGCGCGAACAGCCGCTCGATGTGCGGGTACAGCGTGAGCGCCTCGGTGGTCGGCGTGAGCCGCCCCTTGGCGCGCTGGAACAGCGGAAAGCCCAGCTGCAACTCGGCATGCTGCAGCGTGCGGCTCACGGCCGGCTGCGTGATGTTGATGAGCCGCGCGGCCGCGCTCACGCTGCCCGCGAGCATGATCGCGTTGAAGACCTCGATGTGGCGCAGCCGCATGGCCGACAGCGGTCGGTGGCGGTCAGCGGACGGTGGTCTTGCCGGTGGCGATGTCCATCACCATTCGCACGCCCAGGTACAGGCGCGGCTCGATGGAGTCGATCAGCACGTACTCCGCGTCGGCCGTGTGCGCGCCGAAGCCTTGCAGGCCGAAGCGCTCGATGACCGGCGCCTTGGTCTTGAGCGAGGCGAACGCCGCGTCGGTGCCGCCACCGGCCGCCTTGTCGTCGGCGCCCAGCGGGCGGCCCAGCTCGTCCTTGTAGATCGCCTGCGCATGCTTGGCCAGCGCGCGCGACGCGTCGGTGGCCTCGAGCGGCGGACGGCGGCGTTCGAACTTCAGCTCGACCTTGGCCTCGGGCACCAGCTGCTTCTTCACGCGCTCGTTCACCTGCTGCTCGATGCGGTCGTAGTCGGCCACCTTGAGCACGCGCACGTCGGCGCCCGCCGTGGCGCTGGCGGGGATCACGTTGCGGTTGGTGCCCGACTTCGAGATGGTCCAGTTCATCTTCAGGCCCGTGGACGGGTCGGACAGGTCGCGCATCTGCAGGATTTGATGCGACAGCTCGTACAGCGCGTTCACGCCCAGCTCGGGCGCGGAGCCCGCGTGCGAGGCCTTGCCCGCCACGTTCAGCGTGACCGAGGCAATGCCCGCGGTGGCCAGCGAGAGCTTGTCGTCCTTGATGGACGCGCCCTCGAACGACAGCACGGCATCGTGCTCGCCGCCCAGCTTGGTGAGCAAGGCGCGCGAACCGGGCGAGCTGATTTCCTCGTCGCCGTTGATCAGCACGGTGAGCGTGCCGTAGTCCTTGAACTTCAGCGCCTGCAACATCGACACCAAGTGCGTGATGACGGCCACGCCCTGCTTGTCGTCGGCAATGCCCAGGCCGTAGGCCTTGTCGCCGTCGACGCGGAACGGCTGCTTGTTGAGCATGCCCACGGTGTAGACCGTGTCCATGTGCGCGATGAGCATGATCTTCTTGGTGCCCGTGCCCTTGAAGGTGGCGCGCACCACGCGGCCGATTTTTTCGGGCGTGTCTTCCATGCGGTAGGCGTCGGCGCTCGGGTCGATCAGCTCGACCTCACCGCCCAGCGCCTTGAACTTCGCGGCGATGAGGTCGGAGATTTTCTCGAGGCCTTCGATGTCGCGGCTGCCCGACTCGATGGAGACCAGCTCCTTCAGCGTCTCGAGCAGGGCGGGCTTTTCCTTGGCGGCGAGCGCGGCGATGCGGGCATCAGGGGCAGCGGAAGCGGTGCCGAGGAAGGCCGCGCAGACGGCGGCGAGCAGGAAGGTGCGGGGCTGGAGTTTCATGGGCGTGTTTCTTCTTTCTGTCGTTTGTCTCTTGGGGATCGTGCGAATGTGGATCAGTGGGCCTTGTCCCAGTTGGGACCGACGCCGATCTCGGCGAGCAGCGGCACCTTGAGCGCCGCCACGCCGGCCATCAGGCGCGGGATTTCGGTGCGCACCCATTCGACCTCGGCCTCGGGCACTTCGAACACCAGTTCGTCGTGCACCTGCATGATCATCTTGGTGGCGCGCTTTTCTTCGTCAAGCACGTTCTGTACCTTGACCATGCTGAGCTTGATGAGGTCGGCCGCCGTGCCCTGCATCGGCGCGTTGATGGCCTGGCGTTCGGCCGCCTTCTTGCGGGGGCCGTTGCCGCCGTTGATCTCGCTCAGGTAGAGGCGCCGGCCGAACACGGTCTCGACATAGCCCTTGTCGCGCGCGAACTCCACGATCTGATCCATGTAGGTCTTCACGCCCGGGTAGCGCGCAAAGTAACGATCGATGTACGAGGCCGCGGCCTTGGTCTCGATGCCCAGGTTCTTCGCCAGGCCGAAGCTGCTCATGCCGTAGATGAGGCCGAAGTTGATGACCTTGGCGTAGCGGCGCTGCTCGCTCGACACCTGGTCGGGCGTGGTGCCGAACACCTCGGCGGCCGTGGCGCGGTGCACGTCGACGCCGTCGGTGAAGGCGCGCAGCAGCGATTCGTCGCCGCTGATGTGGGCCATGATGCGCAGCTCGATCTGCGAGTAGTCGGCGCTGGCGATCACGCTGCCGGCCGGTGCCACGAAGGCCTCGCGCACGCGGCGGCCTTCGGGCGTGCGGATCGGGATGTTCTGCAGGTTGGGGTCGTTGCTGCTCAGGCGGCCCGTGACGGCCACGGCTTGCGCGTAGTGCGTGTGCACGCGGCCGGTGCGCGGGTTGGCCAGCTGGCCGAGCTTGTCGGTGTAGGTGCCCTTGAGTTTCGAGAGGCCGCGGTGCTCGAGGATCTTGGCGGGCAGCGGATAGTCTTCCGCCAGCTTCTCCAGCACTTCTTCGTCGGTGCTGGGCGCGCCGCTCGGCGTCTTCTTGACCACGGGCAGGCCCAGCTTGGTGAAGAAGATCTCGCCGATCTGCTTGGGCGACCCGAGGTTGAAGGGCTGCCCCGCGATGTCGTAGGCCTCCTGCTCCAGCGCCATGATGCGCGTGCCCAGGTCGTGGCTCTGCGCGGCCAGCGTGGGCGCGTCGATCAGCACGCCGTTGCGCTCGATGCGGTACAGCGCCTCGCTCGAATCCATTTCGAGCTGGTAGATGTAGGCCAGCTTTTCTTCTTTCTGCAGCAGGGGCCACAGCGCGTGGTGCACGTCGAGCGTCTGGTCGCTGTCTTCGCACGAGTACTCGGCGGCCTTGGCGATGTCGACCTGGCTGAACGGAATCTGGTGCGCGCCCTTGCCGCACAGGTCTTCGTACGAGATGCCGCTGCGCCCCAAATGGCGCTCGGCCAGGGACGACAGGCCGTGCGGCTTGTTCACTTCGAGCACATAGCTTTGCAGCATGGTGTCGTGCGCGTAGCCCTGCACCTCGATGCCGTGGTTGGCGAACACGTGGCGGTCGTACTTGATGTGCTGGCCGAGCTTCTTCTTGTCGGCGTTCTCGAGCCAGGGCTTGAGCCTGGCGAGCACCTCGTCGATGGGCAGCTGTGCGGGCGCGTCGGGGTAGTTGTGCGTGAGCGGAATGTAGGCCGCTTCGCCCGGCGTGACGCTGAAGCTGATGCCCACGATCTGCGCGACCATTTCGTCGAGCGAGGTGGTCTCGGTGTCGATGGCCGTGAGTTCGGCGGCCTCGAGCTTGGCGAGCCAGGCGTCGAACTGCGCCCACTCCATGATGGTGTCGTACTTGAGGTTGCTCGCGGGCGCGGCGGCCTCTTGCGCCTCCAGCTCGGAAGGCTCGTCGAACAGGCCGCCCTGGTCGCGGTCGGCCTTGGAAGCGGCCTTCTTCTTGGCGTTCTCTTCGATCAGCTCGGGCGGCACTTCCTGCGCTTCGAGCGACTTGACGAGGCTCTTGAAACCGAACTTCTCGTAGAAGGGCTTCAGCTCGGCCGTCTGCGGCGCACCAACGGGCAGGCCTTCGAGCGAGGGCAGGCCTTCGACAAAGCCGTTCAGGTCGCAGTCGGTGCGGATGGTGACGAGGCGTTTGCTCAGCGGCAGCTTGTCGAGCGCCTGGCGCAGGTTTTCGCCGGCGGCGCCCTTCACTTCGGCGGCGCGTTCGACCAGTGCATCGAGCGAGCCGTATTCGAGCAGCCACTTGGCGGCCGTCTTGGGGCCGACCTTGGGCACGCCGGGCACGTTGTCGACCGTGTCGCCGATGAGCGTCTGGTAGTCGACCATGAGGCTGGGCGGCACGCCGAACTCGGCCGTCACGCCGGCGATGTCGCGCTTCTTGCCGTTCATCGTGTCGATGATGGTGATGTGCTCGTCGACCAGCTGGCTCAGGTCCTTGTCGCCGCTGGACACGATCACCTCGACGCCCTGCGCGGCCGCCACCTTGGCGAGCGTGCCGATCACGTCGTCGGCCTCGACCTCGGGCACGGTGATCACCGGCCAGCCCAGCAGCTTGACCACTTCGTGGATGGGGTCGATCTGGCTGCGCAGGTCGTCGGGCATCGGCGAGCGGTTGGCCTTGTACTCGGGGTACCAGTCGTCGCGGAAGGTCTTGCCGGGGGCATCGAAGATGCAGGCCGCGTAGTCGGCGCGCACCTCGCGGCGCAGCGCGGTCATCATGTTGATCATGCCCCGGATCGCCCCGGTGGCCGGGCTCTTGGGGTCGCCGGGCACGGCGCGCAGATCGGGCATCGCGTGGAAGGCCCGGTACAGGTAGCTCGAGCCATCGACGAGCAGCAGCGTTTTCTTGTCGGTCATCGGGGCATTTTGCCGTGCCCGGACCGGCGTCCGGAACGACACCAGGGTCGGCTGGCGGCCGACACGCCGCCAGCGGGTGCACGCCTACAATCCGTGCATGCCTAGCTCCCCACTCCTGGTCGCCCGCCGCATCCTGCTGGCGCTGGCTTTCGCCACCCCCGTTGCCGCCCTCGCGCAGGCGCCGGCCGCGCCCGCCGCCAAGCCGGCCCCGGCGGAACCGCTACAAAATCAGGAGCAGGCCGACGGCCGGCGCAACCAGAAGGTCGAGCATATCCACACGGAAGACAGCGGCGCCTCGGTCGACGAGGTGCGCTATGGCGGCCGCACGCAGAGCATCAACGTCAAGCCCAAGTCGAACATGCCCGGTTACGAAGTGCTGCCCAACGACGGCGGCAGCGCCCGCCCCGGCACGACCGGCGACGCGAACAGCGGCGGCAACGGCCCGCGTGTCTGGAACGTGCTGAAGTTCTGACCGTGACGCTGTCGTTCTCCTTCCCGACAACCCTCTTTTCTCCCGCAGCCGCCGTCCGGCGCTGAGCATCGCCATGGCAGTTTTTACCGAAGTCCAGTTCGGCGAGGCAGACGCGCTCGTCCAGCGCCTTGGCATGGGCGCCCTGCGCGAGCTGCGCGGCATCGAGGGCGGCATCGAGAACACCAACTACTTCGCCACCACCGAGTCGGGCGAATTCGTGCTGACGCTGTTCGAGCGCCTGAGCGCCGAGCAGCTGCCGTACTACCTTTGCCTCATGAAGCACCTGGCCGGTGCCGGCCTGCCGGTGCCCGCGCCCGTGGCCGACCCGGCCGTGGCGCCGCCGACCGGCCATGCGCTGTCGATCCCCGCGCAGGCACCCTGCGAGCTGCTGCACCGCGTGGCCGGCAAGCCCGCGGCGCTGGTGCAGAAGCTGTCGGGCCGCAGCGAGCTGGCCCCCACCGCCGCCCACTGCGCCGAACTGGGCGCCATGCTGGCCCGCATGCACCTGGCCGGGCGCGACTACCCGCGCATCCAGCCCAACCTGCGCGGCCTGCCCTGGTGGAACGAGACCGCCCCGGTGGTGCTGCCCTACATGGACGAGGCGCAGGCTGCGCTGCTGCGCGCCGAGCTGGCCTACCAGAACCATGTCGCCGAATCGTCGGCCTACGCGGCGCTGCCGCGCGGCCCGGTGCATGCCGACATGTTCCGCGACAACGTGATGTTCGCGACCGGCGGCGAGCCCGATGCGCCGCCGCGCCTCACGGGCGTGTTCGATTTCTACTTCGCCGGCACCGACACCTGGCTGTTCGACCTGGCCGTGTGCCTGAACGACTGGGCCATCGACCTGGCCAGCGGCCGGCACGACGCCGCCCGCGCCGACGCCTTGCTCGCCGCGTATGAGAGCGTGCGCAGGTTGAACGCCTCCGAACGCGCCCTGCTGCCCGCGATGCTGCGCGCCGCCGCGCTGCGCTTCTGGATCTCGCGCCTGTGGGACTTCCACCTGCCGCGCGAGGCCAGCATGCTCAAGCCCCACGACCCGACGCACTTCGAGCGCGTGCTGCGCGAGCGCGCCACCCACCCGCACGCCATCGCCCACGTCTTAGAGCCGGCGCTGGCAGCCTAAAGAAGGTGTGACCGAACCCGCCATGCCCGCTCATCCCGCCCAGACACACCCACTCTGCGTTGCAAATGCTCGCCATAGCCCAAGCTATGGCTGCGCTTTGCGCCTTGATTGGGCGCGTCTGGGCGGCCTGCTCGGCCACGCCGGATTCATTCACACCTTCTGACCCCCCACATGAAACTCCACCTCGTGCCGGCGCGCACCGGCTTCGACTGGGTCCGCCTCGGACTCAAGACCTTCTGGCGCCAGCCGTTGGCCTTCATCTCGCTGTTCTTCCTGCTGATGGCGATGATCTCGACGGTGTCGATGCTGCCGCTGCTCGGCAGCGTGCTCGCGCCGATCCTGCTGCCCTTCATGACGCTCGGCCTGATGGTCGCGACCTCGGTGGCCGCAACCGACAACGCCGACGGCCTGGGCAACGCGGGCGACCTGGGCCGCCCCACGGGCTCGGCCATGTTCATCGCGGTGTTCGACGCCATGCGCACCGAATGGCGCTCGCTGGTCGTGCTGGGCGTGATCTCGGCCGTGTACTTCGTGCTGGCCGTCACGCTGACGGCGCTGGTCGACGGCGGCCAGCTCATGCGCGCCTACCTGTTCGACGAGGCGGTGACGCCCGAGGTCATGAAGAGCAGCGAGTTCCTCACGGCCCGCACGCTGCTGATGTGCCTGAACCTGCCGCTGTCGCTGGCCATGTGGCATGCGCCGGCGCTGGTGCACTGGCACCGCGTGGAGCCGGTGAAGAGCGTCTTCTTCAGCATCGTCGCGCTGTTCCGCAACTTCGGCGCCTACGCGCTGTTCGGCCTGGCGTGGTTCGGCGTGTTCATGCTCGCGGGCATCGCCATCGGCCTGCTCGCCACCGTGCTGATCGGCGTCGGCGCCATGGGCTCCGACGGCGCAGCGCTGGCGATCGGCAACATCCTGATGATCGGCACGGCGCTGGTGCTGGCGGCGATGTCGCTGGCCTCGACCTGGTTCACCTTCCGCGACAGCTTCGACGCGAACTGAGCGGGCATCGCCCGCTGCCCTTTCGGGCAAGCGGGACCGCCGTCCTCAGACCGGCGTGAGCTTCGCCACCGACAGCGCCAGCCACTTCACGCCGTGGCGCGCGAACTTCACCTGCGCCCGCGCATCGTCGCCGGTGCCTTCGAGCGCGGTCACCGTGCCCTCGCCGAACTTGTTGTGGAACACCTGCATGCCTGAGCGCAGGCCGTGCGACGGCGCGGTCTTCTGCGGCGGCACGGGCGGGCTGGCGAAGGTGTCCTTGCTTGCGCTGCCACCGCCTCCGCCGTAGCGGTTGCCGCCGCCTCCACCACCACCGTAGCCGCCGGCACCGCCGCGCGTGCTGCCGTAGCCGCCGCCGTAGCCGAAGGCCGAGGGCGCGAAGCCCTGGTTCTTCGGCGTGAGCCACTTGAGCGCGCCTTCCGGCAGCTCGTCGAAGAAGCGGCTCTTGACGTTGTAGCGGGTCTGGCCGTGCAGCATGCGCGTCTGCGAATGGCTCAGGTACAGGCGCTTGCGTGCGCGCGTGATGGCCACATACATCAGGCGGCGCTCTTCCTCGAGGCTCTCGAAATCGCTCATCGAGTTCTCGTGCGGGAACAGGCCCTCTTCCATGCCAGTGATGAACACGCAGTCGAACTCCAGGCCCTTGGCTGCGTGCACGGTCATGAGCTGCACCGCGTCCTGCCCGGCCTGCGCCTGGTTGTCGCCCGACTCGAGCGCCGCGTGCGTCAGGAAGGCCGCGAGCGGGCTCAGCGTTTCGCCGGTTTCGGCATCGGGTGCCAGCGGCTCGTCGAGCACCGGCCGGTTGGGGTCGAGCCCCTGACTGGCGGGCGACTGGCGCAACTCGTCGACCGGCAGCGCCACGGCGTCGCGGCCGAAGCCTTCCTGCGTGACGAAGCTTTCGGCCGCGTTCACGAGTTCGTCCAAGTTCTCGATGCGGTCGGCGCCTTCGCGGTCGGCCTTGTAGTGTTCGACGAGGCCGCTGTGGTCGAGCACCAGCTCGATGATCTCGCGCAGGCTCACGCCTTGCGTCTGTTCGCGCAGCACGTCGATCTTGGCGACGAAGGCCGTGAGGTTCGAGCCGGCCTTGCCGCCGACCGCGCTCACCGCGTCGTGCAGCGAGCGCCCGGCGGCGCGCGCCGCGTCCTGCAGGCTTTCGAGCGTGCGTGCGCCGATGCCGCGCGGCGGGAAGTTGACGACGCGCAGGAAGCTGGTGTCGTCGTCCTTGTTCTCGAGCAGGCGCAGGTAGGCCAGCGCATGCTTGATTTCGGCGCGCTCGAAGAAGCGCAGGCCGCCGTACACGCGGTACGGCACCGAGGCGTTGAACAACGCCGTTTCAATCACCCGGCTCTGCGCATTGCTGCGGTAGAGCACGGCCATTTCCTTGCGGTCGAAGCCGTCGCGCGCCAGCTGGCGCATCTCTTCGACCATCCACTGCGCCTCGGCGAGGTCGGTGGGCGATTCGTACACGCGCACCGGCTCGCCCGGCCCCTGCTCGGTGCGCAGGTTCTTGCCCAGGCGCTTCTTGTTGTGGCTGATGAGCTCGTTGGCCGAGTCGAGGATGTTGCTGTAGCTGCGGTAGTTCTGCTCCAGGATGATCTGGTGGCGCACGTCGAACTCGCGCACGAAGTCGGTCATGTTGCCCACGCGCGCGCCGCGGAAGGCGTAGATGCTCTGGTCGTCGTCGCCCACGGCGATCACGCTGTTGTGCTCGCCCGGCGTGAAGTGGCCGCCGATCGCCGTGTGGCCCGCGAGCATCTTCAGCCATGCGTACTGCAGGCGGTTGGTGTCCTGGAACTCGTCGACCAGGATGTGGCGGAAGCGCCGCTGGTAGTGCTCGCGCACCGGCTCGTTGTCGCGCAGCAGCTCGTAGCTGCGCAGCATCAGCTCGCCGAAGTCGACCACGCCTTCGCGCTGGCACTGTTCTTCGTACAGCTGGTAGAGCTCGACCTTCTTGCGGTCGTCGTCGCTGCGCGCTTGCATGTCGCCGGGGCGCAGGCCGTCTTCCTTGGCGCCGGCGATGAACCACTGGGTCTGCTTGGCCGGAAAGCGCTCGTCGTCGACGTTGAACTGCTTCATCAGGCGCTTGATGGCCGAGAGCTGGTCTTGTGTGTCGAGGATCTGGAAGGTCGAGGGCAGGTTCGCCAGCTTCCAGTGCGCGCGCAGCAGGCGGTTGCACAGGCCGTGGAAGGTGCCGATCCACATGCCGCGCACGTTCACCGGCAGCATCGCGGTCAGCCGCGTCATCATTTCCTTGGCGGCCTTGTTGGTGAAGGTGACGGCCAGGATGCCGCCGGCGGACACCTGCCCCGTCTGCAGCAGCCAGGCGATGCGGGTGGTGAGCACCCGCGTCTTGCCGGAGCCGGCACCGGCAAGGATGAGGGCATTGCCCGCGGGCAGCGTGACGGCAGCAAGCTGCTCGGCGTTGAGGTTGTTCAGCAACGGCGAGGCAGGGCCGCCCGTATCGGCTGCGGACGCGCCGGAAAACAGGTCGTGAGGGAGCATGGGTGCCATTGTAGAAAGCTGCCCCGCCCCAGGCCTCGCCGGACGCGCTTGCCCCTGCGGGTATGACCTGGATCAAGCCCGGGCCCGCCGGTGTGCACAGGCCTGCCCCTCTTGCGGCAGATCAAGTGATACGGCCGTGCCCGGCAGGAGACTGCCTCTCAGTTGCCGGCCCTGCGCGCCGGCCGTCACAACTGGAGAACCCATGCCCAAGAAACTCGCCCCCGCCTGCCTCGCCGCCCTGCTCGGCGCCATGGCCGCCCTGCCGGCCGCCGCGCAGGAAGCACAAGGCAACTGGCTGGTGCGCGCCCGCGCCGTGTACCTGAAGCCGGCGAACCACTCGGCGCCGGTGGCCGACCTGTCGATTCCGGCCGATGCCATCACGGTCAACAGCAAGACCATTCCCGAGCTCGACGTCACCTACTTCTTCACGCCGAACATCGCCGCCGAACTGGTGCTGACGGTGCCGCAGAAACAGACGGTCACCGTGCAGCAGAGCGCGCTGGGCGGGCCGGTGGACATCGGCACCTTCAAGCACCTGCCGCCCTCGCTGATGCTGCAGTACCACTTCATGCCCACCGCGAAGATCCGGCCCTACATCGGCGCGGGCCTGAACTACACGCGCCTGAGCAGCGTCAACCTGCAGGTGCCGACGGTCGGGCGCCTGCAGCTGCAGAACGAGAGCTTCGGCCTCGCGCTGGGCGCCGGCGTCGACATCGAGGTGGCGAAGAACACCTACCTCAACATCGACGTGAAGAAGCTGCGCATCCGCAGCGCCGTGAACATGAATGGCGTGCAGCTGTCGACCGTGAAGGTCGACCCGTGGCTGTTCGGCGTGGGCATCGGCTACCGGTTCTGACAAAGAAGCGCACTGCAGTCGTCGGGTATACGCAGCAACCCATAGGGTCAATACGCCCCGGCGACTTGCGCATCATCGCCATGGCCGTAAAATCAATCACCGGGCCCAAGTTTCTTGCGTCCGGTTTTTTTTGGCCGTCATTTTCATGACGCGACCACGAGAACCGGCCGGACCAAGCGCTCATTCGTTCCACTCAACGATTCCTTTCTGGAGCCTGGTCATGCAAATCTTCGATTACGACAACATCCTTCTGCTGCCGCGCAAATGCCGCGTGGAGAGCCGCTCGGAATGCGACGCCAGCGTCACGCTCGGCGAACGCACCTTCCGCCTGCCGGTGGTGCCTGCCAACATGAAAACGGTGGTCGACGAGTCGATCTGCCTGTGGCTCGCACAGAACGGCTACTTCTACGTGATGCACCGCTTCGACCTGGACAACATCCAGTTCGTGAAAGACATGCAGGGCAAGGGCGTGTTCGCCTCGATCTCGCTGGGCGTGAAGAAGCCCGACTACGACACCGTCGACCAGATGGTGGCCCAAGGCCTCGTGCCCGAATACATCACGATCGACATCGCGCACGGCCATGCCGACAGCGTGAAGAACATGATCGGCTACCTCAAGGCCAAGCTGCCGAAGTCGTTCGTGATCGCCGGCAACGTCGGCACGCCCGAAGCCGTGATCGACCTGGAGAACTGGGGTGCCGACGCGACCAAGGTCGGCATCGGCCCGGGCAAGGTCTGCATCACCAAGCTCAAGACCGGCTTCGGCACGGGCGGCTGGCAGCTGTCGGCGCTCAAGTGGTGCGCGCGCGTGGCGACCAAGCCGATCATTGC